>Ga0316203_1000498_pt1:0-42500 | contig 46595 bp, 34 predicted proteins | sample 6monrhotite_MG_FD_204940 | JGI IMG/M metagenome (GOLD analysis project Ga0316203, IMG submission 204940) | Microbial mat bacterial communities from mineral coupon in-situ incubated in ocean water Damariscotta River, Maine, United States -... | ecosystem: Environmental > Aquatic > Marine... | reverse complement strand
GGCACTTGATAAACTTATGAAGGCCCTGCATCTGGCGGCGGGGATCAGTTATTACAAAGCCTATTGTCCGTCCCTGATCACCATAGAAAATCAGACACTTTGCCAAGCGGAAGCCGCGTTTTTTTATAAATTTTATCTTTTAGGCCTTGGTGAATTTTCCGTGGAGAATAATATAGACCTTAGGCAAGTGATCAATTTTCCTGTTGTGAGCCAGAACAATCCTGTGCCAAGCGACCTCGCCTTGCCGAAGAAAAATGTTGTCCCCATAGGCGGCGGCAAGGATTCTCTGGTCAGCTTAGAAATATTACGAAAATCGGCGCAAAACTTTCGGCCTATCGCCATCAATGCCGGCCGGCCCATTTTGGACGTCATTGAGAGCGCACACTGCGCGGAGCCTCTTCTCATTACCCGAAAGATTGACCCGAACCTGTTCCGTCTTAATGAACAGGGCGCCTATAATGGTCACGTCCCTATTACCGGAATTTTGTCCTTTGTCATGGCTTTTGCCGCCATATTATATGGTTATGATACGGTTATTATGTCCAATGAGCAGTCTGCCAATGAAGGCAATATGATGCGCGGCGACATGAGCATTAATCATCAATATAGCAAGTCCTTGGAATTTGAACAGGATTTTAGCCATTTCATCACCCATAACATATTGCGCCACTTTCGGTATTTTTCCCTTTTACGGCCCCTATCCGAAAGCGGCATTGCCGCTTTATTCGCCCGCAATCCAACGTATTTTCCGACCTTCAAGAGCTGCAACCGAAATTTTCACATCTCGGAAGGGATGAGAAAATATGGATGGTGCTGTGACTGTCCCAAATGCCGTTTTGTCTATCTGGCCCTCGCACCCTTCCTTGGGAAACGGAAAATGATCGACATTTTCGGACAGGATCTGTTGGATGACCCTCGTCAGGAAGAGGGGTTTCGAGAGCTGTTAGGCCTTACAGGTCACAAACCCTTTGAATGTGTCGGCGAGATCGGAGAATGTCGCCTTTTGCTCAAAAGCCTCGCACTGGGAGAAGACTGGCGGGACAGCAAACTCATCCCCCGTCTCGCCCCTGAAATACCGGAGGGCGCCTTAAGCCTTGAGGAACTAACCACCCTGTCATTAACAAAACACGACGGCCATAATATCCCCGCCGAATTTGAAAGAATGTTGGATGACTTTATCGGATCTTGAACATACAAAGCTGGCCATATGGGGGCTGGGCGCCGAAGGGCAAGAAAGTTATCGCTATTTAAGGAAACGATACCCCGCAAAACCTCTTATTCTAATCAATGAGGTGGTGCCTGATGATATGGATAATTATGACAATGTCAGCTTTATTCTGGAACAGGAACTGCCGCAAAATATGGCCCATATTGATTTGGTGATCAAGTCCCCAGGTATCAGTCTTTATCATCCTTTGGTGATTTTACTAAAGCAGAACAAAATACGCCTCACCTCCGCAACGAATATCTGGTTTGCGGGCAATTCGCCTTCCGAAGCCACCATCATCGCCGTGACGGGAAGCAACGGAAAAAGCACCACCTGCGCTCTTCTCTACCATATATTTAGTGGTTTAAACCTTGCCGTTGCCCTTGGCGGGAATATTGGAACGCCCCTCTTATCCCTGCCCAAAGAAGTTAAATATTATATTGTTGAGTTAAGCAGTTACCAGACTTCTGACCTCGAATATTCTCCGGATATCGCCCTTTTGCTCAATCTTTTTCCAGAACATATTCAATGGCATCACAGCCACGCCCAATATTTTGAAGATAAATGCCGGTTAATTAAGGCTGGCGCAGAAACTGTTATTTTAAACCGCACCGATCCCCTAACACAAAAAATAATCACCGACGTCCCCAAAAATACCATATGGTTCAATGACCCCCGCGCCCTACATCTGAAGGATGATTGTATATTTTTCGGCGAAACCCTCATTGGCCGTGGCAAGGACATCACCCTACTTGGGCGTCATAATCGTGAAAATATCTGCGCCGCGCTCACCATATGCCAGGCTTTAGGCTTTGACGTGACAGATTGCTTCAGGCTAGCCGCCTCTTATAAAGGCCTTCAACATCGGCTCGAAAATTTGGGGACATTTAACGGCATTACGTATATCAATGACAGCATTTCAACCACCCCCGAAGCCACTATCGCCGCATTGGAATGCTTTGAGGGACGCGATATAACGCTTTTGCTGGGGGGGCAAAATAGGCAACAAGACCATGCCAAACTGATCGAGTATATTATCGAACATCCCAAAATAAAAACAATATTGGCTTATGAAACAGGCCAGACAATCCAAAATTACCTGCGTGAGATAAAGGCACAACCAACAATCATTGAGTCCGAAAACCTGATAAATTCCGTCATGCTGGCAAAGAAAATAACGCCCATAGGCGGGATCATCTTGCTTAGTCCCGCCGCACCTAGCTATGATGCTTTTAAAAATTTTAAACAGAGAGGTGACTTTTTTAAGAAATATAGCGGCACATAATGCAAAAAATTCTTTTTATTAACTTTTTTATTATGTATTTTATGTAATATACCATGCATATAACTATTGGATAATTACGTTTGAGTCTTTCTAGAGCTTTTTTCCCGGTCGTCGTCATGATTCTGATCGCATTGGTCGCAATCCCCATAAGCTTGGGACTCACCAACTCTGTAATAAAAAAATCCAACCATAAGCTCTCTCACCATTCCGTGGATATATATCTTAATAATGTAGAAGATTTTCAAAATGCAATGGTGCTTGACTATACCGAATGGGGAGATACCTTCACAAAATTAACTGTAAATAATGACATCGCATGGTTTAGCTATAGCATTGGGGGGGCAAATTTATTAAACAATAAAATTCATGGCCTGGCCTTTATAAAAAATGACGGTACAATATTACGGCAACATACCCGAAACAAGAATAAATCCTTTTCTATATCCCATGATATCTTTATGAAGGATTTTGCTTTTGTAAAGAATAAATTATTAGAAAATAGGTCTGTAACTCCCAGCACATTTTCTTATTATCAGAATGTCAATAATATACCAACCATGATATCCTTCTCCCCCATTACCTACCCCGATCCAAAGGCTTATCCAGATTTTAATCCCGATCACAGGGATTTTCTCGTATTTTGGACGGTCTTAACGCCAAAAATGCTGGCAAAAATATGCGATAAACTTCAATTAGAGGGCCTCTCTATCACCGCCCAGCCCTCGCCTGATGATTATATATTAAAAGACAGTCAGGGCCATACTGTCGCCCGGCTGCAGTGGGCCTTAAAAAAAGAAAAAGCCAATCCCCTGGCCATATTGCTCTTCACAAGCCTTGCCATGTTTATGTTACTGCTTATCGGCGGATATATCACCTTCTCACGACTATCAGAATTGATCCAGCAATTAGATATCGCCAAGTCTAGCGCCGAAAGAGGCCATAAAATAAAATCAGAATTTCTTGCCACCATGAGCCATGAACTCCGCACGCCCCTAAATTCCATTATAGGTTTTTCAGATATATTACAATATAACGCCGCCGATAATTTTACGGACACCCAGGTAGAATATCTCAACCACATTCAGAGCAGCGGCAAACATCTTTTGATTATCATCAATGAAATTCTGGATATGTCAAAAATTGAAGCCGGCAAATATGAGATTAAAGAAGAAGAAATGGATATTTGCCGCACCATTAAACAAGCCCTGATTTTTCTCCAAAAGAATGCCAATGATAAAAATATAACCTTAGTCGAAGATCTCCCCAGCCAGCTTAATGAATTTATGGGTGACGCAAAAGTTATAAAACAGACCATTATGAATCTCTTATCCAATTCCGTCAAATTCACCCCTGAGAATGGGCAAATTACCGTAGGCTGCCATGTCAATGAAGCGGGGGGCATGGTTCTATATGTGGAAGATAACGGTATCGGCATTTCAGCAGAAAAAATCGGCCATATCACGGAACCCTACCTCCAAGATCAAAACCACAAAACCCGCAGTCATCAAGGAACCGGACTTGGCCTTGCCATCACCAAAGCTTTTGTTGACATGCATCAAGGCACAATGGAAATTCAAAGCGAGATGAACAAAGGAACCCGCGTCACAATAACATTTCCAGCGGCACGTGTTTTGCCAGATATCGTTTAAATTTTCCCGCCTGTAATCCCCCTGTTTCATCCCCCTGTGAAATCTCCTTGTGAATTTCCGCTTGTAATCCCCCTGTTTCATCCCCCTGCTTCATCTTTATATTCCCCCTCACGTGCAAGCATAACCGACGTAATATTTCCTAATATATTTTCTGATAGCCGTTTTTTGTTTGACTTATTTCGAAATTTCTGGAAATATAGAAATATGTCTGAAACACAACAAATTAAAAATACCGTCATGATGCTCGCGGCCCTTGCTCAGGAAACCCGTCTTAGCCTGTTTCGGCTCCTGGTTCGCAGGGGGCCTGACGGTTTGATGGCGGGGGATATTGCCCGCAGCCTCAATGTGCCAAATTCAACCCTGTCTTACCATCTCAGCGAATTAGAACGGGCAGGATTACTCATATCCACCAAAAAACAACGCCACATCATATATGCGGCTAATATGACACAGGTGGATGGTTTTCTGTCTTTCCTGATCGAGGACTGCTGCCGAGGCAGCGGCGACTTGTGCTTTACGTCATTGGACAAAACCATAAAAGCAAATATTCCATGACCTATAAAGTCGCCATCAACGGTTTTGGCCGTATGGGCCGCCTTGTCCTGCGCGCGGCCTATGATCATCCGGAATTTGATTTTATCGTGATTAATGATAAAGCCACCACCCCAGAGATGGCGGCGCATCTTTTGGCATTTGACAGCGTTCATGGTCGCTGGGACAAGGCCATAACCTATGATGAGAAGGGGATCACGATTGGGGAGAAATTCATCCCTGTATCTCGGGCGGAACACATCGAAGGCCTTGACCTGACAAATGTGGATTTGGTTTTCGAATGCACCGGGGCCTTTCGCACCATGAGCCAGCTTTCCAAATATCTGGAGGGCGGCGCCGCCAAAGTCATCGTCGCGGCGCCTGTAAAAGATGGTGCGCTCAATATTGTGATGGGCGTGAATGATCATCTGTATGAGGGAAGCAAACATCATATTGTGACCAACGCCTCCTGCACGACAAACTGCCTTGCGCCCGTGGTTAAGGTGATTAAGGAGAATCTTGGCATCAAACACGGCCTTATCACCACAATTCACGATGTGACCAACACGCAAGCTGTTGTCGATGCGCCGCACCAAGACCTGCGCCGCGCGCGCTCGGCCTTAACCTCCCTCATCCCGACAAGCACGGGGTCGGCCACCGCCATCACCTTGATTTACCCTGAGCTCAAGGGGAAATTAGATGGCCTTGCCGTCCGCGTTCCCCTTCTGAATGCATCACTGATAGATTGCGTCTTTGAAGTCGCGCGAAAAACAACTGCGCAAGAGGTAAATGGGTTTTTCAAACGCGCCTCAGAGACAAATCTCAAGGGTATTTTAGGCTATGAAACCCGCCCTCTGGTTTCTGTGGATTATACCAATGATCCCCGCTCATCCATCATTGATGCCCCCTCAACTATGGTGGTAGACGGGACGCAGGTGAAGATTCTTGCCTGGTATGATAATGAATGGGCCTATGTCTGCCGTATGCGCGACCTGGCCCTAAAAATATCACATGACCAAATATAAATCTCCTAATAAGATACCACATAATGTCGCCCAATATATCTTGGTCACGGCGGCCTATTGGGCTTTTACCCTTACCGACGGCGCCTTGCGTATGCTGATTTTGCTCCATTTTCATAGCCTGGGCTATGCGCCGTTACAATTAGCCACCCTGTTCCTGCTTTATGAAATATGCGGCATTGTCACCAATATGACCGGAGGCTGGCTGGGCAGCCGGGTGGGCTTGAATAGACTATTGATCCTTGGGCTTTCTTTGCAAATCATGGCTCTTTTAACCTTGTCTTTCCTGAAACAAGCATGGCCGTTAGCCTTTGTTGTGCCTTTCGTTGTGGCCGTGCAGGGATTATCCGGCATGGCCAAGGATTTGACAAAAATGAGCGCGAAAAGCACCATAAAATTAATTGTCCCCCAAGATCAAAATTCTCGACTTTTTAAATGGGTCGCCCTCTTAACAGGCTCTAAAAACACCTTGAAAGCTGCGGGTTTTTTCTTGGGTGGCCTGCTTCTTAGCCAGTTAGGGTTTTCGCGGGCCTTATGGCTTATGGCGGGGCTATTGATCCTTATTCTGGTGCCGAGTTGTCTCTTTCTCTCGCCCTCTTTGGGCCAAATAAAGGCGAGAATCACGCTCAAGAATTTATTTTCAAAAAGCCGGTCTCTTAACCTGCTCTCCACCGCCCGCTTTTTTCTCTTTGGGGCGCGAGATATTTGGTTTGTGGTGGCCCTTCCCCTGTTCCTCTCTGACCAGATGGGCCTAAGTTTTGCAGACGTCGGCGGGCTTATGGCGCTCTGGGTCATGGGGTACGGCTTTGTCCAAACCCTTGCCCCCCTCGTGATCCGAAAATCTCCTGATGGCCAGAGCTCGGAAATCACGGCCAATAAAATCTGGATTTTTCTCCTCACCCTACTGCCGTTTGTCATGGTGATATTTTTAAAACGCGATTTCCCCCCTCCCCTTGTCATTCTGATTGGCCTATCCCTCTTCGGCCTTGTTTTTGCCGTTAATTCTTCCCTTCATTCTTATTTGATCCTCGCCATGACGCCGAAGGCCCATGTGGCGCTTAATGTCGGTTTTTATTATTCTGCCAATGCGGCCGGCCGGCTGGTTGGTACTCTTTTGTCAGGGCTCATCTATCAGTTTGGTGGGCTGGAGGCCTGCCTGATCGGATCGGGCATAATGCTCGGCATGGCCCTGATATTCAGCAATTTAATATCGCCCGCCGCCACTGATTAAAACGACCGTTTTAGGTTTCTTTTTTATGTGAGTTATGGCACACTTCTCTCACATATAAAGGGAGAAAGAAATATGCTTGGGCTCATGCAGGATCGACCACTACTTATTACCACCATCATGGATCATGCCGCGCGCTATCATGGTGACGCAGAAATTGTCACCAAAGCCGTAGAAGGCGGTCTTCATCGCACAACTTACGGCAACGTCACCCGTAGAGCGGCCAAAATAGCCGGTGCCTTGAATAAACTTGGGATCACGCCCGGGGACTGCGTCGGCACCCTGGCTTGGAATAGCTATCGTCATTTAGAACTGTATTTTGCGGTGCCTTGCATGGGGGCCATATTAAACACCGTCAATCCTCGCCTCTTTCCCGAACAGCTCACCTATATCCTCAATCATTCAGAAGCCAGAATTTTATTTCTGGATCTGACTTTTATCGGACAAATCGAAAAATTGGCGGCTGACTTCCCCGCCATCGAACATTTCGTTATCATGACCGACCGCGCGCATATGCCAGAAACGAGCCTAGATCATGTCCTCTGTTATGAAGATTTAATTTCCTCGGAAAGTGATCACTATGACTGGCCTGTCTTGGATGAAAATACCGCCGCTGGCCTCTGCTACACATCGGGGACGACGGGCGACCCGAAAGGGGTGCTCTATAGCCACCGCAGCAATGTCCTTCACAGTTACAGCTCTTGCACCAAAGACAGCCTTGGCATAAGTAGAGATGATGCTGTTATGCCTATTGTGCCCATGTTTCACGTCAATGCATGGGGGGTGCCATATGCTGCCGCCATGACGGGAAGCAAGCTTATTCTACCGGGGGCTGATATGACCGGGGAGAATTTCTTTAACCTGATCCAGGGGGAAGGCTGCACCATATCTTTGGGCGTTCCGACGATATGGCTTGCTCTTCTACAGCATGTCAACACATTAGAAAATCAAGATTTTTCGGCGCTTCCGATCCATAGTTTTGTCATTGGCGGATCGGCCGCCGCCCCCAGCCTTATTGAAAATATGGAAAAAACATTTGGGGCGACGATCATACATGCTTGGGGCATGACAGAAACAAGTCCGCTTGGCACGGTCAATAAGCCGCTTGCGAAAAATGACCATCTCTCCCTAGCGGAAAAAATGGCGATAAAGGTCAAGCAAGGCCGGCCCCCTTTCGGTATAGAAATGAAAATCGTCGATGATGACGGCCAGGAATTGCCCCGTGATGGGGTTGCCTTTGGCCGCCTTTTGGTACGCGGCCCTTGGGTTGCCAAGGCTTATTTCAAACAACCTGACCTTAATATCCTTGATCAGGAAGGGTATTTTGATACGGGCGATGTCTCCACCTTAAATCCCGAGGGCTATATGACCATCGTTGACCGATCCAAGGATGTCATAAAATCAGGCGGCGAGTGGATTTCTTCCATTGATTTAGAGAATGTGGCGGCGGGACAACCCGATGTGGCCGAGGCTGCCGTCATTGGCATTGCCCATGCAAAATGGCAAGAGCGGCCATTGCTGATCATTCTGCCAAAGCCCCATAGATCCCCCACGAAAGAAGAAATTCTGGGCTATCTGGACGGTAAAATTGCCAAATGGTGGACCCCAGACGATGTGGTCTTCATAGAAAAGATGCCTCATACGGCCACGGGGAAAATTCAGAAAAGAGATCTTCGCAAGATATTTAAGGACTATAAATTTCCAGAATGATGCCGCCTTTATATCATATCATTCTGGTACATATCATTTTGAGCTAAAATATTTTTCTAGGCTGAAAGAAAACCGGCAAAAATCGGATCAAAAACAACCCGTAAGCCGCCATCCAAAGGCTGCCGGCACCATGAAGTATGGTGATATAGCTCGCCTCTGTGACCAAAGGCATGATAGCCCTGCTGACGGCGGCAATATTGACCAGAAGGAACATAACGGTTAAAATTTTCTCATTATCTAGGGGCAAGCCCGAATGGCCCAAAGTAGCCCGTGACATCACGCCCAAGGTCAAGGAACCCACTGCGCCCACTGTGATCCCATGCAGGCCATAACTTATGGGCGCGATCCCCGTTAAGCTGACATAAGCCATAAGGCATAAACCCACCGGTATCCAAAGATAGCCCACATGAAGAATGAAAAGGATCGGGTCATGAATGACCTTCCATCCCTGCCATCCCAGAAACCGTAAAAACGTCACGATCCCGGCAAAGGCCGCAAGATAACCAATCACCTGATCATCGGCACCAACAAGAAAAGCCCCCGCAAGACTTGCGATAGACACCACAGAGAGCGGCAACAGAAACGCCGGGCTGACGGCCTTGATCCCAGGATATTTACTCCCTGTGAAGCTCGGGATAATACGCCCGCCGATCACATTCATCAGGAAAACAATGAAGAGTACCGCCGCGAGAAATAAAGGCCTCTCCTGAAAATCAAGCCAGCCGACAGCCACCAGATGACTCGCTATATTCAAGGCAGCAAACAGCCCCAAAACCACCGGCAAGAAATAATTTCTCTTATTTTTTGCCCCCATAAGAGCGCTGACAATACCCAGCAAGGCCAGCGGCAGAAACATGCCGTCCACAACCAGCGGAACCCAGACCGGGAGGAGCGCCCCAAAGAACACCGTTATTCTTCCAAGCAACCAAATCAACGCCAAAAGGGCAAGGCTTATGCCCGTTGGCGTGGGGCGACCCGTCCAATTCGGAACGGCTGTATAGAGGAACCCAATGATCACGGCGGCCACCATGCCAAAAATCATTTCATGTTGGTGCCAATAGATGGGCGCAAAGCGGGACGGTAAATAATCAACAATTCCCGTCACCAACAGAACCCAATAGGATAACAAGATCACCGCAGATAAGGCCGCAAGGGGGAAAAAGACGCGATAGCCCGCTGAGAAAAACACTGATCGGATCGTCATCGAATAATCTTCCTTTTTAATGATGCCAAAATATGCCTAAATATAGCGATAGCAAAACAATGACCTCTTGGCAATGAAGGAGATATTTTATGTCCTGCCGGGGAAAATTGTTGGCCTCTCTTTTTCCCTGGGAGAAGGGGGAATTTTATAAAAATCTCTGTTCAGATGACCCCTAAAATCAGGGCAAGTCCTCTTCCACCACCCGCGCAACCTCCACATAATTAATCTTACCTGTGCCCAGTACAGGTACGGTGTCGACCTTCTTAATAATTTTAGGTAAAATAAAATCAGGTTGTCCCTCAGCCTTGATTTTTTTCATCATGACCCGCCGATCGGCGTCACTACTATCGGTGACAAGAATGATCTGTTCCCCCTTCTTTTTGTCAGGAATAGCCACGGCCGCATGCAAGTCATCGGGCCAAAGAGACGCCGCAGACGCCTCCACCGCTGTCAGCGACACCATTTCTCCTGCGATTTTAGCAAATCGTTTGGCCCGCCCCTTTATGGTGACATAGCCTTGCTCATCAATGTCAACGATATCCCCGGTGTCATACCATCCCTCTTTTGGGGCAAGTAATTCCCCGGGATGATCAACCTGTAAATATCCGCGCATTACGTTAGGGCCGCGAACCACAAGCTTACCGCCAATATTAATCCCCTCAACGGCTTCCAGGCGGTATTCAATGCCAGGCAATATTTTGCCGACGGATCCGGTTTTATTATGCATCGGCGTATTGACGGCAATCACAGGCGAGGTTTCGGTCGCGCCGTACCCTTCAAAAACCCGAACGCCGAATTTTTCGGCCCAGGCCCGTTTGGTTTCAGGTTTCAGTCGCTCGGCACCGGCAAAAATATACCGCATACTATAAAAATCATAGGCATTGGCAAAGCGGGCGTAGCCCGTAAGGAAGGTATCTGTTCCGAACATTATCGTGGCATTGGTCTCATAAACCAATTCAGGCACAATTTTATAATGCAGGGGCGAGGGATAAAGAAACGTCTTCAGGCCTGAAAGAAGCGGCAGCAACAACCCCCCCGTTAAACCAAAACAATGAAAAATGGGCAAGGCATTAAATAAGATATCCGATGGATTAAAATCAACCCGCGCCGCAATTTGATAACGGTTGGATTGCAGATTTACGTGACTGAGTGCCACGCCCTTTGGCACGCCTTCTGAGCCAGAGGTAAATAACACCACGGCGGTATCTTCGGCATTCCTTGTTTGCGCTATTCGGCGATAGAAAAAACCGGGGAAGCGGACGGCAACCATACCAAATATTTTTGATGTGAGACCAATTTCAGTCCGCACATCTTCTAAATAAATGAAGTCCACTTGTCCTTTCAGGTGGGTAATCACCTCTTCTAATCCGCCCAATTCAATGAAACGGCGACTGGTCAGAATTTTTGTGACTTGTGCCGCGTCGCAGGCAACCTTTATACTCGCCAGCCCCGCTGAGTAATTCAGCATGGCAGGAATACGATTATAGAGTTGCAGCGCAAAGAACGTCACCACACAGCCATTGGTATTGGGCAGCATCACGCCGACTATTTCCCGCACCTGCGTTTTCTGTGCAATATGGCGGCCCAAAATATAACAACTTAAGATCAGCCGGTTATAACTGATGGGGTTACGCTCCACATCTTCCAGAACAATATGCCTGCCGCCGTGGGTTCGCCTGCTATTCAGTAAAGATTGAAAGAGCGTGACATGCCGGGCGCTGGTCTGAAACATCATATCAGACATGATGGTATAAAGCTTTTCATGAAGAAGGTTACGGCCCTCTTTGCCAGAAAGACCTTCGGGCAGTGACATATCCACTGATTTCATAATGGTTATGGTAATTTTTGGACATAACCGTAGCCTGAGTTTCCCTTTAAGCCTTGAAAAGGGCGAGAATTGCGCCCCCTCTATTTTGACCGGCAAAAGGCGCGCGCCTGACAGATGAGCAATGCTGGCTGGCCCTTCATATATTTTCATCAAAGCGCCCGTCACCGTCAATCGCCCTTCCGGAAAAATAACCAGACGCCGGCCTTTTTTGACCTCATCAATCATGCTTTTGGCAGCCATGGGATTGGACGGATCAAGGGGCAATAATCGTATAAAGGCATAGGCTGGCTTGACCCACCATTTATCAGCCGTATGGCTATTGATGGCGAAACTCATTTTATAGGGCAAAAAGGCGCCCAGCAAAGCCCCATCGATATAAGAGGTATGATTGGCAATGATGACGACTTTATTGCCGGCATGTTCGTAATTTTCCAGGCCATGAACCTCCACCCTGTTCATAAATCGGAACAAGGTGCGGGTGATGGAGCGCAATAATTCTTCGGGCAAGAGTTTGCAGATATATAGGGCCACAAAAGCATTTATAATAGCTGTGGTTAAAAAGACTTCGGGAATGGTGAAACCCCCCGCAATCAAGGCCGCACTTCCCCCGGCTGAAACCGTCATAAATAAAGAATTAATAATATTTGTACTGGCAATCATGCGAGATCGTTTTGACGGACGGCTTAAATTCTGTACGATGGTATATAAGGGGACGATATAAATGCCGCCGAACACGGCGATCAACGTCATATCAATCAAGATGCGTATATTAACCCCATGGGAGAGAAACTGCGCCACCGTCATCAGCGTCGCGCCGTTACCGGCGACCGTCAAATTCTGACTGGCTAAATAGATATCAACGCTAAAAATTGTCATAAAAATTGCGGCAGCCGGCACGTAGGTCGCATGAATATGCCCTTTGAGAAGGCGATCGCATATATATGACCCAATGCCGATCCCGACAGAAAAGGCACAATTGAACAGGGTGCCAACGCCTTCATTCGCCCCGATAACTTCGCGGCTAAAGGTGGGGATTTGCGCAAGGAACGTCACGCCAAAAAACCAAAACCATGAAATGCCTAAGATTGACATAAAAATGCGCCAGTCTTTCCGTGAATCCTTTATAATATGCAGCGTTTCCTGAACAATATTAAGGTTAATTTTTAGGCCCGGATCCGCAGGAATCGTTTTGGGAATGGATAAACTGGCAAGAAAGCCACAGGCGGCAATCAGGATCACCGTTGCAGATATAATCGTCGGCCCGCTATTTGTTAAGATCAAAAGGCCCCCAACAATTAAACCCAGAATGATAGACAGGAATGTTCCCATCTCAATCAAAGCATTACCGCCAATCAATTCATTATGTTTAAGATGCTCTGGTAAGATACTATATTTCAGTGGCCCAAAAAAAGACGACTGTGTCCCCATCAGAAAAAGCGTGACCATCAAAACCGTAACATCCTCATTATAAAAACCATAAGAGGCCAAGGCCATCAGGATGATTTCCATAAATTTAATGATTTGGATCAGTCTGGATTTCTCAAGCTTGTCAGATAATTGTCCCGCCAGTGAGGAAAAAAGAAAGAAGGGCGCAATAAAAATACCGCCCGCCAAGGGCACGATAACCTGCACATTGTCCCAGCCTTGATCAATGGCTATCTTATAAGTAATCAGAAATACTAGCGCATTTTTGAAGACATTATCGTTAAAGGCCCCCAAAAATTGCGTGACAAATAATGGCGCAAACCGCCTATATCTCAGCAGATGAAATAAATTCCCAGACAATCTCAATCCCTTTTTATTATTTATAAAATCAGTCTAGGAAGATTCCGGCCAATTATCAAAGGAAATAAGGAAACATGTTATATTCTATTGAATCACAAATTCCTCTTATGCTGACTTGTCCTCATCGAATTTTGCACAAAATACCGAAAATAACGTATCATTTTTGATGTAGGTTAAGGTCATACCTACAGGCCTTGTCATAAATACTTAACATTAATACCCTAACCTTTTGTAACCATTTTAGGCCTAACTCTCTAAGGAAAATTTACCGCAACAACCGAAGTGTCCAAAATATTATATTGGTCTGTGACACAACTCAGTATACGATGAGCCGTGCGTGTGATGGCGCAGCGGCCTCTCTGGAAATGACGCCAAAAATTTCTGCGTAAAGGGTCGCCTCAAAAAAATCCGTCACGTCAATAAGAACAATGTGAGTATTATGGAGTAAAAAATGACGCTGCCCAAAGAAAACTCAATATGGAACGTAGATCGATCAAACAGTTCAGCAGAGGCTATCAAAACGCAAAAGCCCAAGAGCTATTATTACGCGTTTTTTATCCTGATAACGGCGATCATCATTACAACATTTTTTGCTTCTTACAGGCTGACAGGGCAAGCAAACTCTGTCATTTCTATTGTTAATATAAGTGGTCAAGAACGTTTGTTGTCACAACAAATCATGCTCTATGCCCACATGATGGTCATGGAGAAAAATGTTAAAAAGAGATCCTTCTTAAAAGATAAGCTTCAAGACGTCATCAATCATTTGGAAAATACCCATTATTATCTGACAACGGTTTCCCAGTCGTCTGCCCCATCAATGACGATGTCAAAAACTGTCCAAGGCCTGTATTTTTCGGATGAGCATGGCATAGATAAGGTCGTATCCGATTATATTAGCCATGCCCGCCTGCTTCTCGCCAATTGGAAAGGCGCCTTAAAGGACGATCCGAATCTCACGTATATTCTCGATAATGGCCCCACATCCGTCATCGAGAAAATGGATGTCCTTGTTGCGCAATATCAAAAAGAAGGCGAAGAATCTCTCGATCTAATTTCAGACTTTGAAGAGGTGGCCTTGAGTTTAGGGTTCTTCCTGCTACTTGTTGAACTGTTTTTTATTTTCCGGCCTTTGCTTACCTATATTAAAGAACAACATAATGAACTTGGCGAATCTATTTCATCGGCACATGAATTTGCCCATATTTCGGCACAATTAAGAGATGCGTTGAATAAACATTCTCTGGTCTCTGTAACCGATGTTAAGGGTAATATCATATATGCCAATGAAAAATTTTGCCAAATTTCCGGCTATACTCTTTCAGAGCTGACGAATGCTAACCACCGTATCCTGAAATCCAACGTTCAAGATGAAGATTTTTACAAAAACTTGTGGAAAACAATTGGCGCTGGCCGCGTCTGGAATGGAGAAATTTGTAATCTCTCCAAAAGTGGCAAACCCTATTGGGTTCAATCAACCATTGTTCCCTTTCTGGATAAAAACACCCAAAAACCCCTCCAATATGTGTCCATAACGACGGAAGTTTCCCAGCAAAAAGAAATGCAAGAAAAATTGGATGATCTTTTTATGGAGGCCATGTCCGCCAGTGAAGCAAAATCCAGTTTCATCGCCAATATGTCTCATGAATTACGCACCCCTCTCAATCATATCATTGGCTTTTCTCAGATCATTGAGATCAACACCAAAGATCCTGAAATTTTAGAAAGCACCGAATATATCAAACTTGCGGGACAAGATTTATTAGAAAAAGTAAATAATATTTTAGAGTTTGTTTCCCAAGAGGGCCCACGCGCCAAGAAGCTTCAGACTTTTGATATCGTGGGATTAATTAAAATTGAATTCCTAAATTATTTTAGACTATTGGCGCATAAGTCAAAAAACAAATTCACTGAAAACATCCCCAATCAAGAAATATACGTGGCCGCCAATAGCCTGGAACTCCTGACAGCCTTTCGTAAAATCGCGCGGAATGCCGTACTTCATTCTTCTGAGGGTGATTTGGTGGGGATAAGCGTGACCACAAGTGATGATATGGTTACGGTCGCTATTTTTGATACCGGGCCAGGCATTCCGGAACATATCTTATTAAACAGTCTGGAGCCCTTCACCATTGGGGAGGAAATCATCACCAAAAAAAATGGCGGAATAGGGCTGGGGCTGCCCCTGGCAAAAAAACTTTGTGAAACCAATGGCGGCGAATTCGAAATTGAGGATAATAATGATATGGGGACTAAAATTTATTTCAGCTTCCCCATATGTCATCCCCAACCTCAGCCGCCAACAATGTTGCCGAATAATCAAAACATATAAATTAAAAAGCGAAGGTCATCTTTGGCTAAATATAATACCCTCAGAAATTGCGGCATAATAGACAGAGAAACAGCCCTGACGCGACGTCTTACAAATGGCTATTTTCCTAGCGAAAAAATCTTGTAAGACTATCTGTTTCAGGGGATTGCTGCGATATTTATAGACCTTACAAAAAAAAATCAAATGATGTATAGTTTCCGCATACTTTTTGATTTAGAGGGGTCATAGTGAAAAATATAGTCTTATCATTATTCAGGCCGAGTTTTTATTCTGCCTTTATCAGTCCACCTTCGATTAACAAAGTAGAGCAGGAAATACTCACACAACAGCAAACGAATTTGTTACGTGATCGTACCATTTTTATATTGGTAAGTTTTTCTTGTTTGAATATAATTTGGATGTTCGTTGACGCTTTTTTTCTTTCTGCGGCCTTCTTTAAATCCATGTTTATTCTGCGTATCGGTTTATTGATACTATTATTCGCCAGTTTATTGATCCTGGCCTATAAGCCTTATAAATTTTGGATGACTCTTTCTATTTATATCCTGCCGATGATTTTCTTTTTTTTCTCATACCAACATACATCTTCCCTTAACATCGAGGGCATGAATGCTGGTTTTAAAATGACGTACCAAAATATACCCCTTGTTATTATTGGCCTTATTGCGCTCATGCCAACCGATATTGGCCAGTCAATATTAAGCTTTTTTATTATTTTATTCATCAGTCTTATTGCCTATAATATGGCAGATGATGACCTCAATAATAAAATTATTGCCTTATGGGCCATTGCAACTTCGGGATTAATTGCGATCCTTGCCAGCTTAACACAATATCATTTTTTCGCCACCCTCACCACGACCGGTTTCCGCGACCCCTTAACGGGGGCCTTAAGACGAAAGGCCGGGGAAATGCTTTTAACTAACCAGTTGGCCCTTGCCAAACGCACCAATGCTGATTATAGCGTCGCGATGGTCGATATCGATCATTTTAAAAAAGTAAATGATGATTTTGGCCATTTATACGGCGATCACGTCCTACAAAATATAACCAGAATAATTCAAAAGAGAAAAAGAGAGACCGATATCTTTCTCAGGTGGGGCGGGGAGGAATTCATACTTGGACTTCAGAATACGGGCGATAAAAGCCTAAAAATAGCCTTAGACAGAATTTTTGGTGAAGGCTTTGGCAGACTGCCCGATGGCAAACCCTTAACCATCAGTGGTGGCATTGCAAGCATGCGTGATGATAAGGCTAAAACGCTGCAAAATCTCATTGAATTAGCCGACAACCGTATGTATCAGGCAAAACAAGCGGGACGAAATCAAATAATAGATCATTTAGGTGTAATATTCTGACCTTATTTGACATAGTGTAATTGAAGTAGGATCACTCTCCAGCATGGTGATACGGGGTCGGTTTTGATGAACAAAACTATCTCAAACATAGGAGAATGACCGATGATTTTATTATATGCCGAACGGGATGTGTCTGACAGCGAGTAGGAACCGGGCCAACAATGTGGCAAAAAAGTGGACAATAGCTCAATTGCATTGGCAACCCCTCCCATTTTTAGAGGACTACCGAAGTCGAACCATTTAAGCGGCTATGGATAGCATAGCGGCAGTTTGGGCCAATTTCTGCATTGGCGTTATGCCGTCCAGAGCCATTTTGTGGCGGCTTTCCTGATGGAATGAATTGAAGGCCGATGCCCCGATCCCCCGCCATTCAATGATCTTATCCAGAGCGCGAACAGCACGACTTGTGGGGTAGGGAAAAATCAACATCAATGCCCAAGACGACGTCTTGGCTCCGCTCAGGGCGCAAAAATTCATCGACCAGACTTCGTTGATGTTTTGGGGCACAGGCAAGGACTCCGGTTTATCCCTGTGCAGACATTCCCATGCCATGACACGGCAAAGCTCCGGCACCGGCGTACCGGCCTCGGCCTGTTCAAAATACTGATGATCTGACTGTCTGAATAACGTGACTTTTTCATGTAAAATCTCCGGCGTTATAATTACGAGAAAATTCTACTCTTCAGTAGCTTTATTTATTGGGGATATAGCCTAATGTCTTTCTTGACAGCCATAATAAATACTCCCTTTCACGGATTATATCATGGTCACTTACACAGCAAATAGGGTAGGCTCCGTTTCTCACTTAATCTTTCTTATTAAGGCGGTTCACCATTTCATGTACGGGGTTGGCGATTTCATGTTTCTCGTATAACATGGCATCTATCCGTGAGACTTGTTGATATATATCTTGTACTTTTTTGAGATAAAAAACAAATTCTGCAGGTAAATTGCTTTTACTGGTATCACCATCGCTCAGGCAAATAGCGCGGCCGCCCAGACGAAAATCCAAATCCCCCATTTGTTTTATTGTAATTTCACCAGCCGCAACGCTTTTTTGCACCAAATACCAAGACATGACCTCCATGAGGCACGCCGACAGCCGCATACTTTCGCTCGCATAATTGATATCATAATTTTTGGCGTCTTTTAAATTAAGGCGCGTTTTTTGGCTCTCTGCCTCAAGATAATTCGCCACGTCTTGGGTCAGATTCATGGCTTCCTGGTATGATTTTTCCAAGAATCGAGACTCTAAAAATCCTTCATCATCAAATTCATTTTCCATCATTATTCCACAAGTCTATATTACGAAAACCTAAAATTTCTATCCTACGGTAATAATAAAACCTTAAAGGCGCGTTACTTTTTCACATTCCGGCCTTGAAATATTTTTTTCTGAAATTATCTATTTTATATCCGGTGCCAATCATGGGCCAGATATTATCGACGAATTTGTTCCAGCCTCTAAGGTGGAGCAAATAAACATATCGCTATTGAAAGGATATATTATGCGTACGATGGATTTAACACCACTTCTTCGGTCATCTATTGGATTTGACCATATTAACCGCCTTCTTGATAACACGCTAGGCAGCAATGAAGCCGCCTACCCTCCCTATAATATTGAAAAAATCAGCGAGGATGATTACAAAATCACCATTGCCTTAGCGGGTTTTTCAAAGGATGACCTTGATGTCACGATTGACAATTCCGTCTTGGTCATTTCCGCGAGCAGCCTTCAGGAAAAAGAAGACGATGTGCCAGATAGATACCTACATCGCGGCATCGCGAAGCGGTCATTTGAACGGCGTTTTCGCTTGGCAGAAACCATTCGCGTCATCGGCGCTGACTTGGAAAATGGGCTTTTAACCATTGACCTGCATCGGGAAATCCCCGAGCATCTCAAGCCCAGAAAAATAGATATCAGCAGTAAAGACAAAAAAACTTCTGCCCTAAAAAGTCACGTCGCCTAAAAAACATACCTGCCCCCCGAGGCTTGTGTCTCAGGGGGCATGGATGAACTATATTATTTATTCTCTTGATATTTAATTATTTACGGTCATTTTCAGCTATATACATGACCTTGTAAATTGAAAGAACATCTGATGCCTAAAACACACCCGGAAGACATGCCAGAATATATGCCAGAATATATGACAGCCATTGAAATTACAGATTTTGGCAGTGCGGATGTCCTTAAGCCTAGGCAAATTCCTCTTCCTGAGATAAGAGACGACGAACTTTTAATTAGGGTCGTTGCCGCCGGCGTTAACCGCCCTGATATTATGCAGCGCAGCGGCATGTATCCTGCGCCCAAAGGCGTTACTAAAATCCCTGGGTTAGAAATATCTGGTGAAATCGTTAAAGTTGGCGCGTCTGTTTCTGATTGGAAAAAGGGCGACAAGGTTTGCGCCTTGGTCGCGGGCGGCGGCTATGCGGAATATTGCAGCGTCCCCGCAGCCCAATGCCTACCCATTCCAGAAGGCTTGACAATGGAAGAAGCCGCAGGCCTCCCGGAAACTTTTTTTACAGTCTGGTCCAATGTTTTTGATCGCGGGGGCTTGAAATCTGGCGAAATATTTATGGTTCACGGCGGCACGTCGGGTATTGGTACGGCGGCCATTCAAATGGCCAAAGCCTTGGGAGCCACCGTTATCACCACGTCAGGTTCTGATGAAAAGGCGGCCTTCTGTACTAAGCTCGGGGCGGATTTATCTATTAATTATAAAACGCAGGATTTTGCGGAAGAAGTAAAAAACTTCACAGGCGGTACAGGTGTCAACGTTCTTCTGGATATGATTGCGGGAGATTATATCAAAAAGAACTTTATGGTGATGGCCGTTGAAGGCCGCATTGTGATGATCGCCGTTCAGCGCGGCGCAAAAATCAAAGCAAATATTCTGCCGATTATGCTCAAACGGCTTACCTTCACGGGATCAACGCTTCGTGCGCGGGAGACTAGCTTCAAAGCGGATATTGCCAAGAGCCTTCTTGAAAAAATTTGGCCGCTCATTGAACAGGGGAAAATTAAACCCATCATCAGCAAGGTCTTTACTCTGAAAAATGCCGCTGACGCCCACCGTTATCTTGAAAGCGGCGAGAATATGGGCAAGGTTATCCTCAAAATTTAGAATAATATCATCATAACGGACAGCATATGCGTTTATTTTCTTATAAAAACCGGCCTTTTCACCTCGGTTCCTATCCCTTAGAAAATTTAAAACGCAGTCATGAGCCAGCGGATTTCTCTCTCATTCCTAAAATGGAGCAGATTTCTTTCACGCGGCCAAATGACCCCACGAGCCTGATCAACGCCATGCAGGATTACCAAGCCATGCTCGATACTATTCGAGACGGCATGATTAAGGCTGAAATGGCTGAAATTCCTGATGACCTTGAAGAACGCTCACAGCATGTAAAATCATATGGCTATTATTGTGATGCCAGTCAGGTGGGGATATGCGCCATTCCAAAAGAGGCACGGCTTGACAGGCCTCTCGTTAATCCAGATATGGCACGCCTTTCGGAAATTTTAAAAACCACCCAAACAAATACGTTGGCTTCTGGTGTAGATCTCATCATGGCGGAGCTAAAGGAAACCATGGAAACCCCGCCCAGTGGTATCGATCACCATAGCCACGCCATCGTCTTTCTTTATGAATTTCCCCGCGATCCCGCCCCCCAAGAATCCGGTGCGGATTGGATACAAGATTGCCAGATACAGCGGGCGGCCGTACGGGCGGCCGAAACCGTCACTGTCTTAGCCAACTATATTCGCCTGTTAGGCCATGAGGCCCGCGCCCACACCCACAGCACATCAGATGTTAATCTCTCTACCTTGGCCGTTGCGGCCGGCCTTGGAACGGTTGAGAAGGATGAGAATGGCGCCATAATCATAACTAATCCTTTTTTGGGCCGCAGGTTCGGCATGGGGGCCATCACGACGACATTAGCCCTGAAACCAGACCTCCCCTTAGCCAAAGACCAAAAATTAGGCCCAAAATGGTGGTTTGGTTTTGGTATGGCCAAAAATGCCTTTAATCAACAGCTTTTTAAAAACCGTCTCTTCAAAGACGGCGCCTTTCCCTTTGAACGCACAAAAAGACAAGATGAGCCAACCACTTTCATTGACGAAGATCATGTCGCCCGCGTTCCCAAAAGGGCCGATATGTTTGCCCGGGCTCTCTTTGGCGATATGGGGAAAGCCAATCAAGACGCGGCGAAAAATGGCCATTATGTCCGTAAAAACCCCACGTCTTTTTCAGCAAGGCAAGCACTGGGGGCCTTCATTCTCATTCAAAATGGCGCGGCAGCCCCTCACATCGATGAAACCGCAAAGGACGCAGACCGTAACGCGCAAAATATAAAGGCCGCCCTCTATTTTCTGGGCGCTGATGCCGTCGGGATGAGCCGCTGCCCCGACTGGGCCTATTATTCCCATGATGCCAGCGGCAATAAGATCACGCCTTATCATAAAAATGCCATTTCAGTCATCATTGATCAAGGCCATGAAACCATGGAGGGAGCCAGCGGCGATGACTGGATTGCTTGCGCCCAATCCATGCGGGCCTATCTGCGGTTTTCCTTGCTAGGTGGTATTATCGCGAGCCATATTCGTCGCCTTGGCTATTCCGCGCGCGCGCATACGGTCATGGACGGCGAAGTTTTGCAGCCACCCTTATTGCTCTTATCGGGACTTGGGGAAGTGAGCCGAATTGGCGAAGTTATTTTAAATCCTTACCTGGGGCCGCGCTTAAAGTCTGGCGTGATCACCACTGATATGCCGCTGTCCCATGACAGGCCCCTTAATTTTGGCCTGCAAAATTTCTGTAATAACTGCAACAAATGTGCGCGAGAATGCCCGTCTGGGGCCATAACGGCAGGCCCGAAATTAATGTTTAACGGCTATGAAATTTGGAAATCCGACAGCCAAAAATGCGTTACGTATCGCATTGGTCAGACGGCAGGGGCCATGTGTGGGCGCTGTATGAAAACATGCCCGTGGAATTTGGAGGGCCTCTTTGCCGAAGCGCCCTTCCGCTGGCTCGCAACAAAAGCCCCTTGGGCGGCAAAGCCCCTCGCTGCCTTTGATGATTGGCTCGGTAATGGGGGCTTGAACCCGACTAAAAAATGGTGGTGGGATTTGGTCATGGTTAATGATGGCCCCTATAAAAAAGCCTTAGAGACCAACAAACGTGATCTTCAACGGGATTTGGACTTAAAATATGAGGATCAAACCTTGGCTGTTTATCCCGCATACCTCGCCCCGCCGCCCTATCCCGCGCCCTTCCCCATGGTGAGAGAAGACGGCATCGCGGCCTATCAGAATCTCATCACACCAGAAATTTATCAGAAACGCCTTAAAGAAGGCGGCCCCACTGATTTTATCCATAAATTCTCTCTCCCCAAAGGCCCACCGCCGGTCTTTCAGGTGGTCATTTCCAAAGTGGAAAAAATGACGGCCGACATAACGAAGTACGAATTTTCCAGTTTGCAGGGAAAGCCCTTACCCAAATTTGAGGCAGGTGCCCATATAGATGTGGTCGTCGCGCCAGAATTTTTCCGGCAATATAGTCTTTCTGGTGATCCTGAAGACCGCTCCCATTACCAAATTGCTGTGCTGCGAGAAGAAGACGGACGCGGCGGGTCACGCCTGATGCAGCGTATCTTTACGCAGGGCCGCAAGGTCTTTATCTCACCGCCGCGAAATCATTTCCCTCTTGATGAGACGGCTGAAAAATCTTTCCTTATGGGCGGCGGCATTGGCATCACGCCGATGATTTCCATGGCCCATAGGCTTCAGAGATTAGGCAAGAATTTTGAGCTACATTATTCTTGTAAATCTAGGGCATTAGCAGGATTTCTTAATGACTTAGCTAAAGTTATTTGGGTCGACAAAGTCCATCTACATTTTTCCGATGAAGGCACGCGGGTCGATCTAGGTGAGCTTTTCTCAAAACTCCCTAAAAACCATCATATTTATGTTTGTGGGCCAGACCGTTTCATCAATAGCGTCAGGGAGGCTGGTGAAAAAGCGGGCTTTGCCGAGGATAACTTACACCGTGAATATTTTTCAGTTCCTGAAATTCCTGATTTTGTCAATCATGCTTTCACTGTTAAACTTGCCAAGTCTGGTCAAGAAATCCACGTCCCTGCCGATAAAACAGCCGCCGAGGCCTTAAATGATGCGGGCCTTCATGTGGATGTCAAATGTTCAGATGGGCTCTGCGGCGTTTGCGCCTGTAGGCTCATTGATGGTGATGTCGAGCATCGGGATTTTGTGTTGAGCCAAAAAGCGCGGAAAGAAAAGATCATTCTCTGTTCGTCCCGCGCCGCCAAAAAGCATGGCGTCATCACCATTGATCTTTAAATAACCTCAAATAAACCGGCAGCGCCCATGCCCCCGCCGACGCACATGGTCACGACCACATATTTAACGCCGCGTCGTTTGCCCTCGATCAGGGCATGACCAACCATGCGTGATCCGCTCATACCATAAGGATGGCCAAAGGATATAGCCCCGCCATTGACATTTAAATTCTCATTGGGAATGCCCAGCTTATCCCGGCAATAAATCACCTGCACGGCAAAAGCTTCGTTTAATTCCCACAGGCCAATATCATCCATCGTAAGGCCTGCCTGACGCAGGAGTTTTGGGATAGCCAGAACAGGGCCAATCCCCATTTCATCTGGCTCCACACCCGCCACAGCCATACCGCGATAGAGGCCAAGGGGGGTCAATCCACGGCGCTCTGCCTCAGCCCGTTCCATCAATAGATTAGCCGATGCGGCATCAGAGAGCTGGCTCGCATTGCCGGCAGTTACCGTTCCGCCGTCGATAACAGCAGATAATCCCGCAAGACTTTCCGCCGTCGTAGAGGGCCGATTTCCCTCATCTTTTGCCAGTAGAACCTCCTCATAGGAGACCACGCCTGTCTCCCTATTTTTGACCGCCTTGGTTGAGGCTAAGGGCACGATTTCATCATCAAAACGCCCCGCTTCCTGAGCAGCTGCCGTTCTCATTTGGCTTTGCAGACTATAGTCATCCTGCGCTTCGCGGCTGATGTTATAGCGGCTCGCGACAATTTCTGCCGTTTGCAGCATAGGGATGTAAGCGCTGGGCATTTTCTTAAGAAGCGCCTTGTCCACTTGGGTCATAATCAGATCAAAGGCTGGTTTCTGCACGATTGAGATATTATCAAGGCCGCCGCCGATAGCAATGTCCATACCATCACAAATAATTTGTTTTGCCGCCGTGGCAACTGCCATAAGGCCAGAGGCACATTGACGGTCGATTGTCATGCCAGAAACCGTAACAGGAAGCCCCGCCGCCATGGCGCTCGTCCGGCCAACATTCCAACCTGTGGACCCTGCTGGCAAGGCCGTTCCCATAATGACGTCTTCGACTTCGCCGCCTTCAAGGCCCGCGCGGCGAACGACTTCTGCAATGACATGACCGCCCATTGTTGGGGCCATGGTCGCATTAAAAGCCCCCTTAAAGGCGCGGCCTATGGGTGTCCTCGCAGTTGATACAATGACAGCTTCTCTCATCGGTTTTTTCCTTATATTGGTTGCGTTATAACCCTGACTATAGGGCATATATCACAAAAACCAAAGAAGAACTTAAAACGACCGTTTGATGATTTTATAAAAACCGACGGTCAGAACAGGAAGAACAAACACAGCAATAAAACCAAAGGTCAACATCCCGTAACCATTGGCGATCAAGCTTACCAAACCAAAGCCAGAAGCGAGGAAAAGAGCAAACAGCAACAAGCTAACGGCGATAACCGGCCGGGCCAGTTCTGGCATTTCCTTTCCCCGGCTATGGAGTGTTGCGGCAATACGTTCGTTTACGGCATGAACAAGCCCAACCCCTGTTTGTACCAAGGTTCCCATGAGCACGACTTGAAATATAATGGCGAACCACGGCATATCAAGATACCCAAGCAGTTCTCCACTTGGGATTGTTGCCTGACCAATTTCTGGGTATTTTCCCATCATAGCAACGAAAAGAAACACCGCAGGCGACATGCCGATCATGCCGGCAATAAGGCCCGACAAGACGGCTTCATTACGCTTAGTGATATGGGTGAGGCTAAAAAAGACCATGGGCACGACAGCTAAGTTATAGCCAGCATATCGTAGGCCATCCAAGGCCCAGCCCGATGATACCGTTGCCGCCGCATAATTGCTTTTAATATCATCCCCAAAGGCAAATAAACAAAGAACGACCAAGGAAAAATAGCAAACATACATAAATATAGACCAAAGTCCCATGAACTCCTCAATGATAATACTACCAAAAAAGCTCAATATTCCTACGGCAATTAATAATCCAATCGTACCAAATAACGCTTGCGCAGAAAAAATATTATGAAAAATTTCTCCAGCTGCGGACCCTATGACGGCGAGGATAATAATCATCAACACGACCAATAAAATCTCATAAAAAAACCAAAAGGGGCCTAAAAGATTTTTGAAGAATGTTTTATAGTCATAGCTTTTCGTCATCCTGCAGATTTCAAAAGAAACCGCCATAACGCAGCTCCAAATTAAGGCAGCAAAAGCCATCGCCAATAATCCACCAATGGGGCCGTGAGGGAGAAAAAACTCAACCAGTTCCCGTCCCGTCGCATACCCCCCGCCAATCACAATTCCCTGAAAAACAAGGCCCGGCAAAAGATATTTATGATAGAAGGAAGAGAGCATCACAGATCCTTTAACATATGATCGACAATAGCGGCCATTCCCGTACGCAGAGGATCGCAAACCGGCAGAGTAACGCGCTGGCTAAGGGCCGCCATATAGGATGCGGCGTCTTGCTCATTAAACTGAGACGTATTAACAGCAACGCCGACAACCGTCACATTGGGGTTTGTCAAGTGACCTGCTTCGACATTCCGCCGCATCACGGTTTCAATATCGGGCAAAGGAAAGCCTTTCAGGAATGCCGTGTGCGTTCGGCCCGGGTCATGACAGATGATAAGGCCATCTGGCTGGCTGCCATGAAGAAGGCCTAAAGCGACCCCGGCATAGGCAGGATGGAACAAAGCGCCCTGCCCTTCGATAACATCCCAATGGTCTTCTGCATTTGCCGGGCTGATCATCTCAGCGGCACCTGATATAAAATCAGCCACAACCGCATCAACGGCAATTCCCGATCCTGCAATCAGGATACCCGTTTGGCCTGTGGCGCGGAAGTCTGCATTCATGCCTCGGCTTTGCATTTCTTTTGCCAAGGCAAGGGCAGCATATTTCTTGCCAATGGCACAATCAGCCGCTACGGCAAGCACTCTTTTTCCGGATCGCTTTTGACCATTGCCAACCTTCAATGGCAGCGTTGTTTGCCGAACATCATGAATCGTACGGCCATATTTTTTTGCTGTTTCCCTTAAAATTTCCATATCGTTCAACCGCACATGAAGGCCCGCCGCGATATCTAGTCCCGCTTCGAGGGCTTCGCACAGGGTTGCGACCCATTCATCGGGCAAAAAGCCCCCTAAATTAGCGACCCCAATAACCAAAGTGCCCGCCTTATATTTTTCTTTGGCCTCTTTTGGAGTCAAGTCTTCTATACCGAGATCAGCGCCGCAGCCGCTAAGGCGGAGTTGTCCGGCGCATTTATCAGGACACCATTGAAGAATACCATAGGCCGTCTTGGCAAGGCCGGCCTCTTTTGTGTCACCCAAGAATAAAAGATAAGGCGTTTTGATTTCAATTAAGGCATCAGTCATTATCGTCTCTTTCAAAAAATTTTGTGGCCTAAACTTGAATGCTGTGGCTTAAATCAGGACTATTCTCATCTATTTCTGCCCCGTGACCTATGGTATCTGGCAGACGGAGCAGGCCGCCAATCCTATCATCAAATGTCACGCCGCCAATAACGGGGTCGCTCTTGAAATGATAGCAAGAGTCCAGATCAAGAAAAGAGATATTAGGCCGCGCCATGGCGAGGTGGGCGGCGGCGGACAACCCGAGCCTACTCTCGGCAAAACAGCCGATCATACATTTTGCCCCGGCGGCTTGTGCAATGGCATTGATCTTTAACCCCGTGTGAATACCACCAGATTTTCCCAGTTTAATATTCAAATAATCCGCCGCACCAAGTTTTACAATTTTTAAGGCATCATGGTGATCAAACACACTTTCATCCGCGCAGATAGGCAAATCTACCTTATCCCTCAGGCGGGCCATATTATCATAATCCCACGCCGCAAGCGGCTGTTCTGAATAATCCAGATTTAAAGATGTCATGGCCTTGATATTGGCCACGGCCGTGGGATAATCCCAGCCCTGATTACTGTCTATTTTTATGGCAACATCCGGGCCTGCGAGCTTTCGAACCGCTGTCACATGTGCAACATCTTGTAGTCCTGGACGTCCAACTTTCAACTTGATGGCATTAAAACCAGCCGCAAGAACATTTTTAGCTTGTTCTACGGTTTCTTCAACGCTGTCCCGCATCCCAATAGTAAGGTCTGTTCTTAACTCTCGCCGCTCCCCACCAAGAAATGTATAAAGTGGCATACCGGACGCCTTTGCGGCAATATCGTAGAGTGCCATATCAAAGGCTGATCGAATTGAAGATTCGCCTATAGTGGATGCGTTGATTTCTGCCATACGGGCGTCAATGGCCAAGGCATCTTTCCCCTTAATTAAGGTCGCTATATTCTGCGCGGCAGCATAATTGCTTTCCTGACTATCGCCTGTGATCGGGGCAAAGGGGCAGGCTTCGCCCCAACCATAAATTCCGCTTTCCGTGGTGATTTTGACCACCACATTGCACGCGGAATCCATCACCCCTATCAAGGTCTTTATGGGGTTGCTTATGGCAACGTCTAATTTATGGATATCTATGCTGATGATTTTCATTTTTTGCCTCACCTTATCACTCAGATTTAGTGTAATATATGATTATATTTAAACATCATCCCTATGTTTTGTACAGCCTTAAATAAAATTTAGGCTGCATTATATTCGGTTAATTCCGTCAATATCCTTGAAAAATCACTTTTTATCCGTATATTAAGCGGTATCAAGAAAAATTTAAGGACATAAGGTGACAAAGATACCGCCGCAACATAGTGAGCTGGACAAGGCTTACGACATTATTATGGACGCCATTGTCACGCAAAGGCTGCCCCCTCGTCAGAAGGTCTCTGAAAATATATTAAGTGATATGTTTGGCCTCAGCCGAACAGTATCACGTAACTTAATTGAACGGCTCGTCGCGCAGCAGTTCCTTGTCTCCCTTTCCCCAAGAGTAACGCAAGTTGCCCCCTTGACCCTATTGGAAATCAAACAAAATTTCACATTACGTAAAATATTATTGCCCGAAATAGCCTCCCGGGCGGGGGCTAAAGTTGACTTTAAAAAATTAAATGATCTGAACGATAAAATACAAAACAGGCTCCCCATAAAGGATGATCAATCCGCCTTAGACGTCTTAAAAATCAATAAGCAGCTCAATATGACCCTCTGTTCCCCCGTGGGATATCCCTTGATGACTGATTGGATGCGTCAGTTAGAAGATACGGCAATGCGCATCTATTGGCTTTATGTAAAAACCCATAAGAGCTTTCCTTATTCCAGCGCACAACAAAGCCTTTCTTTTAACATTATGAAAGGTGATGACCCTAAAAAAATACACGGAACCCTTTATGATATGATCAGCCAGACTGAGGAAAGGATCCTGAACGCCATCTTCTCCCATGATCAATTCTATACCCAGGATCTTCTGGTTTAACCGACCTTCACTGCCCCCCATGACAACCTATTTTGATAATGTATCCCCCCTTAATAGAGCACCACGCTGCGGATACTTTCGCCGCTATGCATTAAGTCGAAGGCCTTATTTATATCATTCAGGGGCATGGTGTGGGTGATCAAATCATCAATATTGATCTTGCCGTCCATATACCAATCAACAATTTTCGGCACATCTGTGCGTCCTCTTGCGCCGCCAAAGGCAGACCCGCGCCAGACGCGGCCCGTAACGAGTTGGAATGGCCGCGTAGAAATTTCCTGCCCTGCGCCGGCAACCCCAATGATAATACTTTCGCCCCAGCCTTTGTGGCAACATTCCAGGGCTTGACGCATGGTATTCACATTACCAATACATTCAAAACTATAATCCGCGCCGCCATTGGTCAGGTCCATAATGGCCTCAATAAGCTCAGGATTTTTCTGAGGGTTGATAAAATCGGTCATGCCAAATTTTGTGGCCATGGCAACCTTGCCCTCGTTGATATCGACGCCAATAATTTTATTGGCCCCGACCATACGTGCGCCCTGTATGACGTTCAGCCCAATACCGCCAAGGCCAAAAACCACCACATTACTGCCTAGTTCTACCTTAGCATCAAAAGCCACAGCACCGACGCCTGTCGTCACGCCGCAACCGATATAACACACCTTGTCGAAAGGCGCATCTTTACGAATTTTAGCCAAGGCAATTTCTGGCAATACCGTATGATGAGAAAAGGTCGAACAACCCATATAATGCAGGATAGGCGTGCCATTTAAAGAAAAGCGGCTTGTGCCATCTGGCATAACGCCGGCGCCTTGGGTTTCCCGAATGCACTGGCATAAATTCGTTTTGGGATTTAAGCAATACGCACATTCACGGCATTCTGGCGTATAGAGCGGGATGACATGATCCCCAACTTTCAAGGATTTCACCCCCGCGCCAATCTCAACCACGACGCCAGCCCCCTCATGACCCAATATGGCGGGGAAAGCCCCCTCAGGATCATCACCAGACAAGGTAAAGGCATCTGTATGGCAAATCCCTGTGGCTTTCAGCTCCACCAGAACCTCCCCTGCCCTTGGGCCTTCGAGGTCAACTGTTTCGATGCTAAGCGGGGCGCCAGCCTTAAAGGCCACAGCAGCACGTGTTTTCATCATATCATTCCTTGCGTTTATAAGGGTCATATCCCAAGTTTTAGAGGCCCTATTCCGGGCTAGCCAGCATCCCTTTGAGGGAGACGAGTGAGTTAAGCAGGGCTTCTGAGAACCTGTCTATTTCCGCATGGCCCATGGGGGTTGATAAAGCGAGCGCCCCGGTATGGATCATCATAATACCCTCATCATAAAGACGATCGATCAAGGTACTTAGTGCCCTTTTTTCACGGTCTGAGAGATATGTTTCACGGTAATTTTTCGGTGGCTTAGCTTTCAGATGCAGGCGAAATAAAGACCCCGTACCGGTCACACAAGCCGGAATATCAGCGATTTTTATAACCTCACGCAAACTTTTCTGAACATAGGCCCCGAGCTGATTAAGGCGCAAGACGGCTTTCTCATCAAATAATTCCAGGGCAACCCGCCCCGCCGTCATGGTAATAGGGTTTGCGGAAAAGGTTCCCGAATGGGGCAAGCGGCCATCAACAAATACCCGCATCACCTCATCACGGCCCGCCAAGGCCCCGACAGGAAACCCGCCCCCGATCATCTTTCCTAATGATGTCATATCAGGTGAAATATCAAAGCGTTCCTGCATACCGCCCACTTCGGTACGAAATGTAATAACCTCATCAAACATCAACAAGGCGCCATTTTCCGACGTCCATTGACGAAGCGCCGCCACAAATTCAGCCTTTACGGGAACCATGCCAATACGGTGCGGGATCGGGTCAATGATAACGCAGGCGATGTGACCGGCATGCTCATTTAAAATAGCTATCGCCGCCTCGGGGTCATTAAACGGGATGATAATCATATCATCGAGCACAGCTTGCGGCGTGCCTTGCGCCAGCGGCACCGCATGAGGATGAGCCTCTGCGCCCCAATTTTCAGGCATCGGTGCCTGACTAACCTCAGCATAATCATAGGCCCCGTGATAGCTGCCTTCTACTTTAACAATTTTAGAGCGGCCTGTGACGGCCCGCGCGGCTTTCATGCCCGCCATGACCGCTTCCGTGCCTGAGTTCATAAAACGTATTTTATCAAAATTCGGCGAACGAGAACAGATATGCTCTGCATAGCGCACCTCGGCCTCGGTCGCCATAGTGAAGGCTGTCCCGAGCTGTAATTGTTGGCTCACCGCCGCAACAATCGGTTCAAAAGCATGTCCGTGGATATGGGCGGCCATGTTATTGGCAAAATCGATGCGCTCGACCCCATCAACATCAATGACCTTGCAGCCTTTTCCCCGGGCAACATATAGCGGATGCGCCCCTCGCAGTAACGTATTTCGACTCACCCCACCGGGAAGCACTTTTTGGGCGCGTTCGAAGAGTGCGGCACTTTTTGGGCTGTGAGATGTGGACATTTTCAAAATTCCTTTATGGGGTATCAGTTTTCCTTAAGGGGGCGTAAAGGCGCGTCAGTCTTTGCGCAGACCTCTTCAAAACTTATCCCCGGGGCCAGTTCCCGAATGCGGAAACCTTCCGGCGTGATGTCAATGACGGCCAAATCTGTATAAAGGCGCGTGACCACATTTTTACCTGTCAAAGGATAACTGCAGGCTTCGACTAATTTCGAAATGCCGCCACGGGTCACATGTTGGCTGATGACAAAAATAGTCTTTACGCCCGCCACCAAATCCATCGCCCCGCCAACCGCAGGAATGGCATCAGGCGCCCCCGTCGACCAATTGGCCAGGTCGCCATATTGCGATACTTGCATGGCTCCCAACACGCAGACATCAATATGACCGCCCCGTATCATGGTAAAGCTATCGCCGTGATGGAAATAGCTGGCCCCAGGCAGCGCCGTCACAGCTTTTTTCCCGGCATTAATCAGTTCAGAATCTTCTTGTCCGGCCTCTGCTTCTGGCCCCATACCCAACAGACCATTTTCCGTATGATAAATAAATTCACGGCCCTCAGGTACAAATTTAGCGACCAATTCAGGAATACCAATCCCTAGATTTACGTAGGAGCCATCGGGAATATCCATAGCCGTTCGCATGGCCATCTGTTCCCTTGTCCAGCCTTTAATAGCGCGCGTCATGGGTAACAAATCCCTTCTGCCACAAGATGAGATTCGATCACAGGATCAGCAACATTAACCACACGATCAACAAAAACGTTAGGTGTAATGACATTTTCAGGGTCTATATCCCCAACGCCGACCATTTTTCGCGCCTGAACGATGGTTATCCTGGCTGCGGTACACATGATCGGGTTAAAATTTCGCGCCGTTTTATTATAAGTTAAATTGCCCAAACGGTCGGCCGTCTCACATTTAATGAGCGCATAGTCCGCCTTCAAAGCATATTCCAGCACATAATCACGGCCCTCAAGGCTTCGGATTTCTTTGCCTTCTGCCAAGGGCGTATGAACGGTCGTTGCGGTATAAAAAGCCGGAATGCCGGCCCCGCCGGCCCGAATACGTTCGGCAAGGGTGCCTTGGGGGACAATCTCAAGGGCGATTTTACCCGCGCGGTAAAGCTCTGGGAAGACTTTGGAATGGCTAGAACGCGGGTAAGAACAGATCATTTTAGCGACTTGACCGCTGGCGATTAAGGCCGCCAGCCCAACTTCGCCGTTCCCCGTATTGTTATTAATCACCGTCAGATCTTTAGCTCCCTGATCAATCAAGGCATGTATGAGCGCCGTCGGACTTCCCGCCTCGCCAAATCCCCCAATCATGATCGTCGCCCCATCCGCAATATCCGCGACGGCAGCGGCAACATTTTCCACGCGTTTATCAATCATTGTAAAATTTCATCTTTGCTTACAAGCGGTTTAAAGAAACCGCTATCAAACATCTATTATAATAAATTAACAAGCCATAATTACGCAACAGCATATTACGAAATGTAATGAATGACTGTCCCTTCAGAAAACCAGACAAATATCCTCAAAATCGTCACATATATTTTTCAGCTTATGACGTTGAAAAAAAATGCTATAAGAACAAAAAACATAGGGTGTTATTATGCAAAAAACAGGTGCGTGGTTATTGAGGAATGCCTTGGAAGCTTTAGGCGTGCGTCATACCTTTGGTATTCCGGGGGTTCATACCACAGAAATTTATGATGAGCTGAATTTATCAAATCAAATCAGGCCGATGCTCGTCACCCACGAATGCGGGGCGGCCTTTATGGCTGATGCCGTCAGTAGAACCACCGATCGCATTGGCGTTTTGGTGGTGGTTCCCGCAGCGGGTCTCACCCATGCTATGAGCGGCGTTGGGGAGGCATTTCTGGATGGCATTCCCCTGCTGGTTATTTCTGGCGGCGTACGCACGGATTCTGCCTATGATTACCAATTGCATGAGATGGACATGCAGGCTCTGATGGCACCCTTGACCAAAAAAACCTATAAAATTGAAACACATGACCAGGTTATGACCACAATATTTGAAGCCTATGACTGTGCCATGACAGGTGAGCCAGGCCCCGTTTATGTGGAGCTTCCCGTCAATATCCAGTTCACAAAGGGAAAAATATCAGGAATACCCGCTCCAAAGCCCTTAATATTATGCAAAAAAGACCTGCCGAGAGAAAAAATCAAGGCCGCCGCCGATCTTCTTCTTAGCGCGAATCAGCCCGGAATTTTCCTCGGTTGGGGCGCCGCAAAGGCCAGAAAAAGTTCGATCAGTATCGCCAATAGCCTGAACGCCCCTGTGGCAACCAGCTTGCAAGGGCTCGCTTCTTTTCCCCATAATCATCCCTTGCATACCGGAATGGGATATGGCCCCGCCGCCGTTCCCGCCGCAGAGGCTGCATTTGAAAATTGTGATGTCATTCTTGCCGTTGGCGTTCGCTTTGGCGAGATTGCCACAGGCAGCTTTTCCTTGCCGACTAGCCAAAAAATTATCCATTTTGATATTAACCCTGAGGCCCTTGGCACCAATTATGGGGCAGAAATCTGTATCGAGGCCGATGCGGGCCAAGCCTTGAAATATTTGGCCGATATTCTTTTAAAGTCTCAAGGCCGAGAAGATACCAATGATATAGCGTCGGTCATATCAACACAAAAAAAACAATATGTGATCGAATGGCTAGATCATGATTCTGGCGACAAGGTCAATCCCGCCCTTTTCTTCTCTGGTCTCGATAAACTCTTAATGGATGACGCCATCATCGTAACAGATGACGGCAATCATACTTTCTTAAGCGCAGAATTGATGCCCATCAGTGCAGAACGGCGTTTTATATCGCCGACCGATTTTAACTGCATGGGCTATTGCATCCCCGCCGCCATTGCTGCCAAACTTGAAAACAGAGAAAAACAAGTGGTGGGCATTGTGGGTGACGGGGCCTTTTTAATGACCGCAATGGAGATATTAACGGCAACATCCGACGGGCTAGGCGTGGTATATTTTGTCTTTGCCGATGGTGAGCTGAGCCAAATAGCCCAGGCCCAACAAATTCCCTACAGCCGTAAGACCTGCACCATATTGCCAAGCTTAAAATATGCGCCTTTTGCACAATCCGTTGGAGCCGCCTATGTTAACATTGCCTGCAATGCTGACATAGAAAAGGGCCTTAAAGCCGCCATGGCCCTCGCAGAAAAAGGCCAGCCTGTGGTCGTGGAAGTTAATATTGATTATGAAAAAAAGACCCGTTTTACCAAAGGCGCCCTAAAAGCCAACCTGGATCGTTTTGATTTTCCCACCAAAATGCGTTTCATAGGCCGCGCCCTCCTTCGTAAGGTCACGGGTTGAATGGAATATTGTTTGTCAGCCTCTAAACGCGCTGTATTATTTGAATATTATGAGAGTTTAAGAATTCCTCGATATCGCCTTACGTCTTTATTATACGCCCCATAATTCTGAACCGCCCCATAATTCTGAAGGATAACCAGAAATGCGGCCTTGTGTGATCTTTAGGCCAAACGCACGGTCATTTTTTAGAATTATCGGGCCATCAAGGTCAACAAAATCAGCATCAAACGCCAAATGAAAGGCTGGTGCCATCGCTAGAGAGGTTGACACCATACATCCCACCATGATGCCAAACCCCATATTTTGAGCTTGCTTTTGTAACTTTACCGCCTCCGTCATCCCGCCCGTTTTATCCAATTTGATATTAATCACCTGATATTTACCCACAAGCCCCGGCAAATCTTCCCTTGTATGGCAGGATTCATCGGCGCAAATAGGAATTTTTCCCGTAAAATTCTTTAAGTCATCATCTAAGCCTGCCGCCAAAGGCTGCTCCAGAAGGGAGATATTCATCTGATCCAAGAAATCATCCAGCGCCACAAGATCATCTCTCATCCAACTTTCGTTTGGATCAATGATAATTTTCGGCTTGGGTGCCTCGCGCCGAATGGCCGTGATTTTTTCTATAATATTTTCACGATCCAATTTTATTTTCAGCAGAGGGAAATCTTTATAATATTTTGCTTTCTCAGCCATAGCTTCTACATTATTGAGGCTGATAGTGACCGCCGTATCCACAGGTTTTGGCTGGGGAAGCCGTAATAATTCCCATATGGGAGTCCCCGTCCTTCGCACCTGCAAATCCCAAAGGGCGCAATCTACGGCATTGCGCGCGGCCCCTGCTGGCAATAATGTCTGCAAATCTTCCGGTGACATTCCCGCTTCGATAGCCTCTGTGACAGATCCAATTTGAGAAATAACGCTATCCACCGTTTCATCGTAACGCCCATAGGGCACCGCCTCACCTCGTCCGCTAAGGCCGCCTTCCTCAATCTCTACGATGATGACATGAGTTTCGCTTCTGGTGCCTCTCGAAATACGAAAGGGTTCTTTGAGTTGCCATATCTCTGGCCGCACGGATAATTTCCGATGGATCATGACATTATCCTTTTTGCACCAAAAAGAAATCAACCAAATTCTTCACACCATGCCTGAGAGGATCCGTACAAGGCACGCCAAATTTTTCATGCATTTCCCGGCAATATTTTGCCGCCTCTTCGTCATTCAAAGCGGCGCTATTCAGGGCAATGCCCCCAAGAATAACATCCGGATTAGTCAGCCGCCCGGCGCCGAGATTAGCGTTAATAGTTTTTTGCATATCCGGTGAGGGCTGATGGGGTAAGCCACGCATATGACGCCGGCCCACTTCATGACAAAGGATCACAACATCGGCTTGTGCGCCGTGCAAAAGGCCCAGGCTCACCCCCGCGTAAGACGGATGAAACAAAGACCCCTGCCCTTCTATAATATCCCAATGATCATCGCTATTATCTGGTGCCAAGGCCTCCCCCGCGCCGGATATAAAATCGGCCACAACCGCATCCACAGAAATGCCGCCGCCATCAATCAGGATACCCGTCTGACCTGTGGCTCTAAAATCCACGTTCAAGCCCCGCGCCCTCATGTCCGCTTCGATGGCAAGTGAGGTATACATTTTACCTACGGAGCAATCGGTGCCGACGGTCAATAGTCTTTTGCCCATCCTTTTTTTGCCATGACCAACGCAAAGTGCCACAGCGGGATGCCGAACATCAAAAATGTGACGTCCAAGACTGTCTGCCAATTGTTTTATCTCAGGAATATCTGTAACTTTTTGATGCAGACCACTGGCAATATCCATACCATGTTCCAACGCCTGCCGAAGATAAGGAAGCCATTCGTCCGCGATAAAGCCGCCGCTGTTGGCCAGCCCCAGAATGAATGTTTTAGCCCCTTTGTTCGCGGCCTCTTCAAAATCCATTTCTGGCAGGCCTAAGGTGACGTCACAGCCCGGCATGCTCAGTTGCCCCACACATTTTTCTGGCCGCCAGTGCGCGATACCCCGTGATGTTTTGACACTCAAAGGATCAGTTGTCGCGCCAAGGAACAAAAGATAAGGCCCCATAATTTCCATAGTTGTCATCCCGATAAGTTAATGTGGTGCCATAATTTTTACAGCCCAAATAATTCTCTATACCAAAAAATTTCTGCGACTCCCAACTAAAAATTTCGACGTCTATTCATCTGGGGGATGGGTCTTAGGAGAATGGTGAATAAAATATAACCTAACCAAATCATGCTAAATTATGTGACCTAAAATATCAGGCCATTGGCTCTATTCAACCCATGACGATTTTAATGTGCAACGATTAAATATCATTCGCGGCGGTTGCGGCGGCTTCTTCAGCGGCTTGTTTGGCCGCCTCTTCTGCAGCTTGTTTGGCGGCTTCTTCAGCGGCTTGTTTGGCCGCCTCTTCGGCAGCTTGTTTGGCGGCTTCTTCAGCGGCTTGCTTGGCGGCCTCTTCGGCAGCTTGTTTGGCCGCCTCTTCTGCGGCTTGTTTGGCCGCCTCTTCGGCAGCTTGTTTGGCCGCCTCTTCGGCAGCTTGTTTGGCCGCCTCTTCGGCAGCTTGTTTGGCGGCTTCTTCAGCAGCTTGTTTGGCGGCTTCTTCAGCGGCTTGTTTGGCGGCTTCTTCAGCGGCTTGTTTGGCGGCTTCTTCGGCAGATTGCTTAGCCGCTTCTTCGGCAGCTTGTTTGGCGGCTTCTTCAGCGGCTTGTTTGGCGGCTTCTTCGGCAGATTGCTTAGCCGCTTCTTCGGCGGATTGTTTGGCGGCTTCTTCGGCAGATTGCTTAGCCGCTTCTTCGGCGGATTGTTTGGCGGCTTCTTCGGCAGATTGCTTAGCCGCTTCTTCAGCCGCTTGCTTAGCCGCTTCTTCGGCGGATTGTTTGGCGGCTTCTTCCGCCGATTTCTTGGCTGCCTCTTCAGCCGCTTGCTTAGCCGCTTCTTCGGCAGATTGTTTGGCCACTTGTTTGGCCGCCTCTTCGGTAGATTGTTGGGCCGCTTCTTCGGCGGCATGTTTAGCCGCTTCTTCGGAAGCATGTTTGGCCGCTTCTTCGGAAGCATGTTTAGCCGCTTCTTCGGAAGCATGTTTAGCCGCTTCTTCAGAGGCATGTTTAGCCGCTTCTTCAGAGGCATGCTTGGCCGCTTCTTCGGAAGCATGACTTGAGGCTTCTTCGGAAGCGTGGTTGGCCGCTTCTTCGGAAGCATGGCTTGAGGCTTCTTCGGAAGCGTGGTTGGCCGCTTCTTCGGAAGCATGACTTGAGGCTTCTTCGGTGGCATGGCTTGAGGCTTCTTCGGCGGCATGGCCTGAGGCTTCTTCGGCGGCATGGCCTGAGGCTTCTTCGGCGGCATGGCCTGAGGCATTTTCTGTTGCTTCAGTGGCGGCCTGTCCTGCGGCTTGGCCGGAAGTCTCCGCATAATCCCCAGCTTCTTTGTCGGCGTCGCCTGCTACGCCCTCAGGGAGCGCCGTAGATTGTGAGATCTCATCTATATTTTCGGCAGGTTCATTAATGATCGATTCGATCTCAGATGGTTCAATGGCGCCCTTTGTCTCTTCACCAACTTGTTCGGCAGCTTCCTGCACAACCGCATTTACTTCCTTAGCCACCTCTTCTTTGACCTCAATGATATTTTTGACGTCTTCGCTCTGGCCCACCAGACCTTGGCTATCCCCTTGCTCTATATTATTCGGCTCTAAAACGTCCGGGGTCATATCACTTAGCGGACTGTTTAACGGGTTGGGATTTTCAATATTTGGCTTTTCTGGGGCCTTTAACTGAATGGTTTCAATCTTAATATTTGGCGTGATATCGGCTTTGTCCAGCACCCCGGTCACAATAACTATTTTAGGTCGGAGGTGGTCGGAACTGCCAGAGATGCCCGCAGTGCGCGGCAGTGGGATGCCGCCCACATGGGACAACCCAGCCCCATCGGTTGTATAGATACCTTGAACTGATACAGACGAAATAGCTTCTGGGAAGGGCAATGCCCGCTGAACCTCTACGCCGGAAGCTGTCAAATTATCCTTGATGAGGTGGCCGTCAACAACAACGGTGTTGCCTTCTTTGAGCATCCCGCCCTTGGCATCGATGCGTAATGTCCCAATAGAAAAGCCACTCTTATCAACTTTACTGGCGAGGCCACGCACATGATATTCAGATTTTTTGTCTGCCGGAGCCAACCGTGTTGCATAAATAACGCCTTTGGCGTCTCTAAAACCGCTCACGGTAAGAACGGCATCTTGTTTCTGAAGTTCCCCAGCCGGCAAGGCGATGATTGTATCAGGCGTAAGGCGAACTTTTTGCCCAAGAATCATCAATTCCGTCTGGCCGTTGGTCTTTTTTGTCGTTTGAACCGGGCCGACAACCTCTTCGACGACACGGATAGATTGGGCTTCTGTACGGCCAGAGGTAGTGTTCGTGACAACGGCAACGATCTGACCTATCGCCAGGCCATTTGTAGAACCATCTCCAGATCTTTCTTTCACAAGCATACCGTCAGGATAATGAATTTCTACGCCATTAACCCAGATACTACCAAAGCCATCAATACGGCCAAAAATACCTGTACCGCCGATACCGCCCGGCTGATGCGTAATGCCCGTTCCCCCAATGCCGCCCGGAAGGCGTGAAAGACCAAATATCAACGCGGCTATAAAGAGGAAAGTCCCCACGATAACGCGTCGGTCTATGAGCCACGCGCCATTCATGATTTTTTCTCACTATCGTCTTCCGCATAGAAATATATGCCGAAAGTGACGCGCTTTGTCTCTTCTGGTTTTGTCCCTTCTGAAGGCGCCTCTTCGGTGCCGATGAGCTTTTGGGCCTCTCTATTCAGGTTAACCAGAACATTCATGCCGTCTTTTTCAGCCATCTTCTCAAGAAGCTGCACGGCATCACTCGTAAGGCCATAATGATATACAGACCGTTCCAGAAAGCGCGAGCCTTCCTCCGCCGTATCATCCCCAGCAATATTATGGCCAGCCGCCGCAATGTGATCATGAATATTTCGACCATAATGAACCAGAAGTTCCGCCATATCTTCTTTTGGGATAAAGGCAGATTGTTCCAAAATGACCGTGTTATCAGGTCCAAGGCTCAGAACTTGTCGTTTCAAAAGATCGTCCAACACCGCGCGGGGCCGAATATCCGTGCTGATGGAGCTTACGAGTTTTTCAAAGGAGGCTGTATTGTGAGGCGTTTTAAATCGAACAAGAGGGGCAGGATCACCCTTGTCATTCGTATATTCAGGGCTGCCCATCCATTTTGCGATGATCTGAGCCCCAAGAGAATTAGCGACTTTCGGATAGTCATCCTCTTCGGGGTTTTCCCGAAAAAATTTAATATCCTTACGGTGAACGCCAGTGATAAGGGATGTCCGGCTATCCGTTGGTCTTTGATCCAATGTGAGCCGGAAGTCGCTGTCGACAGATTCAACGAAAATCCGTTTTAGCATTTCTGCCACGACGGGATAAGTGACACCATGGGTAATGAGCGTTTTGACTAATGGCTTAAGGATACGCCGAACAGCCTTCAGAATAAGATCTGAAGGTTGTCCTGAGCTCGTAGCTTTTTGCGCATCATTATTCATGGTATCTCAAGTTTATGTTAATGAGCCCAAGAGACGATCCCCCTAGGCTCTCATATTAGAATTTATAGCCGACATCAACTGACGCAAGGCTTTCCTTGTAATCAGCAGAAGCCAGATTGGATTTGGCATTCGTGTAACGATATTTAAACGTCGCCGTCCAATTTTCTAAAAAAGGAATATCAAGCAAGGTCTCAATACTCGTTTTCTTGTCACGGCGCAGGGCACTTATTGAAGGCGTTATACTAGTATAATTACGTTTTATATATCGACCGGTGACGTAAAAACGCGCGTCTCGGTCAGACCAGGGAAATTTCACCTGATACCGAAGTTTGACATCATGTCCCTTATAATCGTAATGACTTGCGTTCGCCTTGACACTATCATACTTGTAAGTCAGCATGATAAATGTTTTAGAATTATTCATAAAATAAAATGTCGAGCCGCCAAAGCTGTTGGTTTTGGCATCACGATCACTGCTTGTTTTAAAAATTTTCTTGGTAAAAGAATATTCCCCACGAACAAAAAGAGCCGGCGTGGCAAAGAAAGAAATATAAGGTGTTGCCTTATGAAGCTGAAGAAAACTTTTCCGACCAAGGCTGGTATTGATATATAAATAATCCACGCCCAAATCAAAATTGCTGAATTTCTGTTTGGCCCCGGCCGTCAAAATATGTGACTGGAGGTCAAAATTTGTCGCTTTCTTATGCAAGTTCTGTGAAAAGCCATACCCTACTGTTAAGGATGTTGATTTGTCTATTTTAGCTTCGTAATCAGCAGAAAAGTCTAGAAGAGCTGCACTATCACCGCTGCGCGTCGCAAGATCCAATTCTGGAATAGAGATGTTGCTATTATATTCGGCACCTGCACTTGCCTTGATGCTCCAAGGTTTGTCGTCTGCAGCCTGCGCCGATAAAGCATTAAAGGTAGAAAGAAATAATAGGCTGCCGCCCAGAATCAAAGGCCGTGGCGATTTAATGTAAGATCTAATTTTCATGAGTAATTCCCTCAGTTATAATGTTGTTTTAAGCTTGACGAAAAACTATAAATGTTTCCGTCAAGCTTTGAAATCAAAAAAGTTTAAATGTCTTTATTATTTTTATGCCACCTTCAAAATTAAGCCGAGAGGGTAACTAAAAAATCTAGCTCCCATCCGTTGCTGAATCTGCGGCTTCTTGAGCGGCTTCATGAGCGGCTTCATTGGCAGCTTCCTGTGCGGCATGAGCAGCTTCAGTGGCGGCTTCATTAGCAGCTTCCTGTGCAGCATGAGCAGCTTCAGTGGCGGCTTCAGAGGCAGCCTGAGACGCGGCTTCAGAGGCAGCCTGAGACGCGGCTTCAGAGGCAGCCTGAGACGCGGCTTCAGAGGCAGCCTGAGAGGCGGCTTCAGAGGCAGCCTGAGAGGCGGCTTCAGAGGCAGCCTGAGAGGCGGCTTCAGAGGCAGCCTGAGAGGCGGCTTCAGAGGCAGCCTGAGACGCAGCTTCAGAGGCAGCTTGAGACGCGGCTTCAGAGGCAGCCTGAGACGCGGCTTCAGAGGCAGCCTGAGACGCGGCTTCAGAGGCAGCCTGAGACGCGGCTTCAGAGGCAGCCTGAGACGCAGCTTCAGAGGCAGCTTGAGACGCAGCTTCATTGGCCGCTTCCTGCGCCGCATGAGCGGCTTCAGTTGATGCTTCATTGGCCGCTTCCTGCGCCGCATGAGCGGCTTCAGTTGAAGCTTCATTGGCCGCTTCCTGTGCCGCATGAGCAGCTTCAGTTGAAGCTTCATTGGCCGCTTCCTGCGCCGCATGAGCGGCTTCAGTTGAAGCTTCATTGGCCGCTTCCTGTGCCGCATGAGCAGCTTCAGTTGAGGCTTCATTAGCCGCTTCCTGTGCCGCATGAGCGGCTTCAGTTGAGGCTTCATTAGCCGCTTCCTGGGCCGCATGAGAGGCTTCGGTTGAGGCTTCATTAGCCGCTTCCTGTGCCGCATGAGTGGCTTCATTGGCTGCTTCCTGTGCCGCATGAGAGGCTTCATTGGCTGCTTCCTGTGCCGCATGAGAGGCTTCGTTGGAGGCTTCGTTGGATGCTTCATTAGCCGCTTCCTGGGCCGCATGAGAGGCTTCGGTTGAGGCTTCATTAGCCG
>Ga0316203_1000497_pt1 | contig 46663 bp, 74 predicted proteins | sample 6monrhotite_MG_FD_204940 | JGI IMG/M metagenome (GOLD analysis project Ga0316203, IMG submission 204940) | Microbial mat bacterial communities from mineral coupon in-situ incubated in ocean water Damariscotta River, Maine, United States -... | ecosystem: Environmental > Aquatic > Marine >... | reverse complement strand
TGAAATAAATAAGCAAAAATGGCAAAAACTGCATTATGCAGCAGAGGACGCGCCGGGTGAAAGCTTGGTAAATGTCACCTATGCAGATGAAAGCGTTCGGCGGGTGACTGTCCCAGGAAAGCTTTTCACGAAGATGATCAAGGAGCGCCGGCCAGAGTACTTGCGGTTTCTGCCCTACGAGGTGAAGTTGCGACCGCTGGATGAATCTAAAAAAAATCTTAAAAATCCCTGGATAAACAAAAAAATGATTATCGGGATTGACGAGGGCGATTATTTGACCTTCCACGTAGGCAGCGAATATGAGCCGTCTGTGATAAAAATGATTTGGCTTTTATTGCATGAGTTTCGGCATAAAATCCAATACAATTTCGCTCCGGTTCGCACTTGCATTTATAACGAAAATCTCGCAAAAGTTTATAGCGCGTTGCCTTATACCGAGGATTCGGTTAACCACGTTTTTCATGAGTTGCTACCTTATGAGGTGGACGCGAATATTTTTGCACACGAATTAATGAGCCTTGACTATAAGGTTGGGAGTTGGGCGGTTTCGGATACAACATTGAAACGACTAGAAAAAAAACCTAAAAAAAATGGGCAAAGAAAAAGAAAAACATCCTAAATGTATTGTTTGCGGAAAGGCTGTAAAATGGGGCGTGGATGGTTGCCCGATAGTCAAAAAGGGTAATGAAATGGCAGCCATGCTTGGATCAAATGAAGGGTACATACACTATAAATGCGATGAAAAATGAGTTTTACAGTCGAACCGGAAGAACTGAGCGCCGCATATAGGCCGCTAAGATTCACAAGCACGGCGAGCAGCACGGCAAGTATTGAGGCGTTGAAAGTTGAGGTATATGTCGCCGGAGCATTGCAGGTGACGTACAGGAAGCCCTATGCCGCGAAAGACGGCAATGATTATACTTTCTATATCGACGTACAAAGCCCTATACAGCGCTATCTTTTGCCCCGCACTGATTATGTTGCAGCGTCTACTATCTTCCCGGCTCAGTCTGGCTTTACGGCGACCGTTGCGGCGGATGCTTACGCGAATTACAGCGTTGACGCTTATTTAGAATACCGTAACAGCGTTGGTTTATTGGAAACGTCCGGCTCGGGCGAAACCTCGTCAACGCTCTACGCTTTTGCTGCCAAACGCCCGGCGAATGATATAACGATGACTGACTATTATCAGCAAAGCACGGCAACGCCTTTTAAGTGGTTGACAGACGGCGCAAGCGCTCAGGACATAGGGCAAAGTGAACCGGCGGCGGTCTGCGCGGCGCGTAAAGGTTGGCAGTACATCCTGTTAAAGTTCTATGATAGCGCGGGGTTTAATTCGTCGGCTTCTCAAAACACATTTTCGGCCGGCCCCAACCCGACAATGATAAGCATTGACGCAGGAACGGCGAACCTAGAAGGCGAAAGCGGTATGCCTGCCGACTTCTCAGACATTACTTACTACACTATTGAGCTAGGGAACGCAAGCGGAGACGCTTACAGCGAAGCCTGGCGTTTTGACGTTGTGACCAGGTGCGCCGACGCTTACCGATTTTATTGGCTGAACAGCCTGGGCGGCGTTGATCAATACACGTTTGAGGGGCAAATTATCAAGCAACACGAGCATGACGGGCAGATAGGCGAAATAAACCAACCTATTCCAACCGATAGCGACCTGGAGGGGATAATTAAGACCGGCATTGAAAGCCGTATCAAATACAAATTCAAAGTCGTGATCGACCAAACGACGGCGGACTGGGTTAGAAATATGTTTATTTCGCCGGAAGTGTATATGGAATTAGACGGCTCCCTTTGGCTTGTTACCGTCGAACCTGGCAGCAACAATATAGACACTAGCAATCTGGCAGAACAAGAAATTGATTTTACCGTACTTTTTGAAAATGAGATAACGCAGGAAAGCTGATGAAAAAATACGTTGACATATTCATAGGCGGGCAGCAGGCAAACGTAGACGTTAGCGGCTTATCTCTTGCGATTCAATACAGTATTGAGGAAACGGATTTGGGTAACGTCCGGGGCGCACACTCAAAGCGGGCTATTGTTCTGCCGCCCACTAATGTCAACACGGAAATAGCAGAAAGTGCAGACGAACCGGCAACGATAACCAGCGCCGCCGGGACACTCCAGGCCGCAAGGATTGAAGTAAACGGCTTGCCTGTCCTGGCTGGCAAAGCGCAACTAACTAATGTCTCGCTTATCCGCAAAGGGTACGGGCTTAGGCCAGCAGGCTACAAATATGCGTTCTTTGGTTCCAACGCCGATTGGTTTCAGGACTTGGGAGACTTGCGCATTAGGGATTTAGGATGGACAGACGGCACGTTGACTGCAAGCGCAACAGAGGCGGCCTACTCCCCTACTGCTGACGAATCCTGCTTTACCGTCGTTAAGTGGGCAGAATGGGCGCAAAGCTCTGCAATTCGGCATATTGACCACACACCCGCGATTTTTGTTAATTCAATACTAGACAAGGCGTTTACCTTAATCGGATATTCTGTGGCCTCTCTGTATGACTCAGACCCATTTAACCGCCTAATTATACCTGTTCCGCTAAACTTAGACGGCGAATATGCGAATAGTCAGGTAAATATAAGGGTAGAAAGCAGCGCGGCGCAAACCATTGCAGCGCCCACAACGACGGCAACGGAAACTATCATAAATCACGACAAAGAAACACCCGACCCAAACCGCGACCCCGGCGACCGCTACAACGAGGGCGGCCATACTTACGCGCAAAGCTTCAAAGCGCCGCTAAAAGCACTCTACCGGCTCAATTTAACAGTTAACTTAATCGACTTTTTAGAATCGGGTTCGGGTTTCCCTGACGACCAGACCGTTTATTTAGGGTTCAAAAACGATACCACAACATTCAATTTTACGAAAATATACGACTCAACAGTGAGTCAAACGGGCGGTATAGGCCTACATACGATAAGCTGGACGGGTACGCTCGAAGCAGACGCAGAAATACGGGCGTTTATTGAAACTGAAACCGATACAACAGACAGCGACCCCTTTACTTTGACCTCTGTTTTTACTGTCGATTTCGAAAAAGACGAATGGTTCCTAAATGACCCTATACCATGGCAATATATCATACCTTTTGACTGGAAGGTGCGCGATATGATAACCGACCTAACGCGGATTTTCAATCTAAAATGGCAAACGGACGTACAAGCGGGTACAGTCGCCGCTTATCCGGCAGACTACTACTACGCTACCTATCGCGCAGATTCAACGGGAGCGACGACGACAGAAGCAAATGACGGATTTTTCTTTCGTTCTTCCGCTTCGGATATGTCGCGATACTTTGATGTTAGTAAGGGCGGCGAATTGGCTATGATCACAAACAAGAAAAGAGATTTTGTTTTAGCGTGGGCGACCGATGACGAAACAACCGAAGCGATTGAAGGGGCGAAAGGCGTTTCTTTATATTCTGCCCGCTACCGCTACCCTGCCGGGCGTTTCCCAGAAGGTGAAGATAGAACAACAACCCAATTCTTTGCTAAGGCCTTGCACTACCCTGCTAATTCAATATATAATTCAAGCAGTACGGATTTTGTGCCGCAGATCCCGATTATTTACCCGGAAGACTACCAAAACACAACGGCCAGTGATCCCGACTACGACACGGCGCCCAGACTTCTATACTATGCTGGGCGGCGTTCAGGGTACGACGGGTATGTGAACCTGTACGACACGGCAACAAGTGCTACGTCGGCGTATGACTTCCCGGCGGCGTTCATGGTTAATTTCAACGACCCGTCCGGCGTTGACCTTTCCCTTTCTTTTGGAGACGAAACGACCAACACGGGCGAAACGGTAACGGGTTTACTTACCCGATTCCATTTGCAAAGCGCAAAACGTATTGAGGTAGGCAAGCAATATGACTATTACCTATTTTGGAATGAGATCGACCTGGCACAATTGTCTTTCCGTTATCGTATAGAAATCAACGGTGACAAATATATTTTGCAAGAAATCGACGGCTACAATCCGCTTTCAAGCAATAGCACAAAAACACGGCTTTTACTGGACGCGGTGCCGCTGCAAACCGACGCGGATAACAAAGTAAGTAGCCCGGTTGGCGAAGGTGAGTCTAGTATTTCGGGCGGTTCCGGCGGCGCTGGCGGTTACTTAGGCGGCGCGATCATTCCGGGCAGTATTTCCGGCTTCTATGAGGAAGTATTTACCGCGCCCGTAGCTCAGACGATTAGCGTTAGTGTCAATTCCGGCACATTACCATCAGACAAAGCCCAGATTTGGGTTTACGCTAATGGCATGTATATAGACTCAAGTAATTACTCTGTAACAAATATCGACGGCTCAGACGATGAAATAACATTTACAAATACGCCCGTAACAGTGGTTAATATCACGGTACGGTTTAGATACCCGTAACATGGCTAAGGTACTAGGATTTACGATCAACATAGAGGGAACAGAGGCGGCGATTGAAAGCGCTACCGACTTGAAACTGGCTATTCAAGCGATTAATAAGCAATTGAAAGATCCGGCGCTAACGAAACCGCAGACCGCTAAACTGGAAAAGCAGCTTATTGACTTGAAGGCGCGGCAAAAGGAAGTTAATGCCGAAGTTAGAGCTAGTGTAAAGGCTAGGCAGGCTGAATTTGAAGTTGCAGAGGATAACGTAGGGGCGTATAGAAAGCTATCCAATCAGCTAATCGTTGCGCGTACTAGAATGAAGGATTTGGCAGCGGCAGGGAAAGAGAATACAGAGGAATTTAAGGCACTAGAAAAAACGGTAGGGGCTTTTGACAGCAGGCTAAAAGATATAGACGCCCGTGCGGGACAGTTTCAGCGCAACGTCGGCGACTATGAAAACGCATTCAAAAACGCAATCCCCTTTTTAGGCGATTTCAGCGAAGGGATTAAGTCAATCGGAGAACAGGCCAGTTTATCAGGCAAAGCGATAGCAACCAGCTTTTTTGTTTTTGAATTAATCAACCAATTAGCGGCGGGCGTTCAGGCGCTGAGTGAGTTTACTGAAGAGTTCAGAGTCTTGCAAGGGGAGATACAAAACTTTACAGGCGAAACAGGAAAGGCATTAGAACAAAGCACCGCACAGGTAAGCGCAATAGCCAATACCTACCAGGAGGACGCAAAACAGATAGCGGACGCCGCCAACACATTAAGCAAGGAATTCGGTATTACATTAGGTCGGGCACTGGAATTGACAGAAGCGGGCTTTAGGAAAGGCGCGGACGCTCAGGGTGATTTCTTGCAGCAGCTTAGAGAATACCCTGCGCAATTTCGGGAAGCCGGTAATACAGCAGAGGAATTCGTCGGGATACTGATTAAGGCGCAAACCGAAGGGATATATAGCGATACAGGGCTGGACGCGGTAAAGGAATTCGGGCTAAGGATCAGAGAGCAAACAAAAGCAACGAGGGACGCGCTTAATAATGCGTTTGGCGAAGAGTTTACGAGCAATCTATTTGGTAGTATCAATGACGGCTCAATAACGACCACAGAGGCGCTTTCAAGAGTAACAAAAGGGCTAAGAGATACGGAGTTGACCGCCGAACAGACCCAGCGCGTTATTGCCGATACTTTTGGCGGGCCCGGTGAGAATGCCGGAATAAGATACTTAGAGCTATTAGCCGATATAGACAGCGAAACCCAGAACGTTACCGAATCAACAAACGAATATCAAAGCCAGCAAGAGGAACTTTTTGAAGCCAATTTGGCACTGGCCGAAGCTCAGGCAAGATTGGCGGGTGAATTCGGGAATTCTGGCGTAGAATTCGCAAAGCTTACGGCAAACGTCAAAGCCTTTTTGTTTGGGATTGGCGCGGATATATTGCAATTCTTTGACGAATTACCAGCTACAGTATCGGGCGTTAGCGCGGCAATCTTTCAATTCAGGCAGAACCTAAGCGCGGGGTTTGGGCTTTTTGGGGAGACGGGCAGCGTTGCGGATGCGTATAAAAAAGCGTACTTAGAAGGATTAGAGAAAGTCGAAAAGGATAATGAAATAGCCAAGCAGGCGGAGGAGGTCGGCGCTAAAATTGCGAGAAGCACGAGCAAGGGCGTAAGCGATCAGGAAAAGAAAGATGGAGATAAGAGGCGGCGCGATTCCGAGAGAGAAGCCAAGCGGGCAGCAGACAAACAAGCAAAAGAACGCCAAAGAGCGCTAGAAAACGAGCGCCGGGACACGTTGCAACAACTTGGCGTAATTGAAAAGCTAAGGATAAATACGATTAAAACCGCACTTGGCGCAACCGACGAACTGATTAAGGGAACAATAGAAAAGACCGAGGACGGCTTTAGAATCCTTAGCGGCAATATAGAAAGCACGGCGCAGGATATTTTTAAGCGCGTCAAACAGATTTCAGACAAGCCGGACGCGCTGTTTGATCCGGTGAAGATCGGCGAACAAGTGCAAACCGGGCTAGATACCATTGCTCCGTTACTATCTGCCTTCCAACAGCGCAGCGCCGCAAAAGCAACCGAAGCGATAGACGCGCAAATTTCTGAGCAAGAGGAAAGTATTGCAGAGCTTGAAGAGCAAATAAGTAATTCGTCGGGACGGCAACGCGAAGCGCTAGAGCAACGACTAGCCGCCGAAAATGAAGCCTTAGCGCGTAGCAATAGCGAGAGGGAAAAACTAGCCGAAGAGCAGGCGAAGAAAGAAAAGGGGTTAAGTATTATTCAATCCATTATCCAGACGGCGCTATCTGTTTCCCGTGCGCTTGCAAATCCGCCGGGCGTTCCGTTCTCTATTCCTCAGGCCATTATCGCCGGTATTCAAGGCGCTGCCCAAACCGCTATCATAGCCGCGCAACCGCTTGCAACGGGCGGGATCATTACAGGGCGGCGAATATCAGACCGCCAAAACATTCCCACTCAAAGCAACGGCGACAATGTTCTGGCAACCGTCAGGCGCGGGGAGGTTGTTTTGAATCGCATCCAGCAGGCGGCACTCGGCGGCGCGTCTACCTTCCGGGCTATTGGTGTACCGGGTTTCGCTGGCGGCGGAGCGATTACCGCACCTATTAGCGCCCCTACTCTACCCCAAGCGGTTGGCGGTGGCAATGCGGAACTAACGACGGTTATCAAGCAGCTACAGAACGGCATTGAAGCGACAAACAACAGGATAGATAGAATCAAAACTTTCGTCGTCTCTGAGGACGTAGCAAACGACCTGGGCGAAGGCGAAGCAATAAGGACGCAAGCAACTTTTGAATGAAAAAAGGATCATCAATAGGAAAAGTTCCGAACATAAAATATGTAAGGAATAAATTTGAATGCGCCCTTTGGGGTGATTTATGGATAATACTCAAGACGGTAGACGAAATAGGGGTTTATGGAATAGACGAAGTTTTAAAGAACGCTGTTTTATTAGATGATTACGAGCACACGGAGAGAATAGTTAATCCAAAAGGGAGCCTGTATTTTCTAATCAAAAACAAACACATAGTCTATATCGGTGAATCAATATTTTTAACCAAGAGGATTAAGAGCCATTTAGCAAATAAGGAGTTTGATAGTATTTCGTTTTTTGAATACAGCACACAAGTGTTAAAGACGGCGGAATACATACACATAGCTTGCTATTTGCCTAAATACAACGGTTTGAGCAAATATCATTCAAGACTTAACCACATATTAACGCTGCCGCCCAGGAAAAGCGAATTATTGCGCAAACAGGCAAATTCTTTTATTAGAAACATTTTGAGTAATGAACACAAACGACCTAATATACAAACACTCCCTCAACGTGCCGCAAGTCGAACGGCAAAAGATAGCGAATACCGTCTATAAGGTTTCGCATACTACCTCCCCCACTGAGAAAGATTTGAAATATTTATTTTCAATTTGGAACAGTCATTTAAGCCGGGGCGAGGTCGAAGACATTGGGTGCCGTGGCTGCCGCGCAAAGGTTGTTTCAAAATTACGTTTCATGTGTAAAATATGGTTGCAAAAAAAACATATTACGACAATAGGCAGATAGAGGAAACTAACAAAACGTTTGCGCAGACGCTTGTTCACAAATACGCAATGCACTGCAAGCGAGAGGACGAGGTATTTACAACGTCGGGTTTTGTTTTATATATGCTTGGAAAGACGGTTATTAAGCAGAGGACAGCCGCAAAATACATGGTTCTGGAACTGTACCCAAAGGCGTTATATGAGGAAGAAAGTAAGCGAAAAGCGATAGCTAGGCTCGAAGATGAAACCGGCGTAAGCGAACCGGTTATTTGGCGCATGCTGGCAAGGCAAAGGGAACTATAACCCAAAAACATTTTTGATAGCACTTACCTAACCCCAACCTTGCATATTTGCCTACATGCAAGCGAGTTACAATATCAATTCAGTCTTACCTACAGGCCGCGACCGCTACCGATTCCAGGCGGCAGCCACGGCGGCGACTATAGATATATTCGGAGAAATTGACGATTTCTGGGGTTTTGGCGTTCGTGAAATGGCGTACAATCTGAGCCAGAACAAAAAAAAGAAACTTAGTATAAATATCCATTCACCGGGCGGCAACGCGATGGAGGGAATCGGTATAGCTAATCTAATCCGGGCGCATGACGCGGAGTCTACTGCCACAGGTATAGGATTTGTTGCCTCTATCGCTTCTATTGTCCTACTCGCCGCCGATAATGTCCACATGGCAGAGAACGCCTTTTTGATGATTCACAACCCTTGGACTTTTACTGTTGGCGAGGCTGACGATTTGCGGCACACGGCTGATTTTTTAGACAAAATGACAGACAACCTAGCCGGTATCTATGCTGCAAAGATGCAAGGAAATGGAAACCCCGTAACACTCAAGCAGGTAAAGGCGCTAATGACCGCCGAAACGTGGTACACGGCCGAAGAAGCCAAAGCGGCAGGACTTATCGACAAGGTGACGGGTAGCGTAGAGATAGCGGAGAGCGCAGCCGACGCGAAGGTGCAAAATAAAGCGCTCGCTAAATACAGTAATACCCCGCAAGCTCTTGCGGATTCATTAATATTTTCTAACACAAACAAGACTACAAAAATGGCAGATAATAAGAACTTATTTGCGAAGCTTGGACAGTTATTTGTTTCAGCAGCCGAGGAAGTAGAAGCCCCGGCGGCAACGGAAGAAGTACCCGAAGAAGCAACGACGGACGCAACTATGACGCCCGAGGAAATGATTCAACTTTTGGAGCGAGACGGTTACACAGTGGCCAAAGAAGAAGCGCCCGAACCCGCAACGGAAGAAAGCCCGGAACTGGTAGCTATTCGCGCCGAACTGGACGCATTGAAAGCCTCCGTTAAGCGCACAACCGGCGCGCCAAGCGGCGCGGCTAAAGACGACGGTAAAAAGGACAAAAATACCGTCCCTAAGTCGGCAGCTCCATTTTTCGACAATCTGGCTACGCTTATTAAGGCGCATAGACCAGGGTAAACCCAATTTTCTAACCCAAACAAATTAGCAAAAAATGGCTAAAGATATAGACAATAGTTATACCTCTACGGCTAACTATATCGACGCGAATAGCGTCAAGAGATCGACGCCCGGCGCTTCTAACTCAAATGGGATTCAACTTTATGGCGTGGAGCGTTTGCGCGATGCACACGATATTACGTTTACGTGGGCAGCCTCTACGGCTGGCGCACAAGTCGCTTTTACACCTGGAACCGGCGCAACGACGGCGACCGATTACGTGAAATTTCGCGTGGTAGATATGCACGGCAACGAGGCGTACAGTTCAGGTTTCCAGTCCAGCGCGGCAACAGATCCGCTTAATGTGGATACATCAAGCTTGGAACCCGGTGATGATTGGACGGTATTTTATACCACTTCCAACAATTCCGGCGCTACCAGGGTAGAGCATCGCTTTACAATTGGCACCGGTGCAATTTACGCCAATTCCAGCGCTACGATAAGTCTGGATTATTAACCCAAATTAATTAACGCAAAAACTTTTTTTAAGATGCCTACAACGAAATTAGGAGAAAGAAGAGTGCAATTTGTAGGAGATAGCGCAAACGAAATAATTTTCGATCCAGTCTTCATGGACGACGAAATGCTTTCGAGTTATCGCCTAATGCCAAACGTAGTATCAAAGAAACGCATTGGCTTTGTTGAGAAATTAGAAAAGATTGTTCGCAAGTATTCAGGCTGCGGATTTACGCCGGTTGGAAATTTGCGCACCTATGAACGCTTTGTAACGGTCGAAAAAGCCAAAGTAGATACCGAAATTTGTTTTGATGAATTTCAAGATACCGTTTTTGAGGAGACTTTACGGCGCGGTGCCCGTATCGCCGACTTACGCGGTACGTTGATGTATGACATTTGGCTCGAAAAAATCCGTGAAGCTATCCGCCTGGACATTGAAAGGATCTACCATTTTGGTAATACGGAAAGTTCCGAGCCTGATTACGATCTGATCGATGGCGTTTGGACGGTACACTACCCTGCTTTGGTAGCCGACAACCTTATCCCATACAAAGACACTGGCTCAGGTACGCCATTGACCGCCGGAAACGGAATTACGGTTATTCGCGATGTCGTAGACAATGCGCCGAATGAATTACAAGCGCTACCGCACAGTATGAAAGTGATTAATGTCACGCCTGAAGTTTATCAGCGCTACATTCAGGATTTGGAAGACGGCGCCAATACCACTTACGCAGGCGACGAAGGATTCAGAACGCTTGTAAATGGTATCCAAACGGCGACGTTTAGAGGGATTCCGGTGGTTCCGAAATGGCGCTGGAGCACAATCCTGACAAATGATCTTTCTACCCCTACGCCGAATTACGTAGAATACACCACGCCAATGAATAAGATTCTGGCGACCGATACCGCACTGGCGGGGTTGACCGCTTCTGAATTGACGGTTTGGTTTGATGAAGATGACGAAAAAGTAAAAACCAAAACTCGCTTTAAGATCGGCGGTAATTACGTTCACCCGTCGCTAATTAGCGTGGGTTATTAATTCACCTGGCCAATAGGCTGCAAAACAATAACAAATGAGTGCATTAAGCGCAGGAAGAACTACAGCGTGTACGTCAGGCGGTTGCGCAGGTGGAGCCGGGGCGGATTACTTATACCTGGCTAACTCGAATGAGGTTAGCAGCGTAACAACGAACGCAAGCGGCACAGCTACGGCAATTGTAATGACGAGTACGGCGGTGAATTTTTACGCCTATGATTTCCGCGATGAATCGGCGCAATTTACGGAGACGTTGACCGTGGATGAAGTTACCAGGGCTGTAAGCGTGGAGCAAACCTTTACGGGCGTTTGGCCATGCCGGAACATGACCGACCGGAATTTGATTACCGATATAGCTAACCAAGCCTGTGGGATGGTCGCGGTTCACATGGAAGAAACCGGAACATACTGGGTTTGGGGGCATACTGGAACGGGCAGCAAAAAGCGCGTCCGTATTTCAACGACTGAAGGCGATACCGGAGCGGCTTTGTCTGACGCAAACGTAGAGGTAATTAATTTACGTTGCGTTGCAAAAGAAAAAGCAATTGAATTGTACGACGGTGCAACGGTAATGGCTGCATTAATCTAAGCAGATGCGAAAATTTGAATTGAAAAAAATCATCCTTGGCGGCGTATTTGCGCCGGATCATATTTTTATCGGAGGGTGCCCGCTCACTGGAAAGGGCATAACCTGCCAAATAAAAGATTTTAGCCAGGATCAATTAGCGGCATGGTGGGCGATGGACGCCACATCAGCCGGGAAGTACGTAAGCGTTTTGGAAGTACCCGAAGAGCAGGAAAACACAACGCTAAAAACACGGAAACCGAGTAAATTAAAAGCAAATGCAAGAAAAGCAACCAACCGCAAGAAAAAAACCGAGACATAGGCGGACGCCGGACGTCCTGGCAAGCGCCTGGATAACTAGCAATGATACCGACATAATAACAGAGGACTTATACAACGAACCCACGCGGCAGCGCCTTGAAGGTACGACCGAATGGGTTCGTTTTTTTAATTTTGAAAGTTCCTTTCTCAAAAACCTAATGGCGCTATGCAACTACTCCCCTACTTTGCGCCGAATCATTAACGACAAAGTAAATATGATAACCGGGGACGGGTTTATTCCTTACGCCGGGGTGCAAAACGATCTGCTTACTGTTGCGGCAAAAAACAGGCAATACTACGAAGGGAATGAGCCGGAACTGGAAGAACTAAGCGCTTTTATTAGCCGCGTCAATTTGTACGACGAAACATTAGTTGACGTTTTGGCTCGAATGTCTTTCGAGTACGAAGCGTTCGGTAATTGCGTTGTCGAATTGGTGCGCGGGAATGTGGGCAGTGAGTCGTTTTGTTATTTATACCATGTTCCTTTATACATGGTCGGAATACGCAAAGCGGTAGAGACGCGCATTGTCGAAACAATAGGTATTTATGACGATTGGGAGCGGGTACACGAAACCAGCAAGCCCGAACAAATGCCCGAGGGATTCCGCGAGGTTTCTATTTTCCCGCGCTGGACACGATTTGAGGATGGCACAGAAAGAACGGCCATTCATTTGAAACAGTATGCGCCGGGCTTCTTTTACTGGGGCTTGCCGGAATGGATTAGCGCACAATTTTGGGCGGAGGTTGAGTATAGAATCGCCCGCGTCAATGTAGACAAGTTGGAAAACGGTATGATGTTTTCTAGTATTATACAGTTTTTTGGGTCTATGTCGCAAGACGAGGCAAAGGATTTAGTGACAAAAGCACAAGATAAATTCACGCAACCCGGTAACGCATTTAAAACCTTCATTCAAGTTCTCAGCGACGAGAAACTAAAGGCCAATGTCGTACCCTTGGAGCAAAAGCACGAAGGGCAATTCATGGAGCTTCAGCAATTGGCCGCTCAGGCTATTGTTACAGCCAGCCGGTGGACTATGGGTTTATCCGGTCACTCCACGGAGGGCAAACTAGGAACCAACCAACAGCTCAAAAACGAAACTGAATTCGTGCAAAATACGGTTATCAAGCCGCGCCAAAACCTATTTTTATCCCGCGTGATTAACCCCTACCTGGATATTGCCGCACAGTGGACGGGCGGAAGTTGGGGAGAAGTCAACCTGGCAATTAGCAACAATCTGCCGATTTCATTCATGGGAGATATTGACGTTAATACAAACCTTAGCCGCAACGAAAAACGGGAAGTACTGGGGTATGATCCCGACGACGTAGAAGAGAACGAGCAACCTATTATTGATCCTGAAATACAAGAAGATGGCGGAGACTCTAATTAAACCCGGCGAAGTAGTTAACGGCGGGATATTGCGCCCCGCGCCTTCCGACGCTCGTTTTGATGCGCACTTGGTTAGCGCTCATGTTTTTGACGCAGAGCAGCGTTTTGTTGTGCCGGTCACAACTTCCGCTTTTCATGCTACCCTAATAGCCGCGCAGTCTAGCGCGGAGAGTCAATACAATTCTGCGTTAGGTAGTACGGCAGTTAAGTTCTCGGACGCAAGCTATGAGGCGCTTTGGACTAAGCACTTGCGCGAATATTCCGCCGCGTGCGTTTTGTACGAGTCCCTGCCTTGGGTAGGTATGCAGGTTGGCGCAAACGGTTTGTATTTCAATGATAGCCAATTTGGTCAAAACGCAGGGCTTGAGGGTGTGAAATTTGCGCAGGATACACTACTAAGAAAAATAGAATTGAAGCGCGAAAGGCTAGAGCAATTCCTTTGCACTTGCGCGGCAAGCCTAGACGGGTTTAGTACTTCGGCGGTGGATTATTGCCCGTCAGGATGCGAAACAGACGATGAAACGGAAAAGATAAGCGGATGGATTTTATATTAAAAAAAATACTCATAATAGGTATTCTCTTTATCAGCGCGAGCCAGGCGTTCGCGCAGTGGCCGCGCTTTTTCTGGGAGCAGATTGAAGCGGCGCCGGACTCAGGCTACTTCGCTATTTCTAACGCGAGCCTTGACGGGCAGTGGGATACACTACTTAGGCTTGTTCCCGGCTTTCTGGTTTTGGACGGAGATACGATAGCGACGGGGAATAATGGCGTAGCGGGCGGACTCTGGACGAACTCAGGCGGCGGGATATATTACAACGGGCTAACAGGAATAGGCGACTTTTCGGGCGACGCTTACGACGGGAACTTACATATACAAAGCGGCACTGCTGGAACGGTTGCGGCGAGCGGTAGCGCAAATGAATTAACATTAGAGAGCGGCACGAATAGCGGACTTTCTATCCTCGCGCCGTCCAGCTTCACTTCAAACATCTACCTTGGAAACGAAACGGATAATTTCTGGGGCGGTATTGTCGCGGATTACGCAAGCGATGAAATGTACATAGGGACAGCCAACGCCGACGCAGACCTTATTTTTCAGGCGGGCGCGTCTTCCGCCTGGCTTACCCTGCACGACGACGGACTTTTTCAATTCACGCCGATAACGACGGCCAGCCAGCCGGTAGGGATAGAGGGCGGTTTATATTATGACGATGACCTAGACGACTTCTATTACTACGACGGCGCGGCATACTCCCCTATCTCGCATTGGATTAAGGACACAAACGACGACATGTATTACAGCGCCGGGAAGATCGCAATAGGGACTAGCACGTTCGCCGGAGCGCTCAATGTTTCGGGGAATATCGGAACGGACGCGGGACTAGGCAACACGATAATGGGTTCGGGTTCAATGCCCTCGCACTCTTCCGGCAATGCAAATACGGTTTTGGGGTATCAGAATCTAGCCGCCGCCACTACCTCCAACTATAATACGGCGATTGGCTTTCAGAACCTTAAGGCGCAAACCGCTGGTACTGGAAATTTCGTGGCGGGTTTTCAAAATCTCTTAGTGGCGACAAATGTTTCAGGATCTACTGCAACGGGTAGTTCTAACCTAATCGCATTGTTGACGGGTAACTACAATACAGCGCAAGGGCAAAATAACCTTTCCAAAATAACCACAGGCACCGCGAACACGGCAAAAGGTTTTGAAAACGGAATCGACTGGACTACGGGCAATTACAATACCTTTCTTGGTTATCAAAACATGTATAACACAACAAGCGGCGACAATAACACAGCGATTGGCTTCCTAAACGGATACACTTATGCCGGGAGTACTGCGGGATCAGTTTTGATTGGCGACCGAAACGCCTACCTGGCCACCACTCTAAATACTATCGTTGCGCAAGGGCGTGAAAACTTCCGAAACTCAACGAACGTGCAATTTTCGCAAGCCGCTGGAATACAAAACGCAAGAAACGTCTCTACCGCAATAGGTAGCTTTTTTTCGGGTTTCCGAACCGGCCCCTATACTTCGACTGCAACAACAGCAAATAGTACTTTCTTGCAAGGCTACCAAACCGGCTACAATGCCGCCGAAGCCGACAGCATGATTGCGATAGGCTACCAAACCGGCTACGAAAACACTTACACGGCGCCTATTCTCTTAGGGCAGGAAGTAGACGCGTCGGTTAATTACCACGCTCGCATAGGCGGTAGTCATTACGCCCGATTCACGTCCGGCCTCTGGTCGTTCGATGTTGACCAGGATACGACCAGCAAAGATGGCTATTTGCTAACCTGGAACGCTTCAAAAGGCGAATTTGACGCGCAGGAGATAGACCAGGCGGCGGCGAGTTATTGGACGCTAGACGGGACGGGAATATACAGGGACGGGAATGTAGGCATAGGAACAAGCGGCGACCCTGGCAGGAAATTCAGTGTCGATTATGGCGCGGCAGTAAGTACAAGTATTCCGCTATTCGTAGACGGGCAATTGGATAGCCTGACCCTTTTTCGGTTTTCAAACCAAAGCACGGGAACAAGCGCAAGGACGGCAATTAGTTTAAGTTCGCAAAGTGCGGGTATTCAGATAGGAAGCGCCGGGCCAAACACAACCAATAATCAGCAGTACGGCGCAGAAAACGACCTATTCATACGCGGTTCGTCGGGTTCGAAAAACCTAATATTCAGTATATCGTCGGATACTCTTATATATGATTTTCGCTTTGCGGGTTCGGGCGGTACAGAAAGCCGCTTTTTCGTCGCTTACGAGGGCGTTGATTTTCCGTCTGTTCAGGTTGCGGACTACCCGACCGGAAGCGCTGGTTTCAAGCTTTTCGACCCGGATACTAGCGCTTTTCGAATCTATACAGGATCGGCATGGGAAACGCTGGCCGACCGCGACTGGGTAGACGATAACTATATTAACAAAGACGACCAAGACGAAGGTAGCGAAAGCAATACAACGGACGGGAGCGGCGATCTGACAATTACACATAACTTAATAGACGCTAGTTTTGCGGCAACGGTAACGATAACAGGCACAACGCCTTACGAATATACAGTACACACGAAAACGGCTTCAAATTTCAAAGTTAGATTTTACACGGTCGGAACGTCAACGGCGGCAACGTCAACGGCGGTAACGTTCGATTGGATTGCACACGATAATTAACAATTATGAGACAATTAATATTAATACTTTGCGCGTTTTTTGCGGTCTTAACTTGCCAGGCGCAGACAATTACAAAGGATAGTTCTTACTTGAAAACGAGCACGGTAAACGATACTACTTTCTTTCAACAGTGCCGTGTTCTGGAATACGACAACGGGCAAAGTTCGGAGGCGTGCGGCGCGTTGATAGATTCGTTGACGCTCATTAAGCGACTATTCCGAGACGCACACCAGGCTATTAGGCCGCTTGCAAGGGCGTTCAAAACAAGCGCGGTAGAATTTGAGTACAGGCGGGCGCACAACGATCTGAGCGACTTGCTAGAAGAAGTTACCGGTGAAACCTATTTCGATAGGTCAAAGGATCGGTACGGCGAAGAGTTCAAAAACTTGCTAATCAAAGTTACTGACCGAAGCGCCGACCCAGATAGCGTGTTTTTTGCGCAAATAAATAGCAACTTGCGGGCGCGACAAGTTAACGACGCGGCAATCAATAACAGCGAAAAAACATACTCGTTTAGCGGGTACAAAATATTAGGATATTCGAAGCTAATTAGGTTCTACGACGTTGACCATATTCGTTTCCTTGACTTGTTCGGAGATACCCGCGAATTCGTTTTGATCGGCAAACAGGTGAATGAAGACGGCGTAGAAACCGGGCGGGAAGTGTGGCGAACTCCTGACAATCAGTACAGGCTAATTATATATAGAGACTTGACAGAGGAATGATAGGATACATTGTATTATTAGGGGTTATAGTGGTCGTGGTTTCTTGGAATTTCGCGACGCTAATACAGAAAGGCGACCAAAAGCATGATGACTTAGAAAAATGACAACCTACACAATCAAACCCGGGCAATGGAATTTCCGCCCGCTTGAATCATGGCGACCGCGCTTTGTCGTTCGCGGCTTCTCCGGGTGGGCGAAGTTTGACGAATCAGCTTGGTTTGACTGGGAAGGCGACCGGGACGCAAGAGATTGGAACAAGCTGAAGGGGTTGACCAGGTACATAGGCGCAAACAACCACCACAGCGCGATAATAGCGTGGCGCCCTGCTGAAGAACGCGGTGTTTTTGAGGTTGCGGCTTATACGAACTATCCCGGCGCCCGGTGGATTGTGGGCGAACTTGTCAAAGCCAAAGCGGGAGAAAAGGTGCATTTTGAAGCGGTGATCTATAAGCGCAAAGTGCAGTACAAAATACAGTCGTCGCTAACTGGTCACGACTTCCGGCGCTGCACGATCATGCGCGAAATCGGAACATCAATAGGCGGAGCGAATAATTCGCCGGGCGAGTACGGAGGCAAGGCAACGCAGGAAATGAAGATTGAAGTTGAAATGAAAATACATTAACATGGGATACGACAGCACAGCAGACACGCTAAAGCATATTAAAAGAGTTTCAGAGCTACTTACAGAAGCGGCGGCGGAATTAATCAGGCGCGCAAATTGTCACGATGATTCGAAGTTGAAAAGCCCAGAAAAAGAGGCGTTTGACGAATTGACGCCAAAGCTAAAAAACACAACTTACGGAAGTGCCAAATACAAAGAGTACTTGATAGAGTTAGGCGACGCTTTAAAACACCATTACTCTAAAAATTCACACCATCCTGAGCACTATCCGCGAGGTATTGACGGCATGACTCTTTTTGATATTATCGAAATGTTTTTCGACTGGAAAGCGGCGACAGAAAGGCATGCAGACGGCAACATGTATTCGTCTTTATTGCACAACCGCAAGCGGTTTGAAATGTCTGATCAGCTATGTTCAATCTTCGAGAACACGATTAAAGAGCTAGGGTACTGAAGGCAAAAACAAATTCTTAATCCTCCCATGAACACGAGAAAATGGATTATTTGGCCGCGCTCCTATTGGGCGCAATAATTGGGAGTATTATGCAATTCGCAGCACAGCGCTTTTTTTCGCGAAACGGAATAAGGGAATATGCAAAAAAGCTGATAATAGGCACTAACAGCGCACTGCAATCGGAACTAGATTACATCAAAACGAAGGTAGAAGACGTAACGAAAGACTTGACGGAGGCGAAGATAGAGGCCGCAAAATTGACAATAAAGGTTGAGTTATTGGAAACAATAGTAAGCGAGAAAGACGAAGAAATAACAGAGCTAAAAGCCTTGCTAGAGACAAAGAATAAGGAGATAATAGAATTGAGGAGCAGACTCAAAGAAGTCGAGCGCGCCCAGAACGGCGCGAACAAGAATAACAAAAATAATTAATCATCCCTCCAAAAACATACCATTATGGCAGAAGAAATAAAAAAACAGTTTTGGCAAAGTACGAATTTTTGGACGGCGGTAACGCTGCTTGTAGGCGGGTTCTTTGTCGGTTTTCCGGCGGACGTCGCCACAAATGTAGTCGGCTGGATTTTCATGTTAATAGGAGCGGGCGCAACGCTCCGGAACTTTTTTCAAGATTCCCCGACCGACGTCAAAGGGTGGGTTCTGGATGCAAACTTTTGGAATTATCTAACCGCTATTGTCGTTGCTATCGTTCCTACCCTACCGAGCGGGACTATCGAACTAATTGAAAGCGTTGCCCGCGACTTGATCGGTGGAAACTGGCAGGGTGCTATTATCGGCGTGGTTTCGCTAGTTACGATTCTATACAAGATATTCAGCGCGCCTAAAGAAGAAACGCCACAGGGCGAAGCTATCGCGCCGGCGGCGTAAAAGATTATCATAAGGTTTTGTTTCCCCTCCCTCCTGCTTAGTGCAGGCAGGGAGGTTTTTTTGTTTTTACTCTCTGATAATAAGCAACTTACTACAGTTGCCCAATATCCTTGAGTAGTCGAACCATGCGACCCTCCCCGCCGGAAGGACTACACGCCCGCTTTCCGTCACCGCATCGGCGGAAAAATACGCTTCTTGGCCGGTGTTACTATACCGGCCAGTGTAATTGATCTGATCTGGCTTCGGGTAGAACCGCGTTATTTTGTCGTACTCTTGGTTTGTGATTTTTACTTTAATCATCTTTTTTTGTTTTCACCCTTACGGGCAGTTAAGCGGAATATTCCGCGATTTTATTTTAAGTATTCTTTTAATTCAATTTCATCGCTCACAATGTCCCGATAAACCGGGACGAAATAGACAAAATGATCGCCCTTATCCTCGCTTTTCACCTCTTCGCCCGTTGGGCTTTCAATGAAAAATATATCTGTAGTTTCGTCGTACGTGAAGCGCTGCCCGTTCAACTCAAGCCCGTAGGCGCAAAGCGCACGAACTAACGCCCATGTGTGCTTTTCTGGGAATACTTTCCCCAATACGCCCGAAACCGCGTTACTAAGCGTGTTTTTTGGTATTCCGGCTTCTCGCTCTAGCGCTCGGACGTTGATTGCCGGGCGGGCTTTTAAAAAGGTTATTATTTTTTTCATGGCCTTAATAGTTTTGCGCTGAATTTTTGAACGGTTTTTAATTCGTCGGGGTACGCGATAATATAAAACTTTGGCGCGTCGCTCGTTTCTGGTTCTACGTATGCCGTTTGATCTTCTTGCAATTCCTTGTAGCACGCCCCTTGATTACCCCAAAACTCATTTGTTCGCGGGTCTCCACAATACCCCATATCGTCCTCACAAAACCCGTAAATCTTATCGTTCAAAGAATACCCTAGAAATTCGGTTGCATATTCCTTGCATTCCTTTATCATTTCGGGACTGTCAATATCTCGTTCTATGAGATACTCAAACATTTGTTTTAATGTTATTTTTTTCATTTTTTCAGATTTTCAAGGTTTCGCTTCATAAATAAAAAGACCTTTATACTCCATTTCAAATTTTCGTTGTTGCGTATCCGGTACTCTCTCCGCATAAGACCAAATAATTTTATTAGAGCGCGCATCTTCAAACTGGATAACAAAAACATCGTCCATCTCTTGCCGAGCATGTTCTGTACCGTAGTACTTTTTTAATTTCTCTATAAGCAGAAAATCTAATAGTCCGGTATTATCCTCAACAGCCATTCTAATATTTAATTTTTCAGCCATCTTTCTAGTTTTTTTGTTAGTTAAATTTCCCTCACTCTGCATTTTCACGGGCTTGTGACCGTCGTCGGCGGCATTAAGGGAGCGCCCGAAGGCGCGGGATTATTACCGATTGATTAAATTCAATGATATGTTATGTGAGTAAGCGAGAGCATCTTTTAGTGAAATTTCACACTCATCAAAACGAGTTGATTTCACGAGCGAAGACATTTCGGCAAAATCGTAATCCTCGTCTTCGTCTAAGTGCTTGTACAGTTGATGAAATATAGCGTATTCACTTAAAACGCGATTTCGAGTTTCGACAGCCATGAAAGGGATAGATGCTACTACTATTGCTTTTACTTCTTTGAATTTCATCTTAATGGTTTTTTTGTTAATTAATAATACAAAGATAGTGTAAACATGTACACTTGTCAAGTGATTAGGAAAGAAAGTGTAAACTTTAACACTTTTCGTATTTCACATACCTAACATTAGGTATACCCCTCTCCCCACGTCCAGGTACAAAAAAGCCCCTACCAACCGGCAGGGGCTTGAAAAATGCCCTAAAACCCATATTTCTATTTTCCTGGGAAACGACCGGGCGCCATACTCCGCACGCCCGGTCTATTATAATCCCATGAACTTGGTTTCAAAAAGTAGCGGGCAAGACTTTCCAGCGCGTCCAAAGACCGCCTTTCCCTACTCACCGCGCTACATATTAATATATGCCTGATCTCTCAAACATACCGATTTCAAAAAGCCAGCCGCCAAAACGTCCTAAAAACAAAACGCGGCTGGATATAATGTATACGTGCCTTATCAAATCAAGGGGCGGCGTAACAATTCCCGCCCCTACCCTAGTAACGTTTTCTTCAATAGTCGCAGTGTAACGTAAGTCTTGCATTATTGCTAATAACTTTGCTGTTTCAAAATTCGCCCGCGCTCTTGTGCGCGGGCTACTCGCCGCGAAACGAGTTAGGAAATTACTTTTTGCGGCCACAAAACCGCTTCTATTTGCGCTAGCCTTTGCGCTTGTTTTGCGGTTCTTTTTGTAGGCGCAATCTTTCGCAAGGCTGACACTCTTGCGCGCCAGTTATTGCGCGTCTTTTCTTCACCCGCAATAATGATAGTTTTGCCCGGAGATTTGCCTTTTTTTGCGCTCCTCCCTTGCGTTTTTTTCTTGCGCTTTTTAGATTGCGTCTTAACTGATTGGTTTTCAATATCTTGGGACGCAACTTTGCGCCTACCAGGGGAGGGGCTTGCGCTTGCCTTTTGCGCTGCTTCTTTTGCGGCTTGCGCCTGCGCCTTTTGCGCTTCCAGCTTGCGCTCTAATTCCGCCAATTCTTGCGCATGTTTTTGCGCTTCTTCTTTGCGCCTTTGCGCTTCCTTTTCTTGCGCCTGCTTTGCGGCTAGTTCTTGCGCTTTTTTTGCGGCCTTTCTTTCTGCGTTCTTGCGCTCTAATTCCGCCAACTTTTGCGCTCGTATTCGCTCTAGTTTTGCGGCTTGCCTTTCGCGTTCCTTGCGCTCGTCTTCTAGCGCTTGCAATTCCTTGCGCTCTTGTTCTGCTTGCGCTTGTTGTTCTTCCTTGCGCTTAATTTCTTCTTCTAATCGTTCGCGTTCTTTGCGCTCTTGCTCCGCTTGCGCATGCAGCATCTCTAGCCTCCTTTGCACCTCAAAATCATCGGGCGCGCTGGATCTGGCAGGGATAGCAGCATGAGGCGCGGTAGCAGTTTTTTTTAGTCGGCGCATTGGACTTTTGATTTCTTTTTGTTCGACTTCTTCTGTGTCGTTTTGGCCGATTAATGACAACATGAGCGACAAAAACGGGACAAGTAAAACGCAACCCGCGCCGAAATACCCTATATACTTCATGTTTCGGTCTTTGTTCGTCACATACTCATTTGTATTAAAAGCGTTGATTGTCGCGGCACTAAATAGCGTCAGGGAGTCTTTCATTGTTTGCGTTTTTGTCAAACTCGCAAGAGATGCAATAAGGTCAGTTTTTTGACTTCTCAGGTCTGCCGTTGCTTTTTCTTTTTTCTTTTCTAGTTGCCCGGCATGCCAACCCCATTTGTCGTCACCGCTTTTTATTTTTTCAGTATAAGTAGGGTAGGCCGCAATAGTCTGTTTTTCTTTCTCCCTTATTTGAGTACTAATAGCCTTAATCTGATTTTCAATTCCGCGCCGTTCTCTTATGTTTGATGCGGTTACTTGCGAGTTAATCGCTGTAAGGTCTTTTACTTGCAAATCGGGTTGAATAGCGGCGGCGGCTTCCTTGCGCCCTTCCCATGATAGCTTTAAAGATGTGTACACTTGGCCGGCATTGACGACAAACAGCAAAAAAAGAAATCCGGCTATTTTCCAGTCCTTGCGCCATTCGCCCGCAATTAGTATATCGAAGCCAAAGGGAAGTGTTTTTCTTAGCCCGTAATCCACGACGAAAGCAACCAGGGCAATAGCTAGAATTGCAAGAAATCCAGCAAAAACGGGATGCAAAAAATCCAACATCCCTTGGTATGCTATAGTACCCACTATTACCATGCTAGTAATCGCCCCGCCCGTTGCGGCAGCGTTCCGAGTCGTTTTTAATATAGACAGTGCGTCGCTTTTAGTTTGAAAAAATTTCTTACTCATAAGGCTTAATTTTTTACTTTTACAATTCAAGTATGTTTGCCCGGCGCTTTTCATATCCTGCGCGCCGGGCTTTTTTATTTTAGGTAGCCAAAGCGTTTTGCGAGTCAACCCCACAAAGACAGCCTTGTTGGCTCGTCTTTTACGGCTTACATGGCATACCCTTTTTTTATTCTTTCCAGTCCGCCCTAATCAAGACAGGCAAGACCAGAGCGGCGATTAATAAAATTATCATATTCATGGGATTGAGTTTGTTACTTCAGTCCTTTCTTTTCATGCTCTTTCCAGGGCTTCGGCGCCGGATCTGCCTTCAAGTTCGTCGCCGCGCTAGATTTGACGTAAAAAGCGAATTCGTCTGCCTTGGGCGTTTCTTTCGCCTGTGCCGCTTCTCTTGCCTCCGCGACCATTCGGGCGCTTCTTGCCTTATCGTCGATTGTGGGCGATTTCTGGCGTACTGGGAGCGAAAAAGAGGGGAGGGTTACGCTATCGAGTACGTCAATAAGCAGAAATGACCCTATTAACGCTCCCCAGGGTGCGCCCCAATGCCGGAAAATCAGCCAGAGCGCTGGCCACGACACGAGGAACGCGGCTAAGAAAATGAGCAAGGGGTGGAGGCTGTGCTTTTTCATGCTTTTACTTATTGCTTGAATTCCGGCAAAATGCCGAGGTAAATATATTTCTTGCCAGTATAACAGGCTGACATGAAAAAATCAATGCCTTCTTCTTCATGCTCCGGCTCCCCTAATTGAATAAATTTTTCGCTCACATACTGCGGCACCACGACTTCGCCAAAATAGTTATATAACACCTCGTCTATTTCGTCCCCAACAGACAGGAATACGTCTAAGTTAAGGTCGGATTGTTCCCATACTTTTAATGTCTTCATGCTTTCTCTTTTTTCTTAAGCTTTAAAGGACGGGAACTACCTGCTGCAAAGTCGTCCATGTCCACCTCATACCCCTTTTCCTTAATAAGATATTCCTGCACGACTTCCCGCGCTGTCAGCCGAAAGCAACTATTTGGCTCTTCCGTGTTATCGTATTCCCCGTCGGCCGCTGCGTACCAGCCCGATTCACTTAGCCAGTTCAAGAAATCGATTAGTGTTTTTTCGTCGTTTGTCATGCTTTCTCTTTTTTTTCGCCAAGAGGCACCGCGATTAAAAAAAGCGCTTTTGGTGCACGTTAAACCCAACCTCTCAATTATTTCGTAAGCTTGGCCTGGTGATACTTCAGTTTTAAGCTGCATCGTTTCGGAATCTTTGCTAACGTACTTAACCAACTTGAAAGATTCACCCCATTGGGCTATCAGCCACAGGTCGCACCATTTTTTTTCGACCAAAGCGACATCAACCTCGTTGACCCCTGTTTGATTGAATTTGCCTACTATTATGTTCATGCTCTTTTCTTTTTTTCTTTCTCCAATTCCTTCCTAAGTAAGTCGATAATCATTGCCTGCTTAACTTTCGATAGTAGCGCGTCTTTCGCTATCTGTACGGCGCTTCTTTTCAATGCCCGCAGAAAGGGTAGGCCGACCACCAAAAAGGCGATTAGAGCGCAAATGAGGAATATTGGTGCAAAGTCGTTTGTCATTCTACGCGGTTTTAAAAAGCGCCCGGCCTCATTTTACCGGGCGCCCAACAAATTATAATCCCATGAAATATCTTTTCAATCCGGGTCTGTCATGCCATACACTAGCATTGCAGTTAGAACCATCGCAAGGAAACCGGCAGCGCTGAAACCTGCCCTTGCTTCCGGGTGCCATTCCGCAGGATTCACTTCCCAGCTGGCGAAAGCAAAAAACGCGAACACTATTAATGTCATACCTAGCCCCGCCCCTGTACTTGGGAGTAATCGATTCATTTTCTGTCCGTGACTTTCTTTCATTGTTTATTGTTTTTCAAAAAACCGCCGCGCCGTCCCAGGATAAAATCTCAATGAAAACCAAAAACGACTGACGCGGCGGGGAACACCTAAACCCAGTTTCTTTTGCTTTTTCGCGGTGATTTCTGTATCTTACGCAAGATAATAAAATTCAACCACAGTTGAAAGAAAACTACAACAAAAATGCAAAAATTGTTAGTAATGCCGGAAAAGGGTAAATTCGACAAAAAAATGGACGGGACGACGGCCAATACAATAATGTTTTTGAAATCATACCTGGCGACAAACGGTATTTCTATACAAGATTTGCTCGAAAGAGACGAAAACCCCAAGGTTTCATTTCAAGCAGTGTATAAAATCATGAACGGAAGAACACAGAACCCTAGCCATGAAGTATTAGATTATTTACTGCGCCTAACCGGACACAAATTCATTATAGGTATTTCTTTTCAACAGGAGTTGAATGATGAATAAAAAAAGATAAAATAGTCCTCTTTTTTCAATAAAACAACAAACACACGTTGTTTTAGTTGATTTTACTCATTGCTTTATAATTATTTTCCACATATCTTAACCTTCCCTTTTACCCCCCCCCGGTAAGTATTAGCGATTATTATAATCCGTTTCCTCGCCGAAAAGGGCTATGGCAAGCACTTTGACTATTTACACATACTAACAAAATAATCCACACTATGTCTAGACCTAATGAGGCAACTACACTTGTCGTCGCCCGGCGGCAAGGAGAGAGAGAAGAGTTTACGAAACTGACGCAAAAACAAGCTATTCGCACCACAAAGAAAGCCCAGACAAGGGCGCGAAAAAACACACTTTTGTCCGGGCTAATGAAAATTATTTTTGCAATATATTAAAGAAATAAAGCGCTTTTGAGTTTCTCAGTAAGCGTTTTTTCTATCCTCTGCATTCTTGCTTTGAGTTCGTTCATTACTCTTTGCAGTTCTTCTTTTGATTCCTTTTCTTCTTCTAATGCTTTTTGCAAGGCGGCCAGCTCTTCGGCGGTTGCCAGTAGGGGTTGGGCGGTTTGTTCTGTGCCGTCGTCGCTGTATTTCTTGCTGGTTACATTTTCGAGGTACGTCTTTAGTGCAATTACTTCTTCAATAGTAGCTACATAAGTGCGCTTTCTTGCTTCTCGCCTTCGCGCTGAACTGATTTTACCTGCGCTGACTCCTGACTCTTGCGCTATTTGCGGCGCCCTGTAACCGGCATCGTACAATAGATTGACAAAGACCCGGAAGGATTCTTTTAGACTAGGATTACTCATAAAAGGTTTTTTAAATGTGTTAACATTGTGTTAAATCGCGGCTTATTCCGGTTTATCTCGTTTTTTCGTGATATATTTGTGTTATCAAAAACGATAAAGAAATGATAAAGAAACGATATCCTGATTTAAAGATTGCCCTAAGGGAGAACAAGATACCGAACAAGCGCATAGCCTACGACCTAGGCATCCACAGAACAGCAGTAAGTCAAGTCCTAAATGGCTGGACTTATGACGTACACGGTGTAGTCGATAAATGTCTCGTTTTGCTTGAAGAGGCTGCGGAGGAAAAACAGCGAAAGCAAAAGCAAAGAGACCGACGACTAAAAAGGCTGCTTGCTAAAGTAGCCTAAAGGAACCGCGACTTTTCGCGATTTAACACGTAAATATTACAATTCTCCCCGCTGAAAAGCAAATTTCCCCTCCCCGAATTTCAAAAATCATTCAAAACAACTTCCATGAAAAATAATATCCAAATCCACGACTACGACGTCAACCTTTCCCCAAAGCACAAAATCAACGTAAAATTCGACTTCGACGGGCGCTACTATGATGAGGCGCTGGACTTCGCCGACATTATCGGCGCGGAGTTCGAGGCGGGCAATATCGACGACTACAGCGAAGAAGGAGAGGGCTTGATTGTACTTGACGGCGGCGTATTTGATTATATTAATTCACGCGGACAGTATATCGAAACGAAAGCAAAGCGGCTGCATTTCACCTTTTCGCAGTATTTGAAGGATTTGAGCGGGGAGGAAATTGAGGCGATGCTGATAGGGTATATCCGGGCTAATAGCGCGGAATTCCAAACCACTCAAAAACAAGCAGCATGAAAAAAAGGCCAAACGGTTTTTTGTCGCCGGAACATATCGATCAAGACGGGGAGATATTCAATTACATACAAGAATTGCACGAATACCTTTGGCGGTTTGTCTGTTCAGAAATGCCGGGGGCAAGCGGTGTGCTAGACGATCATGTGGACAAAGCAATAGGGTTCGCTGAAGAAAGAAGCAAAGAGGAGGAGCGAATTGATTTGCACTTAAAAGAATTAGACGACGCCGGAATCAGATACCCGTCGGGCGACTAAATAAAAAAAGCCCCTCACGAGGCTCCGAAAAGATTTTATCAACAATTCAAAAATACAAATTATGTCCGATATAGTCAAGCTAAAGCCAAACGGCGTACAAAAACGTAACTTCCAAAACATAAACGACCCTGTTCTCTTCTCCAAGCTTTCCGCCGAAATTCAGACCCATATCGAAAAGGAAAAACTGTTTATAGTTATCCAAAAAAACAAATATCCAATGGTTGAGGCGTGGCAGTACGCCGGTGCTTTAGTCGGGTTATTCCCTCGCATTGTCAAGTTGGAAGACAAAAGCACGAGGCCGGAAGAATTCCGATACATGGCAGAGGTTGAAATCGTAGACCAGAGCAACGATAAGATAGTTACTCGCGCCTTTGCTTATTGCTCAAACGGCGAATCCAAGAAAAAATATTTTGATGAATACGCAATCGCAAGCATGGCGCAAACCAGGGCAGTAGGGAAGGCATTTCGCGTCCTGCTTGGCTGGTTATTCAAAGCGGCTGGATACCAGGGCACGCCTTCCGAAGAAATGGACGAATTCACGCCTGAGACAAAGAAAGACCCTACTGCGGCAGTTATACGGGCAGAGTACAAAAAGTACGCTATCAGGGCAATGAAAGCCCTTGACAGGGCAAAAGACGTAAAGGAGTTAAGTCAGATAGCTAGATCGTTTCACGAGGACGCCGATTTCATCGACACAGCAAAGGCGACTTATGAAAATATAAGAAATGCCGGAGGATAGTTTTTTGACCTGGATAGCGCAGCAGGAAACCAAGATCATGTTTTCCGAGGAAGCAAAGGCGACCAAATGGAAAGAGGGGTTTTGGAAATGCCCAGACGGCGCTTACTGGTATGCTTTATCAAGGCTAGAGCAGGTAAAACTTACAGATAAAGAGTACGACAAGATTTTACTTCGTATTGAATCAAAAGATATACTGGACTTACCTCAAGTGATTGACGAATTAATGCAGATACACGAAGAGCAAAGCGAAGACCCGCGAAAGCAAATTGACTTAGTTTTTCAATCTTGGCGACTATGATTTACAACCTAGACAACGACGCGCACCGCAAACAATTCAAAGAAAAGATTGCCTTTTTCTGGAACAACCGGAAACAGGTAGAACTGAAGCAAAAGAGCAAAGCGCGAACGATACGCCAGAACAAATACCTGCACTTGATACTAAGCTGGTACGGACTCGAAACCGGTTACAGCCTACAGGAAGTCAAAGACGAAATTTTCAAAAGAGAGATTTGTAAAGACTTATTCAGATACGAGAAAGGTGGAAAGGTTTTCTTTAGATCTACCGCTGCCCTGGACACAAAGGAAATGACGATTGCAATAGACGTTTTCCGCGATCACGCAAGCAAGTTTCACGGAATCTATTTACCGGAACCGCACGAGCAGGAAGAACTAAGAAGCCTAGAAGAGCAATTAAGCCGGTACGGTAACAGACAATACGTATAATATGCAAGTATACCAAACACACCAAATACGGCCGCATTCCAAACCAGCGCCGATAAAACTATTTCTTCAACCGGGCAGCTATTTTCTAGCGCTTACCTACACGGAAATAATAGGCGAAGGGCTGGAAATATGGAACTTGAAAATATCGCTTTGCTACGACGTAGATAAGCACGTCTGGGAAGCATGTAGCCTACCGCAACAAATAACGGATTTGCCAGCGCCGCGGCAAAAGGAATTGCTACCGAGCCGGGCGGAGTGGAAGCGGATAACCGAATTGATTAACGAGTATGAAGAACTACCTTTTTAAAAAATAAAGCCTCTATGAGTAATCCAATCCCCCGCATTATTCATTTATACAAATTCAATCCTATGAAATGGAGCTGGCAGATAAACCAGAAAGCAGTAGACGAACACAAGTTAGATTTAGACGTAATCGACCTAAGTATTTTTGAATTATTGAAAGATTTCTCACACTCAAAGCAGTGTCAAAAGATAGTAGAGGGCGATAAAATATACTATCTGTTTAGTTGGAAATTAGTAGTTACTCAACAACCTATCTTAAAATTAAAGACGAGGCGGAGCGTAACAAAGCGATATGAAAATTTGAAAAAAGCAGCAATAATTGAATCACACCTACATAATAAATCACTTCGCGGCATGTGGTTTTGTTGGGGCGAAAACTACGATCTTTTGATAAAAACCACTAGGAACGAAAGTTCCTCACTAGGAACAAATATACCAAGCACTAGGTATGAAAGTTCCCACGGCACTAGGTATGAAAGTTCCCACAATACTAATATAAAGAATAATACAACTAATAAAGATACTAAGAGAGAGGACGCGCCCACGAAACCACCAAAGGAAACTAAGAAATTCCAAAAACCAACACTTGAAGAATTAACCTCCTATTTCACAGAAAAAAAATCTTGCGCCGAATCTGCCGAAACCTTTTTCGATCATTTTGAATCGAACGGATGGAAAGTTTCAGGCCGCACAGCTATGAAAGATTGGAAAGCTGCGGCGCGGAATTGGATTAGACGCGACAAAAAAGGGTTTGGGCAAAAAACCGCACAGCATGACAAAGGAAATAATAAAAAAGAAACCGGCGAACGTCACGGCGCTGCAACAGTGGAAACAATTAGACGGGCTGCTGCCGGGGCTGCGGCTGAGATTAGAGAGGCTAGAGAGCAAGCCAGCGAAATTGATGATTTGTTTGCGTGGGCGGTCGAAGCCGCTTAGGAACGATCAGCCGGAAGCGGCGGCGCTAATGGTTAGCGCTTTCCTCGCGGACTTAGCGAACAAATACGGCGCAAGGGTAGACGCGGAAACGCCGGAAATTCAAGAGGCGACCGTAAATATCATTCAGCGATTTGGATTCTTAGGATTAAACGAAATCGCCGAAGCATACCGCCAATGGGCGAACAATGAAATAGAAGTTACCGGTGCGGAAATGTACGGAGGCGAATTTAACGCCCGGCAGGTAGGGCTAATTATTTCCGCTTACAACGAAAACCGGAGAAAGTTAGTTGCTGCTTACCTGACAGAAAAAGCCGCTTACGAGGAAGAAAAGAGACGGGCGCAAAAGTCGGCAAAAGAGCAGGCGCAATTTGAAACGAATTTCTTTTACGAGCTAATGCAGGCGCGATATGAAAAACGCCCTTGGAATAAAATTCCTTCCGCGTGGTACGACTTCGCTAATGCACGTGGATGGATACGATTAGAGCCGGGCGAAAAAACGGAAGCTTGGAATCAAGCGGTTGACGAATACGAAAAAGAAAAAAGGGCGCTGATAGAGAACGAACGAAATACAAAAGGGATGCGACGGGCGACGCAACTACTGAGGGAGATGGAAGCGAAAGGCGGCAACGACAGAGTCAAGGCGATAGCAAAAAAACTACTAATACACAAAAAGCTAATCTCATGAAAGACTACACAATTTCAGAAGCATACGAATCACTGAAGCCGCTATACGACATGCGAAAAGTCAGAGAGGCGCTAGGTAAGTCGAAAAACAAACAAGCGGCAAAGGATTTAGACACGGCATTTATCTGCATCGAGGCGGTTAAGGAGGTGTACAAAATTACTTTTGAGGAAATGCAAAGCCCGAAATATTGCCACAAAGCAACGGCGGCAAGGTACGCTGCGGCCTGGATGATGAGAAAAAAGACGAAGCTATACCACCGGGAGATAACGAAATTATTCAACCGCCCTGGGTTCGCAATGTCTGCGGCGGCGAAAATACATTTTGGCGAGTCTTGCGATCCGAATATTCGGGAGGAACAAAGGCGCCTGCTGATAAAATACAACGAAATTTCAAGAGCGCGATTTATCCAGGCGGAATATGACGAACAAATACCATTTTGAAGCCCCTCGCGCCACAAACCCCGGAACACCTGACGCTAATGATTAGAGTCATGCAAAAGGCGGTGGAGGATCCACGAAACTTACGACAGCGAGAAATTGATAAAACGATACTGAGAAGATTAGAGAGTGAATTATTTGAAATCAACAACAAAAAATTATGAGTGCGAAGAAGTTCCTTCCTTACAAAATAGACCCATACAGCAGGATTTTGTTAGCGACTCAGACTATCAATTATATCGGTAATGCGATTAATGAAATTCGGTTGCAGTGCGCTTTTAGCGATGGCGCTATGATGCTGAAACTAAGAGAAGAAAAAGAGGCGGCGCTGAACGAATACGCGGCGGCAATATCTGAAATCGCAGAAAGCATGGCAGACGCTATGAACCATTGGGACGCGGTAACAGAAGAGGATTCAAGTGTCTTAAGCCCGGCGTTAAGACTACTCAATCCGCGGATTGACGAAATCGAAAAATTAGGGGCAAAGCAAGGCGGTAAGAGGTGATTTTGAAACGGTTAGAGAACGAATTAAGAAACATACAATCCGGTTGATCCTCCCTCAGACCTTAAGACTGGATTACCCGTAAGGGTGCCCGGCGGTTAAGACTGGACGTTTTGGGGGAGACGGAAGGGAGCCGCCGGGTTATTAAGAAAGAAAAAGGCGCAGGATAGACCCACGCCCGAAAATTATTTTCTTCACATTCAATACTTATACAACACCAAAAGCGGGGCGCGTGTCACGCTGGAGGGAAGAAAAATAAAAGCAATGGACATTCAAGACCTTATCGAAAGTTACGAGCGCAAAGTAAAAGCGCTAGTTGAAATACAGCAGAATAAAAAAGAACAATCTGAAATAGCCCGACTTGACGTAAAATTAGGCTGTTACAGGGCTTTTTTGTTCGACTTGCGACAAGCTGCTGGTATGAATCAATACGGATTAGGCGCGGAGGATATGGTTCAAGATATTACTTATCCTTCAGGCGATTAAAGGAACATAAGAAAACCGCAAAAGTGCGGCCAGCCGGGGCAGGTAGGCGCGGAACAAAATTATAGTGAATCAAATTGGTAATTATCGCCTCAAAAAGCGCCCCGGCAATTTTCGCAGAGTTTTTTATAAGTAGATAGAATCTTCTTCAACCGGGTTCCGGCTCGGTTGCTCTGCGAAAGTTGGTTTTTCTTCCGGCGCGGTTTAAAAGTCAGTCGCGTTTCTTTTTCCCGCGCTGGTTTTTTAAAAAAAGAGATATGGCACTAAAACACGGTTCATTATTTTCGGGGATAGAAGGATTCGGGGAAGGCGCAAAACGCGCAGGAATAAAAACCTTATTCGAGGTAGAGCAAAAAGTTTTCTGCCGGAACGTATGCAAAGAGAAATACAATGCAAAGCAATACAGCGATATTAAAGAATTCGACGGCAGAGAATGGCGGGGCAAAGTTGACGTCCTCAGTGGTGGATTTCCGTGTCAAGATATTTCTGTCGCGGGGAAACAGGAAGGGATTAAAGGCGCGAAATCTTATCTTTGGGCAGAGTACGCCCGAATCATCGGAGAAACTAATTGCAAATATGCGATTATTGAAAATTCACCTCAATTACTTAGGGTCGGCTTCGAGCGCGTCCTATGCGACCTTTCCGACCTCGGGTACGATGCGCAATGGGAATGTATATCATGTTCCGCATTTGGAATGCCTCACAGAAGAAAAAGGCTGTTTGTTATTGCCTACGCCAATGGAACGAGACGGCAAGAGCTACTACACGGCGACTCTGGCCGGATCTTTAAAAAGATTAAAAAAGAAAAGGACGCTGCATTGGATAACAAAAGGAGTCCCTTTTTACAATTTGAGCAAAGGTTTGGCAAACCCGCAGTTTTCGGCGTGGATGATGGGGTTCGAGATAGATCACGTTCCCGATCATATCTAGTGCCTCGGTTAAGCGCATACGGTAACGCTGTTTCGCCAGTTATAGCGGAATATCTTTTCGAGTGCATTAAGTATGATCACATGCAACGGTTTGACAACAACTAATTCAACATACCGGGCAAACAAGGACGTAAGCGGAGAAGCCCGGAAATTTACGCCGCCCCCACGGCTTTTCGCGGGATAGCGCAGTGGTAGCGCGGGAGGCTCATAACCTCCAGGTCGTCGGTTCAAATCCGGCTCCCGCGTCGAGATTATGATTTGTAATTGACCGCGCCTGGCGGACTGCAACTCGCCGGGCGCATTTAATCCCCCACGGTATGACAGTAGAAGACTTGATTTTATTCTAACACCCAACGCCCGAGCGCCATTACCAGCAGGTAGGCGCGGCGGCGTCGGGTAAAAAACGACGACATGAAACACGTAAAAGAAGCAATGTTTGACAACGTAGAACAAAATCTGATTGAAATAATGGCTGATTTCTTGGATTCCGATAGCTTGGAATTAGACTGCGCCATTGCGGAAGTCAAAGACCCAATAGATCGTGAAAAAAGCGAATTGCATATGAGAATGGCCAAAGCGGCTTTCTCGGAGTTCAAAAAGACGGTTGAAATAATCAAAAAACACGAGGACACGTGGTATCTGTTCGAAGACGGCACAATAGGCGCGTTAGTCGTAGAGGATAACGAGTATCTTATCGCGTCCGGTGAACCAGGTAATTACACCGCCTACGACCACAATATTTCGCCGATACATACGGCGGTTGAGATCGGATTAACAAAAGCTTTGCCTACGCTCGAGGCGGCGCAGGCGGAGGTAAAAAAAAAACAATGGCTGAATTAATAGAAGAAAGAATTGTGAAAGCGCGGAAGGTGCACGATTGTATGGCGTGGATATGGATAGAATACATTAATCCTTGTGATTTAGGGGAGGTCAAAAATGGTAAATGGGTAAAGGACTGGAAGGCCTTGCGGGCTTACGTGGAATTCGGGAAATGGGGCAATGGCAAAATCAAGCCGGGGCAAAAATATCTTATGCAGAAGCAGTATGATTCTTCAGGCCGAAAATGGTCCACGTTCCGAGCTATACCGGAATTGCACGAAATTTGCTTGAAATATGACGTATATGAATATGAGTATTGATATGAAAGAGTTAACAACATTTATTGAAAACGAATTACCGCCAGAGGACGAATGGTGGGGTAATGGCGCAGAGGTTTTTAAAAAAGTGGCCAAAAAATTACTCAAAGAAGGTGTTTCCGAAGTGGTAATTAAGGAAATATTCATGGATTTGTACAAAGCCGTAGCGGAGGAGTACGGCGAATAAAAAAAAGGCGGCATGGAAAAATTCAAAATAGAAATACCAAAACGCGACTGGCGCGGGAAGGTTATTCCAGGGGAGTTCAAAGAGCCGGTCAAAATCAAACTGCAAGCGGTACGGCCGGGATGGATTGAATTGATTGTCAATGCGGCGAAGAAAAAAGCGAAGCGGAAACGCTCAAAAAATATTTGAAATGACTGTACAGCAATGGCGAAAAACGCACAGCAAAACAGAAGAACAGATACAAAGCGAGTGCGTCGCGTGGTGGCGCAACAACTACCCGACGCGCTCAATGCTGCTCTTTTCGTCCCTGAATGGCATTAAGTTAAGCGGAGGGGCAAAGCAGGGCGCACGACTGAAACGCGCAGGAATGACCGCCGGAGTGGCCGACCTGTTTCTTTCTATACCTTCCGGCGACCTGGCGGGATTGTATATCGAAATGAAGACGCCAAAAGGCAGGCAGCAACCGAACCAAAAGGAATTTGAAAAAGTCGTGGTTAAGTACGGATACGGCTATGCTATACCACGGAGCCTGGAAGAGTTCAAAAAGATAGTAAAGGAATATTTGGAAACCGGGAAATACTAACAATTATGAATATCAATGACATAGCAACACAGGCCGACCTAGCACCCCTGCACGAAATGTTTTCTGAGCTATACCAGCGCCTGGAAGCATTGGAAAAAAAAGTCGAAAAACCCATAAGGGTCGTTGACTGGCTGAAGTCGAAAGGCAACCCGTATACGGCAAAACATATTTCTTCGCTTGCGGCGAAAGGGAAGTTTCCGGCGGAGCAAAAAGCGGTAAACTCGACGTGGTACTGTCGGGAGTCGGAGGCTGACGCGTGGTTGGAGCGGAAAGGTAAAAAACGGAGATGATGGGGAATAAATTTATACTTGGCGATTGTATGGATAAAAAGAACGGGCTGCCGTCTTATCCTGATAATTATTTTGGTTTGGCTATAATCGATCCGCCATACGGGATACAGGACGACGGGAGGAAGCACCAAGGGCGTGTTTTTCGCAAAGATGGCACCGCGATAAAAAAGCGCGATAAGAGAAACGGCGCAGTTGTAAAAGTGAAACCGCAAAAATACAAACTTACTAGCCGCTATGACAACGAGCAACCTAACCAGGAATACTTTGATGAACTTTTCCGGGTTTCAAAATATCAAATAATTTGGGGCTGTAACTACCTCCAGTTTGACCAGAAAGCGCAAAGTTCAGGCCGAATTTTCTGGGACAAAGTAAACGGCGATTGCGACCAAAGCGATTTTGAGGTTGCTTGGACGAATTTATTTTCTAGCGTCCGGCGGGTTCGGTATATGTGGAACGGGTTACTACAGGGAAGAAGTTTGAGGGAAGGACATATAAGTCAAGGCAATCGGGCGCTATGCGAAAAGCGCGTACACCCGAACCATAAGCCGACAAAATTATATAGTTGGGTTTTGAAACTAGAAGGAATTCAAAAGGACTGGATTTTGTTAGATACGCACGTTGGCGGCGCGTCCAGTCTGTTAACGTTCGAGCGGTTCGATATGAACTACGTCGGCTACGAAATAGACCCCGATTACTACGCCGCAGCAAAACGCCGCATGAGCGCGGGCATTCAAAAAGATTTGTTTTCAAAAATAAAATAATGGAAAACCCTATTTTGCATTTAAATTTAAAAGGGCGATGGTTTAAAGAAATCCTCTTGCACGAAAAAAAAGAGGAGTACAGAGAAATCAAACCGTTCTGGAATAGAATTTTTGTTAATGGGTATATCAAAATAAAAGGACGATGCTACCATCCGACTGACGTTGATATTGTGTTCTCCAACGGCTATGCAAAAAACAGACCTCAGATTCTTGTTCAGTGCAAGGGATTATGTGTGGGAGGTGGGCTTGAAAAATGGGGGGCAAGGCCAGGCGATCAGTATTTTGTGCTTTTATTAGGCCGGATACTTAAGAGCAACCACGCCGCGATAGAAATGGAGATAAAAGCGCGGGGCTTTCAAGCGAGTATAGACGATTACTTTGAAGGCTGGTTTGATCGCGAAGATATGGTTAATGACATAACTTATCCTTCGGGAGATTAACTATTTCTACTCGCACTGATTACATAATACATCAAAAATAAAATAAAACCTTAGAGAGATGGAAAAGATTGAAGCAAAAAAAGTGTATATAAAAATTACGTTAGAAGAGTCTAACCCCTTTATCGAAAAGCCTGAAAACATGCGAGAGGTAATTAACAACATGGTTGCTTATACAGAAGACACGGGCGAAATCGAAAAATATACTTTCGAGACTTGTTTACTCACTCAGAGCGAGTTTGAGGCGCTCCCGGATTTCACAGGTTTTTGAATCCAAACTCCTCCTTTTCTTGCAATTTTCTTGTCAAAAAAAGACATTTAGTTTATCGCTTACTTGTAATACGCTAACAATCAACTATTTAAGCGCAAACATCCCCTAAGTGCTTCATGCTCGGCGAACATAGGTATATTGGATTAGATAGAAGACAGAGAGTATGAAATCCGATTTTGGTTCTAGTATTTACGGGGCTTCCGGGTTAACCACTTCCGATGCTTATTTGATTTGTCCGGTTTTTTTCTTGCAATTTTCTTGCAAATAACGTACAATATCCGTATATTGCACGTATGAAAGGAAATAAGACAGAACGCATTGAATTTTTAGTCACCCCTGCGCTAAAGGCCGCAATTGAAAACGCTTCGAGTACAGAGGGGATGGGGAAATCTGTATGGCTTAGAAAAACCATTTTGAAGGTCTTGAATCCGAAAGACGCTAATCTTATCGAACGCGGCACACGACGGGCGCTATCTTTGCCGGATGATTTTTTAACTTCCGCTCAGGCGAAGCAAAATGAAGAGGGATGAAAGTGAACATTAAAATAAATTGCGATACAATCAGAGAGTTAAAATTGCACCTAACCGTATTGCAAGAGCAAATCAATAAAGAATCTAAGCGTCTAGGGCTAAACAAGAACGAAGACGGCTTTAGTCCCGAATCGGGCGAGATGCTTAGTGACTCGAATTGCTACGGAGAACACCGGGTGAACATATGTGATGCTACCGAACTACCCGAACCTGTCGAACTCCCCGACCCCGAAACGTTAGAATTTAACAGCGACCTCCGAGACTGGGAGTGGATGAAAAACAACTTGTAATGACCCGGCGACGATACGGGTAAATCCAGACTGGGAGATATTTTTAAACCTTCCGCTCAGGCGGAGCAAAAGGAAGCAAATGGCTAAGAAATTAAATATTGAACTATCATTGGATACGAGTGCGCTTGAAATACAGGTAAGAATAAACAAAATCATAAAAGAATACCGCGTAAAGATCAGCCTGGAAGATAATTTAATAACGCATGCGATAGAGTCAATCAGGGAGCAACGCCGCAAAGGCTTGCCTGCGGATGATTATCTAAATGCAACCGCCGACCTTGCAGAGGTAGACGGTTGGCGAGCGCTCGCAAAATGGCGTACATTCAATTCATTGCCGATTTAGAAACTTTGCTAGATTTTGAACCTATCGAGATCCCCGCTCCCGAAACCCGTGAGGAAAGGGAGTGGTTGAGTTATCACGAACAAAGACCTATGTTATGAGTAAAGAAATGAAAAAATACCTGACCACAGGAGACCTAATTTACGCCATCGGCGCAAGGGGCGGCGAAATCAAAAGTCGGATAAAAATAGTTAGGACAACTAAAACCCTTGCGATAAGCGCCAATAACGTAAGGTTTCGGCGCGAATATTCCGGCAGATTTGTTCACAGGATTGGTGAACGAGCTTTTAGCTTGACTAGCTACAGCGTAGAAACAGACGAGCTAAAAACGCAATACAGAAAACAGCAGATACAAAGGGTTATCGGCGACAACCTAGAAAAATTCACATTGGGGCAATTGGAGGCTATGTATAAAATAGCAAAAGGAGAAACAAAAACATACGTCAAACAATGACCCACCGCCGCAAGATAACAATCCAAATAACCTTAGACGGGCGCCGGAGGAGTAGATCAAAACTTATTTATAACCAAATAACCCGCGAATTATGAAACTAGCACGTAAAAGTTTTGGCGAACCATACGGATGTAAAAAGGATTGGCCGGAAGATTGTTTTGTTCAATGCGGCGGTAGAGGGATCGTATTGCCTGCTAAGTCATTTGATAAAGTATTTGCCAGCGACGAACCATTGAAAGTGCTGGCTGAGTCGGCCAGCAATCCAGAGGCATACACAACGGCATTTTTTGAAGCCTTTCCTAAGTCTCCTAACACATTTATAAGGGGCGAAGGCAAGACAATAGAAGAGGCAGAAGCGCAAGCTTGGGTCAAGTTTGAAAAAGTCAGGGAGTGCGAAGAACATGAATTTGAAACAAGAGGATACACTAACGGCGCGGGCTTTTGCAAACATTGCAACATGTTTGAGACAGACGTTTTTGAACCTACAGAGGAGTGCTGCATTTGCTCCAAAAAAACGTACTACACGCAGGATAATGAAAATAATTGGTATTGCAAAGATTGTAGAGACAAGATACCGCAAGAGAATAAAACCAGGATACAATTGTTAACGGAGGAGGTAAAGGAATTAGAAAAACAAGAGAGGCAAAAAGCTAACCAATAAACCCGCGTTATGCGAGACGCAAAAACAATAAAATAATGAGTAAATTAACTATTAAGGCGGTGAATGTAGCAATGGAAACAGAATCAGATCAGTTTTATGATGGAATGTACGAACAATTGGATTACTCTAAAGGAAGTATCACCCTAACCTTCAGTGGGCGCGGAATGAAAAGATACATAAAAAAGAATGGATTTGATATAAAGGAATTTTGTAAACATGTTATAAAAGGGGATGTGTTAGTGAAACTATAATCAACTTTAATAAAAGTCAATTTGACACTTAAAAACCCGCGCACTTGCACCGCACCCCTTTTTTCCTTACCTTTGTCGCATCTCCGCGTTTTGCGTCCGCAAATAGGTTTTTCTTTTGATTAAAATTTGTGTAGTAACTAATCCAACGTCGCCAACCACAGACTATTATAGGTCAGTAGCGCCGCTTTTTTACCTTTCCAAGATCACAGGCGGCGATATTCAGATAGTTTGCACTAAACCCTCTGACGCGGACTGGCACACCTTTTTTACTTCAGACATAGTTTTCTTTTCCCGGCCTAACGGCTCCGCGTTGCTTGATATAATCCAGGAGGTGAAGAAGATGGGGAAGCGTACTTGGTGCGACTATGACGACCTATTAGGCGAATTGTCAGATTATAACCCCGCAAAAGTGCATTTTGGCAGAGAAGAGATAATTAAGAGCGTAGAGCAGATAATAAGCTTCGCAGACCTAGTTACTGTTTCAACCCCTTACTTGAAATCCAAATATGACGAATACGCACAAAAAGAAACGGTCGTTTTAAAAAACGCTTATGATAATTTTCATACTCGCTTTGCCCCGATCAAACCACAGGGCGACCCGATTAAATTATTTTGGCGCGGATCTATGACGCACCTCGGAGATATTGCAACTGTAAAAGAGTCGATTGACCGGCTTATTGAGTCACCCAAATGGCGCGTTAAGTTTTTCGGGCTGCATGAGTGGGCGCTAAAACCTTTCTTCCCGGATGGGTACGAATTAGCCGGATGGGAAAACCGCCTATTCACCTACTTCGATGGATTTAAAGCCCAAAAGCCCGATTGGTTTATTTACCCCTTAGTTGATGATTCTTTCAATCAGTCGAAGTCTAATATTTCCGCGATAGAAGCCATAACAGCAGGTGCGGGCGTTCTTGCCCCTTCCGGCTTTCCTGAGTTTGTCGCGCCTGGGATTATCAATTACGAGGATGAAGCGCATTTAAACGAGCTACTAGATAAGATCGAACGTAAAGAGATAGATAAGGGGGAAACGGTACGGGAAGGCCAGCAATGGCTCAGGGAATTCGTTACAGTGGAAAAGGAGAATGAGAAGCGATTAAAATTAATAGCGGGATTGATGGGGGCGAAGGTTCGGAAGTTGGAAAAGAAAGTAGTATAAATTGATTAATCAAGTTTTTTCAAGATGACTAAACATGGCGGAAAAAGGCGGGGAGCAGGGAGAAAAAAGAAAGCAGAAGAGCAGGAGTTGATTGATTTACTTTCGCCCTACGATAGCGCGGCGACTAGTCAGCTTGTCAAGGCGGTGAAAAACGGCGACGCCTGGGCGATCAAATTATTTTTTGAGTATAGGTACGGCAAGCCTAAGCAACAACTAGATGTTACGAGCGACGGCGAAAAGATTGAACCGCCGCCAATTGTGTTTTACAAACCGGATCAATCTGAATTTGATGAATGGGACAAATCAGAATAAACTATAAGTTTCAAACGATCTTTGAAAATACACCAAAGACGCGCTACTTTCTAATTACTGGCGGGCGGGCGGCTTCAAAGTCCCATTCTGTTTCGACCTGGGTAGCAGACGCATTAAGAAGATACGAAGGTTGGCGGGTGCTGTACACTAGATACACTATGACCAGCGCCGAAAAATCTATTATACCAGAGTTTGAGGAAAAGCTAGATGCGCTGAAGATAAGGGCGCGATTCCATGTAACAAAAAACTGGGTCACAAACACGAGCACCAAGTCGGACGTCGTTTTTTCGGGCGTTAAAACAGGCTCAGGAAACCAAACGGCAAAATTAAAAAGTATTGCGAGGGTAAACGTACTCATCGTAGAGGAAGGCGAGGAGTTTGAAAGCGAGGAAGATTTTGACAAGATTGACGAAAGCATTAGACGGAATGACGCGCCCAATATCATTGTAATCATTATGAACCCGTCAAATTCTGAACATTGGGTTTATAAGCGATGGATTGAGCATAGTCATCGGATGACGATGATAGACGGGTATCAAATACCCATTAGCACTCATCCGGCGGTAACGCATGTTCATACCACCTTTATGGATGCGCTTGAATTTCTTAGCGATTCATACAAGGCTGGTATTCGGTTGCTTCGCGCTCAAGATAAGGCGAAAGACGAACCAGGGAAGAAGTATATAGGAAAGTACGCTTATAGGTTCTTAGGGGTTTGGCGAGATCGGAAAGAAGGTGTAGTATTTGAGAATTGGAAGGAAGGCGAATTTGACCGAACATTAGCCTATTGCTACGGCTTAGATTTTGGCTTTACTTCTCCGCTTGCGCTGGTTAAGGTGGCGGTCGATTCAAAAAAGCGGCGCATTTTCATTGATGAGTATTTGTATAAGTCGTATCTTCCTGCTCAGAATGTAATACACCTGGCGGGGTGCATTGATCGACCGTACGACTTAATCGTAGCTGATAGCGCAGAACCGACTTTGATAGCAGGGATAGCTCAGGAAGGCTATAATATTACGAATGCGAAAAAACGGGAGATAATTGAAGATATACGACTTATCCAGGAATTTGAAATAATAGTAACAGAGCGTAGTTACAGCGTCAAAAGAGAGTTGAGGAACTACGCCTGGAACGATAAGAAAAGCGAAACGCCGATTGATGACTATAATCACGCGCTGGACGCGATGAGGTACGCATTTAACCGGCTCTATATTAGAAGTTCAGTATTAGCCACAAATTAGAGACATGATTAGTAATTCAAAAGATTTAAAAGCCATTGCTCAGGCGTTTTACGAAGCTACCAGAGAGGCCGCTATAGAATACCAGAAGAAACCATTTGACGGGCGCGCAAAGCTCAATAAGACTTACGCGCTTGCCTGTAGGGTGGCGAAGCTCAACGGGATAACGGTTGAAAATTTACCTATTCCAAAAAGCATAGTGAAGGGAGCGCCGCAACTTACAACGCCTGCGGCAAAGAAAAAGAAAGTCATTGCACCGCGACCGCCACAAGGCGACGTATTAGCAACTAATTCAGACGCAAAGCCGCCGCGGACGCGGAGAAGAAGAAAAGCAAGTAAATGAGCGTAGTATTTACCATACCGGGCGATAAAACAAAGTACAAATACCCGACGACGGCGCAGGACGTAACGTTTGGGGAGTTTATCGGACATCTGGATTTGTACGATAAGCGAGCGCCGCAAATCGTTAAAGATATTGACGCGGCTATTGATGCGCAGGACAAAGAAAAAGTGCAGGAATTGAGTAGTAAAATTACTCAAACAATGCTTTCAAAACAGATTTTCCCTTACTACTGCGCCGTGGTTTCTCATTTTACGAATGTTTCTATTCCTATTTTAGACGGGCGGCAAGGGCTGGGGATGAATGTCAAGCAATTGGAGGCGATGTATGAGGTAATTATAGGAGCCTTAGCCCCGCCGCCTGTTTCTTCTTATGTATACCAAAAAGCATTTGAATGGAACGGCAAGAAATGGGAAATACCCGATAGGCTGATGGAAAATGCTAGTGTTATTGAGTTCGCAGAATCGGCGCAATATCAGGCGGCAATGGCGGACATAAAGGGCGGCAATATGCGAAGCCTAATAGATGTTTGCGCCGTCCTGCTCAGACAACCAGGGGAGAAGTACAACGAGAACGTGTACAAACGGAATCGGAAATTATTCAACGACCTGCCATTGTCACTCGTTTGGCGGACTGCTTTTTTTTTGATGAGTCGAAGCGCGAAATTAGGGAGAGATTTCCAAATTTATACCGCAAGCCGGAACCTCGCGCGGTTAAGGCTGGCGTCAAAAACCTTACAAAAGCGTACGGTTGGTATTTGACACTTAAAGATATTGCGGAGGCCGGCGTCTTCAATAGGGGAGGACTTACGCCGATGGAGTCCGCAGAACAAGCGCCGCTTTATGATGCGTTTCATTATTTGAGCGCAAAGGCGGCGGAGACGGAATTTAAGAACAATTTAATGAAACAGAAATGAGGGAATTTAAGAATACAGATATTTACGAAAAAGAAATAAAGGTAGGGCAAGAGGTTGCAGTTGCTTATATGGTTGGCAGTAGTAGCGTGGAGGTAGTTCATGGCAAGGTCACAAGGATAAAAAATAAATTTATCGAAATAGAAGTGATAAGAAATCATAGTTATGATAATCCGAAATACAAAGGAGTCAGGAAAAAATTTAGGTGTTGGGATTCCGTAATGATTTTAAAACAATAAAGGCACGAATAGCCCCTATTTAACATAACATAAATTATAAGGCAATGACATTGCTCGAAATATCCAACATATTCAACACGGTTACAACCGTTCACCCGTCCTTTGTGAACTATCATTTTGGCTGGCCGTCCGATATGGATAGGAACGTGGCAAACAACTACGACGCAAGCCAACAAACCGGGACGCTCTACCCTGCCGTACTGGTTACGCCTCCCGATATTCAGCTTAACCCAAATGATTTAGGAACGAGCTTTTCTTTTCGGGTTCATTTCATGGACTTGCAAGCTTATTCAAACGATACCAGTTTAAACAATTCGACTAAGGTAGAGCAGTGGTCTACTTTGTTTGAGTACGGGTTACAGTGGTTCAGGGAAGTTCAGAACGCAAACAAGAACCTGACGCGCCCGGCTCATGTCGCATTGAATAATACGTCGCTGAATGGCGGGTTAATGGATAGCGCCGGGAGTCAACGGCTTATATATGTTTATTTTGACTTTGAATTATCGACGCGGAGTACTTGCACGAATCTTTCAATAACTTATCCAGACGACGTAACCGCCGCCGGATTGACCTGGCCGCCTTCATCGTCTTCGGACATAGAAAATGTTCACGGATGATTACACACCAAGCAGAGCGAAATTACATAGATCGGGGCGTTTACGTCCATCATAGCGCGGTAATATATCCGGGCGTTGTGATCGAGTCAGGTGTAAGTATTGGTGCCTTTTGTATTATCGGCGGCACGGCAGAAATATCAAAGGAGTGGCACAAAAAACCGTCGGGCAAAGTGATCATAAGAACAGGCGCGACGCTTACCGGTCACGTTACGGTCGATTCCGGTCATGAGGGCGTGACTGAAATAGGAAAAGATTGTTTTTTGATGAAACATTCCCACGTGGGGCATGATGCGGTATTAGGTCAGCGCGTTACACTTTCGCCGGGCGCGGTAGTCGGTGGCGAATGCACTATAGGAAACGACGTTAACATGGGAATTAATTCCGGCGTACATCAGCAAACCGCGATACCCGCAAAGTGCATGATTGGCGCGGGCGCGTTCGTAACAAAGAAAAGCGCCGCGCAAATGAAACCGGCGGAAACTTGGGGCGGTGTGCCTGCACGAAAAATAGGACAAAATAAGAAATGGCTGAAAAAATAATCATAGTAGGCGGAAGATCCGGAACAAGCGTAATGGCGCGGCTTTTACAGTCGGCGGGGTTAATGTTGTGGGGCGACAAAGGAACCGAACCAAATCACTTAGCCGAAACGATATACAAAAACGTACATAAGCCGGAAGTGATCAAAAACGCGCTTTTGGTTGATCAGGACTGGCAGGTTGCGAAATGTCCTGAATTTGCTTTTTGCTTACCGACCTTAAATGAGGTCTACCCTAACGCTCGCTACATTTGGATGATTAGGCCGATAAGCGAACGCATAGCGAGCCATATAAAGTTAAATTGGCATAACGTTATCCATATGCGGCTAATGAATAACGCGGCGCTCAGGAAGTTTGTAGAGGAAACGACAGATAGCAAGACGACAGGAAACGCGGCATACAATGACGGGCTTTATTTCACCGCTCAGGATATTTGTTTGGTCAGGCTCTTTACTGAACGCAAAATAAGTTGGATAGACATTAAATACAGCGACCTAAACGACGATTTCGGTAGCGTCATGCAAAGTATTGCAGATGACTTGAACTTAGATTACAACGCTAATATAGGAGGGTGGAAAACGATTAAATCGCTAAAGCAACAGGCTGGAAGATGGGAAAAGTAGCTATACTAATGTTAACAATGGGGCGCGTAGAGATGACGCGCAAAACCTGGGCACACAACCTGAATAATGCGGGTTGCGAGTTCGATCTGTTTTGGTGGGATAATGGCAGTACTACGGAGGATCTTTGGGAAATGGCGGGCATGCTGGATAAATACGGCGACCGCGTGAAGTTTACGGAATATTCAGATAATAACGTCGGTATAGCAAAGGCATTGAATGCGATGATCCGGCAGGCGTACAAGCAAGGTTATGATTATTTTATGACAATGGCTAACGACATACTAGAGCCAGAAAACTGGCTAAGGGATAGAGTTGGGGCCGCGCAAAAGATAGAAAATACTGCCGTCGTTGCTATTCCTCCAAGTCACACTGGTGTAACTCGCTATAAGCGCGAAGGGATAAGCGGAATAAAAATTGACAATGGTCAAGTTATTGGCAATTGGTTGATTACGCGGCTGGCTGTAGAGAAGATTGGTTATTATAATGAGTCTTACGGCAATTATGCGCCGCTTGACTTAGATTATTGCGACCGTTGCGCATTCGCAAAGCTCAAAACTTACTATTTGTCCGATATGACAGCAAACCACATAGGCGACCCGGCGCAAAACCCTAAAGACTACCAGGAGGCTAAAGAGCAATCTTTGCGCGAAAGCTGGCCGAAATACACTAAAAACGTTAGCCTATACAGGATGGGCATAAACATATACCAGAATGAAGAAAAAGATAAAGAAAATTAAAAAGGAAGTAAAGAAAAACATTAAAGCAATGGCGTACCCTGAGATGGCGGATGACTTGCCGTTGCCGATGCCTAAGAAGAAAAAGAAATGATCGATGCACAGGTATTGCAACAAGTTATTGAGGGGGCAAAGCTGGCCGTTGTAATCGAATGGCGGCGGCAAGGGCACGAACTTACAGGAAAGGCGGCGCGATCTATCGAGGAACAGGTAAGGCACACGGCGACCGGCACACGGATAGACTTTTTGATACAAGATTATATGTCTAATATCAATCAGGGTATTCCCTCCGCGCGGATACCGTTTAGCCCCGGATCTGGCGCCGCGTCTTCAAAGTATATTCAAGGGCTTACGCGCTACGCAAAAATGCGTTTTGGGGCAAACCGAAAGGAAGCAGAAAAAATAGCCTTTGCAATAGCTAGGACGCATTTACGGCAAGGCATGCCAAGCGCGAAAAGCAAACGATTTTCAAAGACAGGGAGAAGAACGGGATTTATTGAGCAGGGACTGAACGAAAAAGAGGATGAATTGGGGCGGCTGATTGAGAACGCCGTCGAACAGTCCTTTAACCTGCTCATTGAATCATTTTTCAAATCGCAAATAGTAAATAGATAAAACCTTATGAGTACGGATTTTTTTCAAGAAATAAATAAGCAAAAATGGCAAAAACTGCATTATGCAGCAGAGGACGCGCCGGGTGAAAGCTTGGTAAATGTCACCTATGCAGATGAAAGCGTTCGGCGGGTGACTGTCCCAGGAAAGCTTTTC
>Ga0316203_1000496_pt1 | contig 46695 bp, 39 predicted proteins | sample 6monrhotite_MG_FD_204940 | JGI IMG/M metagenome (GOLD analysis project Ga0316203, IMG submission 204940) | Microbial mat bacterial communities from mineral coupon in-situ incubated in ocean water Damariscotta River, Maine, United States -... | ecosystem: Environmental > Aquatic > Marine >... | reverse complement strand
TAGTGCTCTTCTAGTTCCATGATTATTAATCCAAGGTTAGGTTGGCTACTGAAAATCTCAATTTTAACGGATATTTCACACTAATCTACGAAGAACCATTTTTATAGTGATAATGAGTCAGCTACCCGCTAGATGTTGAAGCCGCTAGTTCAGAGCTGGTTACGGTTACAGGTGTGTTTTCTGCTTGTCCAAGAAAAATATTTCGATAGCAGACAAACACAAAGACGGGTAGTAACGGGAATAGTATCAATGCAAGTATGTTGGCGGCCGCCATTGTTCCCAGTAGCAGTATTGCCCATAAAACAAGTGTGGTACACATCGTTTGAAAGTTGATGATGATCGCTCGGTGACTGAGCGCACGCGCCTCTGCATAGGGCAGCTCATGAAATAGCATCAGTGGAATGCAAAAAATGGTGCGTAGCAGAAACATTGCCAGCAACATGAAGTAGAGCATGGTGGCGAGTAGTTTCAGCATAAAGAATAGTGGCATCTCTTTTTCAAATAGTAAACGATCGACAACGCTGATGCAGGCACTTAGTAGGTCTTTATCAATATCCATTGAGAGGCTGATTAGCCAGAAGGTTGAACCCACCAGAAAGGCCATGAAGGTCATTTTCAAAAAATATTTTTGCTCAGTGATCAGCACATGTGCCCGTTCGCTAATTGTAATCTTGCGAGAGTTATCTGATGAAAAGGCTAGCAGCAGTAGATCGCTGAAAAAGAAATGCATCACAAATGCGACAAACAGCAAAAATAGTGGCAGCAATATTAGTGGTGGTGTCTGTTCCGCAAGGGTTGCAAAGGCCTGGATGGTGAAAAAGAGAATGACAAAAAATATTGCTATCGAGGTAATGAAGAGTGGTAAGCGGCGCGTGATCAGATTCAATGACTCTTTAAACCAAAGTGGGATGTCTTTGGCATCCACCTTTTTTGGTTCCAGCGCTTTCATGTACTACCTCTCCTCAAAAACTTGCTTAATGATAATTTGATCGGCTGAATGTTGAATGTACTTGATCAAATCAGTATAAGTACTGTGGTTTTATTGGTCAACTCTCTCTCTCACGAGGAGAGCCTTATTGGTGAGGAGAGGTTTTTCTGCTTTGCTAGGTGTGCCAAGCGCTTGCGTGGACTTTCGTGATCCAACTGAGGTTTCTAGGTTTATGAAGAAGGCTTATTTATTAACGACTGATATTCCACTGGGAAATGTGCGAGAGAGCTTTTGAGTACCGTGACAGCGCCATCAACCAGGTGACAGCGACCACTGCCAGGCAGGAGTTCGCTTAGGCTGATGAGTGAGTCAAGGTCATGTTCGTCTGCGTTACCGCTGGCAATTTTCCGAGTGAGTTGTGCCATTTCTCTAGTACCACTGGTGCAGGGTGGGCACTGACCGCATGAGGCCGCCGCAAAAAAATCGAGATATTCGGCAATGTGTGGAATGATTGGGTTGCCTTCTGCAACCACAATCATTGCACCTGTTCCCAGGCCGGCATTGTGTTGTTTGAGTGAATCAAAATCTAATGCAGCGGTTAACTCATCGGCCGTCAATATTGAGTTAGAAGGGCCGCCAGTAAATACCGCCTTGAATTTTCGATTGCCACTAATACCGCCTGCATGCTGAAAAATAAGTGATTCTAAAGTGATGCCCATGGGCAATTCATAGGCCCCTGTCGATGTGACATCGCCGCTGACACAGTAGATTTTGGTGCCGCTACAGCTGCTTTCCCCTAAGGACTGAAACCATGCAGCACCATTGCGTACGATGTGCGATACATTGGCAAGGGTCTCAACGTTATTGATTAGCGTTGGTCTGCCATGAACGCCAGCCACAGCTGGATAGGGCGGTTTGCCGCGCGGAAAAGGAAAGTTGCCTTCGACGGCTTCAAGCGCTGCAGTCTCTTCACCAGCAATGTAGTGGCCGGGCGATGGAATGATCTTTAGCACCAGTTCCGCCGCGAGTGCCCCGGAGATTTTTTGCAGGTAGCCGCTCTGTTGCCATTGTGCGATGGCGTTTGAGAGTATCTCGGTTGCGCGCTTCAAATGAGGATTGATGTAAAAAATAATGTGATTAACGCTGGCAGCAAGTGCGGTGATTAAAGCGCCTTCAATGACCTGATGTGGTGACTCCTCTAACAATATCCTGTCTTTAAAGGTACCGGGTTCATCTTCATTGCCATTGCATATTAAGTAGCGCTCACCGCCTTGAGGTTGTGCCGCCATCATTTGCCATTTTCGATAGGCCGGAAAGCCACTGCCACCCAGGCCACGAAGTCCCGCTGCCTTGACGGTTGGGATGAGTGTTGATGGATCATTCAGCGCGATAGCGAGTCCCTGACCACCATGGCCATTGAGCCATTCATCGAGATCAGCACAGCAGTTATCTGGATGGCGTAAGAGTTGATTTAATCGTGCCTTTATCATGTACCTCTCCTGCTAAAGCTCGCGTAGTGCGGGAAGAGTAGAGGCCCTTGTGTGTTGCTAGCGATGTGGTTACTTTTTATCTCGTGGCGAAACGCCTTTAAGTGATCGAGTAACAGTTGGCTGTCGCTTGGTGGATGACGCGCGGCGGCTGCCGCACCCGCACGTCTGCCAAAACTGATGATCTCCAGCAGGGCGTTGCCCATGATGCGGTTTTTACCGTGAATACCGCCACTCACTTCACCGGCACAATAGAGTCCGGGGATAGTTGTTTCACATGCTTCATTAATCACCACGCCACCATTTTGGTAGTGTAATGTTGGGCAGATCAGCAGTGGTGATCGGTAAGGGTCGATGTCCGCTTTGTTACATAGCGCAATGAATTTCGGGAACGCCTGTGCCAGCCTGCCGGGCTGCTGTTTTTCCAGTGTGGGGATGTCGAGCCATACCCCCTGTCGGCCACTTTCCAGGCGTATCCCTCGTCCCTCGGCACATTCGCGCATGATCGCAGCGGAGACCACATCGCGTGGTGCAAGTTCGTCGATAAAACGTTTGCCACTACTGTTCACTAGCTGGGCACCGGCAGAACGTATGCCTTCAGTGATTAAGGTACCGGCCAGTGTTTGCGGCCAGGCCAACCCTGTTGGGTGATATTGAAAAGAGTCTAGCGTCTGAAGTTGCGCACCGAGCCGATAGGCCAGTACCAGGCCATCACCGGTTGCGCCGACATGATTGGAGGTTGGGAAACCATTGAGATGCATTCGCCCAAGTCCACCGCTGGCAAGGATGACGGACTTTGCTTTGACGATTGTGTATTGTTGCGTTTCAATTGAATAGAGCAGTGCACCGCTACAGTGGCCATCTTTATTGGATAGTAGTTCGACGGCCGGGCTGTAATCATAGGTTGTAATCCTGTTGTGCTGCCGCACGCTTTCACGCAGTACACGCATCATTTCCAGACCGGTGTAGTCGTGGTAGTAGAGCACGCGGTCTGCCGAGGTGCCACCTGCACGACGCGTGCAGAGGTTGCCTTCTCCATCACGATCAAACTGCATGCCCTGTTGAATCAGCCACTGAATGACGTCAGGGCCATCTAGCACCATCTGTTCTACCAGGCGTTTATCGCTACAGTGATGGCCGGCCTTGAGGGTTTCATCAAAATGAGCCTGCGGTGTGTCGTTGTCTTCAATTGATGCCTGAATGCCTCCTTCGGCCATCACGGTATTGCTATCACCCGCGCGCAGTTTGGTGGCGATCAATACATTCGCACCATTTTCTGCGGCAATCAGTGCAGCACTGCAGCCAGCACCACCTGATCCAATCACAAGCACGTCGCTCTCTATCTGTGTAGCCGTTGCCAGCATCGCTTCATTAGTCGCAGAGTTCGATTGCAATAGTGCTACCAATTGCGGGTGGCATGGGTCATTACAGTTAACGCCGACTTTCAGTGCAGCGTGGCTATTGTTGGCGTAGTCGGGGTGAAAGTCCTGCAGCAGTTTTTGATTGTCTATTGCTGACGGTCGCAGAGGGCGCTTGAGGTCAATACGATATGCTTGCCGAGCCTGTTCCAGTGGGATTCCGTTACTCATGCCTTAATACTTTATTTTCAGTTCGCCGCGTTGCAGTGCCTGTAAACGATTGGCAAGGTTGGGCGGGGTGGGTTGATTAAAGGCACTGGTGCGGCGTGCAAACAGTGCAACATAATTGGGCGCGATGTCTTCGGGGCAGCTGGTAGAGCAGAGGTCGCACATCACGCAGTTGATGAAAAGATCCCCGGCGGCGGCAAGTTTCCCTTCGTTAGCAAGTTTGACCCCCTGTTCAACGTCGATCCCTTTCGGGCATGCAACGGTGCAGCCGTGGCAGTGGCGACAGTGGGCCGCCTCTGGGAACGTGCGCTTTAGTTGTTGCTCGCTCTCACTGGATAGCTGTAATTGATAACGGTGATTTAATAGCGTGGACGACTGTTTCTCAAGGTACTGTGGGAAAACCACCTGCATCTCCGCTTCAACTCTGCTCTGGCAGGCGAGGGCCATACTCACATCAGGCTGGTCGTGGTATTTGACCATGATACGACATGAGCCACAGACACCTTCAAGACAGCTGGCACTTTTAAAATTAGGGTGGCCTGTTTTCCATAGTGCCTGAATCAGCGAATGATTGGCAGAGACGGATAGGCGGGTGCCGTTAACGGTGATCTCGATGCTGCTATTGGGCGTGGCTGTATGTGTCATCAGGTGGTTGGGTTGGGCGCAAAAATAGCAGTATATACCCGTAGCGCTTGAGATTTAGCTCTTATTGACGACACTGTAGTGGCCTAACTGTTTCTTGCCTTGATGTAATTGTTCGGAATGAGGATCGTTTTTTGTGGCGTTTGCTCATCGTTGCTGTGTGGGTAGTCCAGCGTATAATGCAGACCGCGACTCTCTTTGCGCAGAATCGCTGAGCGGATAATTAAATCCGAGACGAGGGTGAGATTACGCAGTTCGATCAGGTCACTGTTGACGCGGAAATTACTGTAGTAATCGGAGATCTCATGCTGTAGCAGGTCAACGCGGTTTTTGGCGCGTTGTAACCGTTTATCGGTACGTACAATGCCAACGTAGTCCCACATGAAGCGGCGTAGCTCGTGCCAGTTATGGGTGACCACTACCTCTTCATCAGAGTCGGTCACGCGACTTTCATCCCATTCAGGCAGGGCCTGTATTGATGAAGTCTGTTGTAGTAGCTCCATAATATGACGACTGGCCGAATCGGCAAACACCAGACACTCAAGCAGTGAGTTGCTCGCCATACGATTGGCCCCATGCATGCCGGTGTAGGCCGCCTCGCCGACAGCGTATAGGCCATCGATATCGGTGCGCCCCTGAATATCGCTCATGATGCCACCGCAGATATAGTGCGCGGCAGGGACGACAGGGATCGGCTGTTGAGTAATATCATAGCCATATTCCAGGCAGCGTTGATAGATGGTGGGGAAGTGTTCTTTGATAAACGTCTCTGGTTTATGGCTGATGTTCAGGTGCACATACTCAACACCGGAGCGCTTCATGGTGTGATCGATCGCGCGCGCGACGATGTCACGCGGCGCGAGTTCTGCGCGTTCATCAAACTGTTCCATAAAACTGCTGCCATCTGGCAGGCTTAGCTTTGCCCCTTCGCCACGTAGTGCCTCAGTGACAAGAAATGATTTTGCTTCGGGGTGAAACAGGCAGGTGGGGTGGAACTGAATAAACTCCATGTTCGCGATGCGACACCCAGCACGCCACGCCATCGCAATACCGTCGCCAGAGGCGACATCAGGGTTGCTGGTGTAGAGATAGGCCTTACCTGCGCCGCCAGTGGCAAGTACCACCGCGCGTGCTGAGAAGGCGATCACCTGGTCGTTGTCACGATCAAGGATATATGTGCCATGGCAGCGGTTGTCACGCCAGCCAAGCTTACTGCCGGTAATCAGGTCGATTGCGATATGGCGCTCGAAGATCTCAATATTGGGGTGAGCTCGTGCCTGTTCTGCTAGCGTTGTTTCCATCTCGCGCCCGGTGGCATCGGCGGCATGTATCACGCGCCGATGGCTGTGGCCGCCCTCTTTGGTGAGATGGTAATCTGTATTGTCTTTTTTATTCTGTTCTTTGGTGAAGCTTACACCGCGATCAATCAGCCATTGAATGCATTGTGGGCCGTGTTTAACCACGTGGCGAACCACTGCTTCATCACATAGCCCTGCGCCTGCGTTAAGGGTGTCATCAGTATGTGAATCCAGTGAGTCGGTTTTATCAAGCACCGCCGAAATACCGCCCTGCGCATAAAATGTAGCACTTTCGGTAAGGGCCTCTTTAGCGACCAATGCTACTTTGGCGTGGTCGGCGAGGGTTAGTGCCATGCTAATGCCAGCTGCACCACTGCCAATGATCAGAACGTCATGTTGTTGGGTTCTGCTGGTGTTCACTACGTTGCTCACTCAGTTGATTCTTGGGATTGGTGGCTGAGGCTGATCACCCGTTGGCCAGTTATCATGAGCGATCCATTATAAGTGGCTAGATGCACTTTTGTCGCGTCAATCTATCATTGCACCCCTGTGCCTGAAAATTGGGCATAAAAAAGCCCGACAAAATGGGGGAATCTTGCCAGGCTAGCGGGGAAAAAATGACTAAATTAGTAGTCTTATATTATTTTCCTAAAACATCATTACGAGTGTTTTCAGCAATCGCAGCGGCTTCGCCAATTAAATCAGCTGGAACATCCAGTTCGGTCAATGTTGCGCCGAGGTTTTCCATTACTGCATCAAAGTGGCTGTCATTAAGGCCGTTTTTAACCAGATGGGCGTGACCTTTGCGCATGTCTTCACCGCTGTAGTTGTTTGGGCCGCCAAATGCCATGGTCAGAAATGCCTTCTGTTTGGCTGCCTGGTTGTCCATATTAACGTCTGCAAAGAATTTGTTGATGCGATTATCGGCCAGTACTTTGCGGTAAAAGATATCAACCGCCGCATTAACTGCGCCGTCGCCACCAATACGCTCATATAGTGATGTCTGGCTGCCTTGTGCCGCTTTCTCTTCAGCAGTAAAACCGGCTAGTACATCAGTGCGGGTGCTTTCTGCAATGGCAGCCGCTTCACCGATTAGTTCGTTAGGTACGCCCAGTTCAGTCAGGGTAGCGCCAAGGTTTTCCATCACAGCATCAAAGTGGCTGTTATCAAGTCCCTTTGCAACCAGATGAGCGTGGCCTTTACGCATATCTTCGCCGGTGTAGTTGCTTGGGCCACCAAACGCCATGGTCAAAAAGGCTTTCTGTTTGGCAGATTGCTTATCCATATCAACGCCTTCGAAGAACTGGTTGATGCGATCATCGGCCAGTACTTTGCGATAAAAGACATCGACGGCGGCGTTAACGGCCGCGTCACCACCAATGCGCTCGTAAAGGCTGGTTTGTTTTGGTTCTGAAGACCCACCCGAGAAAAACTTTGCGATTGCACTGAACATATTTTGAATCCTCCATAATGGCATTTAAGGTGTATTTAAGATGACATTCTATAGCCAATAAAGATATTTTGTAAATAATTTTATTGAAAAAATAAGGTTATTTTGTGAATTTCTATAAAAACAATTGGTTAGTGTTAGTTTTGGCCTCCGAGTATGGCGGTAATGGAGTTTGCTCTATTTGTATCGATGTCAGTGACAGAAACTTAATAGAAAAACTGTTTTTGGGTTTATAATATGTGCGTAAAGTGGTGCAGCAGTACTGCCACCACAAAATTTTGTATTTTATTTAAGGAGTTCTACGTGCAGATTGCAGATCAAAAAGTCGTGACATTGGACTACAGCCTCAAAGATGACGAGGGCACACTTATCGATAGCTCGGAGGGGCAGGGTGATTTTGTCTATCTGCATGGTGCGCGTAACATCGTGCCGGGGCTAGAAAATGTGCTGACAGGGAAGGTGGCGGGCGATGAGGTGAGTGTCGCTGTATCGCCTGAAGAAGGCTATGGCGAGCGTGAAAATGACCTCTTGCAGACAGTGCCAAAAGATATGTTTGAAGAAGGTGCTGAAATCAACGTTGGGATGCAGTTTCATGCACAAAGCCCTGAAGGCGAGATGATGATTGTGACCGTGATTGAACTTGATGGCGACGATGTGATTGTTGATGGTAACCATCCACTGGCTGGTGTATCTCTTAATTTTGATGTGAAGGTGATTGATATCCGTGATGCCAGTGCTGAAGAGCTTGAGCATGGCCATGCACATGGTGCTGATGGCGAGCACCACGATCACTAACCATTGAACCTAGAAACCTCAGTTGGATCACGAAAGTCTGCGCAAGCTCTTGGTGCACCTAGCAAAGCAGAAAAATGTCTCATCACCAATAAGGTGATCACGAATTTTTATGCTTCACTATGCACACCAATATCTTACGCCTCTTTTTCGCGCCCAACTGAGGTTTCTAGGTTGATGCCTGTTGGCAACTCGGCCTGGTTTTTATAGTCAGGGCAGGTTGTCTATTTTTCAGTGCCCTTTTCTGCTTTTCTAGGAGTCTGTTGGATCTAGAAGATCGCCGCGAGGGAAGGTCATTTTGAGCCCATAAAAAGCATTGAGTACTCATGTTTGGGGGGTATACGCGCTTGCTCAGGGTTATGATGGCATTTGCTTGTGAGTTGGCTGGATTGCAATTAATACAAGCGTGATGACTAGGCCACTAATCGCACCGTAAAGGTGGGCATCGACAATCACGTTACCACCTGCAAACTCTGCGCTGCCGGGTAGTGGGCCGACGGCCTGTTCCCACGCGAGCTTGGCTGTTAGTAGTATCAGTAACAGTAGTTCGGCCCGGTAACCTGCTTTTACGCTGACGATAGCGCCTGCGACAAACATACCGTGCAGAACTCCGGAGAGACCTACGTACCATTTGAGCTCTGGGTTGAAGAGCATCATCCCCGCACTGATGCCGATGGTGCTGATAGTGAAGATGATAAGCCAGCTGTTGCGTTTGATGAGGTGGCCAAAGAGCAGCCAGATCAAGATCAATCCAATCAGGTTCATTAGCAGGTGCGGCCAACCGAGGTGAACCAGATGGCCGGTGATAATGCGCCACACTTCGCCGTTTAAGATTCCTTCGCGATCATAGCGCAGCCATTGACTGGCGTCGCTGCCACCGAGTTGTATCAGTAGTGCTATCACACATATAGTAAGTGGCAGCGTGCCGTCACGCAGCAGTGTTGCGATCGAGAACGTCTTTTTGTTTTCTGCAGGCGGTGGTCTGTTGGATGGCATGTGCGGTAGCATAGCAGAGGTGGGCGTAGGGTGTGTTTGAATCGACTATTTTTCCAGTGCCGTGGTTAACGCTTCACGTAACTGCTCTATTTTATCGAAGTCACCGATTGCGCGATCATCTTTGTTGCTGATGTAAAGGATATCCTCTGCGCGTTCGCCAAAGGTTCCAATTTTGGCATTGTGAACCTTTATGCCGCATTCCATTAGTACTTTGCCGATACGTGATAGCAGTCCGGGACGATCGTTTGTGGTCAGCTCCATCACAGTGATAGATGAGCCGGGTTCGCTGAAGAAATTCAATCTTGTGGGAGTCTTAAAATGTTTCTGATGACGGGAGAGGCGGCGCGTGGCAGGGATGGGTGATATCCCGTCGCGTGTAATGATTCGTTTGAGTGTGTCAATAATATCGCCAATACGAATGATGTCATGAACGGGATAACCATCATGTTCAAGCATGATGTAAGTGTTGAGTGTGAAGCCATTTTTTGCAGTGATGATGCGTGCGTCTATAACATCCAGGTTGAGTTGGTCGAGTGCGATGGCGGTGTTGGCAAAGAGGTTCTCTTCGTCATTGGTGTAGATAAAGACTTTGGTGCCACCCTGTTCGTCGTCAGAATGTATGGCAATCAGCGGTGAAGATGTTACGTTGCTATTGATGATTTTGTTGCTGTGCCACGCAATTTCATCGGCGCTATGGCGTAAGAAATAGTCGTCATCAAACTGCTGCCACAACGCATCAATCCGAGTGTGGTCATGCTGTGTGAGCAGCGCAAGCGACTCTTTCTGACGGTCGATGACCAGCTTTGACTTATCAACTTGCTTATCAAACCCGTGTCGTAGTGCCTGTTTAGTGCTGTTGTAAAGGTTGAACAGGAGTGAATCTTTCCAATTGTTCCATAGTTTTGGATCGGTGCCCCGAATATCAGCGACGGTTAGTAGGTAGAGGTAATCAAGGCGAGTTTGTGTTTTGACAATGGAGGAAAATTCGGCGATCACATCCGGATCGCTGATGTCTCTGCGTTGTGCGGTGACCGACATGATTAGGTGGCTCTGAACTAACCATGCGACCATGTTTGAGTCCTGTTCGCTCAGGCCGTGGTGCTGACAAAAAACGTAGGCATCTTCTTTTCCCAGTTGCGAGTGATCGCCGCCACGTCCTTTGGCGATATCATGAAATAGCGCGCCAAGATAGAGTATCTCCGGTTTTTTCAGCTGCAGGATAATTTTGCTGCAGTTTGGGAATTCATCCCGAAAGACTGGCACGGTAAAACGACGTACATTACGCAGCACATTGAGTGTATGTTCATCGACAGTGTAAATGTGAAACATATCGTGCTGCATCTGACCGACAATTTTACCAAACGCCGGGATGTATTCGGCGAGCAGGCCGTATCTATTCATGCGACGTAACTGATGGGTGATGCCATGCGACTGGCGTAGTAGGGTAATAAAGTTATCCCGGCACTCAGGGTTGTTGCGAAAGTTATCGTCGATTAAGTGTCGATGGCTGCGCACCAGACGAATGGTTGCTGCACGTACCCCTTTGATGTCCGGTCTTTGAGTCAGGATCAAAAAGAGTTCGAGCAGTGCTGGTGGGTGTTTGTCAAAGACATCATCGCTGGTCACTTCCAGGTAGGCTTCGGTGATTTGAAAGCGATCATTGATTGCAATAGGGGTGCTGTTGTGGTCATTCAGGATCTCTTCGCGAAAATGTTGTAATAACATTTCGTTTAGGCGAGATACTTCCATAACATGGAGATAGTACTCCTTCATGAAGGCTTCAATCGCACGGTTAATGCTTTCATCAAGATGTCCAAAGGCTTTTGCAACATGCTGTTGATAGTCGAAGAGCAGGCGGTCTTCACTGCGTTTGGTATGCAGGTGAAGTATGAAGCGTACACACCATAAAAAATCGCGTGCCTCAATCAGCGAATCATACTCTTCACGGGTCAGGAACTGTTGGGTGACCAGCGCTTCGAGTGACTCTGAATTAAAATAGCGTCGTGTCACCCATGAAATCATCTGCAGGTCGCGCAGGCCGCCAGGCCCCTCTTTGACATTGGGCTCCAGGTTGTAGGCGGCGTCATGGTATTTCAGGTGTCGCAGGCGCTGCTCTTCTTCTTTGGCTTCGAAAAATGCTGCGCTTGACCAAATCTTATTTGGCTCGATGCGCTTCTGTAGTGCTGCCAATAGTTTTGTGGGTCCCGCCAGGTGACGTGCTTCGATCAGGTTGGTGATGATGGTGATGTCACGTGTCGCCTCAGCGACGCATTCGTCAATGGTGCGCGTGCTGTGGCCGATTTCAAGGCCGATGTCCCAGAAGAAAGTGATGAGCGTACTTAATGCTTCCTGGTAGTCGTTATGGTTCGCCTGTGCGAGTAACAGCAATACATCCACATCCGAGCAGGGGTGTAATTCACTGCGGCCATATCCGCCGACCGCAATGAGCGCGATACCATCATCATCTGCCGGCATAAAATGTTGCCATGCCAATTGTAGCAGGTGGTCGGTGAAATTGGCGCGCTCGTGGATCAGGGTGGTAATTGCTGTATTGTGATCGAGGTGTTCGCGTAATACTTCGATTACCTGTTTAGTGGTGGCTCGACACGTTTGTTGTAGTGTTGTATTGGCCTCGAAGGCGCGTTCAATTTCTGCTATTTGGTCGGATAACACGCGGTCAATTCACTCTAAATAAAATTAAGAATTAGAAGGTTTCGCCAGATCGTTTTGTCAGTACTTCGAAGCCATCATCCGTGACCAGGATGGTGTGTTCCCACTGCGCTGTCAGGGTGCGATCTTTGGTGATAACGGTCCATTCGTCATCAAGTAGTTTAACGTGGCGTTTACCGACATTGATCATCGGCTCTATGGTGAAGGTCATGCCTTTTTCCAGTGGCATGCCTGTGCCGCGTTTACCGTAATGCAGCACCTGTGGTTGCTCGTGAAAGCCGACGCCAATGCCGTGGCCACAATATTCACGCACAACAGTGCACTTTAGCGTCTCTGCATGATGCTGGATGGCGAAGCCAATATCACCCAGGTGTGTGCCCGGTTTAACCAGTTCAACCCCTTTAAGCAGGCATTCGTGACTGATGCGCATGATGCGTTTGGCTTTTTCGGATACCTCGCCGACGCCAAACATCTGGCTGGTGTCGCCATGGTAGCCATCTTTGATCACGGTGATATCGATGTTGACGATATCACCCTCTTTGAGAGGCTTATTATTAGGGATGCCATGGCACACTACGTGATTGACTGAGGTACAGATCGATTTGGGGAAGCCGTGATAATTGAGCGGCGCAGGGATGGCATGCTGTTCGTTGACGATATATTCGTGACAGCGCTTATTTAGCTCGTCGGTGGTAACGCCGGGCTGGACAAAAGGGGCGATCATTTCGAGCACCTCTGCGGCGAGTCGTCCTGCGACACGCATTTTTTCGATTTCTTCGGCGGTTTTGATCTGGACGGTCATGGCTACCTGCAGGCTAAAATTGTCAAAACGCCAAAATTTCGGGGCGTCCCCATAAATGTTGGTGTTTTTTGCTTAAGATTGAGTTGCTTAGAATACTATCCTGAATCCTGCTTGAAGGCCAATATGGCATTCCTGGTACGCCCAGATGTCCTTGTTTATTGTAGTGTTTTATCTTTTGTGGTATAAAGCGCGCGCAGGTTAAAAACTTCGAGGCCTGGAGATATTGGTTCCCTTGTTTTTTGAATGGGTTCTGGTGCGCCGGTTTCGAGGATACCTGTAAATTTTATTAAATACTCACATATACCGTCACATGCCTCTGGGTGCCTGCTAAAAGTCGGGTTGATGCATGGGGTATATGGAGGCCTAACCCTAACCAGGAGAAGTTTAGAATGCCAAATATTTCCATGCGCAACATGCTGGAAGCCGGTGTCCATTTTGGTCACCAGACCCGTTACTGGAACCCTAAGATGGCGCCGTTCATCTTTGGAGCGCGTAGCAAGATCCATATCATCAACCTTGAAAAGACCCTGCCACTGTTCAACGATGCAATGAACTTTATCGGCAAGACTGCTTCTAATCGTGGCAAGATCCTTTTTGTGGGCACCAAGCGTGCAGCGCGTGAAGTGGTTAAAGAGCAGGCGCTACGTTGTGGCATGCCTTATGTGAACCAGCGCTGGATGGGCGGAATGCTGACCAACTTTAAGACGGTTAAGCAGTCAATCAAGCGTCTGAAAGAGCTGGAGCAGATGTTTGCTGAAGGCAAGCAAGAGCGTATTAATAAGAAAGAAGCACTGGGTTTGAGCCGTGAAATGGAAAAACTGGAGCGTGATCTGGGCGGTATTAAAGATATGGGCGGCCTGCCTGATGCAATTTTTGTTGTCGATGTTGGTTACGAAAAAATTGCGGTGAGCGAAGCGAAAAAACTGGGTATTCCAGTTGTAGGTGTTGTTGATACCAATAACGACCCTAGAGGTCTTGATTACATCATCCCTGGTAATGATGACGCGATTCGTTCTATTGGCCTCTACCTACAGGCAGCTGCTGATGCTGCGCTGGACGGACGAGCATCAAGTGGCCAGATTGGCGTTGGCGCGGCTGATGATCTGGTTGAAGTTGATGCTGCACCTGTTGAAAAGGCACCTAAGCGTACTGCAAAAACTGCTAGCGTGAAAACTAAGGCAGCTAAAAAGACAGTAGAAGATGCGCCTGCTGATGTTTCTACAGATGCGCCTGTGGCTGTGGCTGCGGCTGCAGAGGCACCTACAGAGGTTCCTGCGGATGCGCCTACTGCTGCGGGTGATGATGCACCTGCTGAGGCAACGGTATAAGCAACTGCCTGTCGGTAGCACCGGGACCTGTTCCCGGTGCTACGTTCAAATCTGAACGAATTTAGAATATTTAGAGAATACGAGGTTTAAGCGATGGGAATTACAGCTGCGCAGGTTAAAGAGCTCCGTGAGCGTACTGGCTCTGGAATGATGGAATGTAAAAAGATGCTGGTTGAGACCGGTGGTGATATTGAAGCGGCGATCGAACAGATGCGCAAGTCTGGTATGGCGAAGGCTGACAAAAAGGCTGGCCGTGTGGCTGCAGAAGGGATTATTGTTTTCCGTGCTAGCGAAGATGGCAAAAGCGGTGCAATTGTTGAAGTTAACAGTGAAACCGATTTTGTTGCAAAAGCGGATGGTTTCATTGAGTTTGCTGGTCAGGTGGTCGACACTGTTACCACGACGCAGCCAGCGGATGTGGATGCGCTACTGGCAGGGCCAATGAACGGCGCAGAAGGTACGGTTAATGAAACACGCATGGCGTTGATCGCTAAGATTGGTGAAAACATCAATGTACGTCGTTTTGCAAACTACAGCAGTGATGCTGGCATCGTTGGCGGTTACCTGCATGGTGTACGCATCGGTGTGATTGTAGAACTAGAAGGTGGCGATGCAGCGTTGGCGAGAGATATTGCAATGCATATTGCAGCAAGCAAGCCGCTGGCAATCTCTGCAGATGACGTTTCTGCTGATGTGTTGCAAAAAGAGAAAGACATCTTCAGTGCGCAAGCCGCTGAAAGTGGTAAGCCTGCTGAAATTATCGAGAAGATGGTTGAAGGCCGTATTCGTAAATATCTGGCTGAAATCACACTGGAAGGACAGGCGTTTGTTAAAGATCCTGATACTACCGTTGGTAAGCTGCTAGAGAAGAGTGGTGCGAAGGTTGTTCGATTTGATCGCCTGGAAGTGGGTGAAGGGATCGAAAAAGTAGAAGAGGACTTTGCAGCAGAAGTGATGGCGCAGGTTAAAGGGAGCTAAATTAGTGGCATCACTAGACGGATCGACCGCTGACGACGCAGTCAGTAGTGGCAAACCTATCTATAAACGTATCCTGCTTAAAATGAGCGGCGAAGCGTTGATGGGTAATGGGGATCATGGAATTGAGCCTGAAGTGGTGAATCGTATCGCCACTGATGTCAGCGAGCTAGTGAAACTAGGGATACAGGTTGCAATGGTCGTGGGAGGTGGCAACATCTCTCGCGGCGCAACTCTTGCCGCATGTGGGATGGATCGCGTGACTGCCGACCATATGGGCATGTTGTCGACTGTGATTAACGCGTTGGCAATGCAGGATGCACTGGAGCATCACGGCGCCTATGCGCGAGTGATGTCTGCCGTTAAAATTAATCAAATTTGTGAAGATTACATTCGTCGTAAGGCGATCCGCCATCTTGAAAAAGGGCGTGTGGTAATTTTTGCTGCCGGTACCGGCAATCCATTTTTCACCACCGATTCTGCTGCCAGCCTGCGCGGGATTGAGGTGAATGCCGATGCCGTGTTGAAGGCGACGATGGTCGATGGGATCTACTCAGATGATCCAATGAAAAATCCAGATGCTGAACGTTACGATGCGCTGACTTATGATGAAGTATTGCATCGTAAATTGATGGTGATGGATGCGACAGCGATAGTCTTGTGTCGTGACAATAACATGCCATTAAGAGTGTTTGATATTACCAAGCCGGGCGCTTTGAAAGATGTCGTGATGAGTGAAAAAGAGGGGACGCTAGTGTCTAACGGAGAGAATGCATGATCAATGAAATTAATAAAGATGCTGAGATCCGTATGGGAAAAAGTATCGAGTCGTTGAAACTCGCGTTTGCCAAAATGCGTACGGGACGGGCAAATGCTAGCCTGCTTGATCACCTTAAGGTGCCTTACTATGGAAATGATGTGCCGTTGAGCCAATGTGCCACCGTATCGGTCTCTGAGGCGCGTACATTGACCATTAGCCCGTGGGAAAAGGAGCTGGTGCCGGTGATTGAAAAGGCGATTATGCGCTCTGATCTTGGCTTGAATCCTTCAACGGCGGGTACTACTATCCGCATTAGCATTCCACCGCTGACTGAAGAGCGCCGTAAGGATATGATTAAAGTGGCGCGTGCTGAAGCAGAGAATGGCCGTATTGCGATTCGAAATATTCGTCGGGATGCCAATAGTGATTTTAAAGAGTTATTGAAAGAGAAAGAGATCACAGAGGACGAAGAGCGCGGCGCTGAAGACGGGGTACAGAAACTGACGGATCGTTTTGTCGCAGAGGTAGAGACGCTGCTGACGGCAAAAGAAAAAGACCTGATGGAGATCTGATTCGGTTTAATCGAATTTTGATCTGGCGTAAGTGATACCAAAGTAGATGTCACTTACTCGTTACTGAAATGTCATCGTTCAATTAAGGTTTAGATTGTCTCCTATAATGTCTGCTAGCAAACTCGAAGACGCCCCGACAACAGAAAATTCTGGTGCTATGCCACGTCACATTGCGATCATAATGGATGGCAATGGCCGTTGGGCTAAAAGACGTTTTATGCCGCGTATTCTTGGCCATAAAGCGGGCGTTGAGACGGTGCGTGCGATGGTACGTCACTGCGCCCAAAAAAAAATAGAAGTTCTCACGCTGTTTGCCTTTAGCAGTGAAAACTGGCGCCGCCCTGAAAAAGAGGTGCACCTGTTACTGGAGCTTTTTGTGACCGCATTAAAGCGGGAAGTGAAGCGCCTTAATGAGAATAATGTTGTGCTGAAGGTTGTGGGCGATCGCAGCGCCTTTCCTGATGGATTACAACAGGAAATCGCAATAGCTGAAGCGACAACAAGTGCAAACACTGGTCTGAAATTAGTGGTTGCCGCAAATTACGGTGGGCGCTGGGATATTGTGCAGGCAACGCGCGCGCTGGCTGCTGAAGTGGCCGCTGGAGAGCTTGATCCAGCACAGATCGATGAAGCGGCACTAGATCGCCATCTGTCACTCTACGGCATGCCGGAACCCGATCTCTTTATTCGTACCGGCGGTGAAGAGCGTGTGAGTAACTTTTTGTTATGGCAGCTTGCCTACTGTGAAATGCATTTCACAGCGGCCTTGTGGCCCGACTTTGATAGCGATGCCCTTGATGTCGCATTGGACTCTTTTAGTAAACGTCAGCGCCGTTTCGGGCGCACGGGTGATCAGGTGGAGCAGGGGAGTAATGCTTAAGCAGCGCGTCATCACCGCGCTGATATTAGCGCCGTTATTTGTCTGGGGTGTGATTGCACTGCCGACCACCTATATTTCGCTGTTGTTTGCGCTGATGATCTCGGTGGGTGCGGCAGAGTGGGTACGCTTGATGGGGGAGCCGCCTGCAATGAAAAAATATCCGTTTATTGCATTGATCTGGATTCTGATGGTGGCTAGCGCCTGGGCAAGCCAGCATACTATGCTTTTTTATCTGTTGCTCTCCGTTTCTGCCTTGTGGTGGTGTTATGCCGTCTGGTTGTTGCAGCGTTACAGTGCGCATGTATTGCAGTGTGGCGCGCAAGGGAAGGTGACTCAGTTTTCACTTCCTGCATTGCCTGTCATCGGCATAGTACTACTTGTACCGACCTGGATTGCGATGGTGGTATTGCACTCAGTCTCACCCTATTGGTTGTTACTGATGATGGTACTGATCTGGAGCGCAGATACTGGGGCCTATTTCGCAGGGCGTGCCTTTGGCAAACGCAAACTGGCACCACAAGTGAGTCCTGGTAAAAGCTGGGAAGGCGTTGCGGGTGCGATGGCGATGACAGTCGTGGTTTCATTAGTGGGCGGGGTATTACTTGATGTCAGTGGTGTCGCACTATTTGGCTTAGTGATTTTAGCGCTAATTACCGTTGCATTTTCGATTGTCGGTGATCTGATGGAAAGCTTGATGAAGCGCCGCGTTGGGGTAAAAGATAGTGGTACCTTGTTGCCTGGTCACGGTGGTGTATTGGATCGTATTGATAGCCTGACAGCCGCTGCTCCCATCTTTGCCTTGGGTGTTCCGCTGTTAGGGGTTCACGCATGATCGGTATTACAGTCCTGGGTTCAACCGGTTCGATTGGTGTTAACACGCTTGATGTGATTGCGCAGCACCCTGAGCAGTATCGCGCGGTGGCATTAACGGCCAATCGGAATGTTGAGCGCCTATTTGAACAGTGCGTCGCTCATCTTCCTGATTATGCAGTGATGAGTGATGTGGCAGCCGCTGAGCAGCTGCAGAAAAAAATTCAGGCCGCAGGTATCGAAACCGAAGTGCTTGCGGGTGCCGATGGCCTGGAGAACGTAGCTGTATTGCCTCAGTGTGAGCAGGTGATGGCTGCGATTGTGGGGGCGGCTGGCTTGTTACCCACATTGGCTGCGGCACAGGCCGGTAAGCGGGTACTGCTGGCGAATAAAGAGGCGTTGGTGATGTCGGGCCACCTCTTTATGGACGCGGTACGTGAATATGGTGCAGAGCTGTTGCCGATTGATAGCGAGCACAATGCGATCTTTCAATGCATGCCGGAACGGTTTAACGGGCTTGAAAATGGTGGTATTGAGCAGATTTTGCTGACGGGATCTGGCGGGCCATTCCTTGCAGTTGATCCCGCTGAGTTGGTTAATGTTACGCCTGACCAGGCCTGTGCCCATCCTAATTGGGTGATGGGGCGTAAGATCTCAGTTGATTCTGCGACGATGATGAATAAAGGGCTGGAGCTGATTGAGGCGTGCTGGCTCTTTGCTGCGCCGCCAGAAAAGATTCAGATTGTGGTGCATCCACAAAGTATTATTCACTCCATGGTTGAGTATGTGGACGGTTCGGTATTGGCGCAAATGGGGAGTCCTGATATGCGGATTCCGATTGCCCATTCAATGGCGTGGCCGCAGCGGATGTCATCAGGGGTTGAGCGCCTCAATCTATTTGATGTGGCACGACTGGACTTTGAACGTCCGGATGATGCCCGTTTTCCTTGTCTGCGGCTGGCGCGTATAGTGGCAGAGCAAGGTGGTACTGCTGCTGCGATCCTTAACGCGGCGAATGAAATTGCAGTCGAGGCCTTTCTGGATGAGGCCCTGGGTTTTATGGATATTAGCCGTGTGATAGAGGCGACGCTGGCTGATGTCAGTGCGCAAACAGCGGCTAGTTTGGAGGTTGTATTGCAGGCTGATGCCGTTGCACGTGAAGTGGCGCAAAGCCATGTTGAGAGGTTGAAGCTAACATGATGGAATCTGTTCTATCCTCGATTTTCTTTTTCATCATCGCGATTGGTGTATTGATTACGGTGCATGAATTTGGTCACTTCTGGGTGGCGCGTAAGGCGGGTGTTAAGGTGATTCGTTTTTCGGTCGGTTTTGGTAAGCCGCTTTTTAGCTGGCGTCGTGCGAATGATGAGACCGAATATGTGATCGCCATGTTGCCTCTCGGTGGTTATGTGCAGATGTTGGATGAGCGTGAAGGAAATGTCGCCCCTGAAGAGCTTGACCGCGCCTTTAACCGACAATCGCTGGCGAGTCGAACCGCAATTGTCGCGGCGGGTCCTATCTTTAACTTTATATTGGCGATCGCTATCTACTGGCTCATTTTGATGATGGGTGTGAGTGGGGTTAAGCCAATCGTTGGTGACATTAATGAAGCGAGCATTGCCTCGGTGGGTGGCTTTCAACGAGGCGATGTGATTACACATGTGGGTGATACAAAAACAGTCACATGGGGAACGGCGGCAATGGCGTTGTTAGACCATAGTCTGGACGATGAATTGCTAGAAGTACGTGTGCTTGAAGATGGCGTGGTTAGTAAAACACGACAGTTGGATTTCTCGACGCCGGGACTGGAATTAGAACGCAAGAATTTGCTTGAAAACATCGGCATCAATATTATGCGACCACAGATTCCGGCGCGTATTGGCGAGGTTACGCTGGGCGGTGCTGCAGACAAAGCGGGAATCATGAGTGGTGATCTGTTATTAACGGTAGATGGCGAGTTAGTCGGCGATTGGGAGAAATGGGTTCATATCGTGCGTAAAAATGCAGAAAATAGTTTGCAAGTTGAACTGGAGCGAGATGGCAGTGTGATGGTGGTTGATTTGCGACCTGCCCGTTTAGCGACCAAAGAGGGTGAGATTGGGCGTATCGGTGCCACGGTTGAATACCCTAAAGAGCTGTTTGAACAGTTTAATGTGGTAGAGCGTTACCCCTTTTTTGCGGCATTCAATGCCGCCGTTGTTAAAACCTGGGATATGTCGCTGTTAACATTGCGTATGTTGGGTAATATGGTGGTCGGTAATGTTTCTGTTGATAACTTGAGTGGGCCTATCAGCATTGCGCAATATGCCGGTTCCTCTGCCGGAATGGGTTTTGTTGCGTTTGCAGGTTTCCTGGCGCTGATCAGCATTAGTCTTGGGGTATTAAATCTGTTGCCGATTCCGATGCTTGATGGCGGCCATCTGTTTTATTATCTGATTGAATGGATTAAAGGTAGCGCGGTTTCAGAAGAGACGCAGATGATGGGGCAGCGGGTTGGCATTGCGTTGCTGGCGCTGGTGATGATGGTGGCATTTTATAACGACATCGATCGTTTAGTGGGTTAGTGGTGACAGGTTTGCGGAAGGCTCAAATGAAGTTGATGTTGCATGCAGGTGCGTTATTGCTGGTGAGCAGTTTTGGCACGGTGTCGGCATGGGCTTTTTCACCCTTTGTGGTGCAGGATGTTGAAGTGCGTGGTCTTGAACGCATTTCACTGGGCACGGTGCTGAATTATCTGCCGTTGAATGTGGGTGAGCAGCTGGATGAAGCGCGTGCCGATAACGTTATTAAAGAGCTGTTTAAAACAGGCTTTTTTGATGATGTGAGCATCGCATCGCGCGGCGATGTGCTGGTGGTTGTGGTGCGTGAACGTCCCGCGATCGCGAGTATCGATATTTCCGGTAATGAAGATATTGAGACCGAGGCGTTAAATGGCGCGCTGGAGCAAATTGGTCTGACGAGTGGCCGAGTGTTTGACCGCTCTGCGCTTGATAAAGTGGTGCGCGAGCTTGAGCGTCAATATATCAACCAGGGACAATATGGGGTCAAGATTGAGTCTGAGGTGGTGACACTGGATGATGGGCGGGTTGAGATCGACATCGATATCAACGAAGGTGATGCGGCCGCCATTAAACAGATTAATCTGGTAGGCAATCACGCCTATCCGGATAGTATTTTACGAAACAAATTCCAACTCGATTCACCGGGGCTGTTCTCTGGTGGCGAGCAATATTCGCGTTTCAAACTGGGCGCAGATCTGGAGTCATTGCGCTCATATTACCTTGATCGTGGTTACATTAATTTCAATATCGATTCGACACAGGTGACGTTGTCGCCCGATAAGCAGGATATGTTTATCTCGATCAATGTTTCAGAAGAGTACCAGTACACGATTAACGAGATAAAGCTGGCCGGTGACCTGGTTTTGCCTGAAGCGGAATTAATGCTGTTGGTGGGGCTTGCTGAAGGAGATGTTTTTTCGCGTAGCAAGGTGACCGCGACGACTGAGGCGTTAAACAGTCGCCTGGGTGAAGAGGGTTTTGCTTTTGCGAATATTAATGCGATTCCAGAGGTCGATAAGGAGAGTCGACTGATTTCTTTAACCTTCTTTGTGGATCCAGGACGTCGCGTTTATGTGCGCCGGATTAATATTAGTGGTAATAAGAGTACGAAAGATGAAGTGGTGCGACGTGAGTTCCGCCAGATGGAAGGCGGCTGGATTTCAACTGCGCAGATAGATCGTTCTCGTGTGCGTATACAGCGTCTGGGCTTTTTTGAAAATATCAATATTGAAACACCATCGGTGCCGGGTGTTTCGGATCAGGTTGATGTCGCGCTCTCTTTAGATGAGCGCTCCTCTGGTTCATTGACGGCTGGCATTGGTTTTTCTCAAACCCAGGGCATGCTGATTAATGCCAGTATTAGTCAGGACAACTTCATGGGCAGTGGTAAGCGTATCACCGTGAATATCAATAATAGTGATGTGAATACGGTCTATAGTTTTTCATACAATAACCCCTACTATACGGTGAATGGGGTTAGTCGCGGTTTTAACCTCTCTTTTAGAGAGACAGATGCGACGGAGGCAAATATTTCCTCATATACTTCGGATCAATATGGCATCGGCGTCAATTACGGTTTTCCGTTGAGTGAATTTAACCGAGCATCGCTTGGGGTTGCCTATGAAAATACCAATATCCATACCTCGGTGTTAACACCTCAGACAGTCCTTGATTTTCTAAATGAAAATTCGGATGAGTTTGATATCTATAAATTGACGCTAGGGTGGTCTCATGACACCCGTAACCGAACTATCTTTGCCAATGATGGCCTATTGGTGAGCCTGAGTAACACCATCGCTCTGCCTGGCAGTGGCTTGGAGTATTATAAAGTTGATGCCCGCGCGATGAAATTTCAACCAATTACTCAACGTTTTACACTTTTGATGAAGGGGTCAGTAGGGTATGGTGATAGCTATTCTGATACCACGCGCCTGCCATTTTTTGAGCATTACTATGCGGGTGGCAGTAGTTCGGTGCGTGGTTTTGAAGGGAATTCGCTTGGGCCGCAAGAAGATGATGTCTCGCAGGGCGGCACACTGAAAGTGGTGGGGAACCTTGAGCTGATTGTGCCGATGCCATTTGTGGATGAGGATAACCGCTCGCTGCGCTTGAGTGGCTTCTATGATATTGGTAATGTGTTCACTACTAGCAATGACTACGATTCGGCAGAATTGAGGACATCGGCAGGAATTGCCCTGATCTGGATGTCACCGATTGCACCGCTGACATTTAGTTATGCATTTCCTCTAAATGATAAAGAGGGTGATGAGCTTGAGCGCTTCCAGTTTACACTGGGCTCTTTTTTCTTCTAGACTATTGACAGTTGAGGTTGAGGTTTGAATAAAATAATAAAAATGGTTTTAGTGGGTGTGATGCCGCTGTTTCTGGCACTACCTGTTGCGGCGGCTGATCTTAAACTTGGGTATGTGGATGCTGTGAAGCTGTTTCAGGAGGCGCCACAGGCCGCGCAGTCTGAGGTGATGCTACGGGAGGAGTTTGCTACCCGTGAAAAGGAACTGTTAGCTTCGCAGGCAAAGGCGCAAGAGCTGGATGATCGCCTCAGACGTGACGCGATGGTGATGAGTGAGAGCGCGCGTAAAAAAGTTGATAATGAATTAACTTCCCTTTCACGAGATATACGGCGTAATCAGGAAGAGTTTCGTGAAGACCTGAATCGTCGCCGTAATGAAGAAATTGCGAAGGTACAGGAATTTATTAAACAGGTTATCGACAAGATCGGCCGGGAAGAGGGTTTTGATCTGATCTTCTTTGAAGGGATCGCCTTTGCAAATCCTGAGCTTGAGATTACTTTAAAGGTACTGACCCGGTTGAAAACACTCTCTAAATAAAGCATAAAGGGGATGTTCACTTGGGATTAACGCTGGCGCAACTGGCATCTCACCTGGCGTGTGAGTTTGATGGCGATGCAGAGTGTCTGATATCCGGTGTTGCAGCGCTGGCGGATGCAACTGCGGGTGAGCTGAGTTTCCTGGCGAGTTCAAAATATCGCGCTGATCTGGCTGCAACGCAAGCATCGGTGGTGATTGTAGCAGAACGAGATCGTGCCACCTGTCCTGGGAATGTACTGATCGCGAAGGATCCTTACCTTGCCTATGCGCGGGCAGCACAGCTGCTGTACCCAGAGGTACTTCATGAGGGGGGGGTGCATCGCTCTGCAGTGGTAGATCCCACGGCGCAGATTGATGCGTCGGCATGGATTGATGCGCTTTGCGTGATTGGACCCGATGTTGTTATTGGAGCCAATGCACAGATTGGAGCGGGTTGTATTCTTGATCGTGATATTACGATCGGTAGCGATTGCCGTTTATTAGCGAATGTAACGATTCATGGCCAGGCCTCACTGGGTGAACGCTGTGTGATTCAACCGGGGGCGGTGATTGGTAGTGATGGCTTTGGTTATGCAAATGATCAGAGTAAGTGGGTCAAAATCCCGCAGATAGGCGGCGTGATACTGGGTGATGAAGTTGAAGTGGGTGCTAATACCACCATTGATCGTGGCGCGTTGAGTGATACGATCATCGAAAACGGGGTAATACTGGATAACCAGGTGCAGATCGCTCACAATGTTCATATCGGCGAACAGACTGCGATTGCGGGCTGCACAGGTGTCGCCGGGAGTACGCATATTGGAAAACGATGTGCGATTGGTGGTCATGTGGGCATTGTTGGTCATTTGACAATTGCAGATGGGGTGCATATTAGCGCCAAGACGTTTGTCAGTCAGTCGATTGATAGCGCTGGTTTTTATTCGTCCGGTACGCCGGTTGAACCCAATGCACGCTGGCGTAGAAATTTTGTGCGGATGAAGCAGCTGGATGAGATGGCGCGACGTATCAAAACGCTTGAGAAAATAGTTCACAAATTATCTAATGATGTCTGAAGGTAAAAGGTAGAGTAGAAGAGATGGCGCAGGAAAAGGAAGGGCTGATTGAAGTGGGGGCTATGGATATCCATCAGGTGATGCAGCATTTGCCACACCGTTACCCATTTTTACTGGTTGATAAAGTGGTCAGTTGCGTGCCAGGTAAATCATTGTCGGCACTGAAAAATGTGTCGATCAATGAGCCTTTTTTTCCAGGGCATTTCCCGATTAAACCGGTGATGCCGGGGGTTTTGATGCTTGAAGCATTGGCTCAGGCGACCGCTATTCTCACCGCAAAGAGTATGAGCGATGTACCGACCGGTGAAACGCTCTATTATCTGGTGGGTATCGATAATGCGCGTTTTAAACAGCCTGTTGAACCGGGCGATCAATTGATATTAAAAACTGATCTTATACGTAACAAGCGTAGTATCTGGAAGTTTGATGCCAAAGCGTTAGTTGGTGATAATGTGGTGGCGAGTGCTGAAATTATCTGTTCGGTGCAGTCTGTATAACGAAAGTGTGTATATAAATAAAGTTTATGATTCATAGTTCTGCAATTATTGACCCTGCCGCACGCATCGCTGACGATGTGACGGTTGGGCCTTTTTCAATTGTCGGTCCGGATGTTGAGATCGGTCGTGGTAGTGTTATTGGTTCTCATGTGGTGGTTAAGGGGCCGACTACCATTGGTGAAAACAACCAGATTTTCCAGTTCGCCTCAGTTGGTGAAGATCCACAGGATAAAAAATACCAGGGCGAAGCGACGCATCTTGAAATTGGTGACAACAATGTGATTCGCGAAGGTTGTACGCTCAATCGAGGTACTGCTCAGGATCGAGGTGTGACCTCAATTGGCAATGGTAATCTGATTATGGCGTATGTCCATATTGCACATGATTGCGTGATAAAAAACAGTACGATTTTGGCAAATAATGTGGCGCTAGCCGGGCATGTCACTGTCGAAGATTTTGCGATTTTGGGCGGTTATACGCTGGTGCATCAGTTTTGTGTGATTGGCCCGCATGCCTTTACTGCGATGGGTAGTGTGTTGCCCAAAGATGTGCCACCTTATGTGTTGGTCTCTGGTCATATGGCGAAGCCGTTTGGACTAAATATAGAGGGGCTGAAGCGACGTGATTTTAGTAGCGAGACGATTCGGGATCTGCGTCGTGCCTACAAATTAATCTACAAGGCTGGTATTACCATTGAGCAGGCATTGCAGCAGATACGTGACCTTAACCCTGCTTCTGACGAAGTTGCTGTGTTGGCTGACTTTATCGAAAAGTCACAACGTGGCATTGTTCGTTAATCATTTTACGTTATCTGAGAGACAATCATCGTGCGCATTGGGATCGTTGCAGGGGAAGCATCAGGGGATCTGCTTGGCGCTGAATTGATGCTGGCGATTAAACAACGTGTACCAAATGTCAGCTTTGAAGGGATTGCTGGCCCGAAGATGATCGCGCAGGGGTGTGATGCACTCTACCCCTCTGAAAAACTCGCGGTAATGGGGCTGATCGGCATCGGGAAGTACATGGAGCTACGCTCAATTCGTGCGGGGCTCGCGCGCAAGCTGATTAACGACCCGCCTGACATTTTTATTGGCATAGATGCGCCTGATTTTAATATTGGGCTTGAGACGCGCCTGCGCAATCAAAATATTCCGATCGTGCATTACGTTAGTCCATCGGTCTGGGCGTGGCGTCAGTATCGTCTGCCGAAAATTGCACGAGCGATTGATTTGATGATTACGCTATTCCCCTTTGAGGCTAAATTTTACGAAGAGCATAAAGTGCCCGTCAGGTTTGTTGGGCACCCTCTGGCAGATATGATTCCGCTAGAGAGTGATAGTGTTGCGGCGCGCCATGCATTGGATCTGCCGCAGGATAAGCAGATTATTGCACTGTTGCCGGGCAGCCGAATGGGAGAGGTATCTCGTCTCTCAGATTATTTTGTGCAGGCTGCGGCGCAGTGTATAGAGCAACGACCAGGCCTTCACTTTGTAGCGCCTTTCGCCAATAGTGGAACGCGTGAAATATTTGAACAGGCGCTGCAAGCAAAGGCACCACATCTACCGATCACCATCATCGATGGTCAGTCACGCGAGGCGATGGCCGCTGCCGATGTGGTGTTACTTGCCAGTGGTACGGCAACCTTGGAAGGGATGTTGTTGAAGAAACCGATGGTGGTTGCCTACCGTCTTAAGCCTTTCTCTTACTGGTTAGCAATGCAATTGTTGAAGGTTGATAACTATTCATTGCCTAATCTGTTGTTAGGAAGGCGTGTTATCCCTGAGATTATTCAGGATGATGTCACGCCTGATAGTCTTTGCAGTGCAGTATTGGCTTATCTGGGTGACCCAGAAAAGGTGGCTGATCTGCAGCAGCAGTTTTTGACAGTTCATCATGAGCTTAGGCAAAATGCGAGTGAAAATGCGGCGGATGCCGTGCTGTCTGTGGTTGAGCGCGCGCGCAGCATGCGGCCAGGCCCAGCAAAAAACTGAAGGCCTGTTATCGCTGTTTCAGTGTTGAAGTCTGACGGCAAGCACATCGCATGCCGCATGGTTAATCACGCTATTGGCGGTAGAGCCGAGTAGTCGTTGTAATCCATGGCGACCATGTGTCCCGACGACAATTAAGTCCGCATTTTTTTCTTTGGCTACGGTGATGATTTCATGACTGGGCGAGCCGCTTGGCACCAGTGTCGTTGCATCATCAAGCCCCATCTCTTCTGCAAATGCCCGTAGCGATTTTTCACCTTGTTTAACCAGCTCTTTTTCAACCAGTAGCCAGTCAGGCGATGGGATCAGCTCGTCACCAAAGGCGAGCGGCGAGAGGTACTCCACTGCATGTAACAGAGTTATCGCTGCGCCATTTTTTTGCGCGATATCGAGTGCACGAGAAGCTACCATTTTTGATGATTCGGAGAAATCGACCGCGATAACGATCTGTTGATAATTGGGGATACTGGTGGTCATGATAAGCTTACTCCCATTATTTTTATTACAAGTGAAAATTTACAGACACACCATTCATATTATGATGTTTACGCAAGCCCTACTACTTTTATTTATTGCCAATGGTACTCCGATACTCGCGCGCCTGTTATTGGTAGAGCGCTGTTCTGCACCGATCAATCAAGGCAAGGCAAGTGCCTTTGATGGCCAGCCTTTACTGGGGAGTAGTAAGAGCTGGCGCGGTGTGATCGCCGTACTACTATACCCGTGAGGTCTAATTTTAATAAAATCAGGTACTAAGGAACGTGCCCGGAATAACTTACCGTTTTCGCATCTCTGCTTCAGCCCGTCTTTGCCCGTTCTTCAATCACAAAAACTCGAAATAGAACGACTATTCCTCCGCTTTTGCTCAATCAGAACGAACAAATACAAACTAAATCAGAGCGCCAAAACAGCAAGTTATTCCGGGCACGTTCCTTAGTTTCCTTTACCAGTTCATGAATTTTTTTGTTTGTTGTTGGGTTTATTTCTGCCCCTCAATCTCCAGTACCGCTCGCGTCATTTCCAGAATACTATCCGGATTAAGCGAAATAGAGTCGATCCCCTGTTTAACCAGCCACTGTGTCATCTCTGGATAGTCGGAGGGTGCCTGGCCACAGATGCCGATGTACTTGCCCTGTTTTTTGCAGGCGGTGATTGCCATTTCCATTAGCTTGGTAACGGCAGGATTGCGTTCATCAAAGCCACTGACAATACCGGAATCACGATCAATGCCAAGTGTTAATTGAGTCAGATCATTGGAGCCGATTGAAAAACCGTCGAAGTGTTGCAGGAATTCATCGGCGAGTAGTGCGTTGGAAGGGATCTCGCACATCATGTGAACCTTGAGTCCATTTTCCCCGCGCACTAATCCTTCACCCGCCATGAGTTCGAGTGTTTTGATCCCTTCATCGACGGTACGGACAAAGGGAAGCATCAGTGCAATATTGTCGAGCCCCATCCGTTCACGGGCGCGTTTCATCGCAGCGCACTCGAGTTTAAAGCATTCTGCAAAGTGTTCTGACAAATAACGGTTGGCACCACGCAGGCCGATCATCGGGTTCTCTTCTTTTGGTTCAAACTGTTCGCCACCAATCAGCGAAGCGTATTCATTTGATTTGAAATCACTCATGCGTACGATCACTGGCATGGGGTAAAATGCAGCGGCGATGGTGCTGACCCCTTCGGCGAGTCGTTTGACAAAAAAGCTTTTTCGATCAGGATAGCCTGCACTGATAGTATCGATTTTTTGTTGTGTCGCTTTGTTTAACCGCTCATATTCGAGCAGGGCGCGAGGATGCACGCGGATGGTGTTGTTGATAATAAACTCAAGCCGTGCCAAGCCGACACCATTGTTTGGCAGGTGAGAAAATTTATACGCCTGCTCGGGGTTGCCCAGATTAAGCATGATGTTGGTTTTAGGTTTTTTAAGACTACTGAGGTCGGTCTCTTCGACTTTAAACTGCTGTTCGCCACGATAGACATAACCGCTATCTCCCTGGGCGCACGAGATGGTGACCATCTCACCTGTTCGTAATGTCTGTGTCGCGTCACCACAGCCAACGATCGCGGGAATGCCGAGTTCACGTGCAATGATGGCTGCGTGGCAGGTGCGTCCGCCACGATTGGTGACGAGTGCGGCGGCGATCTTCATCACCGGTTCCCAGTCTGGATCAGTGATGTCGGTCACCAGTACCTCGCCCGCTTGCAGCTCACGCATCTGCGACGGCTCAAAGATCACCCGCACCTTGCCAGTGGCGATCTTTTGTCCGATGCTCTTGCCTTGTGCCAGTACTTCACCTTTACTTTTGAGGGTGTAGCTGTGGTGTACATAAAAGTCTCGGTTGGCCTGCACGGTTTCGGGTCGTGCCTGTACGATATATATCTCGCCGCTATTGCCATCTTTGGCCCACTCGATGTCCATTGGACGATCAACACCAGCATGCGCTGTGTAATGCTTCTCGATGATCATTGCATCGCGGGCCAATTGCAGCACTTCGTTATCAGTCAGTACAAAGCGTTCCCGCTCTTCACGTAGCACATGCACATTGTGGGTTGAGATACCTGCCGACGGGTCGCCGGAGTAGATCATTTTGATCGCCTTTTCGCCGAGATGACGTCGCAGGATGGGGCGATGGCCTTTTTCCAGCGTGGGCTTGAAGACGTAATACTCATCGGGATTGACGATCCCCTGTACGATGTTTTCACCGAGGCCGTAGGCGGCGGTGATGAAGACCACATCACGAAAGCCGCTTTCGGTATCGAGTGTGAACAGTACGCCAGAGGCACCGAGGTCAGCGCGCACCATCTTTTGCACCCCAATCGAGAGCGCGATATCCATGTGGGTGAAGCCCTGATGAATACGATAGGAGATGGCGCGGTTGGTAAAGAGCGAAGCGAACACCTGTTTGCAGGTGAGCAGCAGATTATGGGTGCCGCGAATGTTGAGGTAGGAGTCCTGCTGACCTGCAAAGGAAGCGGTGGGCAGGTCTTCTGCGGTGGCGGAACTGCGCACCGCGACGTCGGTGTTAGTGCCGTACTCCTCTTCCAGTCGACTGTAGGCAGCGCTGATCTCCTGTGCCAGGTCGTCGGGTAGTTCGGCGTGAGTGATCCAGGCGCGGATGCGGGAGCCGGTTTTGGCAAGGGCATCGACATCATTGGCATCAAGCGCGTCGAGCGCGGTTTGGATCTTTTCATGTAGGTTGTTGTACTGAATAAAGTGGCGATAAGCATCGGCACTGGTGGCAAAGCCGTTGGGAATCTTGACGCCTAGCGGGGTTAGCGCGTTATACATCTCGCCGAGAGAGGCATTTTTGCCACCAACGTACGGAATATCATTCAGGGTGAGCTCGGAGAAATGGTATATATGCGGCATAAATCCTCCTAAAGTACGACCAAGTGATAACAGTGGCTATTCCAGAACCAGATCGTTCAGTATGCCTGAGCGTACCATGGCATTGTCAAAAATATCGGTGGTTACCGGAATGATCTGAGGTGGATTAGTTCGAAATTGATGCTTGAATTTAAAAAAATCGTAACTATTCTATCCAGACGCATATGCCTTTATAATATGGCGCGATATTCGAATTCTAGGGTTGATATCAGTTTATTCGGCTTGAGAGTCAATTCAATGCCAATGTCAGTAATTTGCCCCAATACAGTAAAAAATCAGAGGAGTTAGTCAGTATCATGACCACGACAGAAGCACATAAGGAAACTTTGGAGTTTCAGACAGAGGTTCAGCAACTGCTGAAACTGATGATCCATTCACTCTATTCAAACAAGGAGATTTTTCTACGTGAGTTGATCTCAAACGCCTCTGATGCCTGCGATAAGCTACGTTTCGAAGCGTTGAGTGATGATGCACTCTATGAAGGTGAATCAGAGTTAAAGCTGAATATCTCGTTTGATAAAGAAGCACGTACGGTGACGATCGCGGATAACGGCATCGGTATGAGCCGTACCGAGGTGGTCGATAACATCGGCACTATCGCAAAATCGGGTACACGTCAGTTCTTTGATTCGCTTAGTGGTGATCAGGCCAAAGATAGCCAGCTGATTGGTCAGTTTGGTGTTGGTTTCTACTCCGCATTTATCGTTGCAGACAAAGTGACCCTGACTACCCGTCGTGCAGGCACAGGCGCTGAGCATGGTGTTCGCTGGACCTCTGAAGGCGAAGGTAGCTACGAGCTAGAGACGGTTGAAAAACCGGGTCGTGGTACCGAAGTGACCTTGCATCTGCGTGAAGACCAGGAAGAGTTTCTCGAAGATTATCGCCTGCGTTCAACCATTAATAAATACTCAGATCACATCTCACTGCCAATCATGATGCCATCGAAAGATGAAGAGAAGGCGGGCGAGCTTGAGGCGGTGAATAGTGCCTCTGCACTGTGGGCTCGTGCTAAAAAAGATATCACCGAAGAAGAGTACAAAGAATTTTACAAACATGTGGGACATGACTTTCAAGATCCTCTGTCACATGTGCATAGCCACGTGGAAGGCAATCAGTCTTACACCTCGCTGCTCTATATTCCACAGCGTGCACCATTTGATATGTGGGACCGTGAACAGAAGCATGGTATCAAACTCTATGTGAAGCGCGTTTTCATTATGGATACTACTGATCAGTTGATGCCAACCTATCTGCGTTTTGTGCGTGGTGTGATTGACTCTAGCGATCTGCCACTGAATGTATCGCGTGAAATTTTGCAGCACAACCGTATGATCGAAACCATTCGTGGTGCCTCGGTGAAAAAGGTACTCGGTATGCTGGAAAGCATGGTTAAAAACGATGCTGAAAAATATAAAACATTCTGGGATCAGTTTGGTAGCGTATTAAAAGAAGGTATCGCGGAAGATACCGGCAACCGTGAACGTATCGCCAGGCTGCTGCGTTATACCTCAACCGAGAGTGATGGTGATGCACATGATGTCTCACTGGCCGATTACATTTCACGTATGAAAGAAGGACAGAGCAAGATCTACTACGTGACGGCTGATAACTATGCTGCCGCTAAAAACAGCCCGCACCTGGAAGTATTCAAGACCAAAGGGATTGAAGTACTGTTGATGAGTGACCGTGTCGATGAGTGGTCGATGTCTTACTTTACCGAGTTCGATGGCAAGTCACTACAGTCGGTTGCCAAGGGTGCGTTGGAACTAGGTGAGCTGGAAGATGAAGGTGAGAAAGAGGCCTTTGAGAAAGCGGTTGATGACTGTAAAGACCTCACCTCTCGGATGCAGGAATCGCTCGGTGAGCGCGTTAAAGAGGTTCGCCTGACTCATCGTCTAACCAATTCTCCATCTTGCCTGGTGGTTGAAGAGCAGGAGATGGCGATCAATATGCAGAAGATCATGGAAGCGGCGGGGCAGGCGATGCCTTCCAGCAAGCCTATTCTTGAAGTGAATCCGCAGCACCCGATTGTGCTTCAATTAAAAGAGGAAGCAGATGCGGGCCGTTTTGGTGATATCGCCTCGGTGCTGTTCGATCAGGCAATGTTGACAGAGGGTGGTCAGCTGGATGACCCATCTGCCTTTGTGACTAGAGTGAATACCTTGTTAGTATCAGCAGTCGCTTAGATAGAAAATGCCCCGTCCCTAATCTATTAAGGGCGGGGCTTTTTTTTGTGAGTAAATACGAGAAATGAGCCATTAAAACAGCAAGAAAAACTGTGCAGGGTGTTCGGCTCGATAAGTGGTTATGGGCGGCTCGTTTTTATAAAACTCGCTCGCTTGCGACCGAGGCGATCAATGGCGGAAAAATTCATCTGAATGGTTTTCGTGCCAAGCCTGGCAAAGAAGTTAAACCCAATGATCAGTTGCGCATTCGTCGCTCTTTAACTGAAATGACAGTTGCAGTGCTGGCGGTTAGTGATAAGCGTGGTTCTGCAACGGTTGCGCAGACACTCTATGAAGAGACGGGTGAAAGTATAGCGGATCGTGAACGCCTGCAGGCGCTGCGTAAGTTATCGCGTTCACCTGGTGGTTTCTCAGATCATAAACCGGATAAGCATGAACGAAGAAAAATCATTCGTTTTATTGGTAAATAAAAAATTTGATGCTGTTTAGTAGAAGAGGTATTTCAGAATGAAGAGTCGTTACAAACTCCCACTGTTTTTAACCCTGGTGATGGCCTCATTTATCACTCATGCAGATTTATTACATGATTTAAAGGGCGGGGTGGCAAATGTGCTGGAAGAGGCGGCTGAAATTTCGGAGGATGTGAGCGATAAAGCAATGGCACTTGTGGATGAGGCTGCTGAGCACGTTGAAGATATTAGTGATGATGTCAAAAAGAGAGCGGGAGAATTGCTCGAAAAATATAAAGAGAGAGGTGAAAAGACCGCGGTGCCAGTGAATGATAGCCTGAAAGAGGCATGAGGTAATGTTTGCTTGCTTAGTGTGATGAAGTATTACATGAGTGGTGGATTGTGATTTCAGGCGTGCAATAAAACCTAAATCTTAATCGCTACGGGCATAGAGCATAGACAGGCGTAAGCAGCCGTAAGCAGCCGTGAATGATGTGATGCATTTTCGCCCAGTTTTCAATGTTAAGGAGTTTAAGCCCCAGACCAAATAGACGATCACGGTGCTCTATTTCAATTCCGAGGCGCTGTTTTAGATGTAGATGGCCAATCCGCTGTGCTAGTTTTTCAATTTCATCAAGTGATGGGACTTGTGTTTTTGTGGGTACTTTGTACATGGCCGAGATGACTTTTGTGGAGTGCCTAAAGACAGGGCGCTCTATGAGTAGGTGAGTTATTTATAACATGAAAATAACATGCTGTTTTCATCGAGTCTTGCGGAAGGTGGCGTTCCATTCCGACAAGGGATAAGTAAAAACCTCTATTTTTAGGGAATTAGGTGTAAAGGGCTTAAATAAAAAAAAATAGTGCCGCTAAGAAAAAACATAGGGAAATTTATGTTGCTTGTTGGAATGCAACAGCGAAGGTAAAAGGTAGGACAAGGAGTCATATCATGGATTATCGTGCTCTTTCATGCGCAGAAGGCGCCACCTTGTTTACATCTTGTCTAACAATTTTCCCTTTAAAAATACTAGTTTAAGGCATTCTCATGTTCATGAGGCGCATTAGCCATTATTTGGAGGTTCTGACTTTGAGTACTTTATATTGGAGGTAGTATCGATGGGTGAAAAAAAAGTATTGATTGTTGATGACAGTCGCGTTTCTCGTATGCTGATTAAGAGTGTTGTTGTGGATCGCCATCCTGAATGGGGCATTGTCGAATCCGGATGTGGAGATGAGGCATTGACTCACGTTGATGAAGGCATCGACTTAATGATTATTGATTTCAACATGCCTGGGATGGATGGGATGACGCTCGCTGAGAAGATGAAGAGGCTTTATCCTACTGCCTATATTTCAATGTTAACGGCCAATGTTCAGGAGAGTATTCAGCAACGCGCTAATGAATTAGGCATCGGTTTTGAAAAAAAACCGATCACTGAAGATAAAATTGCCAACATCATGTCTCAGGTGGAGTAGTTGAGGTGTTGGATATTACTGAACTTCAGCGGGATTATATTACAGAAATACTGAATATCAGTATGGGGAGAGCTGCGTCAGTTTTGAGTGAGATGGTGAGTGAGGAAGTTTCACTATCGGTTCCTGAAGTGGATTTCGTACAAAGAAATATTGCGGCAGAAAAATTTGATCAGGCGAATGTTTCAACGATGAGCGGTGTGACCCAGAGTATCAGAGGTGCTATCTATGGTGATGCACTCTTAATGTTTCCTGAAGAAAAAACACTTTCTATTGTCAGGATTTTACTGGGTGAAACGCTGCCTGTTGAAAGCTTAACTGAAATGGAACAGGAAGCGATGTGTGAAATTGGTAATATTATTTTAAATTCAGTGGTGAGTAGCATCGCAGATATCCTTAAAAAAGAGATTATGAGTTCATTGCCGCGTTTTATAAAAGGAACGGGTTGTGAGGTGTTTGCGGTTGAAACGAGTAATGATGATGATCTGGTGATGTTTCTTAAAGTGAATTTCGGACTGGAAAGTCAATCAATCAACGGTTACGTTACATTGATCTTAAATGTGGATTCTCTACAGGATTTTATTTTTCAACTGAATGAGCAAATTAATGCTATCTGAAGTTGATAAGATGAACCATGAAATGGAGGTTGAGTCAGCTGCACCTTCAGGCAGGTTATTTGAAAAAGTCCTTGATCTTAGCGAGAACGGCCTTTTTCTGGTGGATGCTGATCGAAAGATTATTTTATGGAATGAGTGGATGGTACAGGCTTCATCGGTTGAGCCGGTGGATGTTATCGGTAAGGTTTTTTCTCAGGTGTTCCCCGATCTGGTTGGTAAGCGTATTGAGCTGGTAATCAATACGGCATTAGACATGCGCACTGCATCGTTGCTGTCACGCTCATTAAACAAGTCAATATTTCCATTGTATTATGCCAATGTGGGCGGCAAAAAAATGCGGATTGAGCAGTCGGTGATTGTCAAACCCGTTCAAAGTGATGGGCATGACTACTGCATGGTTCAGATCACTGATGTGACGCCGATGGTGCAGCGTGAAAGTGTCTTAAGGGTGTTGGCAAAAGAGGCCGCAGAGGGTCAGAAGGCAGCAGAAGGTGTCTCTCAGATGAAGTCGCAATTCACCTCTACCGTTAGCCATGAATTAAGAACGCCGCTGACCTCTATTCGAGGCTCTTTAGGGTTGATTGCAAGTGGTGTGATGGGTGAGCTTCAACCTGAAGTGAGTCGTCTGATTGGGATTGCTTCTAACAATACTGAGCGCTTACTATTCTTGATTAATGATATTCTTGATATGGAAAAAATTGAAGCGGGGAAAATGAATTTTGTGATGGGGCCCGTGGATTTAATAGTGGTGTTAAAGCAGTCGATTGAAGCCAATCAGCCATATGGTGAGCAGTATCATGTCCGCTATCTTTTGCAGGATGGTATTAGCGGTATTATCGTCAATGCAGATACTGACCGAATCATGCAAGTGTTTAGTAACCTGTTATCAAATGCGGCCAAGTTTTCACTAGAGGGTAGTGATGTTGATATTAATGTTAGCGAAAGTAACGGAATGGTTCGGGTGGAGGTTAAGGACTATGGAGCGGGCATTCCATTACAGTTTCAGAGCCGAATTTTCGATAAATTTAGTCAAGCCGATGGCTCGAATACCCGCAAGGTGGGTGGTACTGGTTTAGGTTTGAGTATTTCGCGGGCAATTATGGAGATGATGGACGGTACTATTGGATTTGTTACCGAAGAAGGCAAGGGGACGACTTTTTATCTTGATATTTGTTTGTTTAATAAAGGGTGAGGCTCATTTATTTCGTCGTATTAATGTTGGTATTATTTTTTTTCTTCTAACTCCTTTAGTTCAGTCTCAATTTGATTTTTCCTGTAATTGATGCGTGCATTCGCGGTGGTATCTGACGGTTGTAGGTGATCAAGCGCAATGTCGAGTTGTTCCAGCCCGCTGTGTGTTAGTCCTGTTAAATAATAATATTCTGCTAATGCTTCATGCGAAGCAGAGAGGTTATTGTTTTGATGTTCAGCCTGGGCGAGCAATTGGTAGAGTGATGGGTTTAGTGGCTGTCGTCTTAGGTGTTCGTATAGTAAGGCGCTGCCCTGTTTGGCCTTGTCCTGTTTGATCAGCACTGTGCTGTAAAGTGAGGTCAGGGCGTGGTGGTGCGGGAAAATCTTCAGGTTTTCATTACAGATAGCGGCAGCTTGCGGCAGGTCGCCCGCAGTGTAGGCGATGTTAGCGGCTGCTACCTGATAGTTCATCCGTTCGGGGTCCAGCTTAATGAGCATTTTCACCTGCTTCATCGCCTGGTTAAATTTTCCTGCTGTAGCAAGGCTCAATGCATAGCCGTAGCGAGTAATGTTTTGTTGTGAGGACTCTTTTGCGAGCCGATTTTTAAAATGTGCGATGTTTTTTTCAGTATCGCGACTACTTAATACCTCTATTTTTGTTTTGATTAAGCGGTAATTGGTTTGATCGTACTCAGCAGCAACTGGGTATTGGGCAGCACGATTACGCGTATCTGATACGCGTGACAACGTGAGTGGGTGCGTGCGTAAGAATTCGATGCTTTGGCTGTCATAGGCTTTGTTGTGACGATAGAGGCGTTCAAAGAAGGCTGGCATCCCCTGTGGGTCAAAGTGGCTGGATGCGAGTAGCGACATCCCGAGACGATCCGCCTCTTTTTCGTTTTGGCGGGTAAAGTTAATCCGTGTTTGGGTGCTGCTGGCCAGGGCAGTGGCGAGTGCAGCGCTGGCCATGGTTGAATCCTGGCTGGCGAGGATGATAGCGGCGATGATCGCGGCTGCGGTCGGTACGCTGCTCTCCTGTGCCGCTTCAAAAGCGCGCGCTAGATGGCGCTGCGTGACATGCGCAATCTCATGCGCGACCACCGATGCCAGTTCGCTTTCTGTTTTGGATGTCATGATCAGGCCGGTGTTAATACCGATATGGCCGCCGGGCCCAGCGAAGGCGTTGATGTTTGAATCGTTGATGACAAAAAAATGAAACTGCTGTTGGCTATTGCTATTAGTGGTCAGGCGTTCACCGAGCGAAGCGATATAGCTTTCGATTTCGGGATCGCTGACAACATTGAGCACACTGCGTAGATTGCGCATGAAGGCAGCCCCTAGCTGCTGATCTTCGCTGAGTGAAAGGTAGGACTCAGAGGTGTCACCTATGTCTGGTAGCTCTATCGCCGGTGTGGCTGGCAGATATAACAGTAGAGAGAGCAACGCGGCAAAATGATACCGCAGCGCTCTTTTCTTGTTGTTTTTGTCAGGATATTTTCGCAAGTGGTGGGGCACTCTCTAGCGGCTGCGCCTGGCGTTCAAGCAACTCTTTGAGGAATGGGCCGGTCACCGAGTCCGGGTTGTTAGCGACATCATCTGGTGTGCCAACCGCTACAATCACGCCGCCTTTGTCACCACCTTCCGGGCCGAGGTCGATGATCCAGTCGGCGGTCTTGATCACATCAAGATTGTGCTCGATGATGACGATAGTATTGCCCTGATCGCGTAGACGATGCAGTACCTTTAACAGTTGTCTAGTATCGTGGAAATGTAGTCCGGTAGTTGGTTCGTCCAGAATATAAAGCGTATTACCGGTGTCGCGTTTTGAAAGCTCGCGTGACAATTTAACGCGTTGTGCCTCGCCGCCAGAAAGGGTGGTAGCATTCTGCCCTAATTTAATATACGACAGGCCAACATCGATCAACGTCTGCAATTTTCGACGAATCACCGGCACAGCACTAAAAAACTCAACTGCTTCATCGATCGGCATCCCCAGCACTTCGTGGATGTTTTTATTTTTATATTTAACCTCGAGTGTTTCTCGGTTGTAGCGTTTGTTTTTACACACATCACACGGTACATAGGTATCCGGTAAAAAGTGCATTTCTATCTTGATTGCGCCGTCGCCCTGGCACGCCTCGCAACGGCCGCCTTTTACGTTAAAGCTAAAACGCCCAGGTGTGTAGCCGCGTGATCGTGCTTCCTGTGTGCCTGCAAAGAGTTCACGAATCGGCGTAAACAGACCGGTATAGGTCGCGGGGTTGGAGCGTGGCGTACGGCCAATCGGACTTTGATCAATGTTGATTACCTTATCGAACTGATCCAGTCCTTCGATCTTGTCGCATGGTGCAGGGTCGTGGCTACCCTCGTTGATCGCCATCGCGGCGTGACTATAGAGCGTATCGTTGATTAAGGTTGATTTACCGGAACCCGAAACACCCGTCACGCAGCACATCAATCCCAATGGAATCGAAACATTGACTGACTTTAGGTTATTGCCGTGGGCACCAAATATTTTCAGTTGTCTTTCTGGATCGCTTGGCACCGTTTGTTTCGGGATGTCAATGCACTGCACGCCGGTGAGGTACTGGCCGGTAAGTGATTTTCTTGATGCCATGATATCTGCCGGTGTGCCCTGCGCGATAATCTCACCGCCATGGGTGCCGGCACCGGGGCCGATATCCAGTACGTGGTCTGCCGAACGGATCGCATCTTCATCATGCTCCACCACAATCACCGTGTTACCCAGGTCGCGCAGGTAGGTCAGCGTCTGTAACAGACGATCATTATCGCGCTGATGCAGGCCAATCGATGGCTCATCAAGCACATACATCACGCCCACAAGCCCTGCACCAATCTGACTCGCCAGACGAATGCGCTGAGTCTCGCCGCCGGACAAGGTGCTGGCAGTACGGTTAAGCGCCAGGTAGTCGAGCCCCACATTGACCAGAAAGCCAAGGCGCTGGTTGATCTCTTTAACGATCTTGTCGGCAATCTCACCACGCCAGCCAGGCAGGTGTAGCTCGCTAAAAAATTGATGGGCACGACCGACCGGCATCGAGGTCACTTCCGGCATGGTGGTGTCGGCCACAAAGACGTTGCGTGCCTCGGTGCGCAGGCGGGTGCCTCCGCAACTACTACATGACTGGTTGCTGATATATTTGGACAGCTCTTCACGCACTACGTTGGATTCGGTTTCGCGATAACGGCGCTGCATGTTGGGGATGATCCCCTCAAAGCTATGGTTGCGCAGTTCGCTGCTACCGCGTTCATTAAAATAGGTGAATTCGATTCGCTCATCACCGCTGCCGTAGAGAATGATGCCGCGGATTCTCTTCGGTAGATCCGCAAACGGCATGTCGAGATCAAACTCATAATGTTTCGAGAGCGCGTTTAGCAATCTTGAATAGTAGGTGTTGCGTTTGTCCCAGCCGCGAATCGCACCGGCAGAGAGGCTTAGTTCCGACTGTGTGACGACCCGTTCCGGATCGAAAAACTCCATGATGCCAAGGCCGTCACAGGTGGAGCAGGCACCGGCCGGGCTATTAAACGAAAAGAGTTTAGGTTCAAGGTCGGCGATGCTGTAACCACAGTGCGGGCAGGCAAACTTGGCTGAGAACAGTAGCTCGTCTCCGCTCTTTTCTGCCTCATCCATAAAGGCGACTCTAACGGTGCCTTCGGTCAGGTGCAGTGTGGTCTCAATCGACTCAGCGAGTCGCTGCTGGATATCGGCACGCACCTTAAAGCGATCAATGATCACCTCGATGGTATGTTTTTTATGCAGGTCGAGTGCTGGTGGTTTTTCAAGCTCGACAATTTTTCCATCGATGCGCGCGCGGATGTAACCCTGTGCACGCAGCTCCTCTAATAGCTGGGCATGCTCACCCTTGCGATCACGCACTACCGGCGCCAGTATCATCATCTTTGAGCCAACCGGCAGGGCGAGGATGTGATCGACCATCTGGCTCACTGTCTGCGCCTCTAGCGGCTGGTTATGCTCGGGGCAGCGCGGCTCACCGGCGCGTGCAAAGAGTAGCCGTAGGTAGTCGTAGATTTCGGTCACAGTACCCACAGTCGAGCGAGGGTTATGTGAGACTGTTTTCTGTTCAATCGAGATCGCAGGCGAGAGCCCTTCTATATGATCGACGTCGGGTTTTTCCATGACCGAGAGAAACTGGCGCGCGTAACTGGAGAGCGACTCCACGTAACGGCGCTGTCCTTCGGCGTAAATCGTGTCAAACGCGAGCGAGGATTTACCCGAGCCAGAGAGACCGGTGATAACAATCAACTGGTTACGCGGGAGATCAACGTTAATATTTTTTAGATTATGGGTGCGAGCCCCACGAATCTGGATGGTGTCCATGCAATGTTCCTACAGCTAAGCTAACCTGCTAATATACGCCTTTTAGCTCGTCGAAGGCAAAATAGATCCATGATCCATACCGATATGACCCCGATTGAAAAGCGCGCAGCGTTCTCGCTTGCCGGTATATTCTCCTTGAGAATGATGGGGCTTTTCATGATCTTGCCGGTCTTTGCGCTCTTCGCAACAGACATCGACGGAGCGACCCCAGTGATGATCGGCCTCGCGATTGGTATCTACGGCCTGACGCAGGCGCTGTTCCAGATCCCGTTTGGCATGATGTCGGATAAATTTGGGCGCAAGCCGATCATTGCACTTGGTCTGGTGATCTTCGCGATTGGTAGTGTGGTTGCCGCCACCGCCGATAGCATGATGGGCATCATTCTGGGTCGCGCACTACAGGGCAGCGGCGCGATTGCCGCCGCAGTGATGGCGCTGGCGGCGGATCTCACCCGTGAAGAGCATCGCACCAAGGCGATGGCGGTGATCGGCATGAGCATTGGTCTCTCCTTTACTGCGTCGCTGGTGCTGGGGCCGATGTTGAACGGCGTGATCGGCGTACCGGGTATCTTCTGGATGACTGCGATCCTGGCGATTGGTGGCATCTTTGTCTTGAAGTTTGTGGTACCGACCCCAGCGAAGAGTAGCTTTCACCGCGATGCTGAAGCGGTGCCGGGTTATTTTATGAACGTGCTGAAAGATCGCCAACTACAGAGGCTCGATTACGGCATCGCCTCACTGCACATTATTTTAACCTCTACCTTTATCGCGCTGCCGTTTGCACTGCGTGACTATGCGGGCCTTGAGGTTGAGTACCACTGGTATGTCTACCTGCCTGTGCTGTTGCTGTCGCTGGGTATCTCGATCCCTTTCATTATTATTGCGGAAAAGAAACGTAAGATTAAAGAGGTCTTCGTTGCAGCGATTGTCGGCATTTTGATTGCACAATTAGGTTTGGTCTTCTTTTATGATTCATTGTGGGCGATCTGTCTGCTGCTGGCCTGTTTTTTTATCGCCTTTAATACATTGGAAGCGCTGCTACCGTCGTTGATTGCCAAGTTTTCACCGGCGGATAAAAAGGGTACCGCGATGGGTGTCTACTCCACTTCGCAGTTCCTTGGAGCTTTTGTTGGCGGTCTGTTGGGTGGTGCGATTTATGGCTGGTTTGGGCTGTCGGGTGTCTTTTTCTTCTGTACCGTGGTGGCGGGCGGATGGTTCTTCGTCGCGAGAACGATGGAGACACCGCGCTTCCTCGCCAACTTTATGTTGCACGTGGGTGACATTCCCGAAGAGCAGATCGAGAGGCTTGAGTATGACCTGAAACAGGTTAAGGGCGTGGCTGAGGCGATGTATGTTGCAGAGGAGGGCGCCGCATATCTGAAGGTCGATAATCGTGAGCTAGATGGCGATGCGCTAGAAGGGTTTGTAGAGCAGGTCGATGATTTGGAACTGGGCACTGCCAAAGATAGCGCGGCTGATGATGCACATAAGCGTGTGCCTCAAAGTTAATTGAGAGTTAATATAGACGTATAGTTCAACATCACAATTGTGGGAGAGCGGTAATGGCAAGAGGCGTAAATAAAGTAATTTTGGTGGGTAACCTGGGTAAAGATCCGGATGTGCGTTATATGCCAAGTGGCTCAGCGGTCACCAATGTCACGATTGCAACCAGTGAATCATGGAAAGACAAGCAGTCAGGCGAGAAGCAGGAGCGTACCGAGTGGCACAATGTCGTCTTCTTTAACCGCCTCGGTGAGATCGCCGGTGAATACCTGAAAAAGGGCTCAAAGGTCTATGTCGAAGGTAGCCTACGTACGCGTAAGTGGCAGGATAAAACCAGTGGCCAGGATCGTTATTCTACCGAGATCGTTGCCAGCGAAATGCAGATGCTGGATAGCAAAGGCGGAGCAGGTGGCGGTGGTGGTTATGGCGGCGGTCAAAGCCAGAATCAGGATCAGAATCAAAACCAGAGTGGCGGCGCGCCGAGTAATCAGAATCAAGGTTCAGCGCCTGCGCAAGGCGGCTCACAGAACTTTGATGACTTTGATGATGATATTCCGTTCTAGCGTGTTTGCTGCTTAGATTTGTGAGTATTAAAAAAGGCCTGCTTTGCAGGCTTTTTTTGGTTTTTGGTTTTGGGATTTGAGGTGGTAATTTCATTGTCTCAGGGGTTTACTAGGTGGGCATAAATTGGGGCATATTACCGTCTTTTTTTGTTCTAATTGTTTGATGTTTAAATATTAAGCGGTTGATTTTTAATGGAAATTTTCGAGGTGTATTGACGCTTTTGGCCCTTTTGTCTCTCGGAAGATAAATCTAACGTACGTCTAAATTGACGTACGTTAGATTTGATGTATGATGGCTGGTATGAAAGCAAACCCAGGCGGGCAAATAGACCTCAAAGAGGTTGTTGGGAGAGACCAGATCATCGAGCAGATCTGGGATGCGCTTGAACAGCAATCGATTCGTATAGTTGCCGAGCGGCGCATCGGCAAAACTACCATCATCAAAAAGCTTGCAGCTGAACCTCGCGATGGTTGGAAGCCTATTTTTCAGGATTTAGAAAAGTGCCACACCGCACTCGAATTCGCGATGTCGGTTTACCGGGAAGTGGATGAATTCCTATCCATTCAGCAAAGAAGCGCCCGCAAAACAAAAGATTTTTTCAAGGCTATCGGTGGTGCCGAGATAGCTGGAATAATTAAACTACCCACCTTTACAGGGGATGCCCCATGGAAGGAAATTCTTTCGAGCGCTATCCATGACCTTGTTCATGAATGCGAAACAAAAAGTGATCGCCCCGTTTTTCTCTGGGACGAAGTCCCGTTCATGCTTGCAAATATCAACGAGCGTGAAGGTGAAACTACATCTATGGAGATTCTTGATACACTGCGTGGCCTGAGGCAAACTTATGGTGGCGACGGTCTGCGAATGGTCATCACTGGCTCAATCGGTTTGCACCACGTGATTAGTACCCTCAAACGTCAGAACTACGCAAACTCACCAGTTAATGACACATTAGCCATTGAGGTTCGCCCACTGGATGCGGCATCAGCTCAAGAACTGGCTGCTAAATTGATCGAGGGTGAAAATATACAAACTGAATCATTTGAAGAAACGGCTAATGAAGTCTCGCAGCTATCAGATTGCTTTCCGTACTATATTCACCATATTGTCAAAGCGCTAAAGTTATCAGGCTTAAATGGAAGCCGTGATACCGTTGAGAAAGTCGTACTTGATCAACTTTTAGATTCAAGTGATCCATGGGAGCTTAATCACTATCGTGAGAGAATTTCCACCTATTATGGCGACTCACTAGAATTAGCCGTTCTTGAAATATTAGATAGCATCGCATCTAGAGCAGAAGCGATGTCACTCGACGAACTTTTAGCTGGACTAAAAAGTACGGGAAAGCTTGATGACCGAGAGCAGCTTATAAACCTGCTCAGGCTCATCACGCAAGACCACTACCTCTCTCGCAACGCCAATGGTCATTATCACTTTCAATTCCCACTCCTGCAACGCTGGTGGAAACTCGCCCGTGGACTCTGAGAAATAGACACCATGCCTGATCGCGCGCTTCTTTCTGTTTTTACCCCTAGTCGTACTCGACCAGAGGACCTGGAGGCCATACTTGTTCAGCGGCAAGACCTATTGGACGATGCTATCTCGCGTGTTCGCGAAAGCGCGACTACGGACAACAAGCATCATTTGCTCTTTGTTGGCCGACGTGGAACAGGCAAGACGCATCTAGTTACGCTGCTTGTCCATCGTCTCGGGTTAGAAAAAAAATTAAATAAAGATTTACGAATCGCATGGCTTAATGAGGATGAAACTAGCACGACCTTGCTAGAGCTATTGCGCCGTATCTATCTTGCACTCACTAAAAGGTACCCCGAAGAATATTCAGAAGAGTCTCTTGAACTGATGTTCGACCTGGGGCAGGATGAAGCTGAAAGGTGGCTATCTCAGAAACTGCTGAAGAGCCTTAAAGATCACACGCTACTTGTAGTCGTTGAAAATCTCGATGCGCTATTCCAGGGGTTAGGAAAAGCAGGGCAACAAAAATTGCGCGCTTTTATTCAGGAAAACCCAGTGCTATCTCTTGTTGCAACCGCTCAGCGACTCGTCGATGATCTCACTAAACGCACAAGTGCCTTCTTTGGTTTTTTTCAAACAGAACAACTTAATCCTCTGTCGGTTAAGCAGGCTGCTGAACTGATTGGAAAAATTTCGACCCTTAATGGTCAGGCTGAAATAGCAACTTTTTTACATAGCGCAACAGGCCGGTCTCGCGTCAGAGCGCTACATCACCTCTCTGGTGGTAACCATCGAATCTACCTCGTGCTCTCACAATTCATCACGCGTGAGAGCATTGATGACCTTGTTATGCCATTTTCAAAAATGATTGATGAGATGACTCCCTATTATCAAGAAAAAGTCCGCTGGCTTCCCCCTCAGCAGCGCAAGATTGTTGAATATCTTTGTGCTCAGGAACGACCTACTTCAGTCAAAGATATGGCTAGGCAGCTATTTGCAAGTCATCAAAGCATATCAAGCCAGCTCAATGATTTACGTAAAAAAGGCTATGTGCAAGCTGCTCAGCGTGGGCGCGAATCACTTTACCAGATAGCCGAACCACTTATGCGAATTTGCATAGAGATTAAAGAGAATCAAACTCACGAGCCATTGCGTATGCTGGTTGATTTTCTGCGTGTTTGGTATGACGGGCGAGAACTTTCCAGTCGATTGGGAGAGTGTAACTTAGGGAGTTTGGCGTACTCTTACTCAGAGTATGCGATTGAGAAAAATGCATTGCAAGGAAACCTAAGAGCAAAGCTTCTGGTGGACGGGTTTGGTGCAGAGCTGAGTGATGAAAGGGGCGCTAAGTGGGATCACCTTATTGAGGTCTGCGCTCAAGAATCCGAAGAGTTGGCGCTGGCTTGCGGAGAGTTGGCAAAAGGAAATGATGATCAAGCGCTTAAAATATTCGAAGAGATTGCTGAAGAAAACAGTGGTTACTCAACAATGGCGAGATCTCACGCCTTGAAGCTCGCCGCCGATACTTACTATAAAAAGGGCGACCTTGAAAAAGCAATCGCTGACTTTAACGCGATCATCGATATGAAGGGTGCTTCGACTGAAGAGGTTTCGCATGCTCTTTACAATTTAGGTGTGGCGCATGGAGCGCTAGGGGAAACCGAAAATGAAATTACTGACTACAGCGCGGTGATTAACTTAGTCGGGGCACCTGTCGAGCAAGTTATGCTTTCACTCCATAATCGAGGTATTGCTTATCTGGTGCTGGATGAAATTAAAAAATCGAACAAAGACTTTGAAGCAGTAATAAAACTAGAAGACGCCCCAATACCATTACGCGTTGATTCATATATTCTCTTAGCTGCAACTCATATAAATCATGGGCGCTGGAACCCCGCTATTACAGCTATCACTCATGGATTAACGGCGGGACGAAGGCCCGCCCGCCCTTACCTCGGGAGCGCGTCGCATGTCATACGTTCCTTTTTTGAGGTCACATTAACACCTAAAATTCGACGAAATCGAATTAAAGAGTTGATTCAAACATACAATGCCAACGGTGCTATATCTCAACTTAGTGAGGCGCTTACCAGTCATTTAGGAGAACTTTATAAATGCAAGCATGAGCTGTCCATATCAAATGATTTAGAGTCATGGGTCTCAGGCTGGGAGAAGGCAGGAAAAGAGATAGATGGACTCCGGCTACCACTACGTATCTTCCGTACCGGAGTCGACTTTCTCAAATCCGGCGGAGATGATCACGGTATACTTTTGAACCTGAACCAGGAAGAGCGGAAGATTTTGGAGCAGGTGTTAGATTTAGATTCTGCCGTTTAATAGCAGGTATTCCTTGGTCAAAGTCAAAAGGGGTGTGCGGCCGAGCAAGGTCGATAATTCCAGCGGGTGAGAACCCCGCTCCGGCAAGGTAGGTCAACCATCGGATAGCAAACATCGGGCAGGCAGAGGTAACTCCACCTGAGCTTTCTTTCAATGAAGAGAGTAGGTTGAACAAGCGATAATAAAGTAAGAACACCCGATGAGGCTCAGGAAATCGGATAGTGGCGT
>Ga0316203_1000495_pt1 | contig 46789 bp, 43 predicted proteins | sample 6monrhotite_MG_FD_204940 | JGI IMG/M metagenome (GOLD analysis project Ga0316203, IMG submission 204940) | Microbial mat bacterial communities from mineral coupon in-situ incubated in ocean water Damariscotta River, Maine, United States -... | ecosystem: Environmental > Aquatic > Marine >... | reverse complement strand
AGGGGGACTTTACACCCAGCAGCTGGCCGTAGTGCTCTTCTAGTTCCATGATTATTAATCCAAGGTTAGGTTGGCTACTGAAAATCTCAATTTTAACGGATATTTCACACTAATCTACGAAGAACCGTAATTGTTTTGTTTCGATAGAACTATATGCCGGAATGTGTTTTGCCTCAGTATCTTCGGCTATTTTGACAAGCGTACCTTCAAGTTCTCGAATATCTTCGATATTTTCAATAGAACTTTTATCTTCACACCACTTCAATACTTGATATTTTGATTTTAACAAAAAGTGGCCTAGAATTTTCTTAATGCTTGATTCCTTAATAGCGTCATCGGGAATATCTTTAACTACATCCCTGATTTTTGCTTTTATTGAACCGGACTCTACATTATCAAGCACAAGCGTTGGCTGATAAAAGGGACTAATTATTCTTGCCAGATCGCTATCCAACTCTTGAAGAGAATCAATAACATCTCCCATTGCATGAAATACTCTAGAGGGATCTCCTTCTGATTTTTTGAAGTCTAGATAAATCTCAAATCCATCTGAAGCCATATAAAATTCCTTTTTTTAACTTCTAACGCCATGCTCAGCCGCGCTTTATGCGTAGCCATTTATTATGTTAAAGGAGCTTGCGACCAACATGAAAAATGGCGTAGCGTAAAGCGTCGGCTGCAGCGTATGGTTATGCAATTTAAGAACAAATTGAATGAATTGTTAGCCCGATACGGCAAGACAAGAGTCACTGATAATTTTCTTGAAGATTTTCAAGCGGAACCCAGCCTGATTCCGAACTGCTGGGATTTTCGCACCAGACCCAGCCGTTTAGAGCTCTCGAACCGAGAAGCAGATCTCCCTCTTGCACATTCAATTCTCTTGCAGTGTAGTCTTCACGAGCATAAGCAGTGTCGCCTTTATTGATTTCGATGACTTGAGCTGGAACCCAGCCTCCTTTTTGCCCTGACGTGTCGCAGAAGAACCAGTCGCTCCAATTCTCCGGGCCTTCATATTTCTCACCCACGGTAAGAAGAGCACCTTTCGAGAAGGTAATAGGTTCAGGGTACTCGCTTGTATGACCTTGAGTGACAAGGTATTTCTTGATTTCCATATGTATATCCTGCGGGCTAACGCCGCCTTAAAAAGATCACATTGAAGGTATTGTTATACGAGTTTTATGTATACTCATCTTCTGTAGTTACATCTTTGGTTAACAAAACAACATCCCCAGTATAAGGATGGCACGTATGAGGTACTACCCTACGTTTTTCAATTATTTTATAACCCAGTCGTTGGTAAAACGTTAAAGCTCCCTGGTTCTGTTCGAAAACTTCTATGCTAATTAGTTTACAACCAGCATCAATTGCTGATTTGGAAACTGTGTCCATTAACTTAGAACCGACAGATTTACCTCTGAATTCAGGGTAAGTTGCAATCATATTTATATAGTAGCTATTGGGGACACATAATTCCAATTCAATAAGAGGACGAATAAACTCGGGATAATCGTCTAAATTCTCATCACTACTTGGTGGCGGTAATTTATACGCTAGAAGCATACCTGCTATTTTATTATTAATATTCGCTATTGTAACATTGCGATATGAGAAGTTTTCGGTTTCTGAGGTAAGATTATTTTTACCTACATCAATTATTTCTTGATCGTCGTTCTTAGATTCTTCCCAGAAATAAGCCGGTATTCCTTCTCCAGCCATGAGAGTAAGTTCAGTAATTGACTTGCAGTCCTCTAAGGTAGCTTTTCTTATTTTAATTTCAATAGACATGTTTTATATCTTTGTAGGGTTTTGGGTTTTGGGTTTTGATTTTTGATTTCGTATAACAGTGACTTAGACAGACGTCTGTATTTGCCCTTCTTAGGCAGACATCTGTCTAAGTCCATTTGATATTTCAATCTTCTCGCTGCATACTCGCAAGTCAACACCATAAAACCCACTGACAGACGATCTAAGGATGGAGCGTATGCAGCGCGATAAAATTTCCCGTTTCTGGGATAAATATATCATAAAATTAATGGATTACAATGTGTCAGAGCAATATCGGCGTTGGTATGTGAAACGAGTTGAGGCGTATATTAAGGCCCATCCTGAGCTGCCGCTTAAGCACCATACCGAGGAAATCCTGACTAAATACCTCAACGACTTAGGCAGAAATGAACGCCTTCAGGTTTGGCAGTTCAAGCAATCTATCGAGGCACTTCGAATCAGCAGTGTCCGGTTAAGGAATTGCATGAGACCGCCTTATATATTGAGAATCTCTTCCGCTCCCCTCGGATGGCTCGGACTCCAATTCTCTCGTTTCATTCAGGATTTTAGTTCGAAGTTCTCTCACCCGCTTTATAGACACGCGCTCACCATGCTCTTCATGGCAATAAATCGCGAGCAGAAGATAAGTAATCAGGCCCGATAGAATCTGCACCATCAGCCCGTGCTTGCTACGGGCAATAAGATGATAAACACGCAGGTGTTTTTTCCACCAACCAAAAAATGTTTCAATGTCCCAGCGTCGTTTGTATCTGTGGGCAATGTCTTCGGCTGACAGGTCAAAACGGCTGGTCGCAATCCAGTATGTAGTCCCGTCAACCACATACCCCACAAGCCGAAGCGGCGCTTGTGTCTGTTTTTGCCCTGCTTACCCAAGATAAACGTTGGCATCATAAAATACGCTACTGTCCGCCGCGACAGCGTATGCTTCCAGGCATGTCTTATGCGTATTCGCCTTAATACGACAAACAAAGTGTTTTTCATCTGTCTGGAGCTGATCAAAGTTTTTGTGATGTTGATACCCACGATCCATGACGCCTGTCTGTCCCGGCTCAATGATCTTATGAACAAAAGGGCGTTCGTCAGACTTCCCCTCGGTTAGCAACAGCTTTTGAGGCATCCCTTGATTAATATTAAAACCGAGATGGCGTTTGGCTTTTTTGGAACCTGTACGGTAATCGGCCCAATCCATTGAGAGAGCCGCCTATTGAGATCAGTTCGCCAAGCGGTGCATGTGTTGTCGGTAAATGAATACAGCATTAAATGCGCCACTAATGACGGATTTATTTTATGGGCACTACAAGTGTAGTGACGTTATGCAGCGATAATTCCGCTATGACGCAGCAGCGCATCTATTTGAGGTTCGCGGCCACGAAAATCAATGAAGAGTTCCATTGGGTCACGTGAGCCACCCTGCTCCAGAATCATCGATAGAAAGTTGAGGCCGGTCTCGCGGTTAAAGATACCCTTCTCTTCAAACAGCGAAAAGGCGTCACTGGAGAGTACTTCGGCCCATTTGTAGCTGTAGTAACCGGCAGAGTAACCGCCTGAAAAGATATGAGAAAAGCTGTGCGGGAAGCGATTAAATGAGGGTGGTCTGATTACCGAGACCTGCTGGCGTACATCGTCGAGAATCTCGTGAATCGCAGCGCCCCGTTTGGGATCAAACTCAAGGTGGATACGGAAATCAAAGATTGAGAATTCCAATTGTCGCACCATCTGCATCCCGGATTGGAAGTTTTTGGCCGCGATCATCTTATCGAACATCTCGTCCGGCAAGGTTTCCCCGCTTTGATAGTGGCCGGAGATCAGTGCCAGCGCTTCGCGTTCCCAGCACCAGTTTTCCATAAACTGGCTTGGTAGCTCGACGGCATCCCATGCGACACCATTGATGCCGGAGACGCTGGGGTAGTTCACTTTGGTGAGCATGTGATGTAGACCGTGGCCAAATTCATGGAAGAGCGTTAGCACTTCATCGTGGGTGAAGAGCGCCGGATCATCACCAATCGGAGATGAAAAGTTGCAGGTGAGATAGGCGACTGGCGTTTGAATACCGTCATTGCCGATGAGTTTGCGCACGATGCACTCATCCATCCATGCGCCGCCGCGCTTGAACTGGCGTGCATAGAGGTCGAGGTAGAACTGTCCGCGCAGGTGGTCATCTTTGTCGAAGATCTCAAAAAAGCGCACATCTTTGTGCCAGGTCTCAACCCTGCGTGATTCGGTGATCTTGAGGCCGTAGAGTTTCTCGACCACACCAAACATGCCAGCAATCACACGATGCTCAGGGAAGTAAGGTTTGATCGCCTCCTGCGAGATCGAATATTTGTGCTGGCGCAGTTTTTCGCCGTAATAGACGACATCCCACGCCTCTAGTTCTGCGATGTGGTGCTGCTCATTGGCATAGGCGCGTAGTTCATCGAGATCGCTTTTGGCAATCGGCAGGGAACGTTCGGCAAGGTCGCTAAGAAACTCGATTACCTGAGAGGTTGAAACCGCCATCTTGGTGGCGATTGAGCGTTCGGCATAATTATCAAAGCCAAGTAGTTGTGCCGCCTCATGGCGCAGTGCGAGGATCGCTTCCATTAACGGCGAGTTGTCCCACTTGTCGGCGTGTGGCCCCTGGTCGGATGCGCGCGTAACAAAGGCGGTATACATCTCTTTTCTGAATTCACGATCATTGGCATAGGTCATCACGCCGAGATATGAGGGGAATTCCAGGGTGAAGAGCCAGCCATCTTGCTCACGCTGCGCAGCGCTCTGCTGCGCCATCGCTTTGGTTGAGTCAGGCAGTCCGGCGAGTTCAGTTTCATCAGTAATGACTTTGGTCCACTCACGGGTGGCATCGAGAATATGTTCTTCGAACTTACTGGTGAGGGTTGACAGTTCTTCCATCACACTTTTATAACGTGCTTGCTGTTCCTCATTGAGGTCGATACCCGAGAGGCGAAAATCACGGATTGAGTTATCGATGATTTTTTTCTGTGCGCGATCAAGCCTATGATACTCCTCCCCTTTCGCGATCGATTGATAGGCCTTAAAGAGCCCTGCATTCTGCCCCATCTCAGTGCCGTAGTTACTGAGCTTGCCAAGACAGGCGTTATAAGAGGCACGTAACTCATCGCTGTTAACAACGGAGTTCATATGACTGACCGGCGACCAGACGCGCGACAGGCGTTCATCCATATCTTCCAGTGGTTGAATCAGGTTGTCCCAGGTGTAGTTCGTGTTGGCCGCAAGCAGCGTCTCTACCTGTGCGCGGCAATCGGCGAGCACATGGTTGATCGCAGGTTCAACATGCTCCGGTTTTATCAGGCTGAAACGCGGCAGGCCGCTGAGATCGAGTAACGGGTTTTTCATGGTTTTGATGGTACCTTTTATATTTGATCATTCACGCGCAAACGACTTCTAATGTACCATGATAAAAAGGATGCGCACAGGTATGTAACGGATAACGAAACGGGGAGATAAAATGTCACAGCATTTTGATTTAATTGCGATTGGTGGTGGCAGCGGCGGCATGGCAGTGGTGCGGCGCGCGGCTGAATATGGTATGAAATGTGCCGTCATTGAGTCGAATCGTTTAGGTGGTACCTGCGTTAACGTTGGCTGTGTACCCAAAAAGGTGATGTGGTACGCCGCGCAACTTAGCCATGCACTGCACGATGTACCTGAATATGGCTTTGATGCTGCACTGACAACGATTGATTGGCCGCAATTGAAGTCTGGGCGTGATGGCTACGTTGAACGACTGAATAACATTTATGCGCGTAATTTGGAAAATTCAGCGGTGACGATGATTGCAGGGCATGCAGAATTTGCATCGAACAATAGCGTCACGGTTAGTGGTGAAACCTACAGTGCAGACCACATCGTGGTTGCCTGCGGCGGCCGCCCTGCTGTTCCCGATATCCCGGGTGCTGAACATGGCATTACTTCTGATGGTTTTTTTGAGCTGGAATCACTACCTGGTCGCGTAGCGATTGTCGGTTCAGGTTATATCTCGGTTGAATTGGCGGGCGTATTGAATGCATTGGGTAGTGATGTCAGTTTGTTGCTACGACGCCAGCATCTACTCGCTCGCTTTGATGTGATGTTGCGTGAAGAATTGATGGAGCAGATGCAGGATACTGGCGTGCATGTTGCGACTGGGGTCAATCTTTCAGCGATTGAGCGAGAGAACGATGAGAGTCTGACATTGCACACAGTAGATGACCATATGATGGGTGGCTATGATACTTTGATCTGGGCAATTGGACGTGAAAGCAAGGTGAATGGTTTGAATCTTGGTGCAGCAGGTTTGAGTGTTAACGATGCCGGTTTTATTTCAGTGGACGAATTTCAGAACAGTGTCGTGAGCGGTATCTATGCGATTGGTGATGTGACCGGCCAGGCTGCATTAACACCCGTCGCGATTGCAGCTGGACGGAAGTTGGCTGATCGTCTTTTTGGCGGCAAGCCCGATGCAAAGTTAGATGAAAGTAATATCCCTTCGGTGGTGTTTAGTCATCCGCCGATAGGTACAGTTGGTATGACAGAAGATGAGGCGCGAGAACAGTTTGGTGATGATGTTAAGGTCTATCAATCACGCTTTGTGCCAATGTATTATGCGATGACGATACGTAAGCCTCGTAGTGTGATGAAACTGGTTACGATTGGTGCAACTGAGAAGGTGGTGGGTTGCCACATCATTGGCGACGGTGCGGATGAGATGTTGCAGGGTTTCGCAGTGGCGATCAAAATGGGCGCAACCAAAGCAGACTTTGATAATACTGTGGCGATCCACCCAACCAGTGCAGAAGAGCTGGTGACGATGCGTTAAGGGGTAGCATGATAATAGGTAAGCGTAAGGAGCAGCCACTATGGCCATCAGAAAATATTTAGACATTACGCCTGCCGTTGCCAAGCGTGCATTCATCGATGAAATGGCACTGGTAATTGGTGATGTTACGATTGGTGAAGATGCCTCGCTATGGCCGATGGTTGTGGCACGAGGTGATGTGCACGCGATCACCATCGGTGCGCGTACCAATATTCAGGATGGATCGATATTGCACGTCACATCAGATAACGAATTTAACCCTGGTGGTAGTCCGTTGGTGATTGGTGAAGATGTTACCGTTGGTCATGGCGCTATCTTGCACGCCTGTACTATCGGTAACTTTTCGTTGGTCGGAATGGGGGCGACGGTACTTGATGGTGCTGTTATCGAAGATCGCGTAATGGTCGGTGCGGGCAGCCTGGTTGCACCCGGTAAAACACTGGAGAGTGGTTACCTCTATGTGGGTAGTCCGGCACGACAGGTGCGGTTACTTAAAGAGAAAGAGCTTGCATGGCTCGAGTATTCGTCGAGCCATTATGTGGCGTTGAAAAACAGTCATATGAAAAGTGCTTCATAATTGATGTTGAGGGTGTTATCGATGATGCAAAAGTTTGTTGTTGCGATGTTAGTCACCGCACTGCTGGTTGCCTGTTCCACTTCCCCTACCGGCCGCTCGCAGTTGGTGTTTATGCCTGAATCACAGATGGTGACGATGGGAGTGCAATCATTTCACAAGTTGCTTGAAGGCACACCGCGGGTTAGGGATGCGGGCATTAACCAGTATGTGCAGTGTATTGGTGATGCGATCACGCAATTGCCAATGGTACAGGCGGTGAGCAGTGATTGGGAAATTGTGGTATTTGACGACCCCTCTGTTAACGCCTTTGCACTGCCGGGCGGCAAGATTGGAGTGCATAAAGGGTTACTGACAGTTGCGGCCACAGCGGGACAGGTCGCAGCGGTGATGGGGCATGAAGTTGGCCACGTATTGGCGCAACATGGTAATGAGCGCGTCTCGCAGACGTTTGCCGCAAATCAGGGCTTGTCATTACTCGAAGAATGGCTGGGGTCAACGGACTATAAAAACCAGGACGCGATCATGTCGGCATTGGGTGTGGGCGCGCAGGTCGGTGTGCTGCTGCCGTTCGGTCGCACCCAGGAGAGCGAGGCTGACACCATTGGTAAGGCGTTGATGGCGCGCGCTGGCTTTGATCCGCGGGAGAGCATTACGTTGTGGCAGAACATGGCGCGCGTTGACAGTGGTGGAACGCCTGAGTTTCTCTCGACTCATCCGTCACATGATACGCGTATTAAGCGCCTTAATGAAGATATGGTGAGTGCCGTTGCGTTGTATCAGCAATCGGGCAAGAAACCACAATGCAAACGCTAAACGTAACGTATCCGAGATGATTATTACCCGTCATCATCTGACGGGTGGCGTGGCTAACTGTTAATGATCTCTTTCAGTGCGCTGACCAGTTTTTTACACTCGTCATCATTACCGATTGTGATGCGCAGATATTGGTCGATACGTGGTTTATTAAAGTAACGTACGATGATATTTCTTACGCGCAGATGCCCCGCCAGCGCTACTGCATCATGCTGTGGGTGTGTGACAAATAGAAAATTTGCCTGTGATGGAATGATATCAAAACCGAGCGCTTCAAGTTCCGCGGTGAGTTGTTCGCGTGAGGCAATGATACGCTTACGGGTGTATTCAAAGTGCGTCCTGTCTTGCATCGCGGCGGCTGCGCCACTGATCGCAATGCTATCGAGTGGGTATGAATTGAAGCTATCTTTGACCCGCACCAGCCCCGCAATTAGTTCCGGGTTGCCCATGGCAAAGCCAACGCGCAATCCTGCTAGTGAGCGCGATTTTGAAAATGTTTGAATCACTAGCAGGTTGGGATATTCATCAATCAATGCCACTGCCGACTCACCACCAAAATCGATATAGGCCTCATCGATCACGATAACTGAGTCGGTATTATGTTTGAGCAAGCGCTCGATCACGCCAAGTCCGACGCCATGGCCAGTTGGTGCATTGGGATTGGGAAAGATGATGCCGCCATTGGGGCGAAGGTAGTCTCCCAGGTCGACCTCAAAATTGTTGTTGAGCGGGATTATTTTACCCTCAATGCCGTAGAGTTTGCAGTAGACCGGATAAAAGCTGTAGGTGATGTCCGGAAAGAGCAATGGCATGCCATGTTGGAACAGTGCCTGAAAGGTGTGTGCAAGCACTTCGTCTGAACCATTGCCAACAAAAACCTGCTGCGGTTTGAGCTGGTAATACTGCGCGATAGCATTAATCAGGCGTTCTGAGGTCGGGTCGGAATAGCGTCGCAAGGAGTTGCCGACCTCAATCTCAATCGCATTGAGTGCCCTGGGGGATGGCCCGTATGGGTTTTCGTTCGTATTAAGTTTGATCAGGTTGCTGATCTTCGGCTGCTCACCCGGCACATAGGGGGTGAGTTGGTGAACGATTGGGCTCCAGAATTTGCTCATAGCAGGTTGGTCTTTGGCGGGCCATTTGCCGCATTAATTATCGTTGGTTAATAAAAAAGAGCACTAAGTTTAGCAGATGTTTAGCTGGGGTTTCATGATTGGCTTGGGGTATGTCAGGGCAATCGTGTTTAAATTTGATTAACTTCAACTTGTTGCAAACTTAAGATATTTTATGGATGTGCATAAGCCATGAAATATGCCCCCCTTAAACTGCAATCCATTGATTTTGAATGGGCTAAATTAAGTCCGATTGCCCTTCTTGGGATAAGGTTTATGTTGAATATACGGGATTAATTCGTTATGATCGCAGCGGTTATGAATGCCAAGACGACACAATCCAGCGATAAAGTCCGCCTGCGCATTCTTGAGGCCGCGGCCCAGCGTTTTACCCAGTTCGGCTACAACAAGACCACCATGGTCGAAGTGGCGCAGGACTGTGGTATGTCGGCGGCCAACCTTTACCGTTATTTCGAAAACAAACTGGATATCGGTGCTAACCTGGCTTCCAACTGCCTCCGCATCAAGCGTGAACGGATGCAGGCCGTCGTTCATCAGCGCGAGTACTGCGCTGCGGAACGCCTGCAGACTATTGTTCTACAGGCACTGGATCACACCTATGAGCAGTGGTCAGGCAGCCCACGCATGAACGAAATGATTAATGCCATATGCGATGCGCGTATGGAGATCGTCGATGAGCATGAGCAGGGTGAACACCAGCTGCTGGTAGCGTTACTTGAGGATGGCAACGCACGGGGTGAATTCCGGATTAGCGACATTGATGCTACTGCCACCGCCATTGCCAGTGCCACCAGCGCTTTCAATATGCCACTGCTCATGCCCCTGTATTCGCTCGAAACCTTGCATCAACGGGCAAAAAGCGTGGTAGGGCTAATACTTAATGGCTTGCTGAGCAACCAACCCGGTACGGCCCGAGAGGTTTCTGCTGCCTCTTCACATCCCCTCCGTATCATCAATTCGTAACACGCTTCAACCTGATATTGCCTGACTCAATTGGACTGCCTGTATTCAACCTAGAAACCTCAGTTGGATCACGAAAGTCCGCGCAAGCGCTTAGCTAGCCTAGCTAGCCTAGCTAGCAAAGCAAAAAAACTTCTCATCACCAATAAGGTGATCACGAATTTTTATGCTTCACTATGCACACCAATATCTTACGCCTCTTTTTCGCGCCCAACTGAGGTTTCTAGGTTCAAGGCAAGGTTCTAACTCACTTTTTCGCTACGCTAGTACATTGTCAAAATAGACTTGACGGTGTGCTAGCTTATTCCTTCAAGCTTGAATATAAATATTTAATGGTGAATATTGTGTTGAATGTTCATTATTAATTAGCTATAGTCCCGCCATTATGAATGCCAAGATGACTCAGCCCGGCGACGCAGTACGCCTACATATCCTTGAGGCCGCAGGCAGCGTTTTTCCAGTTTGGTTATAAGCAAGAACACCATGATCGACGTGGCGCAGGACTGTGGTATGCCTGTAGCCAATCGCTATCGTTATTTCGAAAACAAACTGGGGGCCGGCGCCAACCTTATCTGCAGCTGCCTCCGTATCAAGCGGGAATGAATGCAAGTTGTTGTTACAGGCACTGGATTACACCAGGGTTGTGCGAAATCCTTGTGTACCCAGGGTGGGTGGCCAGGGAAAAAGGGATCATTTATCGTGTAAATGAGTGGATTATTGGCACGATGTGCGCCTTCAAGATAATCGATAGGCAATAAAAATGAAAGATCCAACCACAGTGGTTCGTTATGCCAACTGGGTAGTTAGACACCCCTGGATCGTCATTTTGATTGCTCTACTATTGGTTATGGCTGCCGCCAGTGGTGGACGTCTCCTCGTTTTCAATACCGATTATCGTGTGTTTTTCAGTGATGACAACCCCCAAATGCTTGCTTTCGAAGCGGTGGAGGCACAGTACAGCAAGAACGACAACGTCATGTTTATTTTGGTGCCGAAGGGTGGCAACGTCTTCAATCAGCAGACCCTTGAAGCCATCAAGATCCTCAGCGAAGAGGCTTGGCAGCTGCCCTACTCCACGCGTGTCGATTCACTATCTAACTTCCAGCATACCGAAGCTAACGGTGACGAACTGATCGTGCGTCACCTTATTGGTGGCGAAACCGACCTCGGCGACATCGCCCAGCGCCGCAAAATTCGTGACATTGCGCTCGCCGAACCTATTCTGCTTAACCGCCTGGTATCACAGCGCGCACATGTGACTGGCGTCAACGTCACCGTGCAATTGCCTGGAGAGAGCGCCACTGAAGTCTTGCAGGTCGCCGCCTTTGCCCGTGACCTTGCCACCAGAATCGAGACCCAATACCCCGACATCGAGGTGCGTCTTAGCGGCATGGTGTTCATGAACAACGCCTTTTCCGAGGCTTCGCAGCAGGACATGAAGGGCCTGTTTCCGCTCAGCTTCGGAGTGATGCTGCTGATTTTGGGGCTGATGACTCGCAGCGTCAGCGGCACTTTGAGTACTCTGCTGATAGTCATCTCCTCTGTCATCGTGGGCATGGGGCTGGGCGGCTACATAGGTTTCCCCATTACCCCGCCGTCGGCCTCATCACCGATTATCATCCTCACTATCGCGATCGCCAACTGCGTACATATCATTGTCACCATGCAGCATGAGATGCGCACTGGGCTCGACAAAAAGAGCGCCATCGTAGAGAGCCTGCGGGTTAACATGCAGCCGGTATTCCTCACCAGTATCACCACCATGCTGGGCTTCCTGAGCATGAACTTCTCCGACGTGCCGCCCTTTCAACATCTCGGCAATATGGTTGCTATGGGTGTGGTCGCTTCGTTTATCCTTGCCGTTAGTCTGCTGCCCGCGCTTATGTCCCTGTTGCCGGTACGTGTACGCGAGATCCAGAACGACGAAAATCATCTTATGCACCGTTTCAGTGATTTTGTGGTTCGCCAGCGACACAAACTGGTCTGGGGTATGACACTGACAGTGCTGGTGCTGATTGCTGCAATCCCACGTAATGAACTTAATGACGTGTTCGTACACTATTTCGATCAAAGTATCGAGTTCCGCCAGGACGCCGATTTCATGGCTGAAAACCTCACCGGTCTCTATGTCATCGACTACTCGTTAAGCTCCGGACAGCCTGGCAACATCAGCGATCCACAGTTTCTACAGGAAGTGGATACCTTTGCTAACTGGTTTCGTGCTCAACCGGAAACTATCCATGTCAACAGTATCACCGATATCATGCGCCGCCTGAACAAAAACATGCACAGTGATGATCCCCATTGGTATCGCCTGCCGCAGGAGCGCGAATTGGCAGCTCAATACCTGCTACTTTATGAGATGTCGCTGCCTTACGGGCTTGATCTCAACAATCAGATCAACGTGGATAAATCCGCCATTCGTTTCACGGCGACCCTGCAGACCCTCTCCAGTAATGAATTGCTGGCGCTGGAAAGGCGTGCCAGTGACTGGCTGGCGGCCAACGCTCCGCATGTCGTCAACCCTGGTGGTAGTAGCACTTCACTCATGTTTGCCCACATCGGCGAACGCAATATCATCAGCATGCTGACGGGCACCACCCTGGCATTGATCGGTATTTCGCTGATCCTGATTTTTGCCCTGCGCTCGCTGAAAATCGGCCTGATCAGTATGCTCCCCAATCTGGTGCCCGCCGCCATGGGCTTCGGTCTGTGGGGCTTGCTGGTGGGTGAAGTTGGTCTGGGCCTCTCCATTGTCGCCGGTATGACCCTGGGTATTGTTGTGGATGATACCGTACATCTCCTTAGTAAATACTTGCGAGCGCGGCGTGAAAAAAATCTTGATAGTGACGAGGCCGTACGCTACGCCTTCCGCAGTGCAGGGGTGGCCCTGTTTACCACCTCTGCGGCGCTAATCTGCGGTTTTCTGGTGTTGGCGCTATCCAGCTTTCAACTGAATGCCAGCATGGGCCTGTTGACTGCCATCGTCATCGCCTTCGCTCTGTTGGCCGATTTTTTGCTGCTGTTGCCGCTGCTGATGCAATACGACAAAAAACAACTGGAACCCGTAATGGCTGTGCGACGTGAACCTCTTCGCCAACTGGTACCGCACTCAAGCGGTAACCATCCATGTTAGAGGCTGTTAACACTAGAAAATGGCCTTGTTCCTGCGCTTGCGCGCCCCTGCGAACCATGTGTGGCCTGAATAAGACCATGCACAGTGTGCCTCTCGATGCTATCGCCTGCTGCTGATGCAATGCGACAAAAAACAACCAGCCACTGCTTCGGCTAAGGAGCTACATCATGCGTAAAACCAAAATTGGAAAGCTATCCGCAGTGAACATCGCATTGCCAGGATTAAGGGCTGCCTGCCTGTTTCTCATCTTGCTGCCCATTGTGGCCCAGGCGGAAACCCCGCAAGAAAAGGGTCTCGCCATCGCTCAAGAGGCCGACCGCCGCGATAGCGGCTGGCAAAACCAGACCGCCAGCCTGAAAATGGTGCTGCGTAATCGGCACGGCCAGGAGAGCGTACGTCAGATTCGCAATAAGGCGCTGGAAGTGGACGGCGATGGTGACAAGAGCCTCAATATTTTCGATAATCCGCGCGACATCAAAGGCACCGCCTTTCTGAGTTACACGCATGCCCTCAAACCCGATGAGCAGTGGCTCTATCTGCCCGCGCTCAAGCGTGTCAAACGGATCTCGTCCAATAACAAATCAGGCCCCTTCATGGGCAGCGAATTTGCCTATGAAGATTTCACCTCTCAAGAAGTGGAAAAATATCGCTACCAGTACATTCGTGACGAGACCCTCGACGGCCGAGACACTTTTGTCATCGAACGTTATCCAGTCTATAAGCACTCTGGTTACACACGCCTTCTGACCTGGCTGGATAAAGAGATGCACCAACCCTTGAAAGTGGAGTTCTATGATCGTAAAAAGAGTCTTCTCAAAACGCTCACACTTGCCGGTTACCAGCAATATCTGGGGCAATACTGGCGACCGAATCAGATGCGTATGGTTAACCACCAGACCAAAAAAAGCACTGATCTCTATTGGGCGGACTACCACCTTAAAACCGGCCTCAGTACGCGTGACTTTGACCGCAATAGCCTCAAGCGCGCACGTTGAGCAGGCGAAGTGATATACCGTTTATTTACAGCTCTGCTGTGTACCACCCTCACCAGCGGCATCCTGCCGGCAGGTGCTGGTGAAGGCGAATGGTCCGGTTATGTGAGCAGCGAATATCGTGCTTTCCTGTACAAACCAGCAGACCGTCGCCAACACGGCAATAACCTCTCCCTCGCCGCCCAACCCGAGTACTACCGCGAATGGGACGACGGCCGTCAGAATTTCACCTTTGTCCCCTTTCTGCGTTGGGATCAGAACGACAGTGAACGCAGCCATGTCGACATTCGCGAACTTACCTGGCTCAAGGCCGCCGATGACTGGGAACTGCGTGTGGGCATACGCAAACTCTTCTGGGGGGTTACTGAATCGCAACATCTGGTCGACATTATCAACCAGACCGACCTGGTGGAAGCAGCTGACGGAGAAGAAAAATTTGGCCAGCCCATGCTCAATCTGGCGCTGATCCGTGATTGGGGTACCCTTGACCTGTTTATCCTCCCCTATTTCCGCGAACGCAGTTTCCCGGGAGTTGATGGCCGTCTGCGCTTCGGCTTACCCATCGATACTGATAATGCCCGCTACGAATCATCCCGACAGGAACGTAACATCGATTATGCTGTGCGCTGGGAAAGCGTGATCGGTGATTCGGATATGGGGCTGAGCTACTTTAACGGTACCAGCCGTGAACCTCGTTTCGAAATCCGGCACGACGGTCAGGCGCTGCTCCCGGTTTACGACCTCATCGAACAATGGGGCCTCGACCTGCAGGCTACCCTTGGCGACTGGTTATGGAAGGCGGAAATAATCCGTCGCTCAGGCCAACTTGAACCTTATATTGCGCTTACCACCGGTTTTGAATACACCTTCGTCGGTATCATGGAGAGTGCCGTCGATCTTGGCATTCTCAGCGAAGTCCTCTACGACGAGCGTGGCGACAATGCCCCCGCCCCCTTCACCGATGACATCCTGTTGGGCGCACGCCTGATCCTCAATGATGAGCAATCCAGCGAGCTCTTGTTCGGGATCATCGTTGATATCGATGATCCCGGCCATCTGTTGATCCTTGAATCCAGTCGCCGCCTTGGCAGCGCCTGGAAAATTACCCTCGAAGCTCGCGCCTTTCTGAATATACCTGGCAACGACCTGCTTACCGGCATTCGTGACGATGATTACCTGCAACTGGCACTGGCTCGTTATTTCTAGGAGGCTGTCCGAGAATAGAAGAACCTACTGCGGCAGCGCCATTTTGGTCAGATTTTCCGATTAATAGGCCCACTATTCGCCTCAAATGATCAAAAAAACTGACTCAAACTGGCACTCCATCGCTACGACTCCTATTCTCGGACAGCCTCCTAGGGAAGCTCAGGTCGATTCATGAACTCACATCTTGTGTCTGAAATCCGGATATTTTAGTTCGTAATCTACTTCGCTCCTTTGCGTTTCAGAATCGCCATATCGTAGGAGATGCGTTGTTGTTCAGTGAGTGCATTGCGCATCTCGCTCAGGTGGTCATAGCGGTGTTTCATGATCTTGGCCTTGACCGCCATCAGATCGTCGATCTTGGCGTGAATCGCTGCTTGATCCGAGCCACCTTTGGTCGTTATCACATTGAGCTCTTTTTGCAGTAGTGCGGCCTGCGCCTTTAATACCGAATGTTGAGTATCCAATTTGAGGTGCATCTTATCAACAGCAACACGCTGTTCATCAGAAAGGGTTTTGGCCCAGTGCGGTGACAGGCTGTGCCCTTTTTTCTTTTTATGCGCGTTTTTGTGTTTTGCCTTGTTGTGGTCAGTTTCGTCTAATTTATCGTGGTGCCCTTTTGAAGCTGCTGTAGCATGATGGCCATCTTTATGGTTTTCTCCTGCAAATATTGGATTGGCAATGGCGAAGAGGGACGTGAACAGTAGCGAGCTGAGTAGTTTATGGTTCATCAGGTTTATTTCTCCATATAGTGTGATTGGAAGATAGCCTATATACTTACAAATTCATATAATGGTGTTCGAGAAACCGCATGCCCGAGATTGCTTGTTGTGGCGATTTATCAGTCCAGCAAGCGCCAGGGTGGCAGTTCCACGTAAGACCCAGGTGCTGTGTGGAATGTTAAAGCCGATTCAAGTGGAAAACGAAAAAACACATACAGAGGCCTCAGCTAAAAGGTGTAAATGGCGGCATGGAAAAATTTGATCTGGAAGGACGTGAATACGTGGCGCTATGTGACCTGATGAAGTTGGCAGGCCTATGTCATAGCGGTGGTATGGCCAAGACCATCATCGCCGACGGCAATGTTACGGTAGATGGCGAGGTCGAGTTGCGAAAGCGTTGCAAGATTCGCCCTGGGAAAATTGTGGAATTTGATGGCCAGCAGGTTATGGTAGAGTAAGCGACCTTATATCTGGGCCGATTATTTAACCTTACTTTTTTCAGGGAGAGCGCGGTGAGACTTTTTAAAACAGCGGTGATTTGTGCGGCGGCATTGATGTCATTGAATGCGACGGCAAACGATAGAACACCTTCAGCAGAAGGTGCTGCGGTTTATATTGTTTCGCCCGCGAATGGTGAAGTGCTTAGCTCGCCAGTCAAAGTGGTCTTTGGGTTGAGTGGTATGGGTGTCGCACCTGCGGGTACTGAGAAAAAGCACACCGGTCATCACCACCTGTTGGTAAACGGCAAAAAACTGCCCGCGATGGATAAACGCATGGGCAAAGAGGTGAAGCATTTTGGTGGCGGGCAAACGGAAACCACGCTTGAACTGGTCGCTGGCAAGCACACACTGCAGTTGATCCTAGGTGATAAAGGCCATGTGCCTCATAATCCGCCAGTGGTCTCCGAAGTGGTGACGATTGTAGTAAAATAACCGCTTAGGAACGTGCACGTTCCTTAACCATATCGATGGCCGGGCAGCCAACAGGTTGCCCGGCTTTTTTTGTTTTTGAGAGTGGGTTTAAAGCATGAGTGAAGCAGTTGAAGAATTACGCGCCAAGCTGATCAGCGAAACCGGCAAAATGGAATGGCACGAGCTAGAGCGCCACTTTGCACGGGGTGTGGTGGTGGCGGTGAATCCGGGCATCAATCTGATCGATGTGGCTATCTGCATGGCTAACGATGACAAAGCAGGGATAGAGCAGTGGTTTGATGCCGGTACCGTACGCCGTGCCGAAACCACAGACGCTGAGGCGTGGGTCAAAACCCAGCCGCTTTTTTGGGCGGTGGTGGTTGCACCGTGGGTCGTGATTCAGGAGATCGATGATACAGCTGAGGTACCGGGTGAACTGCATTGACATAACCACCTTTAGGCTGAGTGTTCATAATATCGGTTGTGAATTAACGACGCATATTGTTTGTTCGCAGTAGATTCAACTGATTAATTTAGGATGATTGTTCTTTTGCCCTTTAGCGGCGTTAAAAGCGTACTCAATCGGTCATTTATAGCGATAAACTCCCTCATCCCGTGCGCTTTTGCCTTGCCAGAGAACAAAATCACTGCTCGTGCAAAGGTCTCAAATTATTTCAGGCTAGATCGATAGGTGGGATATGCATCATGAATGTTGTACTGACATTGGGTTCACTACAGCACTCAATGGTGCCGCCGAGTTTTTGAGTGACTAGGTTATAAACAATGCTCATTCCTAAGCCGCTTCCGCCCTGGCCTCGTTTTGTTGTATAGAAGGGCTCAAATATTTTATTGATGTTTTCTTTGGAAATGCCATTTCCATTGTCAGAATAATTAAAAAAGATGTGACCGTTTTGAACGGTTACATCCAGGATGATTTTGCCATTTTTTCGGCCCTCAAACCCATGAATAATAGAATTCATAACGAGATTAGTGATGATTTGAGAGAGTGCCCCCGGATAGCAATATATCTCTTGCTCGCAGGTGCAGTTTTGAACAATAGAGTGCGTTGTCCCATTAAGTTTTGGTTTCAGACTGATCAGCGTCTCTTCAATGTACTGTTTTAAACGAATGATACGCATCTCTTCGCTTGATTGATCTACAGCAATCTGTTTAAAACTGCGTATTAAATCAGCTGACCGTTTTAAGTTGGCTAAAACAAGATGCGTTGCTTCTGATGCAGTATCCATAAAAGACTCCAGCTCAGTCTTCGTGAGGTCACCTTTATTGTAGCGATCTTTGAAGTTATTAACGGTCTCCGAGAGATGTGATATTGCGGTGACGCCCACACCGACCGGTGTGTTGATCTCATGGGCGACACCGGCAACGAGTCCCGCCAGTGATGCCATTTTTTCCGACTGAATTAACTGATCCTGCGCTTGATGTGTTTTTTTAATGGATTTCAATAAATTATTATTAGTGACCTGCAGCTCTTTAGTACGCTCATTAACGATTACTTCCAGCTTTTCATTGATGTTATTCAGTTGAATATCCCTGGTTTGAATGTTAGTTATCATAGTATTGAAGGCGTCAACCAGCGTGCCCAGTTCATCATTACCGTATCTTGATGCACGAATAGAGTAGTCACTATCTTTAGTTAGTTGTTTAGTAACAGTGGCAAGGTGTAAAATCGGCGTAGAAATAATAGCCTGGAAATGTGACGAGAGTATGTATGCCAATAACATGGCAAAAACAAACAGTATGGCGATGGCAGCTCCGAAAACAAGCATGATGCTTAGTATATGGCTGACACTGCCCTGAATAATAATGGAGCCTATTTTCTGGTTGTCTCGCTTGATTTCATAAAAAGTGGTAATTCGGTGGCTATTAACAGAATTGACTAATATCGATTTTTCCGGGCATTGTTGCCCGAGTGCCGATAAATCAATTTTTTTATTATGGTAGGTGGCAAATAAGGATTCATTTTCGTCATATAAACATGCGGCTAGTATCTCCTCTCTAATATTGAGTGACGATAAATTGCGAGTTGCCTCCTGCTGGTCCAGGAATTCGAGAGAGGCCAGACTTTGATGACCAATGACCTGGGCAATAATGTTGAGCTCGTCTCTTACAGAATTAATACCGAAGTAAGTACCATAAGCCATCTGGATGACACTGGTAAAAAATAGGATAAAGCCGCTAATGCCCATGGTAAGCAGTGCAATCTTTTTTTTGATCGGTAGATTCCGGACACTATTTTTGAAGGAAAATGACATCGGTCAGGTACTTATGGAACGAGATTGGCTATTTTTAGAATTTGGGAATTGGCACGGAACCCAGACGTTTCAAGGCGACTTATGTTAATAATAAGTTTGATTTTGTCACCTTTTCTGGCTAGCTCAATAATTCCCCCGTTATGTGAAAACCCATTAATATCACTGACTGTGAGCACTCCGTGATGTTTAATTCTGTCTATTAGAGGGTCTAAATTAGATTTTTCAGAAAGACTGACATAAAGCATGTGACATGACATTTTATCAATACGATCCTTTGGTTTGAGGTGTACGATTGTTAGTGTCATTTTCTTCGCCATTTTTTTTTGGATATGAATTAATGCGGCCCCAAAAGGATCATCGCCATAGATACATAAATTAATCGACGGATTCCCATTGGCGATAATAATCTCATCAGGCCATTGGATATAATTAAAGAAATTGTATAGAAATACCGCTTTGATAGCATATTCACGATCAGCCGCTTTTGCCATGGTAATCACAGTGAAGTTCATCGCCATACTGGAAATTAATACCAGGCAGATGAGTTTCACTTGTTCTTTAAATAATGCCATGTGCATTTTTTCAGAATTTTATTGTTAAGGTTGTGTATCCGGCTCGACCTGAATATATCGGTATCGAGTTGATACGCTGTCTAATAAATTCTGGGTAGCGGATATCCTCATCCAGGAGGTTGTCGAGGTAAAGAGCAAGACTGATATCAGGCAAACTGTAATTATTGAGCAGTTTTTTCAGGTCGATTGATAGATTGGCAGTCACCAGGTGGTATGACTCCGGGTCAGGATTAACATCGGTAACGGAAGCGTTAATTTCTCGTACCAGCGTTGGTGTGTCGAAAAAGGTATCGAATACCCCAATGGAATATCCGGCAGCATGGTCTGCGTAGGCGATACCCAGTTTTGCCATTAAATTTGGCGAGAGCGTAATATTTTTTATACCACTATTGTCTTCATTGGTCTGGTAGCTAATAGACCCCGTTGCAGTGATCGTTTGAGTCAGGTTGGCACTACCCTCGAGTTCCAGGCCGAAGAACGTCAGTTCGCTTTGATTGCTAAACTTGAATAACCCGCCTCCCTGCGGGGCTCGAACGATTACATCCTCGATATTGCTGTGAAACAGGGTAAAAGCGGCATAATAGCGTTTGCTATGATAGAACAACTGGGCATCATAGGTTGAAATTATCTCGGGGCGCAGATTCGGGTCACCAACGATTCTCGATGAGGCCAAGAAACGTTCAGTCGCGTAGGCTGATCGAAAGGCTTCACCGTAGAGCAATTTTGTCCCCCAATGGTCACTGAAATTCGAAACGAGCGCAAATCTTGGCGATGTCTCTTTATCTAGTCCTTCAGGCTTGTTGGTCTGAATGCCCGCCGTTAGTTTTAAACTATCCCATATCTGGTAATCGACTTGCGTATACAAGCTCGCCCAATTTGAGGCATAACTTGTGGAATCATTCAGGTCGCCGTTTTGATCTTCAAATACGCCGCCTACGATTAAATTAACTTGACTGTTTAGGCGGCCATGGAGCGTCGGCTCAACCAGGACATCGTAGCTTGAGGTATCACCATCAAGCGCTAAGGCGTTAAAGGTAATATGGTAATCTGCATTCCATTGGTTGTTGAGCGTTTGCTGATAGGAAGCATCTAGCAGGAGGTGTTCCACCTCCTGGGAACTGGGTGGCCAGCGGGCACCAGCCCCCATGTTGTCCTGACGGCCCCGAGTAAAAACAGTTGTTAAGGCTAGATTCTGGTATGCGGCGGTCGCAATCATACCCATGTTATTTTCAGACATGTGAACATGGTCGGTAACACTTGTTTCACCGGTAGCGCTAAAATTCCAGCCGTCAGTGTGAAAGGTTTTAACGCCAGCAGTAAAGTCGAACGCTCCCGACTGTTTGGCGGTCTTTGCTTCCAGGCCTTGGCTGCTAAACGATCCATATCGGACAGCGACAGAGGTGGCATTAATATCTTGTGATGATTTTGTAACAATATTCACAACGCCACTAAACGCACTTGACCCATAGAGTACGGAGCCAGGCCCACGGATCACCTCAAGTCGTGCAATCATACCTAACGGAAACCCCATCAGTAGCGTGAAGTTAGTGCCGCCGTTATAGCTGGTACGATGAGGTCGTCCATCAACCAGAAATAGAATATCATTATTTGAATGGCTTAGAATTTGGCCGCGCATACTGATGATGTTTGAATAGAGAAACGAACTAATTCCCTGGATACCGGGTACACGATTAAGCACATCCTTCAGATTTTTTGCACCGTACTGTTTTATCTCTTTTGCGGTGACAATGCTGATGATGCTTGGGGCATCAGCGATCTTTTCTACTCTTTTTGACGCGACGGTGACGGATGCCGTCGTTAAATCTGTGAGTGATAAATGAAAGAGTTCGTCTAGCGCTGGTTGATAAGAGGTATCCGCGGTGCAGAATGTACTTGCGATTAATAAAGTCGCTGTTCCGCTAAATACTATTTTGAGTGTCATTCTGTTGTGCTTCGGCAGACTTACCTGGATAGACAGCCAGTCGACTCCGGATCACCTGTGGTAATCGCCTGCTCCACTTCCACATTGGGTATCTTAATCATAAAATTTACCCCCTGTTCTGGTTCACTTGTGCATTCAATTTTGCCGCCCAGCGTTTGGCTCACCAGGTTAAAGATGACATGCATTCCCAGGCCACTGCCACCATGGCCTTGTCTCGTGGTAAAAAAAGGGTCAAATATTTTCTTGAGGTTGTCGGCCTCAATGCCCTGGCCATTGTCAGTGTAGGTGAGCAGCAGCGTTTTGTCCTGTTGTTTAACGGTGATACTGATTTCACCTTCTTCATTTTTTTTAAAGGCGTGGATCAGTGAGTTCATGATCAGGTTGGTAATGATCTGCGAATAGGCCCCGGGGTAGCTATATAGTATTAGGTTTTCAGGGCAGTCTACGTCGATACGGTGCTGTGTCTTATTAAGTTCTGGTTTCAGACTGATGATGGTCTCGTTAATATATTTTTTTAGATCGAATTGGCGTTGCACGCTATGGCTCTGATCAACCGCGATTTGTTTGAAGCTCTGTATTAGGTCGGCGGCCCGCTTGAGGTTGGTGAGTAGAATATTTGATGATTCTGTCGCGACTCCCAATAGCGCTTCGAGGTCGCTTCGGGTTAATTGATCATTATTGTAGCGTGCCGAATACTCGCTGACCTTGCCTTCTAAGTAGGAGGCGGCTGTGACACCTACCCCAATAGGGGTGTTGATTTCATGGGCAACACCTGCGACCAGGTTGCCCAGTGCTGCCATTTTATCTGCTTGCAGCAAGCGATCTTGTGTCTCTTTTAACTGCTGCAATGATGTTACTAAGTGGCTATTCGCTGTCTGCAACTCTTGTGTACGTTGTGCGACACGCGCTTCAAGGCCTTCATTGAGCTTTTTGATTTTAGCTTCAGCCTGTTTACACTCAATGACCTCTTTTGTTAACTGTTCAATTTTTTCGTTGAGTGAACCCCCACCCTGCAGCGTTATTTTTTTAGATTGGCTACGCATCATAATTAAGGCTGGTCTATTTTTTGAGGCGGGCTGCACCAGATTTTTGTGGCAGTCACACTGTGTCTGGCTGCCATCGGTAAAATGCAATTTCAGAGTGCCCGGCAATGGCTCTGGGCTGCTGCATGCCAGACTGAAAAATTGATTGATGTCAGTATCCCGTTCCCCAATAAAGAAGCTACGCAGGTTTTTACCCGGCAGGGCCTTAACATCCTCTTTGAGCAATTTAGCGGTAGCAGGGTTGGCAGCTATAATCGTACCTGATTCATCGAGTAAGCAAATAGCATCCGGTAGAGAGCGAGCAATCGCTGAAAAAGTTTCCAGTGATATGTTACTGCTATCCTCTATACCTTTGATGGTGATCGTTTGTTTTGTTTTGGCAGAGGTCATTTCTGGCCCAACCTGTCAGTTATTTCATGCCATTCACCACCTTCTTTCAAAAGACAATTAGCAAAGTCTGCCGGTGGCAGGGGGCGGCTGAATAGATATCCCTGAACCAGGTCACAGCCTTTGCCATTTAAGATCATGAGTTGGTCGATATCTTCCACACCTTCGGCAACCACCTGCATACCCAGGCTATGGGCTAGTTGAATCATGCCACCAGCGATGGCTTTATCATTCGAGTTGTTGTTGATATCGATAATGAAAGAGCGATCAATTTTGAGTACATCAATAGGCAGGTTTTTAAGGTAATTCATCGAGGAATAGCCTGTACCGAAATCATCGATCGATATCGATACGCCTATCTCATGCAACTGATCAAGTAATTTGGCTGTCTCATCGAGGTCATCAATTAAGAGCCCCTCTGTAATCTCCAGTTCAAGGGCTTCGGGAGGCGCACCCGTTTTATGTAAGATTTCATCAACGCGCTGTACTATGTTGTCCAGCTTGAATTGGTATACAGAAACATTGACGGCCACCTTCATATCGTTACGCATCTCATCACGCCACGCTTTTATTTGACGACAGGCACTCTCCAGCACCCACTCGCCCACCGGTACAATTAGGCCGGTCTCTTCCAATAGTGGTATGAAATGTATTGGCGAAACGTCTTTAAAGATATCATGATGCCAGCGCAATAACGCTTCGACGCCTTTCACTTTGCCGCTCTTCAAGTCAACCTGTGGTTGATAATGAAGCCGAAACTCTTCGCGCTTTAAAGCACGACGCAACGCATTCTCAAGTGCCAGCCTTTCAGATGCACGGGATTCATCTGCGTTGGAATAAAATTGCGCATTGTTTTTACCTGCTGCCTTGGCACGATACATGGCGGCATCGGCTTTTTTGAGCAGCGTTTGAGTGTCGCTACCATTCCCTGGGCTCAGCGCAATGCCAATACTGCTAGTCACAAAAAGCTCGTGTTTTCCAATGTCAAATGGTTGTGCGAGTTGGGTAAGAATCACATTGCAAATGGGGGTTACATCGTGTTTGTGGGCAACATCATTAAGAATAATGGCAAATTCATCGCCGCCCAGGCGGGCCACCGTGTCGCCTTCACGTACACATGTAACCAACCGTTCAGCCACGGCCTGCAACATGCAATCTCCTACGTTGTGCCCCAGCGTGTCATTGATGATTTTAAATCGATCTATATCCAGGAATAATACGGCGATAAAACGCTTGTGTCGCTGAGTGTGCGTTAGCGCCTGTGATAGGCGATCCTGGAGTAGAGTTCGATTGGGCAGTCCGGTCAGTGAATCATGATGGGCAAGATGAAATAATCGCTGTTGGGCCTCCATTCTTTCGGTAATATCTCTGCCGGTAGAAATATAGTGGGTAATATGACCTTGTTCATCCTTTAATGGTGTAATGAGCTTCTCTTCATAGTAGTGTTCGCCATCCTTGCGTCTGTTTATAATGACATCGCTAAAAATTTGCCCTTTGCTGATCGCTTTCCATAGCCGTTGATAAAAACGCTGACTCTGTTTGCCCGACTTTAATATATTAGCGCTGTTTCCAATGGCATCCTTTTGCTTGTAGCCAGTCATCTCCTCAAAGGCGGGATTGACATATTCGATAACACCTTCATTGGTGGTTATCATTACAGCATCGGCAGCTTGTTGAATTGCGCTTGATAGTTTACGTGTCTCTTCATTGGCTTGAGATTGCGTTGTGATATCCTGTACGGTACCGATGATTGACACCACTTTTCCACTGGAATCAATTAAAGGTTCGCCGCAGTGGTGAACAGTAACAAGCGCTCCATCCGGATGCTGGACACGGTGTTCAATTTCATATGACAATTTGCCATTGATTACTTCATTAAATTTTTCGTCAAGAATACGTTTGTCCTGCTCAGGCAGCTTTGAGAACAGGCTATCTTTATTAAGATTCCCTTCCACATCGGCGAGGCCCAGTACCAGCTGCGCCTGTTGTGAGTACTCGACGCTGTTTGTTTCTATCTGCCACTCCCAGTTACCAATATTAGTGATGCGTTGCGCCTCAGCGAGCTGTGCTTTGCTTTTTTTTAAGGCGATGTTTGCACGGGTGCGTTCTTCTACTTCACATTGCAATTTTTTGTTTGCCTGCTTTATCGCCCGGGTACGTTTTGCGACCACACCTTCCAGGTGCGTATTGCTCAACATCAAGTCCTTGAGTTTTTTGAGATCATGGTAGTTACGTAAAGAGGAAATAACAGTGGTGTTTAGTTTCTGTGCTGTCAGGTCGGATTTTTCTTTATAGTCATTGATATCGTAACGGAGAATGACGTCCTTTTCTGGCGCCTGTCCCGGTTGGCCTGTCCGCAGAATAATACGCACTATCTGATTGTCTAACTCTTTGCGGATATATTTAACGACATCAAGGCCGGCATGATCGTTCTCCATCACGACATCCAGAAGAATGACGGCTGTATCGGGGTGTTCTCGTAACAAACGACATGCTTCTTTGCCTGAGTAGCTGTCAATAATCTGGATTTTTCCACCCTCATAACATGTATCTTTCAGTACCATGTGTGATACATCATGAACCACCTGGTCATCATCGATGACCATCAGCTTCCAGGGCGCGAGCGTATTGACATCATTCGGCTGAGGTTCTGGTTCAGGGGTAAAATTTAGCTTGTCGTTTTGCATGTCTTGAGGTTTAGTTTTACTGGCCATTTATCATTTCTCCACAATTAATGGGCGCTCTCTTCTGCTATTCCGGTAGTCGTGTCGATATTGAACAGACCCCAAAAGAGACATGTTGAGCGTTATAAAGTGGGAATTTGATTGTAATAAAAGCGCGCTTTTTGCCGTTTTGTATAAACGAATCGTTAAATTGTAGCGTTTCGTTGCTGGTTGATACGGCTTTGTCGGATAGGACGATTTGATCGGCGATTTTAGTTGGCATCACTTCGTGATCCGTTTTACCGAGTGCCGCTTCATAGTTTACATTGAAGAGCTGTTCGAACTGAGAGTTGACCAGAACATAACGCCCTTCACTGTTTTTTATAGACACGACTGAAGATGAGCAGTTCATAACGCGCAGCACCTGCTGTAGAGCGGGTATTTGATGTGTGCCGTCCCGGCCAGATGGGCCCATTTTATTTAGCGATTCATCCTGCATCGTCAGGGATTGAACCTCCTTCATATCCCGATAGACTCGAAGTGCAGTAATGACTGCTGTTGTTAACTTTTCGACCGTTAACTCATATTTGTCTGTATAGCCATTGATTTCATAGTCCCGTACGATCGTGGTTTCTGGTGCCAGACCAGGTTGGCCGGTACGGAGGATAATCTGAAGGCATTTATTCTTTAGCTCTTGCCTGATGTAGTTCACCACTTCAAGGCCTGCCTGATCTGTCTCCATGACTACATCAAGTAATATCAGCGCGGTATCGGGGTGCTTGCGTATCAATTCCCGAGCTTCAGCGCCGGATTGGCCGTAGATCACTTCGATTGCTTGTCCCATAAACTGAAAACCACCAAACACTAGCCGTGAAACACGATGGATCGCTTCATCGTCATCGATTACCATGATTTTCCATTTCTTATTATTTTTAGCGTTAATTTCCTTATTGAGCTTAACCGTTGTGGTTGGTTCTTCGTTGGCAAAAAGGCTGTTAACACTTCTATTGCTTGCTGCGCTCTGATCTTTTAGCATCTTCATTCCTTGTCTTATTGCCATATTTAATATGTGTCGACTGTCGCTGCGCTTACTAAATGGGGGTAGTTACCGGGATTTGAGTGGGCCCCTCAGTAAATTTACGTACTTCAACGGGGGTAACTTTCACGCCACCTTTTGTAGAAGGTGTGGTGGTTGGATCTAGTGGGGTGGCGAGCAGTAGCCTGATGAGGTCAACAAAGGTGTTGACATGCATTTTATGAAGAATACTATTTCGGTGTGATTCAACGGTTCGCAGGCTGATATCCATTTTTTTTGCCACGCTTTTATTGGAATCACCTGCTAATAGAAAGTCGAGTACCTCTTTTTCGCGGGTGGTCAGTCTGGCAAGTTGTGCCTTGATTATTGCTATCTCATGGTATTTTTTGCGCAATTGTGCGTCCTGATCAATGGCTGCGTGAACGCTATTGATCAGCTCGGGGGCATTGACCGGTTTTTCAATAAAATCCATCGCCCCTTTCTTTAGGGTATTTTTAGCCATTGCAATGCTGCCGTGGCCGCTGATAAAAATGAGGGGTAGGTGAATTCCGCGTTCCAGTAGAATATCCTGAAATTCAAGGCCGGTAATGCCTGGCATCATAATGTCCGATACCAGGCAACCTGCTTGGTTTTGTTGGTATTGATCCAGAAATTGTTGCACGCTTTCTAAACTGGCGACCTGAAACCTCATAGATTCCAACAACAGTTTTATGTAATTCCGGAAATCCTGATCATCATCCACCACAAATACTATTGGCGTTTCAATATCCAAGTTACCTCCTGAGAGCCTTAATGCATTCCTTTTCGACTATGTCGGCTCAAGGCGCTAAAATTAAACCACTTATAATTAATGGTATTTAGGTGTGGCGGTTCATCTCAGGTTGCGTTTCGCTTTATTGACAGTTACTCCTCCTTGGTTACCCTCCCGTTCTCGCGTAAAATGGCTTGTTCGCCCGAAAATTTGTCGGATGGGTGGTTTTAACCTAGAACCTCAGTTGGGCGCGAAAAAGAGGCGTAAGATATTGGTGTGCATAGTGAAACATAAAAATCCGTGGTCACCTTATTGGTGATGAGAAATTTTTCTGCTTTGCTATAGGTGCGCCAAACGCTTGCGCGGACTTTCGTGATCCAACTGAGGTTTCTAGGTTTAAGTGACTGATGTTACGCACCGGCTATTATGAATCAATGGGTTACAATTTTTTCAGTCCGCTACAGACCGCATTCTATCTGAGGTGTGCGTAACATCAGTTAAGTGAGTACAAGATGTTTTATCAAGACGATTTCGATGTAATTGTGGTGGGTGGTGGCCATGCGGGTACCGAGGCCGCGCTGGCGGCTGCGCGTATGGGCGTGAAGGCGTTGTTGCTGACCCATAATATCGATACCCTGGGACAGATGAGCTGTAATCCGGCGATTGGCGGGATTGGCAAAGGGCATCTGGTTAAAGAGGTTGATGCGTTGGGTGGTTTGATGGCGAAGGCGGCAGACAAAGCCGGAATCCAGTTCCGTACTTTGAATGCCAGCAAAGGGCCAGCGGTACGGGCGACGCGTGCGCAGGCGGATCGAGTTTTGTACCGTCAGGCGGTGCGCCCTGCCCTCGAAAACCAGCCCAATTTGACGCTGTTTCAGCAGTCGGTGGATGACCTGATTGTCGAAAACGATCGTGTTGCCGGTGTCGTGACCCAGATGGGGCTGCGCTTTCGTGCGCGCACCGTGGTGTTGACGGTCGGTACCTTTCTCGGTGGCCTGATCCATATGGGGATGCAGAACTACCAGGGTGGCCGCGCGGGAGATCCGCCGTCGAATGCGCTTTCGCGCCGCTTGCGTGAGCTGCCGTTTACCGTTGATCGTCTCAAGACCGGTACGCCGCCGCGCATCGATGGCCGCACTATCGACTATTTAAAGTTGATTGAACAGCCAGGCGACAGCCCGCTGCCGGTCTTCTCTTATATGGGTAGCGTAGCGGATCACCCGCGCCAGATCTCCTGTCACATTACTCATACCAATGAAAAGACGCATGACATTATTCGCGCAGGTCTCGACCGTTCGCCGATGTATTCGGGCGTGATCGAAGGCGTTGGCCCCCGTTACTGCCCATCTATCGAAGATAAAATTGTGCGCTTTGCCGATAAAAATTCGCATCAGATTTTTGTTGAGCCGGAGGGGCTGACCACCAATGAGGTCTATCCAAACGGGATCTCAACCAGCCTGCCGTTTGATGTGCAGGTTGAGCTGGTGCGCTCGATGAAGGGGTTCGAGAGCGCCAACATCATCCGTCCCGGTTATGCGATTGAATACGATTATTTTGACCCGCGCGAATTGCGGCCGTCACTGGAGACAAAGCACATGGGCGGGCTTTTTTTCGCTGGACAAATCAACGGCACTACCGGTTATGAAGAGGCGGCGGCGCAGGGCTTGTTGGCGGGCGCGAATGCCGCGCTACAGGTACAGGAAAAAGATGCCTGGTGTCCGCGTCGGGATCAGGCCTATCTAGGCGTGTTGGTCGATGATCTGATTACGCAAGGCACGCTGGAGCCGTATCGTATGTTCACTAGTCGTGCCGAATATCGCCTGCTGCTGCGCGAAGACAATGCTGATTTGCGACTCACAGAACAGGGCCGCAAGCTTGGCCTGGTTGATGATGAGCGCTGGGCAGCGTTTGAGGTGAAGCGCGAGGCGATCGAGAAAGAGCAGCAGCGACTGACTGCTATCTGGGTGCGTCCAGGCCAGCTGGGTGACGAAGAGTCGCAAAATATCCTCGGTAGTGTTTTGACAAAAGAACAGAAATTGATTGATCTGCTACGCCGCCCGCAGGCGACTTATGAATCGATTATGCAGCTTTCTTGCGCTAACCCCGTTGAAATTGATCCATCTGTCGCCGAACAGGTTGAGGTGCAGGCAAAGTACGCGGGTTACATTGAGCGTCAGCTGGAAGAGATCGCGCGTCATCGTCGACATGAAGAGACCGCGCTGCCGGACGGTTTTCAATATGAGCGGGTGAGCGGTCTCTCTATAGAGGCGCAGCAAAAACTGACGGCGCAGCGCCCCGCCACTATCGGTCAGGCAGGCCGTGTGCCAGGCGTTACCCCTGCGGCGATTTCGCTACTGTTGGTTCATTTGAAAAAACGTTCGGCTCTTGCCGGGCAGAGGTCTGCGTGATGAGTATCGATAATGCGTTGCGAACGCAGCAGGCAGAGATACTGCGAAATGGCATCGAACAGCTCGGCTTGTCGATTAGCGATGAGCAGCAGCAAAAGATGCTGGATTATTTGGGCCTGCTCGAAAAATGGAACAAGGCCTATAACCTGACCGCGGTGCGCGATCCTATCCAGATGGTGACACGACACCTGCTCGACAGCCTTACCGTGGTGCCGTACATTAAGGGGCAGCGAGTGCTCGATGTGGGAACCGGCCCGGGATTGCCGGGGATACCGCTGGCGATTCTTTTTCCCGAAATTCAGTTTGTATTGTTGGATAGCAGCAGCAAAAAGACCCGTTTTATGACGCAAGCGATTGGTGCGTTGGCAATTGGCAATGTCGAGGTGCACAATAGCCGGGTTGAGGCGTATCATTCTGAGGTGCTGTTTGATCAGGTTGCGTCCCGTGCCTTTGCTGAGATTGCGTTGATGGTGACATTAACCAGGCATCTGCTCTCACCGCAGGGCGAGTGGCTGGCGATGAAGGGGCAGTATCCGAATGAGGAGCTGGCCGTATTAGAAGCATTATGCGAGACATTTGAAGTGTCGACAGTGACGGTGCCGGGCGATGATGCAGCACGCCATATTGTGCAGTTGAAGCCAAAGGTTGACTAAAAAATTGTTCGTATTACGAAGCGGCTTAGGGATGTGTTTATGAGCAGGATTATTGCGATTACCAATCAGAAAGGCGGTGTGGGTAAAACTACTACGACCGTCAATCTGGCGGCTTCATTGGTGGCGACTAAGCGCCGGGTGCTGTTGATTGATCTCGATCCGCAGGGCAATGCCACCATGGGCAGTGGCATTGATAAAAATGGGCTTGAGCTTTCCTGCTGTGATGTACTGCTGAATGAGGCAGCCGCAAGTGAGGTGATGATCTATCAGGAGCATATTGGTTATTCCCTGCTGCCATCGAATAGTGATTTGACGACCGCAGAGGTTGAGTTGATCAATGCCGCTGGCCGTGAGAGCCGTCTTGCTAAGGCGCTTCAATCTGTCGAGGATCAGTTTGACTATATATTGATCGATTGTCCGCCAACGCTGAACATGCTGACGGTCAATGCGTTGGTGGCGGCCGACGGGGTGATCATCCCGATGCAGTGTGAATATTATGCGCTGGAAGGTTTGACCGCATTGGTCGAGACGATTGAGCAGGTGCGGGCGACCGCCAATCCTCGCCTTTCAATAGAGGGGCTGCTGCGAACGATGTTTGACCCGCGTAACAATCTTTCGAATGAGGTCTCTGCGCAACTGATCAGCCATTTTGGCGATAAGGTCTATCGTACCGTGGTACCAAGAAATGTACGCCTTGCCGAGGCACCTAGTCATGGATTGCCTGCGATTCAGTATGATAAGACATCACGTGGGGCCCTCGCCTACCTGGCGTTGGCGGGTGAGATTTTGCGCCGCGAATCAAAATCAGCACAGGTCGCATAATTTTTTTATTCAATATTTTCAAGAGATTAATAACAATAATTTAGTTAACACTATTTTTAGAGAGTAATTGATGGCGACTAAAAAACGCGGCTTAGGACGTGGCCTTGATGCACTGCTGGGCGGTGCGGCACCAATCCCGACCACCACAGAGGCGGCTGCCCGAACATCTGATCTGCGGCATTTGCCGGTTGATGTGATGCAGCGCGGCAAGTATCAGCCACGTACCGATATGCGCACCGATTCGCTGGATGAGCTGGCGGCATCGATCCGCGCGCAAGGCGTGGTGCAGCCGATTGTGGTGCGCCCTGTTTCCGAAAACAGATATGAGATCATTGCGGGCGAGCGTCGTTGGCGCGCGGCACAGATTGCGGGGCTGCATGACGTGCCAGTGGTGGTGCGTGATGTGCCAGACCAGACTGCAATGGCGATGGCGCTGATTGAAAACATTCAGCGTGAAGACCTGAATCCGATGGAAGAAGCGACTGCGCTGCAACGTCTGATTCTGGAATTTGAACTGACTCACCAGGAGGCAGCGGAGGCGGTTGGACGTTCTCGCGTGGCAGTTTCTAATCTATTACGCCTATTTGATCTTTGTGATGAAGTGAAGCAGATGCTTGAAACGGGTGATTTGGGTATGGGGCATGCGCGCGCACTGTTGGGATTGCAAGGCGCTGCTCAAATTGAGGCGGCTCAGCAGGTTGTCAGTAAAGGGATGTCTGTTCGTGAGACCGAGCAGCTGGTAAGGCAGGCGCAATCACCCGCGGTTAAGGCCAAATCATCAAGGAGTATTGAGAATGACCCTGATGTACGCCGTTTGCAGGAAGATTTGTCGGAACGTCTGGGTGCGGCGGTTAAATTTCAGCACTCTGCGAAAGGGAAAGGTAAGTTGGTCATTCAGTACAACAGCCTTGATGAGTTGGAAGGGATTCTCGATCACATTAAATAAAGTGGCGGTTATTCAAAGCTAACCCACGGAATTTATTTTTGATATACTGCCCTCCCCTGTTTTGGGCGAGTGGGTGAATTTAGCGTATGAGCAAACAAAAAGGGCCCGGACTTATACTGATTGGTGTTGGCACAATGTTGACATCTATGACTGTAGCTGGCTTTGGCCTCGGTTTATTCGTTGATTACTGGCTGGATACTCAGCCGATCTTTATGCTAATATTCGGCGGCCTTGGTATAGTGGGCGGGATCATTAAGGTGCATGGACTGTTGAGTAAGCTCGGATGAATGATTCTGCAAAGCCGAGTGAGTTGGCAGATAATGCAAAGAAAATCATATTGTTACAGCTAGGCATTGGCCTTGTTATAGCAATTGGTTTTTTCCTGAAAGATGGCTCGTGGGCAGCAATTTCTGCTTTTTATGGCGGTTTTGTGAGCGTGGCATCGACCACAATGTTGAGTCGCGGCGTTAATCGCGCCAGCATTGCCGCTGAGGAAAGTGCTCAAACGAGCCAAATGATTTTGTATTTGGGCGCAGTCGTACGTTTTGTACTGGTACTGGTCCTGTTTGGAATAGGGTTAGGCGCGCTAGAGATGGCAGCGCTGGCGTTGATTATCGGTTTTGTAATCACGCAATTGGTGTTTGTCTTGATGGCTGGCCGACAGGGCCGCGAAAAACAGACGAACACTGAATAAATAAGAATTCAGTAATAATTTTTGGAGAGTGCAGGTTTGAGCGGATCATCTGATGGCGGCGGGACAGTCGCGTATATTCAGCATCACCTGACCAACCTATGTGTTGGTGACTGTGATCCTGTAACACACAAGGCACAAGGCTTTTGGGCGCTGCATATAGACACCGTCTTCTTCAGTGTTGCATTAGGCGTACTGATGATTGTGGTCAGCGCGCGTTTGGGTCGTAATCTGGCGACTGACACCCCGGGTGGCTTTCAGAACTTTGTCGAGATGATTATCGACTTTGTCAGCGGCCAGGTAAAAGATACCTTCCCTGGCTATAACCCGATTATCGCGCCACTCGCGTTAACCATTTTTGTCTGGGTATGGTTGATGAACTTCATGGATCTGATTCCAGTTGATCTGCTGCCGTTGATTGCATCAGGTGTGTTAGGTATCGAATACCTTAAAGTGGTGCCGACCACTGATTTGAATACCACGATGGCGATGTCGCTTACCGTGTTTGCCTTGATTATTTATTATAATTTCAAGGTTAAAGGCGCTGTAGGCTATCTTAAGATGTTCTTGTTCCATCCTTTTGGTAAATTTTTTGTGCCAGTGAACATCGTGATGTCAGTGATTGAGGAGTTGGCTAAACCATTGAGTCTTGGACTTCGACTATTTGGTAATCTGTTTGCGGGTGAGCTGGTCTTCCTGCTGATCGCATTGATTGGTGGCACCATGGCGGTTGGCCTTGGCGCATTGATCTGGTTTCCACTGCAAGTTGTACTTGATCTTGGCTGGTTGATTTTCCATCTGCTGGTGATCACGCTGCAGGCATTTATTTTTATGGTGCTGACCATTGTTTACCTGGCGATGGCGCACACTGAAGATCATTAGTTAGTAGCGCTCTTTAATCAGTATTTAAGAGTGCGAGATGTTTTAAGTTTTATTTGATTTAGTAGTTTAATTTTTAGCGTTTTGATTTAATATTTTTTAAATAGGAGATGTACCAAATGACACCTGATATGATTGCTCAAATTTATGCCTCTACTGCTGTTGGCGTCGGAATTATCCTGGCGGCTGCGGGTCTGGGTTCGGCTATCGGCTGGGGTCTGATCTGTGCGAAAACGCTTGAAGGGATTGCGCGTCAGCCTGAAATGCGGCCTGCACTAATGACTAACATGTTTATCTTTGCCGGTCTGATGGAATCTTTCCCTTTCATCATTCTAGCGTTCGCAATGTGGTTCCTGTTTGCAAACCCATTCGTAGGTGCCCTAAGCAACGCTATTGGTGCGTAAGGTTTAACCGGCTTTTAGTTGGTAATACCTTATTTATTTAGGAGACTTAGATGAATATTAACGTAACACTGATTGCGCAGATTATCGCATTCGTTACGCTGTTGTGGTTCGTCAATAGAGTGTTGTGGAACCCGATGAATGACCTTCTGACCGCAAGGCAGAAGCGCATCGCTGACGGTTTGGCTGCTGCAGACAAGGGCAAGCATGATCTTGAACTTGCTGAAAAGCGCGCCAAAGAGCACTTGGTTGAAGCGAAATCTCAAGCGGCTGAGATCCTGTCTCAAGCTGAAAAACGTGGCAACGAAATTGTCGAAGAGGCAAAAGAGAAGGCACGTGCAGAAGGTGATCGTCTGATCACTGGCGCTAAAGCTGAGATTGAACAGGAAGCGAATCGAGCTAAAGAACAGCTTCGTGGCAAAGTAGCAACGGTTGCTGCTGCTGGCGCGGGTCGAATTCTTGGTCGTGAAGTGGACGAAAAGGCCCATGCCGATCTGTTGAAAGATCTGGTTGGCCAGATTTAAGAGGGCTGAACGAGCATGGCTGAAAAAAGCACAATCGCACGTCCTTACGCACAGGCTATTTTTGACCAGGCAGCGGCTTCAAAGCAGTTTGCCCAGTGGTCTGAAAATTTGGCACTAGCGTCGCTTGTAGCACAGGACAGTGGAATGCAGGGCGTGATTGGTAATCCGCGTCTGAGCAATGCACAACTGGTAGAGCTTTTTATTGGGGTTTGTGGCGACAACTTTAGTGACGCCGCAAAAAACCTGATAGGACTATTGGCCGAGAATGGACGATTGACTGTCCTGCCTGAAATCACAGCAATGTACGAAGCGTATCGTGCAGAAGCTGAGAAGACTGTTCAGGCAGAGGTTATCTCCGCATTTCCGGTGACCAGTGCGCAGCAGACCAGTATCAAAAAAGCGCTGAAAAAGCGTTTGGGTCGTGAGGTCGAGCTCGTCTGCAAAACAGACAACTCTCTAGTGGGCGGTGCCATCATTCGCGCAGGCGATATGGTCATTGATGGTTCGGTGACGGCTCAGTTGGAAAAACTGACCCACGCACTGACACATTAATACGTGCCACTGAAATAATTCGTTATAGAGGATATAAACATGCAGTTAAATGCAGCAGAAATCAGTGAGCTGATTAAGCAACGAATCGAAGGTTTCGAAGCAGTCAGTGAGGCGCGTACCGAAGGTACCGTTGTCAGCGTTAAAGATGGTGTTGTGCGTATTCACGGTCTTGCCGACGTGATGCAGGGCGAAATGATTGAATTCGCCAACAACACTTTTGGTATGGCGCTTAACCTTGAGCGTGACTCTGTTGGTGCCGTTATCATGGGCGCTTACGAGAGCATCTCTGAAGGTGACACCGCTAAATGTACCGGTCGTATTCTTGAAGTTCCTGTCGGTCGAGGCCTTCTTGGTCGCGTGGTTAACTCACTGGGTGAGCCAATCGATGGTAAAGGTCCAATTGAATCAGACGGTACCTCTCCAATTGAAAAAGTAGCGCCAGGCGTTATTGCACGTCAGGGTGTTGATCAGCCAGTTCAAACGGGACTGAAAGCGATTGATGCGATGGTGCCGATTGGCCGTGGCCAGCGTGAGCTGATCATTGGTGATCGCCAGACAGGTAAAACAGCGGTTGCGATCGATGCGATCATTAACCAGAAAGGTACCGGTGTTAAATGTATCTACGTTGCGGTTGGTCAGAAGGCCTCTTCTGTTGCTAACGTGGTACGTAAACTGGAAGAGCATGATGCACTGGCTCACACCATCATCGTTGCAGCGACCGCTTCTGATCCAGCTTCTATGCAGTTCATCGCACCATACGCGGGTTGCTCAATGGGCGAATACTTCCGTGATCGCGGCGAAGATGCACTGATCGTTTATGATGATCTGACCAAGCAGGCCTGGGCATATCGTCAGGTTTCACTACTGCTTCGTCGTCCGCCAGGTCGTGAAGCGTATCCAGGTGATGTTTTCTATCTTCATTCCCGTCTGCTAGAGCGTGCTGCTCGTGTAAATGTTGATTACGTAGAGAAATTCACCAATGGTGAAGTGAAAGGCAAAACTGGTTCTTTGACCGCGCTGCCAATCATTGAAACCCAGGGTGGTGACGTATCAGCATTCGTACCAACCAACGTAATTTCGATTACTGATGGTCAGATCTTTCTTGAGACCGATCTGTTCAACTCAGGTATCCGTCCTGCGATCAACGCCGGTCTGTCGGTATCTCGAGTGGGTGGTGCAGCGCAGACCAAGATCATTAAGAAGCTTGGTGGCGGTGTACGTCTTGATCTTGCGCAGTATCGTGAACTTGCTGCATTTGCACAGTTTGCTTCTGATCTTGATGAAGCAACAAGAAAGCAGCTTGAGCGTGGACAGCGTGTCACAGAACTGATGAAGCAGAAACAGTACGCACCAATGAGTGTTGCAGATCAGGCGACATCTCTATTTGCTGCTAATGAAGGCTTCCTGGATGATGTTGAACTGGCTAAAGTTGGCGTATTTGAAGCGGCGCTTATTAGCTACATGAACAGCAGCCACGCTGACTTGATGGCGACCATCAACAAATCTGGTGACTTCAATGGCGATATCAAAGGTGGGCTGACATCAGCTATCGAGTCATTTAAGGCAAACAACGTCTGGTAAAGACGGGAGAGTTGTAATGGCCGTAGGCAAAGAGATACGCACCAAGATCACGAGCATTAAGAACACGCAGAAGATCACGCGTGCGATGGAGATGGTTGCTGCGAGTAAGATGCGTAAGGCTCAGGACCGCATGCGGGCATCACGCCCTTATGCGCAGAAAATGCGCAATGTTGTTGATCATTTAGCACATGCACATCCTGAATATAAGCATCCGTATCTGGAAGATCGCGACGCGAACCGTATCGGTTATATCGTCATCTCTTCAGATCGTGGTCTATGTGGTGGTTTGAACAGTAACCTGTTCAAGCGCACTGTTATATCGATGAAAGAATGGCACGACCAGGGTAAAGAGATTGATCTCTGTACCATTGGTGGTAAGAGTGCCGCTTTCTTTGGCCGGATGGGTGGCAATGTTATTGCCCAGGCTGCACACCTGGGTGATCGACCTGAGATTACTGACCTGATTGGTTCGGTTAAGGTGATGTTAGATGCCTTTAATGAAGGCAAGATTGATCGTCTTTATGTGGTTTACAACGAGTTTGTAAACACCATGACTCAGGCGCCTAAGGTTGAGCAGCTGCTACCGGTTGAGAAAAAAGAAGACAAAGAGCTAGCGCATCACTGGGATTATTTCTACGAGCCTGAAGCGAAGGATGTGTTAGATGCCTTGCTGGTTCGTTTTATTGAATCTCAGGTCTATCAGGGTGTGGTTGAAAACCTTGCCTGTGAGCAGGCAGCAAGAATGGTTGCGATGAAGTCCGCATCTGATAATGCTGGTGATCTAATTGGTGATTTGCAGCTGATCTACAACAAGGCGCGTCAGGCGGCGATTACTCAGGAGATCTCTGAGATCGTGAGTGGCGCATCCGCAGTTTAGCGCGAGCCCTGGTTGACTGAGTGATTCAGCATTTTTGCAAGACAAGATATTAAAATTTTATAAGAGGATTTAAGGCGATGAGTGCAGGAAAAATAGTACAGATTATCGGTGCTGTTGTTGACGTGGAATTTCCACGCGACGCCATGCCCAAGGTCTATGATGCATTGAATGTGGGTGAAGTAAATCTTACCCTTGAAGTGCAGCAGCAGTTGGGTGATGGTGTTGTTCGTACCATCGCCATGGGTTCTACCGACGGTGTTCAACGTGGTAAAGCAGTTAGCAACACCGGTGGCCCGATTGCAGTGCCAGTTGGTGAAAAGACGCTGGGACGTATCATGGACGTTCTGGGTGACCCAATCGATGAAAAAGGGGCAATCGGTGAAGACACCCGTTGGGCAATTCATCGTAAAGCGCCAAGCTACGAAGAGCAGTCAGGTAGTACTGAACTGTTAGAGACCGGTATTAAAGTGATCGATCTACTTTGCCCATTCGCTAAGGGTGGTAAAGTGGGTCTGTTCGGTGGTGCGGGTGTCGGTAAGACCGTTAACATGATGGAGCTTATCCGTAACATCGCGATTGAGCATAGCGGTTACTCAGTATTCGCGGGTGTGGGTGAACGTACTCGTGAGGGTAACGATTTCTACCACGAAATGACTGAGTCTAACGTAATCGACAAAGTATCATTGGTCTATGGTCAGATGAATGAGCCTCCAGGCAATCGTCTACGTGTTGCGTTGACGGGGCTGACCATGGCTGAGTACTTCCGTGACGAAGGTCGTGACGTACTGTTATTTGTTGATAACATCTATCGTTACACCCTGGCGGGAACAGAAGTATCTGCGCTACTGGGTCGTATGCCTTCTGCGGTAGGTTATCAGCCGACACTGGCTGAAGAGATGGGTGTACTGCAAGAACGTATTGCTTCTACCAACAAAGGTTCGATTACTTCGATCCAGGCGGTATATGTACCTGCGGATGATCTGACAGATCCATCACCTGCAACCACCTTTGCTCATCTGGATGCGACCGTTGTACTGTCTCGTTCAATTGCAGAGCTTGGTATTTACCCAGCGATTGATCCACTAGATTCAACCTCACGTCAGCTTGATCCGCTGGTTATCGGTCAGGAGCACTATGATATTGCACGTGCCGTTCAGGGTACATTGCAGCGTTATAAAGAGCTGAAAGATATCATCGCGATTCTGGGTATGGACGAGCTGTCAGAAGAAGACAGACAGACCGTAACCCGTGCGCGTAAGATTCAGCGTTTTATGTCACAGCCTTTCTTTGTTGCTGAGGTTTTCACCGGCGCACCAGGAAAATATGTCTCTTTGAAAGACACCATCAGTGCATTCAAAGGCATTATTGCTGGCGAATACGATCACCTGCCAGAGCAGGCGTTCTATATGGTTGGTTCAATCGAAGAAGCGGTTGAAAAGGCCAAAACCATTCAATAATCGCGCTTGCGCAATGGTAGGATAAGTGATGGCAATGACAATACATGTAGATATCGTAAGTGCCGAGAGTGAGATTTTCTCTGGTACTGCCGAGATGGTATTTGCACCAGGCGCTATGGGTGAACTGGGGATTCTTCCCCGCCACGCCCCGCTGTTAACGCAGCTTAAGCCCGGTGAAGTACGCATTAAAAATGGTGACAGTGAAGAGTCATTTTATGTCTCTGGTGGCATGCTTGAGGTTCAACCTCATGTAGTAACAGTTCTTTCTGATACTGCACTGCGCGCCAAAGATATTGATGAAGCGGCTGCGCTGGAAGCGAAACAGAAAGCTGAAGATGCATTACAAGATAAAACTTCAGAGTTCGAATACGCCAAAGCACAGTCTGAGCTGGCAGAAGCCGTTGCTCAGTTACATGCGATTAAAAAATTGAAGAGTCGCGGCCGCTAATTAGCCAGCCTCTCATCATAGATCGCTAGACAAAGGCCGTTTAATAGACGGCCTTTGTCGTTATTGGTACATTACAATTGTGGTAACCAAGCCATTATCCCCGATTATTTCGGGTTAACATGTCAAAGAGAGATTGGATGGATTTAAGCGTTGTTATTCTCGCAGCAGGCCAGGGATCGCGCATGCGATCAAAACTCCCCAAGGTGTTACATAAACTGGCACACAAGCCACTATTAACGCATGTAATTGATGTTGCAGAGCAGCTTTCCGCGCAGGATATCCACGTTGTCTATGGTCATGGCGGTGAAGTTGTCAGGGATGCCCTCTTCGATCGCAAAGTTAGCTGGGTTAAACAGGAAGAACAGCTGGGCACTGGCCATGCGGTTGCGCAGGCAGCACCGCATTTGATTGATGACCATGTGGTACTGGTCCTTTATGGTGATGTGCCTCTGACCACTCGAGGTACCCTTCAGCAGTTACTAGAACAGGTCTCCACTACGAGTATGGGACTCTTAACTGCTGAACTACCAAATCCGCATGGCTATGGTCGAATTGTTCGCAATAGCGACCGTGCGGTGCAGTGCATTACAGAAGAGAAAGATGCCACTGAAGAGATTCGCAAGATCACCGAGGTCAATACTGGCATCCTTGCTGTATCAGGCGGAAAGCTAAAAGAGTGGCTTGGTCGTCTGAAAAATAACAATGCACAGGGTGAATACTATCTGACCGATATCATTGCGATGGCAGTGAGTGATGGTATTGAGGTAAAGACTTCCCAGGCGAGTGCTGTCGAAGAAGTGGAAGGGATTAATAACCGAAGTCAACTTGCACGTATCGAACGTTATTACCAACGGCAACAGGCTGAACAGTTGATGACTGCTGGCGTGACATTAAAAGATCCAGCGCGTTTTGATCTGCGCGGTACGGTAGAAACAGGCACCGACGTGGTGATCGATATCAACGTAATTCTTGATGGAGATGTTGTCCTCGGCAGTGAAGTTGAGATTGGCGCAAACTGTGTGATTACCAATACAAACATTGGTGATGGCTGTGTCATTCTTCCAAATAGCGTGATTGAAAATGCAGTGTTGGGGCGTGAATGTACCATCGGCCCTTTTGCTCGCATACGTCCGGATACAAATCTGGCTGCAAAGGTTAAGATCGGTAATTTTGTTGAGGTGAAAAAGGCCGAGGTCGGTGAAGGCTCTAAGATCAACCATCTTAGCTATGTTGGTGACAGCATCGTTGGCAAGAATGTAAACATTGGTGCAGGTACGATCACCTGTAACTATGATGGTGCCAATAAACACCTCACTGAAATTGGTGATGGTGCCTTTATCGGTTCAAATAGCCAGCTGGTTGCACCGGTTAAGGTTGGTGCGGGTGCAACTATCGGTGCGGGCTCGACGATTACAAGTGATACCCCCGCTGACACATTGACGTTAACGAGGGGCAAACAACGATCAATCGACTCCTGGGCGCGTCCGCAAAAGAAAAAGTGATTTGTGGCAAAATTTAGCGATAGATAGTTAATGAGGTGAGTTATGTGCGGGATTGTCGGAGCGATTGCTGAGCGTGATATTGTTCCAGTTTTACTGGAGGGCTTACGTCGCCTTGAATATCGTGGCTATGATTCAGCGGGTATCGCGGTGCTTAATCAGTCCGGGAATATTGGTAGAGTTCGCGCGCCTGGAAAGATTAGCGACCTGGAGAGAGTGATCGCCAGTGATCCGCAGAAAGGTGGTGTTGGCATCGGGCATACTCGCTGGGCAACACACGGTAAGCCAACAACGGCCAATGCGCATCCTCATTTGTCTAGACACAGTGTGGCCGTAGTGCACAATGGCATTATTGAAAACCACGAAACGTTGCGACGCGAGCAGACAGAGCGGGGATACGAATTCACCTCTGAGACAGATACCGAAGTTATTGTTCATATGATTCACCAGAGCATGGCCAATGGCAACAATATGCTGGATGCCGTGCGAGAGGTGACAACAAAGCTTGACGGTGCCTACGCACTGGGTGTGATTAGCAAAAACGATGATGGTCGTTTAATAACTGCAAGGTTAGGTAGTCCGCTAGTGATTGGTGTTGGCATTGGCGAGCACTTTATTGCCTCTGATGTCGCGGCTCTTTTACCCGTTACCCAGCAGTTTATTTTCCTGAAAGATGGTGATGTTGCTGATATCACCAAAAATAAAGTGACGGTCTATGATGTAAATGGTGAGGTAGTTGAGCGCCCGGTGACTATCAGTCAGCTGACTGCAGATTCAGTTGGCAAGGGTGAATACAACCATTACATGATGAAGGAGATCCATGAGCAGCCGAATGCGATTGCAGAAACGCTTGAAGGTCGCATCAGTAAAAAACGGGTGCTTGAAGGTGCGTTTGGTGTTGGCGCAAGTGAGATATTTGATGAGATAAAGGGTGTTCACATCATTGCATGTGGTACCAGCTACCATGCGGGAATGATTGCACGTTACTGGTTTGAATCACTGGCGGGTGTACCGTGTAGTGTTGAGGTGGCGAGTGAGTTTAGATACCGTAATCCGGTCGTGCGTAATAACTCATTGATCATTAGTATCTCTCAATCAGGTGAAACGGCAGATACCCTGGCCGCATTGAAAGAAGCAAAAAAACGGGGCTTTGGCCATTCGCTTGCGATCTGTAATGTACCTGAAAGTTCATTGGTTAGAGAGTCAGATCTGTTTTTAATGACGCGTGCCGGGCCAGAAATAGGCGTTGCTTCGACCAAAGCATTTACCACTCAGCTGGTTTCATTGATGCTACTCGTGATCGCACTGGGTAGGCGCCACGCGATGCCCGCACATGTCGAGGAGGCATTGGTTAAGCACCTGATATCGCTACCCGCCAAGGTTGAAGAGGTGCTCGCCCTTGATGATAAGATCAAAGAGGTTGCTGAACAATTTGGTGATAAAAACCATGCGCTATTTCTGGGGCGTGGAACGCAATACCCGGTTGCAATGGAAGGTGCGCTTAAGCTTAAAGAGATCTCTTATATTCATGCCGAGGCCTACCCTGCTGGCGAATTAAAACATGGTCCATTGGCATTGGTAGATGCCAATATGCCCGTGATTGCGGTTGCGCCTAACAATGAATTACTTGAAAAGCTTAAATCTAACCTGCAGGAAGTGAGTGCGCGCGGTGGACAGCTTTTGGTATTTGCAGATGAATCCGTTCATGTTGAAGAGGAAGATGGTATCGAGGTTGTATCGGTCGCTTCAGTGGATGATGCGATTGCGCCGATTGTTTATTCGGTACCACTGCAGTTGCTGTCATATCATGTGGCGGTGTTGAAAGGAACAGATATTGATCAACCAAGAAATCTTGCAAAATCGGTGACGGTTGAATAAGTTGACGACGAAAAATATTAGGACCAAAAGCGTAATGAAGAGAGTCCTGGCTGCGGCCTTGATGGCGTTGAGTGGTAGTGCCAGTGTATGTGTAAGCGCCGGTGTAATGGATGATTTGATAGTAGTTGAGTCGCTCGATAACACTATTCGCGGTGATGGCCTGCATGGTGAAGTGTTGGCAGCAGTGGTAACGCGCCCTAAATACTCAGGTTCTCAAACATCCTCCGCAGTCGTATTGCCGCTGATTAATATCAGCTATAACGATGCGCTCTACTTTAATGTACATCGCCTTGGTTATTGGCTGCCATGGAAATTCGAAGACGATAAAGTGCGCTTTGGTTTGCTGGCTGAGCAGCAGCGCGGATTTGTCGCAACGGATGGCGCACTACTGGCCGGGATGTCTGATAGAGAGACGGCAACAGAGGCCGGTGTCAATGTAGCGTGGGATAGTCCTATTGGTTACCTCGATTTTGCCTATCTCAATGATGTGTCAGATACCCATGATGGCGCAGCCGTTAAGGTGATGCTTTCTACCCGTTTAATAGAGCGTGGAAAACTATTTATTAAGGCGAGTGGTGGTTATGAACGCATGAGTCGTCGCGCGGCCAGTTATTATTACGGTGTTAAGCCTGAAGAGGTAACCGCAACACGACCTCAATATGCCGCTGTGGATAGTACTATTCACACTTACTTTGCACTGGATGCGCGTTATCGCCTCAGTAAGCAGTGGTCGTTAAACGCGCATCTGAGTAACAATAAGCTGGGTGAGCAGATTGAAAATAGCCCGGTTGTTGATAGGACAAACGTCACGGTTGCTTATATTGCTGCGGGCTGGCACTTCTAATAATTGATTATTAGCTACCTGGTTGAGTGAGTAACACCACCCTCCCCTGTTATCTTTGGTGAGGTTCTGTTTGACCGCTTTGCCGATGGCAGTGTCGTGCTCGGTGGCTCGGCCTTTAATGTCGCGTGGCACCTCAAGGTGCTTTGGCCTTGAACCGTTGCTGATTAGCGCGGTGGGCAGTGATTCACTAGGTGATCAGGCGCTGTGTTCGATGCGGCAGTGGCGCATGAACGTCAGTGGTATTCAATCGACTGGAACCGCACCGACTGGTCGTGTGAATGTCTCAATCATCGATGATGACCCACAGTTTGAGATCGAGCAAAATCAGGCCTATGATTTTATCGATGGTGTGATGGCGAAACAGGCTATTACCTCGCTGCCTCACGCTTCTTTGTTGTATCACGGCACACTGGGCATTCGGCATGCACAATCATATGCTGCGCTAAGCCAGTTGCGTAGCGATCTATCCTTGCCGTTCTATTTTGATATTAACCTAAGGCCTCCCTGGTATTGCGAGGGCGTTATCGAAGAGGCATTACAGCAAGCTAGCTGGTTAAAGGTGAATGAGCATGAGTTTCAGCATCTACAGCAGTTATTAAAACTGGACGATGACGACGAGCGCGCAGCAATAGCACTGCAAGCGCGTTATGAACTGAAATCATTGTTAATCACGCGCGGCAGCGCGGGTGCATGCGTACTGGTGGAAGCTGGCGCTATCAACCAATGCTCGACGCAAATGACGGCGTTGATTGATACCGTGGGTGCGGGTGATGCCTTTAGTGCGGTTGTGATCTATGGCCTAACCGTTGGCTGGCAATGGCCGCAGATCGTTGAACGTGCCGTCGCGTTTGCAAGCGCAATCTGTGGTGAGCGTGGTGGTGTGTTTAAATCACAGCGGGATTATGACCACTTTATTCAACAATGGCGTGATTAGTTCTGTGATTACATGACGTTAAATGTTGAGTGCTGATATAATCAAGCCACGCGCCCGTAGCTCAGCTGGATAGAGTACCGCCCTCCGAAGGCGGGGGTCACAGGTTCGAATCCTGTCGGGCGCGCCACTAAAATCACGCAGTTACCTAATCTTCAATAAGCTTACGAACAATAGTGGTACGGATTCCTGCTTGCGAGAATGACGCTAAAGTGGCAACAGGTTTGGGTTGGGAGGTGTGATGTTTGAGGGGATAAATCAACGACTTCTGTAATTTGTGAACTCTCTAGAAAGACTATGAAGGTTTAAGTTTACGTAATATTTTTCCTTCAGCAGGGGAAAATGAAAGTAGAGTATATTTACAATCATCAAGTGCCTCCTTCAATACGTCTTCTTCCTCAGACGTGGCAAATATGATCTGCCCTGTACCAGATGCTTTCGAAGCACCTCTTAGTAGCCCAGAAAAACTTAGCTTGTTTGCCTCTTGCTGACGAGGCTCATCGAAAATAAGTATGCCTGGGTGATTGGTTTTAAATGCTTCCCTTAAGCTAAACAAACTAATTAGATAACTCCATATTACACGAATCCCATCACTTGCTGAGGTGTCAAACCCTAGATCAAAACCTTCTCTTGTTGGTAAATAACTGTCTCTTGAAATTTTTAACAGTTCAGGATCAAAGCTAGAGAAGCCGAACTCCGATAGATAATTAACAACCTGAGTTTCTAGCGCATTCAACTTTTCTTTATCGTTTAGGCTAAACCCATGCTCAGGAAATCCTCGCCGTAGCCTTATTAGCTCTATATATTGAGTGTGAAGTTTATCAAGTTCATTTCTGAAATCTGCAATCTTAACGACTGCTTCATCATAATCCTTAATCAGGTTTTCTAATCTAATTTTTTCCCTCAGATACTCTTCGCTTGGAACATCGTTATCAGAGTATTCTTCTTGCTTTAAACGAGATATGTCCTCTGCATAGCGGTCAATTTCTTTTTCAAGATTTTTTAACTCTAGAGTTTTAATTTCGAGTTGGGTGGTGTAGCTATGTAGAACGCTTTTGAAAGTATTAATTTGATTTTTAATAAAATCCAAGCTTTCTTCTAGTGACATCAAATCATCAGAGCATTCAAGTTCCACACTATGGTCTGAATACTCTCGTCCACACGTTGGGCACTCATTATTCAAAATAGGAATATTATTCAATGTTTGAAAGCCTTTTACCTTTTTAAGGTCTTCATATTTTCGTTTATCATCGATTAGGTTCTCTATTCTTATCTGAGTGGCCTCTACCTGATTCTGTATGAATGATAGTTCATCCGATAAAGCCTCGTACTTATTATCTTTTATTTCCAGCTCGCTATTTAGCTCTCGAATTCTATTTCGTTGGTATTTACTATTAGCCTGATCAGAGGTGGGTTGTTTTTCTAAATTATGTTGCTTTAATTCAGTTCTACTTCCCTCTAAAGCAGTAGTCAAGGATTGCCACTCTTCTTGATACTCTATTAAAATGTCCAGTTTGTACGGTTCAAATTTTGCACTTAGTGTGTCTTTTACACCCCCCCTGTGTCAGGATAGATGTCACCCTTTATAAAACCCATATTAATAGAGATCAGGGGGCGGTTTTGAGCAAAAAATGGCGCGTTATTCGAGCGAGCGTAAAGAGTCAATATTAAAGAAATTAC
>Ga0316203_1000493_pt1 | contig 46974 bp, 53 predicted proteins | sample 6monrhotite_MG_FD_204940 | JGI IMG/M metagenome (GOLD analysis project Ga0316203, IMG submission 204940) | Microbial mat bacterial communities from mineral coupon in-situ incubated in ocean water Damariscotta River, Maine, United States -... | ecosystem: Environmental > Aquatic > Marine >... | reverse complement strand
GATCAATAAAGTCGAGTTGCCCATTCTGACCCCAGTGCTAAGAGCACGGCCTTGAATCTAAGGGCTTGCCTCGCCGCAGACTGATGATGCCTCATCTGACCGCGTTTACGAGATACAAGCTTTGGCCCTCGGTGTAAAACACGAACCTTGTCCTTCCATGCCGGTGCCCCACTATCTGTTTTGATGGCATCCAACGCATGTTTCGCAGACTCAAAATGAGGTTTTAAATGCTTTACCGTACCTATCGGAAGCAAAAGCTCCAGATGTTCACTGGCCAGATAGAATGCCAAAGCTGTATGCGAATCCATGCCAGGAATATCCATAACATCGGCATCGGGCATCCAGGACCAGCCGAACGGCTTATCCCTGTCATCACACACCAAAGGGAAAATGGATGAGAACGTCACCAGATCACGCTGGATGGTTCGAGCAGTAACCTTGAATCCTTCATCTGCAAGGCGCTGTTTAATCTCGGTCGTAGCCATCTTACTCGGGCTTCTTGGCACAAGTCTCAGCATCTGCCATTGGCGCATCAGTGTATCACTCATCCTTCACTACCTCGCGAGTTTCCTGCTTCACTTTCTTTCGATCATAATCTTTGGGTGACTTCTGCACCTGCGTTGGAGGCGCAAACTTCTTGCGAACCTTAAGATCTGATTCTTTGATTGCGCCTACATGTATCGTTTTCTTTTTAGTCATGCGACTTAGCGTAACACACAATGCGACATTATGTGTCGCACCCTGTTAGGCAACTGATCTTCTACCACAATCACATCAGTTTATTTCTTTTGTATCAATAACTTCAAAACACAGAAACAACGAGACTACCTTCAAAGAATAGTGACTTATCCGTACACGACATCACTCGTCGCAATAGTCTTTATTCTGCTGCATAAAGGAGACTATTCTCATGAAAAAAATCACCCCAAAGGGGAAGGACATCGTAATTTGAAAATCGCAGTGGTATGCATTGGCGGTGGAGGCATGAATACTTTTCATGAATTGCAAAGCATAGACGTTCCTGTGGAAAAGTTTATTGCCATAGACAGAGATAAAGAATCCCTAGCAAGATCGAGGCTGTCTATCAAAATTGAATTGGATGCAATCAAAAATGATCCTGAGATTATCGTGCACGCAGCAAAGCAGCAGGAAGTACTTATCAGAAAAATGCTACGGGGCGTAGATGTTATAGTTCTTGTGGTAGGCATGGGCGGCCTTACTGGCACTCATACTTCGCCTGAAATAGCTATTTTTGCACGAAAGATGGGGATCCAAGTTTGGGCCATTGTGACTATGCCATTTGGTTTTGAAGGGAATAGACGTGCTCAAACTGCCAAAGAAGGGATAGCAAATTTGCAAAAAAACACTGATGGGCTGTTATGTTTGTCCAATCAACAGTTGATTGAAGATTGTAGCAGCAAAAGTGTTTCTATGCTTGAGGCATTCCGATTGGCGGATGAGGGCATTGCACATGTTCTTGGCATGCTCTCAGAAGGCATGGATGATCCAGATCAGATATTAGATCAGCTTCCAAATATATGGTCAGTGTACAAAGCCTTCAAATTCAGAACCTCCTGTCGATCAGTTTCTGAGCCTATCGATGTTGCTTGTTCATTTTGTGGTAGGCATAACTCCGATGTTGAGAAGATGCTTGGTGGCGCATCAGCTGCGATTTGCGATGAGTGCGTTGAAATGTGCGCAGAAATCATGACAGAGGAATGTGGCGATTTTGAACTTTGCGTTGAAGAGGATGAATACGACGGAGAAACCTAAAAAACAGGATACTCCTTGCCAATGCTGATATTTTACCGGCCACTTCATGTGCGCGATTAATGAGGCTTTTAGTAATGTGCTGGCAACGGGTTAATTAAATTTCTATTTTTCGCGCCCCTGCTTGTCGCATCGTACAAGAATGCATCATTATATGTCGCACTGGACACAAGAGTTCAGGCTTGTGAGCTGACTCCACCAGTCAGGCACATATAAACCTCGGCCAGCAGTTCAGCATCAATCAATGCGCCATGCAATGAGCGACGATTCCGATTAATACGGTAGCGATCACAGAGTGCGTCAAGATTATTCAACTCATTTGGATGCTTCTTGCGAGCCAGTGACAACGAATCAATTACCGGCATATGATCAATAGACGGAAAGCCACTCAGTCGTAGTTCATTATTGATAAAACCAAGATCAAATGGAGTATTGTGAATAACCAGTGTCGCCTCATCTATGAAGTCGAGGAAATCCTGCGCAATTTCCCTGAAGACAGGTTTATTGGCTACTTTGGCATTGTCGATACCATGAATACTTACCACCTCGGGCCGAATATTACATTCAGGATTGATGTAATGATGAAACACATGATCATCACCACACCTCATTACCCGCTCCACGACTTCGATAGCACCGATCTCGATGATACGATCACCGCGTTTAGGTAACAGTCCAGTAGTTTCTGTATCAAGCATAACCAGTCGCATCGTTTCTATATCTCTTCTCATTGAAGGAGAATCTCACGCCATGCGACATTTCATGACGCTTACCAAGATGCGCTGAATTTACCCGCTTACATCATCACTTAAAAAAACAGATTGAATACTTTACTCAGCACTTTGATTTTTTAAAAAGTTAATAGCTTGAGATAACCCGAAAGCAACTGTCCCAGCAGCTTTTTCGCCAAAACGAGCACTTGGATGGCAAAAGTCTATAATATGTGTAATTTTCTCATCAGGCAGGCCGTTCAGTCTGATCGTCCAGTAACCAACCCCATTGGGGGTGCTCATTGATGAAGAAGCCGTTTCTGAAAAGACCTCTTTAAAAACTATTTCACCAACACCGCAACAAACAATAAAATCTGGTTGATAAATTGCGATTTGAGCCCGGATGTATTCCTTATATTTTCTAGCAAAATCAATCAATGTTTCATTTTGAACCGAGCCCCCTCCTCCTGCTTTTTTCAACTGCATAAAAGCAAATGGAGCTAAAGACTCTTTTACCGATTTGGACTTTACCTGTTCCCATTTAATTTTAGGGTTTAATATAGGAACACACCAATTCCTGATCTTCTTCCACCAAGCACCTGGTTCTGTTCTTAATTCCTCTCTTTGCTCGTAAGGGCCTGGATTTGAGAGAATATATTTTGCTCCCATATTTGCATCCTTTAGAATAAAAATAATTTTTAATTCTGATTTAGAATATGCATCAGGCGAAGGGCAGCCATCCTTTATGAAACACTTTATTTCATCCTGTGCCATCCATTTATCAAAAAGTTCATCTTCTTTTTTTTTGATGTCCATAAAGCACGCCCTTTAATTAATGTCCTTCAGATATTTGATGCAAATGGTAACCATCAACAACGATATGATCATCATGAGGTTTCATAACATTAAACATCTTTTTTTTCTCCCTGGCATTTCACAGACTATATTGAAATATAGTCTCTCGGCAGCACCATTTATCGTGGAGAAAACAACAATACCGCCACTTATTAATCAGCCCAGAATGAATGTAGCATTTTGTTTCGACGTAGTTTATTCAAAGCTTTAGCTTCAATCTGGCGAATACGTTCACGTGTTACGCCAAACTGCTTGCCCACCTCCTCCAGCGTATGTTCGGTATGACCTGCCAACCCAAATCGCATAGCAATAACCATCGACTCGCGTTTGCTTAGTGCATCTCTTCTGTTGCTTATCATTATCGCTCCTCCATATTCATAGAAATAAATAACAGCTTTAGGCGCTTGAGAGGTTTCATGACTCAAATTCAGGATTGCATGTCATACAGGGAATTTTAGTAACTCAAAGGCCTTCTCATTCATGGATTCAAGTCCATCGGCTAGCGAAGTACCTTCAGGTAAATGACGAATCAAAATATCATTGTAGCAGATTATCCGATGCTCTGATCCGTCAAAATCGACCAGAGACTTTTCAGCCAATTCCATTCGCTTACGTTCAAAACTGAATGGCACCACCAGCACAGTTACAACCTGCTTGCCGATAGATAGTAGATGATTACAGATAACTTGCGTCACCCAGGTACCGGTCATTCCACCAAGACCTGCCAGCAGGATGATATTATTCCGTCTATCCAGCATGTCAGTTAGTTCAGCCATCTGTTGCTGCATGGATGCCTGAATCTGCTTTTTACCAGTCGGCATGAAAACTTTCGCTTCGCCGTTAATAATACAAAGTCGATTCAATAATACCGTGGAGATATCTCCTGCCAGTTTCAGGCCATTTTTATCCCGATTGATGGCGATACGGCACACTTCCTGCGGCAGATGTGGAGCCCATGATTTCAGCATGTTTATACCGCAACCACCCACACCAATAAAAGCTGTTTCGTCCATACGATTATGCATGACCGTAGTACTTCCTATCGAACAGAGACACTTTCAACAGTTGAGCTGTAATCCTCATCATATCCTTATACCTCCGGATGAGGTAATAATAAACCAGCATGCGACAAATCAAGTCGCATGCGTTCAATAGAACGAATAGAGGGTCAGCGGATGTTGTTTCTTGTTACCCCTGATAACTACTGGCAGATACGGCAATGCGCTCAGCCAGACTGCGCACAGCCATGGAGAGGAAGGTCGTAAGATCTGAATCCTTCTGATAATTGGCTGAATGCAGGTTGGATACGCGCCCATCGGTGACAAACTGGAAGGCATTGCCCCACTTCTCTGTATGGCGGTGATCATAGACAGCAATAGGGATACCGCCCTGCTGTTTGATCAGAGAGAAACATGGAATATCGGTATAACCATCACCGACAAAAACCATCTGATTCAACGGGATGCGAATCTGATTGTCCGGAACCTTCTTGTTCACTTCAAACGGTTTGCTGCGTGATCCCTTGCCAATAATGCCTTTTTGAATCTGGAATATATAACGGGTCTTGTCGGTAAAGCTGATAATCTTTTTTGCTGTAACAGCGTTACCATCGTCATCGTAATGAAACTCGGATGCCCAGATATCGGTAAATTCATCAGCGATACTTGTACTTCTTAGCACATCACCGATGCCGCTACTGATCAGATAGAATTCAAGTGTGACACGTGGATTGGCCTCTCTGACCACAGTTCGCAAGTGGGAAAACACCTGCTCTACCCCGTCAAACAGAGGTACTGACTCACCCCATGCAGAGAGCCTGTCTTTGGTCATAGGTTTCATGCGGCCGCGCTCGGAAGCATCGATCATATGGCTTAGATAAGCAGGAACAGGATCCCATCCATCATCCATCATCGTGCCGACCTCTTTCCAGAAGCCTTCAATATCCTTTATACCAGCATGTTTAAGGAAGCCAGTTGTACTGTCCGGCCCCAATGTGTCGTCAAAGTCAAAAACGACTGCAATACGTTCCTGCATATATCCCCTCTTATGCCTGCAAAAATATATGGATCGAGTATGTCATTCCGGCACCTGACGAAATTTAACAATCATAGCAACGATAGCTATGCAACAGAGTGTTCCGAAAACTGAGACCGCAACCATCATCCACTGTTCCAGATGGGAATAATAGGCTGTAAAAATAGCCGATGCGGCTGCAAAGACCATCCACTGTAATAGGGAGAGTCCATCTACATCACGCGTTTTGAAGGTCATGCGGAGTTGATCTACAAAACCGACTGTAAAAGCCAGTGCTGCGATTGAACCCATTGTTTGCCAAATATCAATTGTCATTTCACCCACTACGTCTTCTGTTTGTGGCTCTTAAGCAGATGCTTATAGCCCTCTTCCGACTGTCTAGTTCATTTATGAACAGAGTCAACAAGACATCGGATTATAAGTGGGTAGTGATCGATGATGTGTAGCAGCAGAATCTACTGTATTAATACTTTCAGGTGAAATAGGGGTAGTTTGGCTCATATATATTAAGCCACTTTCTTGCATCATCAAGATTACAAAATATTTCAATCTCACCATGCTCACCAACCATGTGCTGCTGAAACATGCGGGATATGCCTATGATCAGAGCTGTATCTGCCACGATTGCCCTTTTGGCATACTGGCCCCATGGACTGTTTGCGACAGCAGCCATTTTGTCCACGCTGTCCATATCTGTGTTTTCCTGCTCCAGACAGTTGATTAACTCTTTCATGTGCGGATCAAACAGCGGGGCTTTTTTTAACCGTTCCTGATGCTGATACATGTCATGACCCATCACACAGCCCCAGGCCCTGCTGAATACAGTCTGTAGGTTCGGATCTATGGTATAAGCAATGGGCATGACTGTATAAATATAGACGATATATGCTAAACCCCCAAATCAGATCGCAGTCCTGATGACAAGCTTGCCTTTTCTCCGGTTCATGCGTGGAATGACGAGATGACTACTCTGGATACAAGCAAGCTGCCAGCAGCCCTGATTCGTGTGTGTGAAGCTATAGCAGCCGCAAATGGTACGGCCTGGCTCGTTGGTGGTTCTGTTCGTGATATGTTGCTGAGCACAAAACCCAAAGATTTCGATCTTGAAGTGTATGGACTGGGAGCAGCCAGGCTGCAGGAGTTATTACAAAAACTGGGGCGGGTTGAATTCGTCGGCAGACAGTTTGGTGTATTCAAGCTCTGGTCTGGTGGTCTGGAAATTGATGTTGCCCTGCCCAGAACCGAGAGAAAAACCTCGCACGGCCACTGTGGTTTTGCAGTTGATTCCGATCCTTTCCTGAAACCTGAAACTGCATCATTGCGACGGGATTTCACAATCAATGCACTGATGATGAATCCGATAGACGGATGCATGGTTGATTTTCATGGTGGAGAAAAAGACTTGGAAAACAGTATCTTACGGCATGTAAGTGAAGCTTTCTCTGAAGATCCGCTCAGGCCTTTGCGAGCAATGCAGTTTGCAGCCCGATTCAAACTTACTCTTGATCACGAGACTGCCTCTTTGTGCCGCGAATTGGTCACAGAAGCAAAAACATTACCGCAATCCAGAGTCTGGTCGGAATGGAAAAAGTGGGCCTGTGCCGCTCACCCCTCATATGGGCTGCAAGCTTTACGAGACAGTGGCTGGATTGAACGTTACCCTGAGCTTCAGTCGTTGATTGAGTGCCCTCAAAATCCGCGTTGGCATCCTGAAGGTGATGTGTGGACACATACGTTACTCTGTTGTGATCAAGCTGCAGATCTTGCGAAGCGTGAGCAAATCAGCCCTGTGATCAGAGAGCGGCTTTTGTTTGCTACACTCTGCCATGATATGGGTAAGCCTTTGACTACAATCAAAGATGAGCATGGCAACATCATTTCTCCCGGACATAGTGAGGCTGGTGTCAAACCAGCCACTGCCTTCATGAAGCATATTGCTGCGCCCTCTTCCCTGGTCGATTTTCTGACCCCCTTGATCTGGGAACACATCACTCATCTACATGGAAAACCGACGGAACGGGCTGTTCGGCGTCTGTCGCACAGGCTTGAGCCAGCAAATATCGAACTGTGGGAGATGCTGGTTGAAGCTGATGCATCAGGACGTTTCCCCGCACCACCATCCCGTCCTGCCCTGTCATGGCTGCAGGAAGCGCAAAGACTTCAGTTTCATCAACATAAACCGAAAGCGCTGCTTACAGGAAAAACCCTTCTTGAACTGGGTGTAGCTCCAGGTCCCGCCATGGGTGAAATGTTACGCGCCGCTTACAATATTCAGCTGGATGGCAAAATTACAGATGAAATATCTGCAATTGGCTGGGCCAAACAACAGATCAGTCCCCGGTAATACCTAGGTCTAACAGTCAACCATTTGAAAAATTGACGTTTTTTCTTATACCTATATAATGCCGTTGCTTTTATTAAGGAGCCCAGTAATGCCCCACTATCGTCGTTTTTCCGATGCATCAGTAAGTGAAAAAATTCTCGACACCATGTTTCTTGTCACCATAGGTCTGGGTTACCTGTTTGCTCTTGGCCATACCTTCTATTCACACGAAGGGCGCGATGGTCAGTCAGGCCTGTCAGTAGAAGATGTTAAAATCGCTTATTACGGTGAACACCAGCAGACACGCCTCGGTGCTGCACTGAATGGCTCGATGGCTGGTAACCTGGAAACACCCGAACAGAAACAGATCATTGTCGACTGGATTGAAAACGGTACGGATGCAACAGAGTTCGATCAAAAGGTTGCTCCGATTCTGAATGATAATTGCATCGGCTGCCATTCTGTTGAAGCCGAAATGGGGCTGCCGCCACTAACCTCTTATAATGAAGTCATGCAGCTAACCCATGCCGATACCGGAGCATCGATTCAAAGTCTGGTTCGTGTCTCTCACATCCATCTGTTCGGCATTGCCTTTATCCTCTTCTTTGTCGGTCGTATTTTCATCCTCTGTGAGATGCCGGTAATGATGAAGCGTATTACAGTTGCTATTCCATTCATTGCGATTCTGATTGATATTCTCTCATGGTATATTACCAAATCGATCCCTGGCTTTGCCTATGTAGTAGTAATATCCGGCGGTCTGATGGGTCTATCACTGGCCATACAGATTCTGGTGTCGATGTACCAGATGTGGATTTATAAACCACTAGTGGAACCGATTGAAATGTAAGCAGTGTAATGATTGATGGTTTAGCGTAATCATTCCACTCATGGCTATTACCATAAAGAGTTAACATCCTCAGCTGAGGAAAAAGGAAAGGAGAAGCACAATGAAAAAAATGATCGCAATCATGATCACATCTGCATTTTTTGGACTTTCGTCACAGGTAGCACTCGCAAGTGACGGTGTCGATGCCGCAAAGCTTTTTAGCAGTAAATGCAAAATGTGCCACAGCATGGAGAAGAACAAAGCAGGCCCTGCAGTTAAAAATATGAGCAGCGATGCAGAAGTTCTGAAAACTGCTTTCACAACCAAGCGTGTTAAAATGATGAAAGGTGTAAACAAGAAACTGAGCGAAGCTGATATCGAAGCTTTGGTGGCATTTATTCAGTCCAATCAGTAATTGCAGTCTAAGACTTGCGCTAAGAAACTGTGTAGTAAATAGTTAGCATTTACTCACGGGAGGAGAATTCATGGGATTCAAACGTTCAATCGGGCTTATAATCGCCCTTTGTTTTATACCGGCAGTGGCATCCGCTTCAGATGAGATGGATGGTAAAATACTGTTTGAAAACAACTGCGCATCTTGTCATGGTATTGATGGAGAAGCGACAAAGTTCGGTAAAACATTAAAGCCTTTCCCTGCTCGCGACCACAAAGCCATTGCTTCTGTAGTTAGCCGGGATGAGCTGCGCCGGATTATTGCATACGGTATTAACGGCACTGCAATGACACCGAAGAAATATGATCTGGATAGCCTGCAGATTGAAGCGGTTATCGATTACATCAAAACCTTTGATTACAAACCTAACCTGGCAAACGGCAAGGCTCGCTTTGAAGCGATCTGTGCAAGCTGTCATGGTATGGATGGCCGTGCAGCAACAGGCATGGGTGCCAAAAATCTTGTCTATTCTGAACTGGATATCGAAGAGATCACCCACACCATGCGCTATGGCCGTGCCGGTACCAAGATGACCAGCAAACGTCATCAGATGACCAACAAGGGTATTGCTGATGTGGCCAACTACACATTCAACCTGCGCAATTCCGCAGATGCAGCAAAAGGTAGCAAGCTGTTCGCTAAAAACTGCCTTGAATGTCATACATCACCTTCAGCGATCAAACTGATCGGTAATGCTGCAAGCAAACGTACTATAGCTGATCTGAGCAACCGCCTGCTGGATCTGCGTATTCGTCATGGCCGTCATGTGGATCGTGCCGGTAAAGATGTAGCGCACCTCTCATCAGCCGATGTTGATGATATCATTGCCTATATGAGGAAGAGTACGAAGTAATGACAAGTAATCCCGTTAAAAGCGCCTCCCAATTGGGGGGCGCTGATCTTTTTGACCTGGCCGTTATCAAAAAATATGACAAAGCGGGACCTCGTTATACGTCCTACCCTACTGCACCGATGTTTCATACAGGTATCGGCGCTGAAGATTATGCAGATACGCTTAAGCGCGTGGCTAATGATGATTCACCTTTGTCGCTGTATATTCATATTCCGTTCTGCAATACCGTTTGTTACTACTGCGGCTGCAGCAAAATCGTCACCAAAAAGTATGATCGCGCAGCCCCCTACCTCAAACTTCTGCTAAAGGAGATTGACCGGGTTGCCGATGCTATGGGCAACAGCAAAAGGCCGGTGACACAACTTCACTTCGGTGGCGGCACACCAACCTTTATGAATAATAATCAGATGCGTGCCATCATGGTCAGGCTCAGAGAACGATTTAACTTCGTTGCTAAAGATGAAGGTGAATTCAGTATCGAGATCGACCCGCGCGAATGTGATGAGAATACTGTTCTCGTCCTGCAGGAGATTGGTCTGAATCGCATGAGTATGGGCGTACAGGATTTTGATCCGATCGTTCAGAAAGCTGTCAACCGTATTCAGAGTAAGGAAGAGACCATGCGAGTGCTCAATGAAGCACGCCAGCACGGTTTTAAGTCGATGAATATCGATCTGATGTACGGCCTGCCGCACCAGACGGTCGAAACCTTCGATGCCACTCTGAACACGATCATTGAATTCAATCCTGATCGTATCGCCCTGTTCAACTACGCGCACATGCCGCATATGTTTATGCCGCAGCGTCGCATTGATGAAACCGCGATGCCTACAGCACAGGAAAAACTCAATATCCTTGAACACAGCATTAACAAACTGCTGGATGCCGGTTATGTCTTTATCGGTATGGATCACTTCGCCAAACCGGAAGATGAACTCACTATTGCCCAGCAGGAAGGTAAGCTTTACCGCAACTTCCAGGGCTACAGCACACAGGCAGATTGCGATCTGATCGGCTTGGGTGTGACTTCCATCGGTTATGTTGGTGGTGGTTTTTTCCAGAATGAAAAAGAGATGGATGATTATGCAGCTTCCGTTGAAAAGGATGAGTTCCCTGTATTCAGAGGTTATATCCTCTCTGATGAAGATCATCTGCGTCGTCAGGTCATTATGCGTCTGATGTGTGACTTTTCACTCGACTACAGCCTGTTTGAGAGCGAGTTCGGTATCAACTTTAAGGAACACTTTGCTGATGGCATTGCAGACCTTGATGAGATGGCCAGGGATAATCTGGTTGAACTGCGCGAAGATGGTTTGACTGTCTTACCTGCAGGGCGTCTGCTGATTCGTAACGTCGCCATGGTGTTCGATGAATATCTGCAGAAGAAAAAGGAAGGAAGCAACTTCTCCAAAACCATCTGATTGGTCTTATCCGATTGATCTGAAAACCGTATTTTGGCCGGGTTTATCCCCGGCCATTTTTATTGTTAGCCTACCCGTATCCAATGACCATCCAAAGGAACAAACATGCAGATTCAGAGTGACAGTCGTAGCTTCTATGATCGTATTGGCGGAGAAGAACCACTACGCCAACTTGTGCAGCACTTTTACCAGCACATGGATGGACTTTCAGAAACAAAACCGATCCGTGATATGCATCAAGCCAGTTTGCAATCAGCCGAAGATAAACTATTCATGTTTCTTTCCGGCTGGATGGGCGGCCCGTCTCTGTATATTGAGAAGTTCGGCCACCCTCGTCTGCGTATGCGCCACATCTCCTTCACGATTGGTGAATCAGAGCGAGATCAATGGATGCTCTGCATGCATAACGCACTTAATGACGTAGTCGATGATCAACCCCTGCGTGAAGAGTTGTACGAAGCGCTATATGGTGTCGCTGACTTTATGCGCAATAAAGCTGAATAAATGGCGAAAAGAGCGTGAATATGAAAACACCGGAACCGTTATCAACTAAAGAAGTAGCACAGAATACTAAGACACTAAATGATGCTCAGTATTTTGAAACCGTGATCATCGGTACAGGCTTCTCCGGCTTGCTTGCAGCTGTCCGTTTGCAGAAAAAAGACTGTAATAACTTCCTCCTGTTGGAAAGAAGCCCTGAGTTAGGCGGAACCTGGCAGGTCAACTCCTACCCCGGAGCCGAGGTGGATATTCCAACCAGCCTCTACTCCATCTCCTTCGTCCCCTACCCGTTCAAGAAAACCTTTGCACCGCAAAGCGAACTGCTCGCATATACCAACCATATCATCGAGAAGTTCGGCCTGAGAAAGAAGGCAAAAACGAATCAGACAGTCACCAGTCTCACCTATGACGAGAGCACTTGTTTATGGCAAGTGGAGACGGAATCTGGCGAGAGTTATTCTGCTCGCTTTGTAATCGACACCAGCGGTGTGTTAGCGAACCCGCATATTCCCGACATCAAAGGTGCGGAAAGCTTTAAGGGTGCGAAATTCCACGCCGGACAATGGGATCACTCGGTCTCTTATGATGGAAAACGTGTCGGCGTGATCGGTTCGGGGTGCTCAGGGGCTCAGATCATTCCAGCCATGGCCGATAAGGTAAACCGGTTAACCCTGTTCATGGGCAAGGCACAGTGGATTCTTCCACGTTCAGACCGGCAATATAGTGCTGTAGAGTCTTTCATTCGAACGCTGCCGGGCATCCGGCACCTCATCCGTCTGTTCGTCTTTATTTTTTATGACATCAGGTTTGTTGCGTTTCGCCGTTATCCGGTAATCTCAAGGGTTGCTCCCTATATGAAAGGGCATTACAGAAGAAGGCTGCAAAAGCATCTTGAAAAACACATTAAAGATGAGACGTTACGTCAGCATATGATGCCCGATTATGAATTGGGTTGCCGGCGAGTCATACCGACCAACACATATCTGCCTGCCCTGGCCAAGGACAATGTCGATGTCGATATCAGTGGTATTGAATGCATCACGCCCCAAGGGATTAAAACCAAAGATGGCAAGGAGGTGCCCCTGGACCTCATCGTCTACGCCACAGGATATTTTGCCTATTCAAATATGAAAAAGGCACTGACATTTCAGGTCTATGGCCTGGGTGGCCGCAATCTCAATAGCGAATGGGAAGAAGAGATTGTCTCTTATAAGGGCATCACCGTCTCCGGTTTTCCCAACTACTTTAAAGTGAACGGTCCGAACACCGGTTCCGGCCACAGCTCACAAATGTCCTATATGCAGGTGGCGACCGATTATATCGTTCAAGCGATTACTGCTGTGAAACAGGATAAAAGCATCAAAGCCATTGACCCCAAGCAGGAGCTTCAGGGTGCATATGTCGCCGAAGTAAGAGCAAAGATGCAAAAAACGGTCTGGGAAAATGCCAGTGTCACCGCCTTTTATAGAAAAAACATGTCCGAAGAGGTCACCAGCCTGTCGCCTGAACCTGTGACCGGGTTTATCTTTTCACGCAAATGGTTTCGCTTGAGTGATTATAATATATTAAAGTAACGGGTTACTGCGAAAACCTGGCAACCTGGTGGCTTGGTGAGGCAATCACAGATAAAACTCTGTCTGATGAATGATTCCCTACCCACAACAGTCTAACCGACGTTATGCGCAATAAAGCTGAATAAGTATATAGTGCGGCATATCAAACTTCACTGCCTGCAAGGAACGACATATGACATATCCGAAACCAATAGCAACCTCCAATGAAGGTTGGGTCATTGAAATCATAGAAGCATACAGGGATGCAAAAGAAGCAATTCCATTTGCCGCAAAAGCAGGGAAAATGCTGTTAGAGTCTGACCTGTTTCACCTGGCACCCGTGGTCTGCCTGAAGTTTCGTGATCTCATGGGTTCCGATGAATATCAGACGAAAGCAAAAGATGCTGCCATAGGCAGTTACATTGCCAATCATGAAGCTGGCAACCGTAACCTGAACGATCCCGTCATGGCTTTTGCATTCTGCTACATTATTGCCCACTATGGCTTGGGATTGTTGGGTGAAGACCAGTGTCAGGAGATCCTTCAATTTGTTGAAATGAATCTGGCCAAAATCAAAACTGCTGTTGCTTCCTGAAACGAGAAAGTTCATGAAATTTGATGTTGCTGAAAGTTCAGATATCCCTTCGCTATGTGAATTATTAGCAACACTTTTCACTCAAGAAGCTGAATTCAATTCAGATCGAGATGCACAGATTCAAGGTTTAAAGTCTATCATCGAGAATGAAGATGTCGGAGATATTTTTGTTGTTCGAGATAACAACAATATCATTGCGATGGTAAATATTTTATATACCGTATCTACAGCTCTTGGTACTCGTGTTGGAATACTTGAAGATATGGTTGTATCTAGCGAAGGACGTGGTTTAGGCATAGGCAGTAAGCTTTTAGAAAAAGCTCTTGAGTTTGCAAGAGAGAGAGGATGTCACCGCATCACATTACTTACAGATCATGACAATGAAATTGCTCATCGGTTTTACCAAAAGCACGGTTTCAGCCTTTCTACAATGGTAGCCTTTCGTAAATCGTTGTAATAAGCCGCTATACCAGGTGGGCATGATGGCCAAAAGGAAGTATGGGAATTCAGGGACAGTTTATTTTGACCCCTCCACTTCTGCATTCGCAGTTAATCATATTTGATATCGTCCCTGTTTGGACTCCAATTAAAACAGTAGACACAAATCAAGTTCCAAAGTGGAATGAATTGAGGAGTGTTTATGCGTCGGAGATTTACAGAAGAATTTAAAGCGGAAGCGGTTAAGCAGGTAACTGATCGAGGTTGTTCAGTTGCAGATGTTTCAGAGCGCCTTGGCATATCAACGAAGAGCCTGTACCTGTGGCTTCGTAAGGCAAAGGGATCAGTTGAGTTAAGAAACAATATGGAGGCAGAAGACTTTGAGGAGAAAATTGCCTGTCAAATCGTTCATGCGTGACCTCCTCTTCGTTACGGCCACTTAACTCGAACGCCAGGAGGATATTTCACCCGTACTTTTTCTTTTTTCACTTTAGGCTGTGGAATATGGCTATTGGCTGACCCCACTGCCTTAGGGCCCAGTGGCGCTGGCGACATACCAGTTGATCTATTGATGCCAGCATTATTGATATTAGGATCTCATGGCGTCGTAACAACATACTCCGAGGTTGGTATCTTCCGTAAATTCCTCTGCTATATGTCAGGTGTTCCGGGTGCGGTTTTTGCGTTCAATATCATAGGTCAGCTCTTTGGTTTTTATTGATCAGAATGGAAATAGACCAGGCTCAGTTTCGGGGTCACAATCCCCCCTTCGTCGCTCTCTACACGGTTCGATGAAACTTAAAGAAGATTTGCTTGAATGCTGTTAGGTCTTGAATCGTTTGAAACAGAGACGACGGAAGCTCCCCTCAGCTCTGCTGGATAGAGGGGGTATGCTGTACTGCTATGGCTGTTGGCTTAATCAGAAGAGGTGTCACATAGCTGCCCTGCCCTATTCTGTCTCATTACGGTTACTGATCCAGACTGTCTGATATGGTTTGAGCAGCAGGTCACCATGGTGCTCATCAAAGATTTCACCTGTGATCAGATCCTGCCATTTGTCGGTAACAATCAAATTAATCGATGATAACGGGATCACCTGCTCAGACGCAGTGATATTATTGATGGCAAAGATGCTCTGCTCCCGCCCGATGCTCTGCCGCCAAAAAGCAAACACCTCCTCGCCCAGGTGCAGGGTGAACTGCGTGGCATTGGGATGAAAGGCTGGCTGTTTGGCGCGTAAGGCAATCAGCTTCTTCAATACCTCGAACACACGAGAATGATGACTACCCTGATCACTCAGGTAAGCTTCGAGTTGATCCGCATCCCAGCTGTGGCGATTAATCGCCCGGTTACTACCGGTTTCCGTTACTTTTTCCGTATCATTACACGTTGCAACCAGGCTATGTAGATAGAATGCAGGTACCCCTTCCAGCGCCAGCATGATGGCGTGTGCACAGATGAAACGCTCAAACTGACACTCATCTTCACCATTAAGCGTGCCTTTCATCGCATCATATAGTGCGATATTCAGCTCATAAGGCCTGGATTGCACAGCATTGACCGTACGTGATGAAATCAAGCCACCAAACGCACGCATGGCATCCGCTACCTGATTTATCTCCTCATCACTGAGCAGACCTTCTGCCGGCCTGAGACCGATACCATCATGGGAAGCGATAAAGTTCAGATAAGTCGTGCCACTCTGTGCTGGCGGCATGCTCATCATCCACTGTTTCAGATAGCGGCTGTTACCGGTCAACATGGCATGCAGCATCAAGGGGGGGAACGAAAAGTTATAGATCAGGTGCGCTTCATTGGCATTACCAAAATAACTCAAATTTTCACGGTTTGGGATATTGGTTTCAGTAATCATGATCGCATCGGGATGTTTGTATTCAGCCAAGGTTCGCAGCAGACGAATAATCTCATGCGTCTGCGGCAGACTCATGCAACTGGTGCCAATCTCTTTCCAGAGGAATGCGATGGCATCGAGCCTGAAAATTGTCGCCCCCTGATCCATATACAGGCGCAGCATTTTAGCGACTTCGACCAGCACATCAGGATTGGCAAAATTAAGATCAACCTGATCATGGCTGAAGGTGCACCAGACATGTTTCATACCATCCTCCCTCTTTACCGCCTGCAACAACGGGCTGGTACGGGGCCTGACCACCATTGAAAGGTCATCATAGGGTGAGGCTTCAGAAAAATATCCGGAATATGGCAACTCATTTCGCCTGTATGCTTCAAACCATGGATGAGATGCTGAACAGTGGTTGATGACCATATCGACCATGAGTTGAAAATCCTCTGCTATAAGCCGTACATCATTCCAGTTACCCAACTGCGGATTCACAGCATCGTAGTTACTTACTGCAAAACCATCATCTGATGTATAGGGATAAAATGGCAGAATATGTACCCAGTTGATACATGATTTGAGGTGCTCCCGGAAAAATATCTGCAAAGTATGCAGCGGCTTTTCGCCCTGAGAGCGGATGCTGTCACCATAGGTAATCACCATCACATCACTCTCATCCCATTTGTTTCTCTGTTGCACGGGATCGCTCAGACCATCAACGTAGCCCATAGCCTTAATCAGGCGCTCAGCGACCTCAGCCGTGGAGGAGTCTTTATAGATCAGCGTCAGATGCTCCTGCAGGCGCAGCTTTAAATTTTCAATCGCTTTCACTTACAGAACTCCTCGTGATCCGCCTCTACTGCTGCTACGAATCGTTCAAGGATATCGGGCATGGCACTAACAACCCTGTTCCAGTTCGGAATAAACGGCGCTTCCATAGGATGATCAAGGAAGTGTGATCCGGCATTCATAATATTACGGGCAAACAGCTCTACCTGCTCCTCTTCTGCATGTATATCCAGCGTCAAGCCATTGATCATGGCATCATTTCGATAGGTCTCGACCAGATCGAGCGCAATGCGATAATATGCCGCTTTGATGGTGCGAAATGTTTCCTGATTAAATACTACGCCATGCGTGGCCAGCTTGCGAAACAGAGCCTTGGCAATATCAATCGACATCTTTGACAGACCGCCCTGTTCATCCTCGAACGACACATCCTGATGTTTGTGATCATAACAGTCTGCGATATCGACCTGACAGAGATGATTGGTGGCATAGTTTCGGTGCATCTCCGAAAGTGAGCCGATCTCCAGTCCCCAGTCACTGGGAATGCGAATATCATTAATCACATCAACGCGCATGGAAAATTCACCCGATAGCGGATAGCGAAAGCTATCCATAAAATCGAGATATTCGTGGTTACCTACCACTTTTTTTAGTGCCCGGATCAAGGGGGTAACCAACAAACGGCTTACCCTTCCATTAAGTTGTCCGTTAGCAAAACGGGCATAATAACCCTTGCTGAATTCATAGCTGAAATTCGGATTGGCTACAGGATAGATCAACCGCGCCAGCAGTTCCCGATCATAAGTGATAATATCACAATCATGCAGAGCCACAGATGCTGAACGGCCAGAGGCAAGTGCATAACCCAGGCAGTACCAGACATTGCGTCCCTTACCCAGTTCAGTTGGAGCCAAACCCTGAGCCGCAATCTCTTGATGCACCGCTTGTAACCGTGGTCCATCATTCCAGAGGATTCGGTAGTGTTGCGGCAGCCGCGAGAAGAATTCATGGGCATGGCGATATTCCGCCTCATTCGCCCGATCCAGCCCGATAATAATTTCGTTTAGATAGGGAACTTTGCTCAGATGGTCAATAATTGAAGAGAGCGCAGGCCCTTTCAATTCCGAATAGAGAGAAGGTAGTACCAGTGACATCGGTCGCACACGTGAGAAGCGGACAAGCTCCATCTCCAGATCCACCAGTGGCCGCTTGGTCAAGTTATGTAGCGTTGTGACGATGCCATTTTGATAAAAGTCAGTCATTGTTCATCTCCTCAAGTATTGTTTTGAATGATCTCCAGAACGGTTCTGTTCCAACCCTCTGGGCCTTCAGCTTCGGTGGTCATCACGTTGGCATGCTCTGGCAACTCTGGTGGTTCATGTGCTGGTGATCGCACCACAACAGCGATATCTGCCAGTCTCAGCATAGCCAGATCATTATGACTGTCACCAAGTGCCACGCTTACCGGACTTTCACCAGCGTTGTAGCCATGCAGAAGCCATAACATCGCTCTTCCCTTGTCTGCATTACCCATCACATGAATAAACCTGCCACCACGCAACAGGCTCATACCCATGATTTGTAACTGCGTTCTGAACTGCTCAAACTGTTGCTCACTATCCTGCCAGATCAGCGGTTCGGAAAAGTGGCGCTGCAGGGCCAGTTTGGCTCCGGCTGTGTGTAAGCCTGTCAGTTTACACAGATCTGAGATGCTCATATCAGCAAAACCGGTGAATTGATATTCAGTTTTTAACACCTTGAGTGCTTCTAGAATTGCAGTGCGCGGCAGGCCGGAGCTATGCAGCAGGAATCCATCCCGCTCTTCCAGATCTGATGTCACGCCCGACCATAATGGGTGTTTGTATCCGACAGGAATGGCGATACCGGCACCATTTTCTACGATCACAGGATGATTCTGACCGAGTTGTGTTCGTAAACTCAACAGTTCGGAGAGGGTTTTGCTTGAATTCAGGATCCAGGGAATATTTAAGGCATTGAGGCGATTTATTGCCTCTGCTGCTGGTGAAAAGCTGTAGTTATCGTGATCCAGCAATGTGCCATCGAGATCGCTAAAAAGAATCAGTTCTCTGTTCATGCCTTTAACTGCTTCTTATAGCTGTAACTACTGATATCGTGACTATGATCGAAACAGAACAGCGCATCAGCCAGTTTTGGCAATTCTTTAAGGTTGTGGCGCGTCAGGCGTTCGTAGTGCTGGATAAAGCGCAATAGCTCCACCTCGTCCATCAGCTGTTGCGCATCCGGATTTGAATCGTGCAATCTGCTCTCCTGCAAACTGCGCCACTCATAGACCGTCTCAAAATCCGGTGCCTTGAGCATAACCAGAAAATCGATCATCTCATTCAATTCCTGATACGAACCCGCCAATGTCTCGTTCACAAAACAGCGCCAGCGCATATCTGGATCTTCACATGTCTCCAGAGCATTAATCGGCTCGGACAACATATGTTCAGATTGTGCAGCAGTACCGACACACCACCCCTCCAACAGAATGACATCCACAGCTGTTGAACAAACTCGCCATTGATCACGTGGTTTTCTCTCATCCTCGGCTTTATCAAACCTGGGCAGTGACAAAAGATCGTATTCGTCTGGATGTTTAAATTTGCGAATCGTGTTGAGCAATAAACCAATATCATGCGTACCGGGCACACCTCGTGTTTTCAACAGTGGATGCACCGACTCAGCCAGTTCGTTTCGCTCGCCTCTACTCAAATACATATCATCAATAGAAATCACTTCGCATCTAAGGCCGTGACGGCGTCCTAAGATCAAGGCAAGAATATCAGCCATCGTAGACTTTCCTGTACCCTGTGCCCCGTTGATGCCAACCAGTAGAGGTTCTTTCCCCACCAAACCGGCCAGTTTGTCGGATAAGGGTAGCCAGTGTTGATCGATCATATAACGATAGGAGCCCGGCAGTCGATGGCCGTTAATAAACTGTGATATTAATTCCTCAAATCTACGCATTTATTCAACCTGCTTCATTTTCTCATAAAAGAAATTTGTAGCTTCGACAAAACCATCAATACTGCCACAGTCAAAACGTTTTCCTTTGAATCTGTAGGCAATTACCTTGCCCTGTTTCGCCATCGCCTGTAGTGCATCTGTTAGCTGCACTTCGCCACCGACCCCGGGTGCGGTCTCGCTGATCACATCAAAAATGTCCGGCGTCAGAATATAACGACCGATAATGGCCAGATTGGAAGGGGCATCTTCAGGGTCTGGTTTCTCAACCATGGTCTCAACCCGTGTGTGCCTCTCATCAAGCGCCTCTCCGGTCACGATGCCGTATTTATACACCTCCTCTTGTGGTACTTCTTGTACAGCGATTACGCAGCATTGGTATTGTTCATAAACCTTGATCATTTGTGCCATGATCGCTTCGTCTCCGACACAGAGGTCATCGGCTAGAATTACCCCGAACGGTTCATCACCAATCAGCGTCTTGCCGGTAAGTATGGCATCACCGAGTCCGCGCATCTGAATCTGGCGTGTATAGGAGTAGATACAGTCGTTCATTAAGCCCCGTATACATTCAAGCCTGTCCTCACGGCTAGTACCCTTGATCTGGTCTTCAAGCTCGTAAACCACATCAAAGTGATCCGCAATAGCTCGTTTATTGCGCCCGGTCACAAAACAGGCATGTTTCATCCCAGCCTCTGCCGCTTCTTCAACACCATATTGAATCAGTGGCTTGGTCAGAATAGGCAGCATCTCTTTAGGCTGGGCCTTTGTTGCAGGTAAAAAGCGGGTACCGTATCCGGCAACGGGGAAAAGACATTTACGAATCATTTTGATACTCCTGACTATCCCTTTTGTTCATTTTACAGGGATATTCTTTAAGTTATATATACTTATAGTTATTAGCACCATGGATGCCACTCTCTAAATTAAGTAAAATCCTTTTCTTTCCATAGGTTACATATTCCCAAGTTCAACGGGCTGATCTTCTTTGCATATCAATTAAGCACGCATGCATGTTTGATTTGCATCAACACACTTGATGAGGTCGCCACAGAAAAACCCTGTCTGATGAACACTACGCAGTGCCAGATTCCGTCGCTGCCTACTTCATGCACAATAAACCTGAATAGCTGAAAATTCAGGTACATTGTCTACCAAGCCCGGATGAACTACTCTCGTTAAAGCAAGAACATCACAATATGGCGGCATTTAGAGTTGAAAACTTGATCTCCGAAACTCTGAATCGCTGGAGTGTTACGAAACATGAATGACATCGAAAGAAGCTTGAAAGGTCTTGGTTATGATCATTGGTTACAAGCCAATGCTGATCCTGAAAAAATGGAACAACATGAACTTGCCCGGGTACTTTCTGTACACAAAGATAGTTATCAAATATCCAAAGGGGCTGGTGATGTTTTTGCCGAATTATCTGGTAAATTAATCTACACCACAGACTCCCCTGTTGATCTTCCTACCGTTGGGGACTGGGTTTATGCAGATTTTTTCGATGATGATAGTCATGCAATCGTCCATGACGTTCTTCCAAGAAAAACAGTTCTAAAGAGAAAAACATCAGGGAAGAATATTGAATTTCAGTTAATAGCAGCAAATATTGATACTGCTTTTATTATGCAGTCGTTGGATGAGGATTTTAGCCTCAGGCGTTTAGAGCGATATCTGGTGATGATCAATGAAAGTAAAATATCGCCAGTTGTTCTGTTAAGTAAATGTGATCTCATCTCTGCAAGAGAGCTTGAAGAACAGATTGGTAAAATTAACAAAATCATGTCCGGTGTTAAGGTTATTCCCTTTAGTAGTGAGAATGGGGCGAATATAGATACAATCAAAGGCCTCTTCGTTCATGGTAACGCTTATTGCTTACTGGGCTCCTCTGGGGTCGGGAAAACCACCCTGTTAAACCACCTTGTAAAAGACTCCCACTATGAAACAAGCACCGTTAGAGAAAAAGACAGTAAAGGAAGACATACAACCACGTATCGTCAATTGATTCAGTTGGATAATGGAGCGCTGCTGATTGATACACCGGGTATGCGCGAGCTTGGCAATATGTCAGTAGAGACTGGCATTGATGAAACATTCTCCGAAATCATTGCGTTATCAACGCAGTGTAAATTCAATAATTGCACACATGTTAATGAAGCAGGTTGTGCAATATTAGCAGCTATCGATAAAGGTCTATTATCTGAGAAGCGATATCAAAACTACTTAAGCTTGAAAAGAGAATCCAGTTACAACGAAATGTCATATCTTGAGAAAAAACAGAAAGACAAAAAGCTGGGGCAGTTAATTAAAACTGTTAAGAAGCACGATAAAAGAAAATAGAGATAACTATGAGACTGTTTGTTCCATTAACGGCATCGGGTTGAAATAAGTATTGCCTCTTTGAAATCATCTTTTACTAACCTAAATTGACCCGACCTGAATGGTGACCTATGCTGTATTATAACAGTGTTTTCGTTACACAGGATGAATTATGGCCTTTTTGATCATCATATTCGGCGCTCTGACGCTCTTGGCTGGAATCATTATTCTCATCAACCCGGAGATCATCTTCAGGTTTCTGCGCGGTAATCTGGATAAGCTGTCACTGCACATTACAGCTGTTGTGGTCAGGCTTGTTCTGGGTCTGTTACTCATATTTCAGGCCGAGATATCGAGGTTCCCGATGATCATCGAAGCCTTGGGCTGGCTATCAATCATCGCCGCACTAACCTTTGCTGTGACCGGGCGAGATAAATTTGTCCGTTTGATGACATGGGCGCTTTCGTTATCAGTGCCCTTTGGCCGCTTTGGCGGTGTGATTGCAGCAGCCTTCGGTGCATTCCTGATTTATGCATTTGTTTAAGCCTCTGGCTTTTATGCGGAACAGGAGCCGACAGTGATTTCCACCAGAAACTCTGCAAAAGCGATCATTATAAAAGAGCAGAAGATATTATTACTCAAAAAACAATACGAGGACGGTCTGGTCATTTACACCTTACCCGGCGGGACTCAAGAGACCGGTGAATCCCTGGAACAAGCAGTTATTCGTGAGGCCTATGAAGAAGTTGCAGCCCATGTGTCGGTAATAGACCTGGTGAATATTTATGAGCACCGGCGACCATCGAGAAAAGAAACGAATGTGATAAAACACAAGGTTGAGTTCGCATTCCTATGCAGGCTTGAAGGAGAATATAAGCCAGCGATGGGCACGCACCCCGATCCGCATCAGGTCGCTGTAGAGTGGATAGATATGCATGCATTAGCAGATCTACCACTCTACCCTGCAAAACTATCCGAAATTCTTGCAACATTTGTGCAACCTTCCCGCAAAATCTATTTGGGTAATGTCATATAAGAACCGTGCAGATAGAAACGTGTAACTGCTCATCAGGCGCAGGGAAAGCCTATTATCTATAGACCTCATCGTGGGTGCCTACATTCACAGGAATAATCTCATCATGCTCAATGATGAACTCCATAGTGATTCGGTAGCTGATGTTGATAGAAACGGAATGAAGTTCGGCCAGTCGTCCCTCAAGGGCGTGCAACCGAAGCGATGGGTGATACGGATTCAATTCCAGAATTTGCAGCGTTTTAAGATACTGTTTTTTCAGTTCCGGATGTTTCTTGAGAAACTTTTTGGCACGCCGGTTATAGCTTGCCGTAAACGTGAGGGTAAAACTCACTCGCCAGTAACCCTGTTCAGGTGTGCCTCTGGAGACTCGCGTACGAGATTCCCATTTGCCAGATCACCGCGCACCTCGAACAATGCCGCCTCAAGTTCCATTTCGCGAAGATGGTGGTACTGCTCCAAACGCATAACCACATATTGATTTTTTCCACGCACAGTGATCACTGCCTCAGACTCATTCTGTAGGCCATCTTCCAGAGCGGTTACACCACGGATTTTTAATTCATTGGCAGCTATCGCATGCATCACAATCTCCTTAACAATACGCTAAACAGTACTGTCTAGAGTGTAATTATGTCAATATAGACGGGAATAAGGAAAGAAACACAACCGTGTAGGACTCACAACAGATTACGTTGCGGAGGGAAAGCCTACTTTGTCAATGTTGGTCACTGGTCTGTTCACCCGGAAGTCGGTGAGATCCATGGCTGGGGATTCACCCATAATCCAGCGGCTCATCAAATCTGCTGTACCCGGAGCAAGCGCAACGCCATTGCGATAATGGCCACTGGCAACCCAAAGTCCGGGCTGGCCCTCTACAGGACCGAGATAAGGCATACCGTCGGGACTACCCGGACGATACCCCATCCACTGCTCAACAATCGTTGCATCTTTTAGGCCCGGTGTGATGCGATAGGTTGCTTCCAGCAGACTGTTTACAACCGCCTCAGTCGTACCCGGCTGGAAACCGACCCGCTCCATACTTGCACCAACAAGAATATGGCCATCGACACGTGGCACAAGATAGACATCGTCATGTTTGATGATGTGATTCACTTTGCCCGGTTCATCCTTAAGCAGCACGATCTGACCCTTAACCGGCTCCACTGGCAGCTCCAGACCAATCTGACTAGCCAACTCACCGCTCCAACTGCCTGCGGCAAGCAGAACCGCATCTGTTTCAATTTTTTCACCACTGGCAAGGTGAACGGAATCAATCGCGCCCTGCCCGTTTTTAGCTATGCCACACACTTCGGCCTGTTCACGAATGAGTACACCGCAATTTTCCAGCGCTTTTCTGACGGCTGCAAGCAGGCGTGGATTGCGCACCTGCCCTACTTCCGGCCATAACAATGAACCGCTCACGTTTTCGTTAATGGTTGGTTCATGTTCACGGCTCTGGTTGGTATCCAGCTCTTCGACATTCCAGCCGAATCGATTCGACCAGTTCAGGGCACTCTCTCGATGATGAATACGATCACTTTCAAACAGTGGAATTAACAGGCCACATGATTGCCACTGGGTCTTTAAACCGCTCATCTCTTCCAGCATAGCGTTCATGGCCGGAAACATAGAGAGACTAGTGTCTACCAGATGGGTGAAGCTGTCCGGGTAAAGCCAGGGGTGGATCGGACAGAGTATACCTGCACCCGCCCAGCTGGATTCACGACCAACCATCCCTTTTTCCAGCACGACAGGGTTGGCACCAAGTCGATGCAGATACAGTGCTGTCAGGCAACCGATAACACCGCCACCAATCACTGCTACACGTTTGCCATTACCCTGTTTTAAACCGACCACGATACACTCCCCGAAAAATTACTATAATGGACTTGCGGAATCTGTGTTGCATCGCCACCATGCCGCAATGCAAGCCTTTACAAGCCAGCCCATGCCGCTAGCGCAAGCTTACCAACATTGCCTGGACATCGCACGAAACCACTATGAGAACTTCCCTACTGCATCCCGGCTCATGCCTGCGGATCTGCGTCCTGCTATCGCTGCAATTTACGCTTTCGCCAGGCATGCAGATGATCTGGCCGATGAGGGCGATGCTTTGCCTGAAATACGATTGAAGCAGCTCGATGCATGGGAAACCTTGCTTGAGCGCTGCGAACAAGATCCTTCGATCGACCAGCCCATATTTCAGGCACTGGCTGATGCTATTCGGAAACACAACCTGGATATTGAAGAGCTGAATAACCTGCTGATTGCTTTCCGTATGGATGTGACCATTCACGGTTATAGTAGTTTAGAAGAGCTGCTGTTTTATTGTAAACATTCGGCCAACCCTGTTGGGCGCCTGATGTTGCAATTACACGGCATCACGCATAACGAAGCGTATTTCTGCTCGGACAAGATTTGTTCTGCCCTGCAACTGATTAATTTCTGGCAGGATTTCAGCATCGATGTGCCACGTGGCCGTTGTTATCTGCCGGAAGCATGGCTTGAAGAAGCGGGTCTGACAGGACAACAGTTGCTTGATGGTAAGTTAAACGATCAAGCGATCAAACCTGTACTGGCCAAGGCGATTCGTGAAACGCGTCAGATGATTGAGGAGGGTGTTCCCCTACTCACGATGATTCCATTTCGGCTGCGTTTGCAAATTGCAGCCACCATACATGGTGCTCGCCGTATGTTGAACAAGATCGAAGCACTGGAACATCCATTGAGTCACAGAACGACACTAGACAGAGGTGAATGGACAAGACTTATGCTACCGGTACTTAAAGACACCCTGTTTCCACCCAAGGTACAATAACATGACTCCTGAACAGTATTGCCGGGATAAAACTCGCGGCTCCGGCTCTTCATTCTTTTATGCATTCCTGTTTTTACCCGAGGATCAGCGCCGTGCAATCATGGCCCTGTACGCATTCTGCCGTGAGGTGGATGATATTGCTGATGAGATCAAAGAGCAGGACGTTGCCCTGCCCAAGCTGGCATTCTGGCGTGAAGAGGTGGGCCTCGCATTTGAAGGTAACCCCCGCCACCCTGTGGGTCGGGAGTTAAATTGGGCACGCCAGCATTTCTCCATCAATGAAGAGTTGCTGGTAGAAATTATTGATGGCATGTTGATGGATGTGATGCGCAAGCCAATCTTGAAACAGAGTGATTTATCGCTATACACCTACCGTGTCGCAGGTGTCGTTGGCCTATTGAGCATCGAAATTTTCGGTTACAAAAATCGTAAAAGCCGTGATTTCGCCACATCTCTTGGTGAAGCCCTGCAATTGACCAATATCCTGCGCGATGTTGCAGAGGATATTCGCATAGGACGCATTTACCTGCCTCAGGAAGATCGCATCCGCTACCGGATCAGTGATCAGGCTTTCAAGGATGGTGTTGTTGACGATGCCATGCAGCAGTTATTATGTGAATATGCCGATAAGGCAGAAGCTGCTTATCGACAGGCGCTCTCATCACTTCCGGATGAAGACAGGGAAAGCCTGCGTCCGTCAATTTTGATGGCTACAATCTATTACGCCTATCTGAAACAGCTCAGGGCAGTGAACTTCGATGTCTGGCAGCAACCGGTTCAGATTCTACCGCTGAAGAAAATCTGGATTGCCTGGCGCACATGGCGCTATGAATCAAAGGCTGCAAAGAAAGGTCTGCCACTGAAACTGGAGTTCTAAGATTTCAACGGCCTTAACAAAACGAGTCGCTATTATCGGTGCAGGCCTGTGTGGCCTGACTGCTGCAATTCGTCTTGCAGAACAGGGGTTTGACGTTGAACTGTTTGAAGCAGCTCCCAAGGCCGGTGGACGTACCCGTTCCTTTATCGATAAAACTACTGCTGAACTTTGTGATAACGGGCCTCACCTTCTGATTGGTGCATATCAAGCGACGCAGAAGCTTTTGCATGACTGCAACGCTTCACACCATGTGACATGGCAATCTTCTCTCAAGCTGCCGCTATGGGATAAAGCACGGCACAGTTTTGCTCTACAGCCAAAGCAATGGCTCCCCTTCCCCATAGCATTGCTACTGGCTGTCAGATCGATGTCGGGCCATGGCTGGGCATCAGCAGCTGCTATGATGAGACTGGCTGTAGCCATGCGAACAAATAATCCGGATAACACGACTGTAAGCCGCCTCATCGAATCCTGCCGCATTCCATCCAAACTGGTGCACGACATGCTCGAACCACTCTGCCTTGGTGCCATGAATGAGGAGATCGAGACAGCTGATGCCACAACTTTCAAACGTGTATTAAGAGAAAGTTTTGCCTCAAAGCAGTCTGCACGGCTGGGCTGGTTCAACGCCCCACTGGATCACTCTTTGATTGAGCCCCTTGTGCAAAAAGCCGAAGAATTCGGGGCCAAAATAAGAACCGGAAGAGTTGTACGCTCCATATCAGAACAAGGTGATGGCCTGCTTGTTGATGGTGAATATTTTCATGCAGTAGTCATTGCACTGCCTGCCTATGCTGCGGACAGAATTTTTAATCGCGACAGTTTGTGTGAAACACGCTGTATCACCAATGTACATCTCTGGTATGAGAACCATCCGGGACTACCCGAAGCACTCCTTGGCGGTGTCGGCACCAGAGGGCAATGGTTTTTTGATGTTTCCACCCAGATTCAGCACACCAATCCAGAGCTGAGGCACCTGTGCGTTGTCATCAGTGCTGATGACAGCACTCTCGATGATAAACTGTTGGTTGAACAGCTGAGTCATGAACTCAACCAGATCTGTGAAGGTAATATTGTCCCCTGCCATTACCGTATTATTCGGGAGAAACGAGCCACAGTGCTTGTGTCTCATCAGCAGCATGTACAATTGCCATCATCACGCATCATAGATGCAACAGAGGCCCCTATCTCAGGCCAACTGCCTGCTACCATTGAATTTGCTGTACAACGAGGTGAAAAAGCGGCCCTTGAAGCCTCAAAACTGCTAACATAAGGTTTTTTATCCACTTATGCCTTTCGATTGGAAGTGAAAATGTCACCTGCGCCACTTCTCTACTACTATCGTCAAGAGTATCCTCATAAGATACTGAATAATAAAGCTTATTTAGAATGCCTTAATTTTATGCATGTCACGTAGGTGTCACTGAAGTGTAATAAACATGGGCATCAAGTGCATTCCATCCACAAAGTTATCCACAGCTTCTGTGGATACTGGCGGAAGAGCTTGAAAACAAAGGAATCCAGCCTGTGAATATCCATTCTTGCACTAAGGTTTGACTGTTTTATGATTGCTAACATGAGCAAACCATTTCGTACCCCCAGTATCGCAGATCAGGTCATTGGAGAGCTGGATCGAGCTCTGAATAATATTTTTTGCCGCCAGGTCAGCTCCCGCACCTACCCTGCCTCTGAAGTTGGATCAGCCGAACTCTCAGCTGAGCAGAAGAAGCTTGCCGCAGGGTTGATGCGTGTGAACCACTCAGGTGAAATGGCTGCTCAAGCGCTCTATCAGGGGCAAAGCCTTACTGCGCGAGACCCGAAACTTGTAGATAAGCTGCGTCATGCATCCATTGAAGAATCGGATCACCTGAACTGGTGTCGCAATCGACTGGAAGAACTGGATGAAAAACCAAGCTTGCTCGACCCGGTCTGGTATGCAGGTTCATTTGCCATTGGCATGGCCGCAGGCATTGCAGGCGATCGCTGGAACCTTGGTTTCCTGGCCGAAACAGAGCATCAGGTTGTCCGTCATCTTGATGATCACCTGAACCGCCTGCCTGAAAATGACAGTCGCAGCCGTGCCATAGTTGAACAGATGAAAATCGATGAACAGGGCCATGCCGAGCTTGCCGAAGATCTTGGGGCTGCTGACCTGCCACAACCTGTTAAACAGATGATGAAAATGACTTCCAAGGTGATGACTGGCCTGGCTGAGAAGATATAAGTGTAATTTGGAGTCAGGAGAAAGGGGTAAGAGTGCAGACCCTGTCTCCTGACAGCCAACTCTCCCCCTGCTAAGCTTCGAGAGGATTTCAATACCAAGGTGGTTGTTCATGTCAGGGCATAACAAATGGTCCAGTATCAAGCACAAAAAGGCTGTCGTGGATGCAAAACGCGGCAAACTTTTTACCCGTTATATTCACGAAATCACAATTGCAGTCCGAACCGGCGGTGACGGCCCGAACTCTAATCCTGCCCTGCGTGTAGCAATCAGCGCAGCCAAAGGTGTAAATATGCCCAAGGATAATATCGAGCGGGCCATCAGCCGTGGTGCAGGCGGTGGCGAAGGCAGTAATATTGAGGTCATTCGTTACGAGGGGTACGGACAGGCCGGGGTTGCCATTCTAGTAGATTGCATGACAGATAACCGTAATCGCACAGTATCAGATGTGCGCTCTGCCTTCAGTAAAGGTGGCGGTCATATGGGCGAATCCGGCTGCGTCAGCTGGATGTTCCACCAGAAAGGTCAGTTTATGTTTGAAAACAGTAGTGTCGATGAAGAAAAGCTGATGGACGTGGCACTCGAAGCTGGTGCTGATGACATTCAGAATGATACAGCTACCGGTGTTAGTACAGTAAGTTGTGCCTCAACCGGTTTTGCCAATCTGCATCATGCTATTGAAGATGCAGGTCTTGAACCTGTGATGGCTGAGCTCTTATGGATTCCGGAAAACATCATTTCGGTTGAAGGAGAAGTGGCCGAAAAGCTTCTGGCCCTGATTGAACGGCTGGAGGATCAGGATGATGTTCAGCATGTGTATACGAATATGGAGATTAGTGAAGCAGAGATGGAACGGATCAAGAGTTGAAAAAAACAGTACGCATACTCGGTGTTGACCCGGGATCAGTGAAAACAGGTGTAGGCATTATAGATGTGCAGGGCAATCACATTCGTCATGTACATCATGCGATGATTCGTACCGGTAAGGGAGAGTTTGATGAACGCCTGCATATCCTCTTTTCCGGCCTTTCAAAGATTATAGGCGCATTCAATCCGGAGACTGCTGCCATAGAAGATCTGTTTGTTTCCAAAAATGTCAGCTCTGCCCTGAAACTGGGTCAGGCACGTGGCGCTCTGGTTGCGGCATGTGGCTTTCATGGCCTGCGAGTTGCCCCCTACTCTCCTACCACAGTGAAGCAGGCAGTGGTTGGTTCCGGTCGCGCCGATAAGGATCAGATTGGCTATATGATTCGCATGTTGTTGCATCCACCTGAACCATGCCCCGAAGATGCTGCAGATGCCCTTGCCGTAGCCATCTGCCATGCGCATCATGCACCCATGCAAAATTTAGTGGTTAAAAAATGATAACTGCAAAGCAAGTTATCATTGCACTCACGACGAGTGCCCAAATCAAGTCATTGATTTGTAAGCAAAGGGATAATGCCATTCTCGCTTTGCGTGGAGCAATTATGCCACGGAAGGCATGGTTGCGGGAGGAACAACATTGATTGGTTGGTTATCAGGTACCGTTCGCGAACTCGATCCGGCAGGTCTGGTGATCGTTGATGTGAACGGCATCGGTTACGAAGTCTCTTTGAGTCTGCAGACCCTCTGTCAGCTCAAGGCAGGTGAAAAGGCAGAGCTCTCCATTCATACCTATGTGCGTGAAGACCAGATTACCCTGTTCGGTTTCGCAAATAGTAGTGAACGCGCCCTGTTTCGCAAACTGACCAGTGTTTCCGGTATTGGAGCACGCATGGGCCTGAATCTGATGAGTGGTATGGCTACCGAAGAGCTGGTACGTGCCATTGAGCATGCAGATGATGCAGCTATTGCCCGCACACCGGGTATCGGCAAAAAAACCGCACAACGTCTGATTCTGGAGCTGCAGGGTAAACTGGATGCCACGGCAGCCACTGGTGGTACCAAGGTCAGCAACAGTAACGATGATGTACGCTCAGCTCTGACAAACCTTGGATATAAACCGGTTCAGATCGATGCTGCATTGAAAACCGTAGAGCCGGCCGATTTTGAAACGATGTTCCGTGCCACATTGAAGGCACTGAATTGATGGAAGATTTTTCCGAAGAGCGGTTGCTTGATGGCATCTCCAGTAACGGTGATAACTGGGATGCAGCACTGCGCCCGAAACAGCTGGATGAGTATATAGGTCAGGAAAAAATCCGCGCCAATCTGAAGATTTATATTCAGGCAGCCAAAGCTCGCAGTGAATCTCTGGACCATGTGCTGCTCTATGGCCCTCCGGGCCTTGGGAAAACCACGCTAGCTAATATTATCGCAACTGAAATGGGTGTGAATATCCGTGCCACCTCAGGCCCTGTCATTGAGCGCCCCGGTGATCTGGCAGCCATGCTGACCAATATTGAAGAAGGCGATGTACTCTTTATTGATGAAATTCATCGTTTGAGTCCACAGGTGGAAGAGATCCTCTATCCGGCTATGGAAGATTTTCAGCTTGATCTGGTGATCGGGCAAGGGCCTGCTGCTCGCTCCATTAAAATGGATATTCCCCGCTTCACCCTGATTGGCGCAACCACGCGTGCCGGACTGTTAACCAATCCCCTGCGCGATCGTTTCGGTGTGATCGAACGCCTTGAGTTCTACACTCATGAGCAATTGGCTCGCATTGTCAGTCGCTCTGCCAAGTTATTGAATATCGAAACAGAATCTAACGGTTCGCATGAGATTGCCAAACGTTCACGCGGCACTCCGCGTATTGCCAATCGACTGCTGCGCAGGGTTCGCGATTTCGCCGAAGTCGAACATGATGGCCGGATTGATAAAACAGTAGCCGATAGCTCACTGGGGCGATTGGAAGTCGATCATCTGGGACTTGATCATCAGGATCGACGTCTGCTGAGGGTCATTATCGATAAATATAACGGTGGCCCTGTAGGTCTTGATACACTGGCAGCCTCGATTTCTGAAGAACGGGATACGATTGAGGATGTACTTGAACCCTATCTGCTGCAGGAAGGATTGATTGCCAGAACCCCGCGCGGGCGTACAGCCACACCACTTGCTTATGCCCATCTCAAGCGTGAGTTACCTGGCAATGGCAGACAGGAGACGCTGCTATGACCCATTTCACAGAATCATGGCCTGTGCGTGTCTATTATGAGGACACTGATCATGGCGGTGTTGTCTATTATGCCAATTATCTCAAATTTATGGAGCGAGCACGCAGTGAATTCTTGCGCTCTGCTGGCCTGGAACTCGATGATATTGAAGCTGAATTCGGGGTGATGTTTGCTGTTCGCCAGGCTAATGTCAGCTATCATGCCCCTGCCCGCTTTAATGAGATGCTTAGCGTTGAGAGTGCACTGGTAGAGATGCGCGGTGCCCGGATCGCGTTTAAGCAGAGTATTTACAGGCAATCGGATCGACTACTGCTAACCGAAGCTGATATTCACCTTGCCTGTATAGGTCGCGAAGGCAATGTGGCACGAATTCCCAAGACTATTATTGAACAATTGAAAACCCATTTGAATAAACACGAGGAGTCTTCTTCATGAATCAGGACCTGTCGATTCTCACCCTTATCCTGAACGCCGGTTTTGTAGTACAAGGCGTACTGGTACTGCTGATATTATTGTCTCTGGTCAGCTGGATGATCATCTTTAACAAATGGCGACTGTATCGCCGAACACGTAATGATGCTGAATCGTTTTCACACGCATTCTGGTCAGGTACCGATATGGATACGGTTTTGGCCGGTATCCCGAACCAGTACCCGGATAGCTCTTTACCCAATATCTTTCAGGCTGGGTACCGCGAATTTATGAGAACACGCCGTGAAGCCAGCCAGTCGAAAGATGGAAAAATCATTGCAGCCGGTGGCATGGACGGTATCCGCAGATCACTTGATGCGGCCTTTTCACGCGAAATGGAGCGTTTAAGTCGTCATCTTGCATTTCTGGCTACGGTTGGCTCTACTGCCCCATTTATTGGTCTTTTCGGTACAGTCTGGGGGATCGTTAATGCATTCCAGAGTATTGCCCTGACTCAGAACACCTCACTCACCGCAGTGGCGCCGGGTATTGCAGAGGCACTGGTCGCCACTGCATTCGGCCTGATCGCGGCCATCCCGGCAGTGGTTGCCTACAATACATTCACTTCTGATCTTAAACGTATGGCATCGAATATGGAGCAGTTCAATTCCGAATTTCTCAATATCATCTCCCGCCATATGAAGGGCTGACTTATGTGGGCCGGTCAAAGTAAATGGAGTAAAGACACTGAACCTATGGGTGAAATCAATGTCACACCATTGGTGGATGTGATGTTGGTATTGTTGATCATTTTCATGGTGACAGCTCCACTGCTTACCCAGGGTGTGAATGTAGACCTTCCGGATGCCAATGCCCCGGCTATGCAGCAGAATGTTGAACCACTGGTCGTTAGCATCAAGGCTAACGGTAAAATATTTATCCAGAAAAAGAGCATTTCAATCAAACAGTTAGCCCCGCGTATTGAAGCGATACGCAAGCAGAAGCCGGGCCTTCCAGTGTTTATTCGCGGTGATGCAAAAACACCTTACGGAAAAGTTGCCGAAGTCATGAGTCTGCTGGAATCTGCCGGTATCAAGAAGGTCGGTCTTGTCACAGAGCCACACCGCTAAACACCGCTACGATAGCCCGGACGGGCTGGGTAAAATGGATCTGCTATATGCAGTGCTTTTGCATGCCCTTATTTTCTCAGTCGTTATGGTCGCAGGCTACTGGCAAAACCAACCCAAGCATGAACCGCTCAAGCGTATTGAAGTGATGATGATTTCAGCCAAGGATCTATCAAAACTGGAACAACAGGCACGACGCAAACCAAAACCTGCCAAGCAGGTAAAGGTCAAACAAAAAACCAAACCCAAGGTTAAGCCAAAACCAGTTGTAAAACCCAAGCCGAAGGCCAAGGCCGTGGTTAAACCGGCTAAAGCTAAACCAACGCCAAAACCACAGGCCAAGAAAGCTGCAAAGGCTGACCCTGATTTTGACCCCTTTGCACCGGTTGCCTCGACCAGTGACCGATCTGTATCAACAAACAAAGCCTCAACCTCACGCCCTGAAATGGCGAATCTGGCAGGTAAACAGCTCTCCAAAAATGAGATGGAGCGTTATATCGCCTTGATGCAGGCCAGAGTACAGGAGAACTGGAAAGTTTCAGCCAGCTCTGCAAACGTAAAGAAACCTTTGGTAGAGATGCAATTGGCGCCCAGTGGCGCGGTTGTATCAGCAACGATTCTGGAATCATCCGGCAGTGCGACACTTGATGCTTCGCTAATCCGCGCTATCCACGCCGCTTCTCCGTTCGAGGTGCCACGTCAGCAGTTTGAATTCTTCCGCATCAACCGCATCCGTTTCCATCCACTAAAATAATTACTGTAAAGCTGCGTTACTCTTAATCCCTGACAGCGTCAGAAATGTGATAGATAGGAAGTCCGTCACACCAGTTGCTGTTTACGGTTGCCCATAAAAAATATAGTTGCTCGAGTAGTCACTAAACTCAAAATAAACTTTCTTCTCCCCGGCATCTGCTCTCATATTCAAGTTTGCATCGAGAACGCCATAACCGAAGCGATAAGGACGCGATGTGCTGCCGCTTGTGCTAATAGCTGTTGAAAGCTTATCGATCTGCAGGAAGCGTTTAACCAGTTTGTCTCCGGCATAAATTTCCAGAATACCATCGGTACCTGTGTAATTCTGTACCACACGACTGATTTTATTTTGCTGCTCCTGAGTACAGGCTGTCAAAGTAGCCAGCACCAGTACAATAGTTACAATTCGAATAGACATCATGCTCTCCTTAGGTAGTTCTTTTTCTGATCATACGAACGGCACAGCTTGATAAGCTCGACTCACAATACTCATCAGCCAAGTTATAATCTGTGACCATATCGCTCCATCCACGCTATCAGGTTTTCAATGGAGGAAGCTGTTGGCTCTTCCTCCAGCACCTTAATCAAATTCCCTTCAAACAGATACCTTGCCTCCCCTTCGACTACGAGATCAGGTACTCCCTTCAGTTTGTAAGTCGTTTTCCATCGGCGTGTTAGACGCTTACCGTCTATAACTGGGGCAGAGAGGGCAACCAGGGTTCGGCTATCAAAGCGTCTGTCTGTATTTGCAACATCTGTTTTAAGGTAATCCAGTATAGCTTTGCGCCCCAGACATTTGGGATCTGCACTCCCGACATTGAGATACGTGGCATCTTCGGTGAAATATTTGTCCAGCCTCGACCAGTGATCATCAATCACCGTTTGCTCAAAGTCGCGAGCAAAGGATTCAAACGTTTCGGTGATATTCACGGGAACTGTCATAAGGCCTCACCATCAAGAGCTTCGGGAATAAGGCACAACATTAGCCGCGCCTTGCGCTGATCAGAGTTCATTCATGATGATCATTGCTGCATGGAGAGCATTTGCTTTCTGAATGAGCCGATTCCGGTTGCAGTGTGGCATGCTCAATCCCCTGCTTCTGCAGCAGATCAAGCAGGAGTGGGAGAATCACATCCCAGTCATTCATGGACTCAATCTCGATATGAGCTGAGATCGCCATTCTACCGTCCGGGAGTTTCCATAGATGAGTATGATGCACTCCGCTAACGCCATCAGTACACTTTAAACTGGCTTCTATGCACTCTGCATCCACATTGGAAGGCACGGCCTCCATTAATTCAATCGTGGTCTCCCGTATCAACCGCCAACCGCCCCAGGCAAGTATTATTGCAACCAGGAATGAAAGAATCGGATCTATCGGCATCCAGGCAGTGAAATAGATGACGATACCGGCAACCACAGCCGCCACAGAACCGAGTGCGTCCCCGACTACATGCCAATATGCCGCACGCGAATTGATATCGTGCTCACCATGCAGCCACTTCAGAATAATCAGGTTTACAGCCAGACCTATAGTGGCAATGGCTATGACCATGACACCATGAACTTCCGGTGGCTCGGCAATTCGACCAGCCGCCTCCCAAATAATCCAGCCGCTTAAAAACCAGAGTGTAAAACCGTTGAGTTGTGCAGCCAATACACGCGCACGCCCATAACCATAAGTCATGCCGTTATGTGCAGGCCTTAGTGCAAGACGCCCTGCAAAGGCTGCCAGAGCAAGGGCAACAACATCTGAACCCATGTGGGCTGCATCGGCAAGCAGCGCCAGTGAGTGTGAGATATAACCGCCAATCAGCTCAACTATCGCAAACAGCAGTGTCAGACCAAGAGCTGCATCAAGTTTATGATGGTGGCCATGGCCGTGAGTATGCCCATGTTCGTGGTCATGATGATTGCAGGACATCAGTCGATACAACTCAGAAACGTCATAAGATGATTATTGGGCTATAAGAGAAGATTTCAAGCACTGGCAAATTAGGGTAATGAAAAAGGCCACCGAACAGGTGACCTTTTTCAAACGTGGAGATGTCTATTTTAGCATATCGAATGATTTAAAATATCGAGTGATGGCCCCAGGCTCTGACGCCACTATCGAGTTTGACCAAGTACCAGCCATTCTTCTCATCAAGCTTGGTTACAAAATCACCATGGTTGATACGAGCCAGAATTTTGGCTTTTCCACTGGGTTCAAGACGCACGTTACCGATTCCAACCAATACCTGCAGGCGGGGTGCGAAAACACTCTTGTAAACCCAGGCGACTGTACCATCCTCAATTTTCACCTGATACCAGCCCAGCTGTTCATTCAATTTGGTCACCACATCGCCCAGCTTAACCCGGGTCACGCGTTTACCTTTGTTATCAGGGATGTTGCGTGCATTAGCAACATGAGCAGTCACAGTAAGCTGCTGACCGATAAAGGTTTCCGGTTCTTTCATTTTGGCAACAGGTTCGGGTTCGTTACCATGATCAAGCAGTGACTCAACCTTTGAATCAACAACAGGTTTAACATCGTTTAGTACCGGTTCTTTTACCGCAGCAACCAGTTCACCTTTGATTTCATCTGAAACAGATTTATCAGCTACAGTCGGCTTAATATCTGCAACTCCGACATTCACAGATTTAACAGACTCAATGGCCTGTTCAACGATTTCAACAGCTCCCTCTTTCGCAACCTCAACGGAGACAACAGCCTGCTCTACAATTTCAACCGCTCCAGTTGTAGCTGTATCAACAGCATTTCCAATCATCTCAGAAGGTCTCTTGCCTTCAGTAAACGATTCGACAGCGATGACCGACTTTTCAAAGGCCAGATCAACCTGATCCTGCCAGGCTTGCGGCATAAGAAACCACATCAGTCCTGCTGCCACAGCACCGCCCATCAGGGAGCCCTTCATAAAATATGAATGCGTACGCCTATGATTGATAATGTGATTGGCCTGATTAATATTATAATTGGAATACTCATCTTCGAGCAGACGCATAGCTTCAGTGGCTTCTTCACTGTTTTCTACTGCAAGAGGCTGTCCTGATGCTCCGGACTCCAGCATCACATCAATCTGCTGTTGCAAGTTACCCATGAACAGCTCCAGCTTCTCTTCAACCTTGCCATGATCATGCAGAGAGTTGAGCAGCTGACTCTTTTCACGACTGATCAACAGATCAAGCTGTTCAACCATATTTGCGTCATTTGAATCTGGCTTCGTTTCCATATTTAGCCCCCGCCGAATATAAGTATCTACGGCAGATACTATCCGGCGAGAAATATGAAGATGTGATCGAACTCATCTTTTTCTGAACAGGGCAAGATTCTGCGCTCTGTGCGTCAACCATCATACCTTACTCAGCTATAGCAGTAGTTAGAATATGGATTCATGTGCCCAGGCTACTCGGCCATCACCTAACCGAACCTGAAGCCATTCACCTTCTCGTTTAAGCTGTGTTACCACAGCGCCTTGCTTGAGCCTGATCATCACATCAGCACTGCTACCTGGAGCAATTCGGATATTTCCAATATTTGCAGTCACAGTGTGTTGTATACTCTGACCGGCAACTCTGTCTGGTTGCATCTTTTTGGCAGGTTCGCCTTGTAAGGCTTCAGATGTTGCAGCTGCTTTTTTCTCAGTAACGATAGTTTTATAGGCCCAGGCTTTGCTGTTGTCCTGCAACTGAACCTCGAACCAGTCACCCTGACTGTCCAACTGAGAGAGCACAGCCCCCTTCTTCAATTTCATGACTATATGGCCAGCGGTAGAAGGCTTGCTCCTCAGATTAGCGACATCAACGATCACAACCAGCTCTGGCAACAGGATATCAACAGGCTCGGCAGCAGGCGTTATCTCCTCATGCAACCGCTCTTCCTGCATCACACGTTCTGCCACTACCAGAGTTTCCGGAACGGTTTCTTCTATCTCCATTTCTTCAACCAGCAGTTCTTCCTGAAGGGAAGTTATGTTTTCGGGCCAGATGAGCCACAGAATGGCTGCTATCCCAACCAGAGATCCTGCCAATAAAGGATAAACAGACTTTTTATCAGGCTTACCATGCAAGGCAGTCTCAGCTTCATTTTCACATGCAGGCTCACCAGATAAATTCCCATACTCTTCTGGTGAGAATGGGTCGACTTCAGTGGCTTCTACAACGACGTTAGCGGGATTGTTTTCAGAGTGAGTAGCTGAGAATTCATCCATCTGCTGTTGCAGATTTTCAACGAATTCATCCAAACGTTGTTGGCTTACATGAGCAGATTCAGGCTGATCAGAACCTTCCATATCGAGGGTTTCTTTTTCGATGAATTCATCAAGCTGGCTTTGCAGGGTATCAAATTCGCTACTGCCTTTAGCAGCACTACTTTTGTTTCCAACGCCCACGGTATCCAAATTCACACGACTCCTTCCTGCTATTATAGTATCCTGGAATGTAGCTGAACATTATCCGCAAACCGTGAGGGGACTCACAGGTTTTCTTCTCAATAAAGTTACTATAAACCTTGATAATGATGATCTCAAGTGGGCTGCACACAAAACCTGTTACAGGCAACCGAGAGCGCACTGGATGACATCATCAAAACAGTATTTATAAAAGCGAGGCCAAACATGAAGTATACCCTGATAGCGCTAGTCCTTTTTCTTACCAGCTGTTCAATGCATGTTAGTCCCCTGCCCGGAGTCGGTATACATATCCCCGTCCACCACGATAGCGGCCACCGTGATAGCAGAAGCGATAGTAAAAGTAATGATGATAAATACGATCATGACTAGTAGTTGGAAGCACATACTTTCTAAATCGTAAAAAAACAGACTCCCGTATTTTTCAGGAGCCTGTTTTTTTTGATATGATAATCGAACCAACCTTTATCCAGCATTAAGGTTGCCACACGCCTTCATAGCCATACTTATCTATTTCTAATGCAATAGTTATTGCAGCCGTTCTACTTCAAATGCAAGCTCCTGCAGATGGAAGGCTGCATAACACTGGAAACTGATCGTCTGATACTACGCCAATGGAAACAAGAAGACTGGCCACTGTTTGCTGCAATCAATAGTGACCCGGTAGTCATGAAATATTTCCCAAACCCACTGAGCGAGACAGAAAGCAATACTATTGCTGATAAAATCCATGCACTTATAACTGAGCAAGGCTGGGGTTTCTGGGCTGTTGAAGAGAAGCTGTCCGGCCTGTTTACCGGTTTTGTCGGTTTAAATAAAGTCCTGCCAGTTCTGCCATTCTACCCTGCTATTGAAATTGGCTGGCACCTCGCCAGATCGAGTTGGGGTCAGGGATATGCAACAGAAGCAGCAAATACTGTACTGAAATTTGCTTTTGATAAGCTCAACGTAGATGAGGTCTGTTCCTTTGCTTCAGTAAACAACACCAGATCCATAGCTGTCATGCAGCGCCTGAATATGGTTAACACGCAGCAAAACTTTGAACACCCAGTAATTCCTGCAGGCAATCTACTCAGAGAACATGTGTTGTATAAGTTAACCCGAGGACAGTGGCAGAGCACTAAAATAAACTGGAATAGAAAATAAAAAAGGCACTTACATTGCTGTAAGTGCCTTTCCATATGGTGCGCCCACTTGGACTCGAACCAAGGGCCCACGGATTAAAAGTCCGCTACTCTACCAACTGAGCTATAGGCGCATCTGCATGGAGGCTGACCTCCGGTGCGGCGCGAATTGTGCGAATTTCCGACCCCTTGTCAAACCCTTTTTTTTAACTCGCATATATCGTTGCAGCATCAGGGTAAAAGCCTAGAATTAGCCCATGACCTATCGACCTGTTCCTGACTATCACATGCACACTCCCCGCTGTAATCATGCAATCGGAGATGTGGCTGATTATACTGCGGCTGCGATTAAAGCCGGTCTCAAAGAAATCGGCATGTCGGATCACTCGCCTATGCCGGATGATTACGACAAACCATGGCGCATGGATCGCACAGAACTTGCCGGTTATCTGGATGAGGTGGAACAGGCTCGTGATGCTGTCAAAAATAATCTGGCACTGCGTGTAGGCCTTGAAGCTGATTTTCATCCCGGAACTGAAGCCTATGTGAAAGAGATGATCGCATCATACGACTGGGATTATGTGATCGGCTCAGTACATTATATTGGCGACTGGGGTTTTGATAATCCTGATACCATCGACGTGTGGGACAGCTGGAACATCGAAGATGCCTATTGTGCTTATTTCAAACTGGTTGAGCAGTCAGCTCAAACAGGACTGTTTGATATTATCGGTCATCCTGACCTGATTAAAAAATTTGGTCACCGGCCTCCTGCTGATTCAGCCCGTGTAAATGAAGCCATAGAATCAATGTTGCAGGCCGTCAAACAGGCTGATGTAGTATTAGAAATAAGTTCTGCGGGACTGAGAAAGCCTGTTGCTGAGATCTATCCGCACAGAAACATTGTAAAACGTGCGGCTGAACTTGGCATCCCCTTCTCTTATGGCTCTGATGCCCACTCTCCTGCAGAAGTAGGCCATGGCATGGATGATTGCCTCTCTATGCTGAAATCCTTCGGCGTTCACGAGGTTGCATCTTTTGAGAAAAGAGTTCGTAGCATGGTGGTCATTGAACATGTCTGAGTCAGTCAAAACAGAGGCCGCTGTTCTGATTACAGGCGCATCCGGCGGTTTCGGTATTGAGTTTGCCCGCCAGATAGAACCAGAAGGTTACCGACTGATACTGCATGGCCGCGATGCCGCCCGCCTGCAAATGACGCTGAATGCACTGAAACACCCGCAACGCCACTGTATCGTTCAAGCTGATCTCAATACAAAAAACGGTGTCGCAACGCTGTTGGAGGCCATTAAGTCTGAAAAAATTGTCGGACTGATTAATAATGCGGGTTTCGGTGTCTGGGGCGCTTTTGAAAAAACAGGTATTGTCCCACAAATTGATGTGATCAAAACCGATTTGAAAGCTCCTGTTGAGTTAACCCATGCACTGCTTCCCGGCCTGCTTAAACATGATGGTTTTGTCATCAACGTTTCCTCACTTGCCGGTGAAGCGCCCCTTCCTTATATGAGTACCTATGCAGCTGCCAAGACCGGACTCACTTTCTGGAGTGAAGCATTAAGGACGGAATATGCCGAAAAGCTGAGGGTTGTTACCCTGGCCCCCGGCCCGTCACCAACAGGCTTCCGTGAAGTATCCGGTATGCCGGATGGTCCAGGTAGCTTCTTTCGCACCCCGATTTCAACCATAGTTTCAGCAGCGATTCAAACCCTGAGCCGCGGCGGCGGTTACTGTATTCCCGGATGGCGTCATAAGTTGTTGTTTATCATACAGAAAATAACACCGCGCTTTATTGCTCTGAAGCTGATGGAAAAACATCTGCGCCCCTGAAAACCCATTGTAATGACGGGTTTTAGCAGAGGCTGGAGAATTCCATCCAATTTCGCTAGGCTGCGCCCCCTTTTCCACTCAGGGGAGTGAGAGATAAGAAGCTGTTGAATTGATGTTTCCAGCATTCAGATTTAAATATGTTACGGCGCCGGTTCTGCCGAATATTTGGATCATATTTGTGAGGTTAGTATAATGAGTTTGTCACATACCAGTGTGAATGGAAAACCTGCTAAACAGGGTCTGTATGATCCTAAAAATGAACATGATGCCTGCGGCGTTGGTTTTGTTGCCCACATCAAAAACAAGAAAAGCCATGATATCGTTGAGAAAGGCCTGGAAATACTGGAACGCCTGACCCATCGTGGTGCAGCCGGTGCTGATCCTCGTGAGGGTGATGGCGCAGGTATTCTGCTGCAAATTCCGCACCAGTTCTTTGAGGCGGTCACCTCCGATCTTGATTTTGACCTGCCAGCTGAAGGCCATTATGGCGTTGGTATGATCTTCTTCCCTCAGGATAAAGCTCATCGCCAGACCTGTCAGGAACTTATTGAAAAAGCTGTGGCAAATGAGGGACAGAAGCTGCTCGGTTGGCGTGATGTGCCGGCTGATGCCATTCGTGCCGATTTGCCTGAAAGTGTCACTGCATGTGAACCGGTCATTCGTCAGCTATTCATCGATCGCGGTAATTGCTGTGTTGATGATCAGGATGCCTTTGAACGTAAACTGTTCGTCATCCGTAAAGTCGCAACTAATGCTATTACTGCTCAGGGTTTTCAGGATGATGCTAATTTCTATGTTGCATCACTTTCAAGCCGTACTATCGTTTATAAAGGCATGTTCCACTCCCATCAGGTAGGCCCTTATTATGAGGATCTGCGCGATGCACGCATGACTTCTGCACTGGCACTGGTTCATCAACGCTTCTCGACCAACACCTTCCCGTCATGGGAGCTGGCTCATCCGTTCCGTATGATGGCTCATAATGGTGAGATCAATACTGTACGTGGTAATATCAACTGGATGAATGCACGTCGCCAATCCATGAAATCTGAACTACTTGGTGATGATCTGGAGAAACTCTGGCCTATCAGTAACGAAGGACAGTCAGATACCGCATGTTTCGATAATGCACTGGAACTGCTTGTAGCCGGTGGTTATTCACTGGCTCACGCTGCCATGCTGATGATTCCAGAAGCTTGGGCTGGCAACAAACAGATGGATGAACAGCGCAAAGCGTTCTATGAACACAATGCGGCACTGATGGAGCCATGGGATGGTCCTGCAGCCGTTGCATTCACCGATGGCCGTCAGATCGGCGCTACACTGGATCGTAATGGTCTGCGCCCTACCCGTTATCTGGTTACTGAAGATGATTTGGTACTCGGTGCATCTGAAATGGGTGTGTTGGACATTCCAGAAGAGAAGATCATCAAGAAATGGCGTCTGCAGCCTGGTAAAATGCTACTTATCGACCTTGAAGAGGGTCGTATCATTGATGATGCCGAGATCAAGAAACAGCTCGCAGCAGCCAAACCGTATAAAGAGTGGCTGGGCAAAACCCAGATTCAGCTGGAAACCCTGCCGGAAGAAGTTGCACCACAGGCTCCCGATCACGATACCATGCTGCATCGCCAGCAGTCCTTTGGTTACACTCAGGAAGATATCAAGTTCCTGATGACTCCTATGGCAGTTTCCGGACAGGAAGGCACGGGCTCCATGGGTAATGACAGCCCGTTTGCTGTGCTCTCCAATCGTGCTAAACCTCTATACAGCTACTTCCGTCAGCTCTTTGCTCAGGTAACCAACCCGCCTATCGATCCGATTCGTGAAGAGATGGTGATGAGCCTCACCTCCATTATTGGCCCCCGCCCTAACCTGCTTGGCCTGGAAGAGAGTGAACCGCAGCTGCGTCTGGAAGTACATCAGCCAATCCTCTCCAATGTCGATGTAGAGAAGATTCGCCATATTGATCAGTACACGGACAATCGTTTCCGTACCATCACACTCTCCTCATGTTATGCCGTCGATCAGGATTCCGCAGGCATGGAGACTGCTGTTGAAGCACTCTGTCAGAAGGCTGAAGCAGCTGTCCGTGATCACTATAACATTATTATTATTTCAGACCGTGGTATGAATGCGCAGAACATTGCCATCCCTGCACTGCTGGCGACCTCTGCTGTCCATCACCACTTGATCAAAGCTGGCCTGAGAACAGAAACAGGCCTGGTAATTGAAACCGGTTCAGCACGTGAAGTGCATCATTTTGCCTGTCTGGCTGGTTTTGGTGCAGAGGCCATCAACCCGTATCTGGCCTTTGAAACCTTGGTGGATATGAAGCGTCAGCACATGCTGCCAGCTGAACTCACCGATGCCGAAATTGAAACCCGCTATATCAAGGCGATTGGTAAGGGCTTGTTCAAGGTCATGTCCAAGATGGGTATTTCCACTTACCAGTCTTACTGTGGTGCCCAGATTTTTGAAGCACTGGGTCTCTCTTCCGCATTCGTTGAGAAATATTTCACCGGTACTGCCACACAGATCGAAGGTGCTGGCCTTGCCGAAATCGCTCAGGAAGCAACCCAGCGTCACATCGATGCTTTCCGCGGTGTGATGATCTATAAAGATCAACTCGATGTTGGTGGTGAATATGCATGGCGCGTGCGTGGTGACGAACATGTCATGACTCCGAGTAATATTGCTAAAGTACAACATGCAGTAAGAACATCTAACTACTCTTTATATAAAGAGTATGCTGATGACATCAATGATCAGTCAGGCAAGTTAAAAACACTGCGTGGACTGTTTAAATTCAAGGACAGCACGGCAATTCCACTCGAGGAGGTGGAGCCTGCAAGTGCGATTGTTCAGCGTTTTGCTACCGGTGCCATGTCATTCGGTTCTATTTCCCACGAAGCACACAGCACGCTGGCAATTGCCATGAACCGTATTGGCGGAAAATCCAATACCGGTGAAGGTGGTGAAGAACCATCCCGTTTCAAACCGATGGCTAATGGCGATTCCATGCGCTCGGCAATCAAACAGGTTGCCTCCGGTCGTTTCGGTGTAACCACTGAATACCTGGCCAACTCCGATCAGATTCAGATTAAAATGGCACAGGGTGCCAAGCCGGGCGAAGGTGGTCAGCTGCCGGGACACAAGGTTGATCAACGTATCGGCCGTGTACGTCACTCCACACCGGGTGTGGGTCTGATTTCCCCGCCTCCGCATCATGATATTTATTCCATTGAGGATCTGGCTCAGCTGATCTTCGATCTGAAAAATACCAACCCTGCTGCTGATATCTCGGTCAAACTCGTATCCGAAATCGGTGTTGGTACTGTTGCAGCTGGTGTTGTGAAAGCTCATGCCGATCACGTTGTTGTCGCAGGACACGATGGTGGTACCGGTGCATCTCCACTGACATCTATTAAACATGCAGGTTCTGCATGGGAACTGGGGTTGGCTGAAACACAGCAGACGCTGGTACTCAATCGCCTACGCTCACGTACTGTACTACAGGCCGATGGGCAGATGCGTACAGGCCGCGATGTAGTCATTGCAGCGCTGCTCGGTGCCGATGAAATTGCATTCGGAACCATCGCACTGATTGCCGAAGGCTGTATCATGATGCGTAAGTGTCATCTGAACACCTGCCCTGTTGGTGTCGCCACACAGGATCCTGAACTGCGCAAGAAATTCGTCGGCAAACCTGAAGATGTGGTTAACTTCTTCATGTATGTGGCTGAAGAAGCTCGTGAAATCATGGCAGAGCTTGGCTTCCGTACCTTTAATGAGATGGTTGGACGTGTTGATATGCTCGACACCAACAATGCGGTCAAACACTGGAAGTCCGAAGGACTGGACCTCTCCCCTATCTTCCATCAGATCGATGCCAAGGGTGAACCTGTATACCACACTGACAGTCAGGATCATGGTCTGGACAAACTTATTGATAATAAACTTATCGCAGAGGCCAAACCTGCCCTTGATAACAAAACCCCTGTCATCATCGAAACACCGATCTGTAACGTTGATCGCAGCTTCGGCACGATGCTTTCAGGTGTTGTTGCCAAGCGTTACGGTCATGCAGGGCTTGCTGAAGACACTATCGCGATCAAAGCCAAGGGTACTGCTGGCCAGTCACTCGGTGCATGGCTGACACGTGGTGTCTCTATTGATCTGGCTGGTGAAGGTAACGATTACGTTGGTAAAGGTCTCTCCGGTGGCCGTATTGCTATCTATCCACCTAAAGAGTCCAAACTGATCGCTGAAGAGAATATCATCGTCGGCAATACCGTACTGTTTGGTGCAACCGAAGGTGAATGTTATTTCAATGGTGTTGGTGGCGAACGCTTTGCCGTACGTAACTCCGGTGCTGTTGCAGTAGTTGAAGGTATCGGTGATCACGGTTGTGAATATATGACCGGTGGTACGATTGTTGTACTCGGTGAAACCGGACGCAACTTCGCAGCTGGCATGTCCGGTGGTATTGCTTATGTACTGGACAGTGACAATAACTTTGAAAGCCGCTGCAACATGGCACAGGTAGCACTGGAGCCTATTACTGCAGAAGCCGATGCACTTGAAGAGCTCGATCATCAGGGGGCAGACCTTGAAACACATGGCCGGGTGAATATCACACACACACTAAGCCAGAATGACCAGAAGATTCTACACACTCTGATCCAGCGTCATGTACATTATACCAACTCAGCAGTTGGTAAGCGTATCCTTGAAAACTGGAACGACTATCTGGGTCAGTTCGTTAAAGTAATACCGGTGGACTACCGTCGTGCACTGGCTGAAATGGAAGCGCAAAAAACAGCTGCAGAGGAGACTGCAAATGGGTAAGGCAACCGGATTTAAAGAACATGCTCGCGAAAACCTGAGTTATGCACCGGTCGCAGACCGTATTACGCATTTCAAAGAGTTCTCCAAACTTCCAGAAGATATGGC
>Ga0316203_1000489_pt1 | contig 47133 bp, 60 predicted proteins | sample 6monrhotite_MG_FD_204940 | JGI IMG/M metagenome (GOLD analysis project Ga0316203, IMG submission 204940) | Microbial mat bacterial communities from mineral coupon in-situ incubated in ocean water Damariscotta River, Maine, United States -... | ecosystem: Environmental > Aquatic > Marine >... | reverse complement strand
AAGGCTCTCAAGCTAATCGGGATTGAGTAGTGGCCGGGTTCGACCGCAGCACACTCGGGGTCCCTGGAGGCATTGATCGCAGGGCCCTCGCTCACACTGTCTCGCCTGGCGAAGACAACAGCACCTTCGGGAACGTCCTCCGGTTCCTAGGGCGTCCGGGCTTCGCTGCCCGGGCAGCCCTCATGGGGGACTTCGAGAGCGCGGGCCGGAACCTCGCCCAAATGGCAATCGACTTCCCGACCGGGGGGTTCATTGACCGGCGCCTGGGCCTCACCTCTATCGCCAACGTCTTCATTCCCGAGAAGTATGAGTTCAGCGAGGACCTCGCTCCGCTCAAGCGCCAGATCGAAACCACGGACGTTCTTGACGAGTGGGGTGTCCTCTCCAAGCGGGACCTCGGCACCTTCGAGAAGGCCGCAATCGACATTGCGGGTGGGATCCTCACGGACCCCCTGACCTACCTCTCGGGCTCGGGCCTGGTGCGGGGTCTGGGCAAAGGCCTCAAGGGAGCGGATCGCATTGCCGCTCAGGCTGACGTGGTGTCAGCACTCCGCAAGACCCGGTCAGGCAGCACCATGCTGGACGACACGGTCAGGAACCTGGAGTCGGAGTTCCTTACGCGCAGGGGTATCTCCTCCCTGGACGACCTTACCCCCAAGCGGGCTATCCGTGCGGAGCGGGGCTTCGAGCGTAGGGCCGCCGAGAAGATCTTCCTCGACGCGGAGCACGGGGGTCGGATCGGACCTCGGGCTGCACGCAGCCTCCACGAGATCGCGAACGACAACCTCCTCGACGAGGGCACCAAGGCCCTCGAGTCCCTCGGACACATTCCGACCAAGGGGGGTCTCTACCTCAACGTCCCGGGCTTCGAGAAGACCCTCCTCACGGAAGGCTTCGGCAGCAAGGCCTTCGGCCTGAGCGCTCCGGGGCTCGCTATGCGTCGCATGGACAAGACCATGCCAGGCACCGCAGAGGCAATTCGAGAGAGCGCACGGGGCCTCTACGCGGCTACCAGGGGTGCGTTCTTCGGACGGCACCTGACCGAGACCGACCCCTCCATTACGAAGGGCCTCCGGGACTCAGCCCACGACTTCTCCCTCGAGGTCGAGGGCGCCCGCCGCAAGACTCAGTCCCTCACCCGAGAACTCGCAGCGCCCTGGACCCCTGACCCCACGACAGGGAGGCTCGCCCCGGAACTCTCTGAAGAGATCGCGGCCATGACCAAGGCCTGGGACGAGGGCCAAGAGGCCGTGCGGCTGGCCTTCGCGGACGCCCCTGTGCAGATCAAGAACCTCAAATCCGACCTCGCACGGTTCCGACCGAAGAACCGCCCCAAGGGGGCCTTCCGGGAATGGGCTCGCGCCAAAGGGATCGCGGACGAGGCTGAGGAGGTGATCGCGGGGACCAAGGACTTTCGCACCTTCCAAGACGACTTCCTTCAGGCCCGGGCTGCGGACGACACGTCCCTCCTCCACCACGAACTCTTCGACCGCGGGGTCATGCAGGAGAGGGTCTGGGAGAACACCCTGGCGCAGGCGAAGGCGGGGGTCGCCCCTGGGAGGCACGCTGCCGTGGAGCACGCCCTCAATACCATGCGAGACCGAATGCGCCAGATCCCCGACGATCTCCGTCGGGCTGAGGGTCCGTGGAAGTCGGACTCGGTCTTCTTCAACGACCTGCTCCAAGACACCAACACGGTCTACATGCCCCGTCAGATCTCCGGCCTCTACGACGCCCTCCTCGGGGAGGGTATGAGGAAGCAGGACGTGCGGAAGGCATTCAAGGCTGCGCTCTCTCCCACGGACCCCGCCACCAAGGCGCGCAAGCACCTCAGCCCCGAGGACTTCAACAAGGCCCTGGCCAAACTGGCAGAGGACCACCTCGACCCTGAGGTCTTCACGGAACTGGCCGAGCGCTACCAGAACCTCAACGTCTTCCAACTCTTCAATCAGCGCATGGGGAACCACGCCCAGACCATGGCCGCAGGGAAGCTGGCCCAGAAGTTCCGCCGCGCGGGCCTCCAAGAGGGGGACCAGTCGATCCTGGGGCGCTACCTCCAGCACCAGTTCAAGGGCCTCTCCGACCGAGACAGCTTCACCAAGATCTTCGGCGGGGGTAAGATTCGGATCCCTGCGAACCGAGAGGGAGCCTTCGGCAAGTGGGCCAAGGAATTCGAGGACGCCTTCGTCAAGGACGACGGCTCCGCAGCGGCCTACAAGCTCCGGCGCAGGAACGTCCAGGTGGACGGGAAGAACTACGTCGAGATCCAATGGCCCGGCCTGAACAAACTCTTCAAGCCCATGCTGACCTCGGCCCCGACCAACCCCTCCTTCCACGCTCGGAACACCATTGGCGCGGCCTTCATGGGCCTCTTCAACCCTGACGTAGGGGCCAAGGGCTTCGTCCAGATCCTCGGGGCCATGAGGAACTCCACCCTCGTCCGCAAGCTCTCGGGCCTGGGGTTTGACGAGAAGCAAGTCACCCGGTTCATGCGGGCTCTGGACGACACTGCGGCTGCGCCAGCCATGCAGAGGGCCCTCATGGACGAGGGGGTCAAGATCGGCAAGTATTCCTCGGACGAGGTCCTCGACGCGATCCGCATGTCGGTAGGACCCCAGGTGGCAGGGCGCCCCGGCGCGAACGCTACGGACCTCATGGGCCAGATCACGGACGTGGACTTCCTCGGGCGGGAGGTCTTCCGGTCGAACAAGGCCCTCAAGGACCTCGGGGCCGCAGGCCCGCGCAAGGCGCAGGAGTTCTTCAGGAAGTTCATTAAGCTCGGCACGGACATGGGCGACGCGGTCGAGACCCGGTTCCGTGCGAACTCGATTATCGCCCTCATGGCCTCGGGCAAGACCCCGGCGCAAGCGGTCAAGCAGACCAACCGGGCCTTCGTGGGATACAACATTAACTCCGAGATCGAGCGCGGGCTGCGGGACATTATCCCCTTCTTCAAGTTCGCCTCGCACTCGGCGGTCTGGTCTAAGGAGCTCGCCACCGGGCCAACCGTGGGGCTCCGAATGCTCCGATCTGGCATGGGCGCTACGCGCCGAGCGGGTCAGGACCAGCAGGAGGCCGGCATTCTCCCGGAGCGTATCGGCTCCGGCCTGGCCCTGCCCCTGCCCTGGAAGAACGCAGCCGGGAACCAGGAGTTTCTGCTAGGATTGGGCCTCCCCCTGGAGTCCACGCTCCAGATCCTCGGGTCCCTTACCCCGCAGGGTTTCAGGCAGAACGTCCTCGGAGGTCTCAACCCTCCGATCAAGGTCGTGGCGGAAGGGATCACCAACCGCTCCTTCTACTTCGGTGGGGAGTGGGCAGCCTACCGACGAGCACCTGCATGGCTACCCCGGGTTCTGACGAAGGAGATCTCCCTCCCCAACGGCAAGAAGGTCTACGAGATCGACGGCGCAGCCAACGAACTCCTCAACGCCCTGCCCACAAGCAGGCTCGACTCGACCCTCGACAAATTGGTCGGATCCTTCGTGCGTGGGGAGAGGGCTCCCCTCCTGACGGCAATGCAACTGAGCACCGGGGTCCGGGCCATGAGCGCCGACACGGAGAGGGAACTCCAGGCCGCGCTGAAGCGCTACCTCCACGACAAGGTCCGGTCGGGGGAGATCGGAGAGACCGTCAACTACTTCAGCCGGATCGACAAGGCAGCAATGCCAGAGGATCTGAAGATCGTTCTGAACGGTCTGAAGTCGATCAAGGCAGAGAAGCGCAAGGAACGCCGCGAAGCGATCAAGGCCCGAGGAGGGGCATTCAAGTGAGCCAACTCAAACGGTGCGACGCCAAGCAGGTCTTCATTTGCGAGAAGATCGTCGGCGAGGAGGCCCTCACGGACAGGGTCAACGAACTCATGGCCCTGGGCTGGGAACTCGGCGACGAGAAGGGCGAGGGCGACTTCGTGGTGGAGACCTTCCTGGTCTCTGAGGAGTCCTACAACGAGACCACCTACCGAATCATGGGCGCGGCCTACGTCTGCCAGTGCCACGGGGTAGGATTGTAATGCCCTTCGACCCCACGGTCATTGCCCAAGCAGGCCCGTCCGTGCTTCTGGGCCTCGCGGTCTGGGTGCTCTGGTCCCGCCTCAAAGAGGTCGAGGCCAAGCTAGAGAAGCTCCGAGACAACTACGAAGGGAAGCTGGAAGGCTTCCTCACTGAGGTGATCACGACCCTCCACGACCTGGAGGATTGACATGGACATGGACGAGGCCACGGCCCGGATCCGCGCGGCCCTCAAGAGCGCGGCCTTCAAGAAGGCCCTCGGCAAGAAGAAGACCAAGCGCCTGAGGCGGATCGCCAAGACCTCCTTCGAGGTTCAAGTCCCGGTCCTCGAGGACGAGGCCCCCGTGCTCAGAGATTCCGCAGTAGTTCCCGATACTCCTCCGGGGTCACTTCGTCGTCGTGGAGCATAGCTCGCTGATACCCTAGGTCCAGCACGGACACGATCATGCGGAGGCGGGCGATCTCGTCCTCGTCCCATGAGAGGAAGCGCTTCCAGACCCGGTAGATCGCCGCGGCGGTCTCCGCGTCCGTGTCGAGGAACTCGCGCTTCATGAGGGCCATGGCCTCGCGCTCGATCAATTCGTTCCTGTAGGCCGCTTCCTCGTGCTCGTTCTTCACTCGTCTTCGTCCTCTCCGACCTCCAGGTCGAAAGTCAGGGACCCCTTGTGGCCCCAGCCAAAGGAGTGGAGCTCCACGTCCGTGAGAGCCCACCCGAACTGCCGCGCGATCTTCTTGAAGAGGTCGACCTTGTCAGACACGTTGCCGGCTGTCTCGCCCTCGGTCCTCCGGGTCTCAATGTTGACGTCGATCTTCATGCCGACGCCTCCGACCCCGACCCCGACCGCGTCCGCGTCCGCGACCACGACCACGACCCCGACCACGACCGCGACCACGACCACGACCACGACCCCGACCACGACCCCGACCGCGACCACGACCACGACCACGACCACGACCACGACCGCGACCGCGACCGCGACCACGACCGCCGGTAAGCAGGTTCCGAGTGGATCACAGGCCGACCAATTTGGCGACCAGGGCCCCCAGGACGATCACTACTATGTAGCCTGCTGAGAAGGCGATCACACGGTCCCTCTCTGTCAAGTGGTCGGGCCTGCTCATAGGCCGAAGGCCGCCTCGAAGATCAAGCAGATCGAGTAGGCGAAGATCCCGGCGCTCATGACCACGCAGGACACGACCCCAAACGCCACGAGCAGGACGACCCCGAGGTCTCCAATCTTCTTCCTGATCACAGCCCGAAGACCGACTTGACGATCAGGCACGCCCCGTAGAGGATCCCCAGGTTGATCGCAATAGGTATCAGGACAATGAGAAGTGCCAACACTCCCGCTGCCGCCCACGTCACTGCTTCGACTGCTGCGTTCTTCATTACTCGTGCTTCCTGTGTCGGTGGTTGAGACTCCACTGGCCGAGGGCCAGTGCGTCGAGGACTTCCTTGCGGTGGGAGATCGGGATCGACCCCAGGATCTTGACGTGCGTCGGGATCGAGAACTCGACCCGGGGTTGTTCACCGCGGCTGCGCGGCCTGGTCTCAAACCACTCCCACTCTACCCAACGCAGAACCCTGCGCCACGTAGCGACCTTGGACTGCTGGCCCTTCCAGTCTCGAGGGAGCACCAGGGTCACGGGGCACCCGATCCGGGTGCCGGCCAACATGGCCGCGCCAGACACCAGGGCCAGCTTCAGGAGGCCGTTCGGATCGACGCGGGACTTCGAGTAGGCTTGCTGGCCCTCCACGGTCACGCGCTCAATGGGGTCGTCCTCCTCCCGAGCAATGGCCCAAGCCTGGAGGATCACCTCTTGGACCTTCTCCAACTGCCACGTCAGGAGGGCGGTCTTCTTCTTCTTGGCCGAGAGGCCGTGGTCGTAGGCGCACCCGGCAGCCAGGACGTAGCCTGACCCCTTGCGCTTTCCTATGAGGGCGACCCCTGAGCCTTTAGTGTCGGGGTCAATGGCGAGGTGGCTCACGGCAACTCCGACCAGGCCGCGAGGGCCAGCCCCAGGAAGAGGACAGCACCCCAGAAGGCAATCCAAATGAGTCCTTGCGTGGTCAATGTCCCTCCAGGTCGAAGCGCCTCACGCGCTCGGCGACCTCCGGGTAGTCTAGCAGACTGAGCCTGAGGAGTTCCAGGCCGTAATTCCCTCCGCGCACGAACTCAAGGACCGTAGCGAAGGCCTCGGGGGGAACGAAGCCTATGGCGTAGAGGTCCTCTTGCCACTCCTCCGGTTGACAGTGAAGACAGGGAAGATCCCGGGCACACTGGTCACATTCGATCACGAGACCTCGTCCTCTCGGACATACATGAGCGAGCAGATCGCGTGTGCGAGGTGGGAGTAGCCCGTCTCCGGGTCCTTCGACTCGCCGGCCTGGTAGGCCAGGAGGTGACGCAGCGCGGCGCCCATGTAGCGGTTCTTGAGGTCGGGGACCTTGCGCCAGTTGTCGGGCGCATACTTCTGAGCACCGAAGGCCAGCACCGCAGACACCTCAAGCAGGGTCTTCGCAGGCAGGAGCTCAGGTCGGGGCTTCCCGTAATCGTGCTTGGTGCCCTGCTCTGGTTCTCGTCCGTTGATCTCCGGCCAGAGGTCCTCGACCTTCTCTCCGGTCCCGTGGACGGGCCGAAACACGTCGCAGGGGCAGTCTTCCGTCACAAGAAGGCCCCCGACCCTGTAGGTATCTCGGCGACAACTCCCTTCGGGGTGGTCCCCTTCTCCGTGTCCGCAGCGGCACTTCATATCAGATCCTCTTCTTCCAGTTGGCGAGTTTCAGTTGGTTCACGCTGACTACGTGGGTCTGACTCTCGTATTTCGAATTCCAGAGATCAGTCTTCGTGTATTGAATGTAGACCCGGTCGTGGCGCCCGAGCTTCACGACGCGGGCCCGGTAGCCCACCTCGGGGTGGGGGTTGAAGAGAACGTCTCCGACCCGGAGGTCCTTGAGCGCTGTAGTCTTCTTGCGCTTCTTCTTCTTCCTCTTCTTACGCCCCATTAGACCTCCGACCCCGACCACGACCGCGACCCCGACCACGACCCCGACCACGACCGCGACCCCGACCACGACCACGACCACGACCACGACCGCGACCACGACCACGACCACGACCCCGACCACGACCCCGACCCCGACCGCGACCACGACCACAGGTAAGCAGGCTCTGAGTGGATCATGCGGGGCTCCAGACTCCGAGGGTCGTCGGCGTGTCCCAGACCTGCTCGGCCTCCTTGGACCAGTGCGTTGAGAGGATCGGTTCCGCACGGACCTGAACGTCCGGGAGAACCTCGGTCATGCTGTCCTCCATGATCTTCGCCAACTCGTGGGCCCGATCCGAGCGCCGGCAGTCGTCGGGGACCTCCATGAGGATCTCGTCGTGAATGAAAGCCACGGGCCGGCAGCCGTAGAGGATCGACCCCCGGGTCCGGTCGTAGCACGCACGGCTCACGTTGAAGACGGCCTTCTTGGCGCCCTCGGCCCCGGGGGTCTGGAGGGCTCGTCCGTTGGCGAGTTGGGTGAAGCGGCACTCGACCCGGCGCATACCCGCGGGTGACACGTAGGACCCGGGTTGCCCCGGGACCCAGGTGTTGAGGTAGCGCTTCATGTTGGGGTAGACCATGAGCCAAATGCGCTTGAGGTTCTTGGCCTCGGCCACTGAGAGTTTGAACCCGTACCCCGCGGCCACGGCTCGGAAGGTGTTGATCCCCATGCCTCCGGGGAACCCGAGGCCAACAGGCTTCGCCAAGGTGCGCCAATGCTTGAACCACTCGGGCTTGTTCCTCTTCTGGGTCAGGAAGAACTCATACTCCTGGTCCTCCGTGCGCTCCTCCCCGTGCAATTCGGTCAGGACCATGCGAAACGCCGGGTCTCCATGGACAGCCAGCGCGCACCCGAGGTAAGCGTGGGGGTCAATCCCGGCGTTGATCTGGTCGGCCAGCGCAGAGTGACCGTAGAGGTCGAGGATCGTCTGGGCCAGAGACACGAGTTCCAGAGCGCTGTAGTCCGCAATCGCAAAGAGCCAGCCCGGACGAGGGACGTAGGCCGGCCTGACCCTGGGGTCCGCTTGCTGGATATTCACGGCGGGGGCCACGGCCTTGTCGGCCCGCTTCTTAGACACGCCCCAGGAGGACGTGCGGCCCGTGGCCTTGAGGTAGTCGTAGTTGGGGTGGATCACAGGGGCCGTGATCCCGCTGCCGTAGGGCCACTCCATAGCGGGGAAGTATGACGTGATCAGTTTGATCAGCTTCGCGCGAGTGAGGAACTGCTCGAGCGCAGGGTGGAAAGGCGCAATGGCCTCGAGGACCTCGGCAGAGGTCGAGACGTATCCATTCTCCAGGGTGGGCTCGACGTTGATCTCCTTCGCCTTCTTCGTGGGCGTGAGGGGAATGTCCTCCTGCTCGCAGATCGCCACGACCAATGGGACCAAGGCAGCCTTCTTCGCGACGCTCTCGTCCTTGGGCTTGGTGACCCCGTAGGGGCAGGTGCAGGTCTTGGGCTTCCGGGAGCACCCCTCCTCGTGGTCCTTGGTCTTCTTGGGCCGGCCAGGACAGGCCTTGTTGACCAAGGGAGGGAGCCCGAAGTCGTCCAGCGGGGCGTAGAGGAGGGGCAAGACCTCGGGGTCTAGCGCGGCCACGACCTCGGCCTGGATCCGCTCCTTCTCCTTCTTGTCCACCCTGACCCCGTAGGCCGTCATGAGGTAGAGGCCGAAGGCCGCGGCGACGTGAAGGTGCTCGCTGTCGAAGACACCCGGGATCTCCCGGGCCTCCTCCTCCTGGGCTGCCCAGACTTCGTAGGTCGCTTGCGCGTCGAGGAGGGCGTAGTCTGCTGCCTCTTTGGGGTAGTCCTCAGCCCTGAATCCGTCGAGCTCGGCATAGCGGAGGCGCCAAATGTCCTCCCCCTCCTTGCCGGCAGAGAGGTCCAGGCCGCAACGGGCCCGCGCAAGTTCCGACAGCGAGTAGGAGATCCGGCTGCCGGCTGGGCTGTTCTCGATCTCCCCGAAGGTGGCGAGGTTCAGGAGCTTCTCACGGATCTGGGTGTCGTGGACACGACCCTGGTGGAGAGCCTCGAAGATCCGGGGGAGCAGGTGGGGGAAGGTGGAGGCCACGCACGCGAGGTCATAGGCCACGTTGTGGCCGACCGTGTCCTCTTGCAGGAGGGTATGGGCGAAGGCTTCAAGCCAACCGTCGCCATTGGTGACGAGGGCCGGGGCCGTCCCGGTGCAGTAGGTCGCGCACATGATCTCGGGCGCGAGGCGCCCGGGGGCGATCAGTCTGGTCTCAGTGTCCCAAGCAATCACTAGTAGGCGGAACTACGGAAACAGGTCGTGACTGCGTTGCAGACGAGGTCGATCAGCGCCTCCCGGCGCTCCCCCGTAAGCGCCCGAACGATCCCTTCTTGGATCACCTCCTCTACCTTGGCCCAGAGTTCGGAGTCCTCGGAGAGGATCTCCTTGCAGCGCTCTCGGGCGAGGCTTCCACAGGCCGTCAGAAACGCCTCTTGAAGGGGAGGCACGGGACTGTGTCCGTAACCCTGGCTTTTGGGGGGAGTGAGAAGGTGCTGAAGGGCCGCGGAGATCAACTCCCCCTTCTTCGCGTCGTCCAAGGACTGGAGAACAGCGGAGGCAACAGCCTCCTTGAGTTGGGGGCCGTCCAGATCAATCTTCATAGCAACCTCGTGTGGGAGGCACAGCCCCTCCCCCCTGACAAAACCAGTATCACGACCTGGCCGGGGGAAGGACCTGCACCTTAGTTTTGACACCGTTGAGCCCTATGCGCCCAGCCCGCGGTCGCGGGGGGACAGGCCGACTCGTAGCACAGCGCCTCTGACCGACCAACCAAGTAGCCGTCAAGGATCGGCCCGTTCTGCAAACCCTGAGCCGGGGATCGAACCCGGGTCCCCCGGTGATAAAGTCGGGGTCTCGCCAAAGTAACTCAGGATCCCCGTCTGTTCCGAGGCGTCATTCCGACCCGCGCTTCCGCGCCGGGGCCGGGGCCGGCCTAGCCGAACTTGTTGGGGTCGATCCCCTCCTCGGCGAGTTGGTCCGGGAGGATCGGGCGGCGCACGTAGGCCGAGATAAAGGTCTGGGGCCTCCCTTCCTTGTCCTCGTAGGCGCGGCCCTTGACCTCGACCTCGACCGTGACGCCGACCATTTGGGTCAGGCGCTCCCCAATGGTCTTGAAGGGGGTCTCGTTCGCGGCCTCCATGGTCTCGCCGGAGACCCCGCAGTAGAAGCGGCGCACGTCGGCCTCGACATATTCGTTGCCACCGAGCATGATCACTTGCGTGGTCTCGGTGCCGGGCGTGAGGGTGCCTTCGATCACCTTGAGGGTGGTCTTGACCACGCGGAGCATGTCGAGCTTCTTACGGCTGACGGCCTCCTCGATCTTGGTGATCTTCTGCCAGTAGGTGCCGATTGAGTCGCGGCTCAGGCCCGCAGTCGTCTTCGTGTTGTCGTCCAGCTTGTCAAAAAAGCCCATGTCGTTCTCTTCTTTCGTTCAGTGTCCGCAAGGCGATCTGCCTTACGAGGGGTATTCTAGGGATTGTTCTTCGGGGCGCAAGGCATTTCTTCGACCAAATCTTCCTGAGGGAACAAGGCTTTACGAATCGCCTGGCCGTCGATCCAGCCCGGCTCGCCTTCGGCGCCGCAGCCCACCCAGTTCGCCCACCCGTGTTGGAGAGCTCCGAGGTAGGAGACCGAGAGCCCGAGGATCTCCGCGGCCTGGGCCAGGAGTGGCACCCCGGGTCGGAAGTCGATCTCTCGACCGTCCGCACGGCACAGGACGTAGATCAGTCCCCCGCTCCAGGTCTGGGTCGGTTGAATCTTGGTCTTCCGGTAGGCCTCGAGGGCCTGTTCGGGGGTGACGCGGTCTCTCATGCGAGCCACGGCATTGACGAGGACCTAGGCACGACCGTGGGCTCGGGAAGGGCCTCCTCGAACTTCTCCTTCCGGGTCTTCGGCGGATCGAGTTCGTCGGCCACGTCGATCAAGATCAGAATCGCTCTGGCGCGGTCCTCTTCCTCGGCGTCCTCCGTCAAGAGGGCGATTGCTTTGTCGATCTGGTTCGCGAGGGTCATTCCGGCACCTTGTACCCTTGCTCCCTCAAGTATTCGGACGTGAACTGCTCCGGGAGCGGGGACCAGTCAGCCACTAGAAGTTTCGGATCCCCGCCGAGGGTCTCCTTCATTTGCGTTTGGCTCGGTTCACAAGGGCCGAGACGTAAGACCGGGCAATCCCGAACCTCTCCGCGATCTCCCACTGTCTCCACCGCCCTGAAGCATAGAGCGCCCGGATATTTTTGACCTCAGAGTCGCTGAGTTTGTAGAGAGGGTGGCTCTCTCCCTTACAGTCGGTTCCGTGCCGGGTTCGGTCTGCTTGATTCTCTTTCGCTGTGCCCCACGCCAGGTTCTCCACCTTGTTGTTCGAGGGGTTCCCGTCCAAGTGAAGGCACTCCTGCCCCTCCTGCGGCTCCCCGACAAATGCCAGAAGCACTAGCCTATGCGCGTAGACCTGGGTCGAGTCTCGGTTCTTCCAGAGTTGAAGCCCGAGGTAACCTTTCCCTTTGACCGCGAGGCTCAACAGACCCGGGCGCCCTGTGCGCCTGTAGTTCATGCTCATGACCCTGCCGAAGGACGACACCTTGTAGAGTCCTTCGTATCCTGGGACGGCCTTCCAGCGCTCAGCCAAGGGGGTCATATCCGTGCTCCCTCAAGTATTCGGACGAGAACTGCTCAGGAAGAGGAGACCAGTCTGCCAGCAGCAGCTTCGGGTTCCCTCCCAAGGTCTCGGCCAAGTATACTGTATCACAGAGCGTAGCCGCAACTTGGAGTTTGTCGAACTCGGTCGAAACGTTGGTCTGCACGACCAAGCGATCAGCCTGTTGACCCGTGCGGTGCAGGCGCCCCAGGAGTTGCTCCATGTGGTTGGCCGGGCGAGGCCATTGCACGAGGTGCTGGTTGCGGTGCTGCTGGAGGTTCTTACCCTCCATGTGCGAGGAGATCGACGCCACGCAGAAGAATCGCTCGGATCCGTCCCCGTAGAGCCACCGGGTCCCGGCGCCCTTCCACAGGACGGGCAGGCCCGCTTCCTTCAAGGCTTGGTGGACCGCGCGCTGGACCTCTTGGTGGTGACACCACAGGATCCCCAGTTGGTTGCTGCCCTCACGCTTGCGGGACCTCGCCCAGGCCAGCGCGGCCTTGATCTTGTAGTCCGACACCCAGACAGGCTCAGAGAGCCTCTCCGGGAGCTCCGGATCGTCCGTGGCCTTGATCTCCGCCCACAGGTCGTAAAGGTCTTGGTGCCCTTGGATCGCTCCGTAGGTGTGGTGCCACTTGCCCACGGCCATGGGCGTGTCCTGGCCCTGGCGGGGATACCGAGTCGCGCCGAAGAACTCCCTCAGGGCCTTGGCGTAGTCCTGGCGCAGGTCGAAGAGGTCCTTCGCCTCCTCTACCCGGGGGTGGTCCTCGTCCCAGAAGTGCCTGGTCCAGAAGCCTGCCGAGAGTTGCCTCAGGGTCTCATGGATCTGGATCATGTGCGGGAGGACCTCCCCTTCGGGGGTCTCGAAGTCCTCTTGGACCCTGCTCATAAGCCGCACGATCTCGGACGGGACCTTCTTCGGGGTGTTGCGGATCTCGAGGCCCACGCCGAGGGCCTTCCCGGACGAGACAATGACCCCGGGTGCTGTGTTGAGCCGAAGTCGATATGCAGTTCGCATGGCCTTGGTATTCCGACCGTTGACCGAGGCCCAGACCAGCAGGGGGCGCATGTCTTCAATGTCCTGTAGGGTCGGGGGCTCGGCCCCGCTCTTGAGGAGTTCGCTCCAACGCGCAGCTTCCATGGCACCCCGGGGGAGGGGGCAGCCCTCTTGAAGGCAAGCCTTGATCAGCTTGTGGTAGTCCTGGGGGCTCTTGGAGGTCAGGGTCCCGGACATGGCGACGATCTTGGGGTGGACCTCCCTGCGGTTCACGAATCCCCACCAGCGCTTGGTCTTGGCGCTGTCGCCTCGGAGGTTCTGGGCCTCGTCGGCGATCACCAGGTCAGGGTCAATGTCGCTGAGGACCTGAATCGTGTCCTCAGTCGAGAGACAGGAGTAGGGCAGGACGTAGGCACCCGGTCGCCCCGACCCCGCCAGCAGGAGGCGCTTGTTCCGGGGGATCTTGCCCAGCCCATACCAGGGCACGGACATGGCGAGGTGCTCGCGGGCCCAGATCAGGTCCCGATTCCAGAATTGGTCGTAGACGCTGGGAGGCAGGAGGATCAGGATCTTCTCGGCGCCCTCCTGGTAGGCAATCGAGGCCATGAGTTGGGCGATTGCGGTCTTCCCGCCCCCGACCTTGACCGAGTAAAACCCCCTCCCGTTGAGTAGGAAGGAGTGGAGGCCCTTGGATTGGTCGTCCAGCAGCCGAAGGTGGGGGTTCCCGCGCTCGTGGCACCAGTCGCACCCGCACTTACCCTCGTAGGCGGAAGCCCGAATGAAGGTGTGGCTGAGGGTCTCAGCCTGCTCCGGGGTGATCTCAGGAGCCCGAGGGAGTTCTACGATCCTGCGGATCTCAGTCTTGCCGGGCCGAGAGGGGCCGAGTTGACGGAGGCGGGATTGCCAGTCGGTCACGCTAGGCCTGCTCTGGCTGTGAGATCAAGCCATGCGCGGCAAGCCACTGCTGGAACGACTGCGTTCCCAAGGGAGCGGAGTCTGTCCACCCTATCGGGAACCCCATGAGCCACGCGACCCAGTCGGGGTTCAGAGGCCCACCAACCCGTGTCGGCAGGTCGGGACTTCTTCGCGCCTGCTCTGCACGCCCGCCGGGGGCTCTCGCGTCTCTGGCCTTGGGGGTCGGCCAGCGCTCCGCTTTCGCCATGCCGTGGAGGGTTAGCCGCTCCTTTCCGCCCCGGCTCCAGCCTCTCGGGTCGCTCGGGTCGCTCGGGTCGCTCCCGCCCTTGTTGCTGTGGAATGCCTGGGCGCTCGCGGTGGGCAAGAATGAAGATCCTCTCGCGTCTATGAGGCGCTCCCTCCTCTTCCGCGCTGAACACGTCCCATTCCGCATTGAACCCGAAGAGGGCCAAGTCTTGGAGCACTTCGCGCAAACCCTTCGAGATATGTCCTCTGACGTTCTCGAAGAATCCAAACGGGGCGCCGCTCTCCACGAGCACGCGCAGAACTTCAGGCCAAAGGTGGCGAGGATCCTTCTTGCCTCTTCGGGCTCCGGCCAAAGAAAAGGGTTGGCAAGGGTATCCCCCAGTGAGCAGATCCACTCTTCCACGCCACGCCGCAGCGTCAAAGGTTCGTAAGTCGCTCCAGATAGGAGCGTCGTCCAGGTGCCCTTCTTGCATTCTCGCCGCCAGGACCGCGGCGGCATAGGCTTCCCTCTCCACATAACAAACGGTGCGAGCGACCGAACGGAGTCCGAGGTCAATGCCTCCGATTCCTGAACACAAACTAAGGGCACGTAGAGCCATGTCATACTCCGGGGTCCCCCTCCGGCCAGACCGGAGGAGCGCCTTGGGCGAGTTCGTGGATCCGAGCCTCAAGCCGCAGGATCTCTAGGGTCTGGGACTCAAGAATCTCGAAGGTCTTCTCGGTGGTGGAGGCTCGCGGGGACAGGACCCGGAGGCACTCGGGGCAGGTCGGGTGTTCCGGGTCCGACATGGGCTAGGCCTCTTCGACAGTGAAGATCTTGGAGATCAGGTCTCGAGCCTCTTCGAAGAGGAGGTCTTCCCGGGGCGACTCGTCGTTCTCGAGGTCGTGCTTCAGGACCATTCGCGTCCCCAACAAAGACACGATCAGGCTGTCCTCAGGTGCCAGGAGCGCGGCGAAGAGGAGATTGGCGTTCCTGTCTCGCTTACTTCGCTCAGCCTCCTCGCGGCTCCGCTCGTTCATTTCACATGCAGCGCGGGCATGGGCGTCGGCGCCGTGGTCCCTTCGGAGAAGGCTGCGCTCGTAAGCCTCTACCTCCTTGGCCCGATTCTCCTTCAAGTTCTCGGCGAGGTCTTCGTTGAGCCTAGCCGTGTGCTCTCGCAGTTCCTCTTCGGTCATGCCCAACTCCGAACGACGCCCGTGGCGATACCCTCGAGGGCCTCCGCGAAGGACCGGAGGTCGGGGCTCAACTCGGTCGGAATCGTGACCAGGCCGCTGATCTCGGCCTCCTTGGACTCGACCCAGAGGGTCATGCGGTCCCGGCGCTGGAAGGCGTTGGCCTTGAAGTAGTCCTCGAAGGTGCAGGCCTCCGACGCGAGGGCCTGGCGGAAGAGGTGGGACAGGGGCGTGGCCCGGACCCCCACGGGGTAGCAGCCAATGTAGAGGGTCAAGCCTGGGGAGGGCTTGAAGGTCTCGGTCACGGTTTGCCCTGCGGCATGGGCCAGGGGGTCCTCATTCAACTTCTCCTCGGCCTCGGGCGCCGGGGCAGGGGGAGTGTCGTCCTCGAGGCCGAAGTGCTTGAGAACCTCGTCCTCGTTGCCTTTGACGGGAAGCATTACGGTCTTACAGGTCTTGCGGTTGTGGCCGACCTCGAAGCAGTTGCCGCACTTGCGCTTCTTCTTCTCCTTGGCCCGGGGCAGGGCCTCGGCCTCGACCGGCGCAGCCGGCTCCGTGACGCCCTCGGGGGCGTTGATCGACGGGGCCTCTTCGGCGGAGGTGGGAGCAGGGGCCGGCGCGGCCTCTCCCTTCAGTTGACGCATTCTCTCTTCGAAGTCCATAGGGCCCTCCAGGGCAGACGGTGGTGCGGTCTTAGGGACCGCGGGTGCGGCTAGGCGAAGTTGCCTAGCACGGAAGCGCTTCAGGGTCTCACGGCCCATGCACATTGTCAAGTAGGGGCAACCGCCGTAGGCGTTGCACGCAGAATCCATAGCAGGGGTGCCGTAGCGACCCTCTACTTCCTTCCACTGCTTCTCGGGCAGGGCCTTGGCGGCCTGCATGTCGAGGGCCATGTCGGTGCAGCGAGACCAGGTGGCCTCGATCTCCTCCCGAGGGATCACTGTCGAGCGTTGGTGGACCGTGCCGAGGGTGCGGTCGAAGATATTGTGCGTCACGCGCACCTCCTCGAGGACCTCGGGCGACTGGTCCATGAGAACCTTGGCGTAGAGCGAGAGTTGCAGGTCCTTCCGCAACCGGCTCTTGGGTCGGTCCGCGAGGGGGACTCCCTCGTCTTTGGGCTGGTCCTCAGTCAGCGCGTAGCGCATGGACTTGGTGCCCTTGTGGTCCACGATCTCGCCCGGCAGGACGAGGTCAATGAAGCCCTTCAGGATCACAGGGTCCTGGGAGCTCCCGGACATGAGCACGAAGAATTCCTTCTCCACCTGCTGCTGAGGCGACCGGAGGAGATACCCCGCGTGTATGGCGTCGGAGATCAGGCCCTTGATCAGGTCCCGGTCCTCGGGGAGGACCTCCTCGCCCTCGTCGCCCTTCCACCACCCCTCGGGGTAGTGCTCGAAGGGGCTGCCGTCTGGGTTCCGTCCGTTCGGGGAGGCCCGCAGCCAAGCCTCGATCCTCGCGTGGAGGACCGTGCCAAAGGTGTGTCCGTAGACCTTCTTGGAGCCCGGGAGCCGGGCGACCTTGCCCAGGAACCACTTCCGAGGGCAGAGGTCAAAGGTCTTGAGTTGGGAGGCGCTGACTTGCAGGCCTTGGATTTCGTTAAGCACGGGACCTCGATCTCGAGCAGGTTCGCGACGACCACGACCAGGGGTGCGACCAGGAGGATAGGGAAAACACCCGCGGCCCCGGCCCTGGCCTGGAGCGGGACCACGACAGGGACGACCAGGACCTGGCCCAGTAAGCAGGTTCAGAGTGAGCGATCATGAGGTCTTCGCACGGGCCCGTGCTCGTGTGAGCTTGGCCTGGGCTTGGGGGTCGCCTTGGGCGGCTTGGCGCTCAAGGGCGCGGGTTGCTTGGTCAGACACGGTTAGCACCCCTCGGCGAGCAGGACGTAGGCACAGAACAAGACGAAAGCGATAGCAAACATAGAAACTCCTAGGAGGAAGAAGAAGAAGAAGAAGAAGACCACGACGACGACGACCACGACCACGACCACGACCGCGACCGCGACCGCGACCGCGACCGCGACCACGACCACGACCACGACCACGACCACGACCCCGACCCCGACCCCGACCCCGACCCCGACCCCGACCCCGACCCCGACCCCGACCCCGACCCCGACCAATAGGCAGGTTCAGAGTGGATCAGAACCCGCTCTCTCCCGCCTCTTCCTTGGTCAGGAAGAAGTGAATCCCGTGGGTGCATTCGACACGCGGGTCCGGGTCGTATTTGTCGGGGCGCACGATCTCGCCGGTCATGTAGGTAATCGGCGTAGCACTCCCGAACTTGCCGCTGCGGGGCGAGGGCTCTGCGGTCCAGAGGACCTTGGCGTATTCGGCCCGACACTTCCGCCCGACGAGGCTGGCCGTTCGCTTTGCCTTCGCGGGGATCAAGAGGCGCACCAAGACCCCGTGGCACGACTTCCAGACCGTGAGCGTGCCGGTTTGCGGGATTTGGAATGCTGGCAGTTTCGCCTCCTTGAGGTAGGCGCCCCTGAGGTCGGCACCCCTGAGGTAGGCGCCCGAGAGGTCGGCGCCCTTGAGGTAGGCGCCACTGAGGTAGGCGTCCGAGAGGTCGGCGCCCTTGAGGTAGGCGCCCCTGAGGTCGGCGCCCCTGAGGTCGGCGCCCCTGAGGTCGGCGCCCGAGAGGTAGGCGCCCGGGAGGTAGGCGCCCCTGAGGTCGGCGCCCCTGAGGTCGGCGCCCGAGAGGTAGGCGCCCGAGAGGTAGGCGCCCGAGAGGTCGGCGCCCGAGAGGTCGGCGCCCTTGAGGTCGGCGCCCTTGAGGTAGGCGCCCGAGAGGTCGGCGCCCTTGAGGTCGGCGCCCTTGAGGTCTGCCCATGCGCCGATCTCATACTCTTTGTCGTTGATCGTCTTCTTCATTTCGAATCCTAGGTGGCCGGGGTTGGGGAAGGGTCGAGGTGGCCGGCCTCAATCAGCCTGTCTCGGTCAAGGACGAATCCATACCCGCGGGTGCGGGTGCCTTGTACCGTATATTGCGCGGGGGGACTTGTCCACCAAAACTTGCAGAGGCTCTTAACTCTTGCCTTGCCAGCGTCGGCGTCGAACTTACTGCGCCACGCCTTGAGTGCCGATTTTAGGTTGACGCGGTCCCGACCCTGGGTGTCTTTGGGGAGCCCCTTGAGTTGGGCGAGGACCTCGCCCATGTTGTCAATGTCGTTCTTGTAGCGGGAATCGGCCTTGGACTGCTCGAGCTCCCGGACCTTCTTGGAGGAGAGGTTACCCTGGAGGAGGAAGCGCCCCGCCCCGCCCTCTTGACCGTGCTTCTCGTAGAGGTAGAGGAAGTGCCTCGCCAGCTTCTTCGCGGGGCTCTGGACCCATGTATGGGTCGTCAGGCGATTTCCGTGAGAGTCCAGCCACGCCTTGGCGTTCGGGGAGCAGTCGAAGTGCAGGATCCGGTGCCTCAAGGCAGCGTGGTCCTCCGAGGTCATACCCCGGGCAGAGAAGAGGGTTCCCAGGAGCTTGGGGTTGTTCGCCGTCAGGACGACTCGGTAAGGGCAGGCAACACGGCCATGGGCCTGATACTTGCGCTCAAGGGCGATTGGGTCGCCCCCCGTGAGGGAGCGGAAGGTGTCGCTGATATGGGTCTCAGTGGCCTGGGGGAAGCCCTCGTCCACGTTGACGATCAGCGCGGTCTCCAAGGAATCCTTCCACTTCCCAAACACGTCGCTCATGGCGAGGGTTGAGGGGTTGAGGGCCTCGCTGAGACCCCTGACGAAGAGTTGCTTGCCGATCCCGGGAGGTCCCACGAGGGACAGGGCACAGAGCGGTCCTCGCTCATATGCCAGGCTCAGGCCGATCCACTTGTCCAGCAGGGGGCGCTGGTCGGGGCCCACGAGGGCGTCAAGCCACTCTTCAATCTCCGGGTCATGTTGGGGGGAGAGGTCGGGGTCCCGTTGGAAGGTCCCTTGGGCCAGGCGCGGGCATTGAGGGTTGCTCCGGTCGATCCAGGCCCCTTGCGGGCCGGGCTGGAAGAGGACCTCGACCCCGATCTGCTCGGCATAGTCGTCAATGATTTGGTTGGGGGTCTTCTGCTTGACGCCCTTGTCGGTCTCGAAGGAGAGGGAATAGGGCCCCTCGTCGGCCCATAGAGGGTTGTCACGGAGCAGGGCCCTGACGTTGGTCTTGACCGCGTAGGTCAGCCCGTAGAGGCCATTGGGGAGCAGGGCATATACCCTGGTGCCCACGAGGACCAGAGCAGGAGTATCCCCGTCGCCAGGGGCCTGAGCGACCTCTGCCGCCAGATCCTTTGTGACCTCGAGGGCCACCTCCTCCACCTGCTCCCGCTTCTCTCCCTCGACCCCCCACAGCCGACAGACCTGGATCCACAGCTTGGCCCGGAGGTCCTCGTCGTCCCCCGAACGGAGGGAGGCCTCGGCCTGTCCGTAGTGCAGTCCGTAGACCTGCTCAGGCGTTGCCCAGCCGAAGAGTTTGCCCACCGTCGCGCCCACAAGGGCGTATTGGGCTCCGTCACGGCCTCGACCGTCCCGGTTGCTGAGGAGGTCGAGAGGCTCAGGAGGGTCCTTCAGGGTCCCCCAAATGTCGGGGAGCAGGCCCGCGAGGGCCTTCTTGGCCTTGCGACGGAAGACCTTGCCCTCTACCCCGGTGCGGAAGCCCTCGTCAGAGAGGATCGGGGCATGGCGTTGGAGCGCAGTGGACACAGAGCTCTTGTGCCCCTCGGGCTTGACCGCGTCGAGAGGGAGGGTGTTACCCGGGTAGGCTTGGGCCAGGGGGACGGTAGGGCGCCCGTCTCGGGTCACGAAAGGAAGGCGGAAGGGTCGGGCCCAGCCCATGGCCTGCCGGTCAATGTGCCACCCCTGGCCTAGGGCCTTCTGGAGGTAGGGGTCGAGGAGGGTTGCGAGACCCCGTTGGAAGGGGGTCACGTCCTCAAGCTCGAGGGGCTGATCTAGGACGAACACGAAGTGGGCTCCGTGCTTGGTGGTATGCGCGGCCCATAGGGCCGGCAACCTCTTGGCGACCTCTCCAATGCTTTGGGCCTGGTCCTCGGAGAGAGGGACATGCCCAGGGGTATCCAAGTCCAACACAATGACGCGCTGCGTTATACGGACTCCTCGGGCCCTTAGGTCTCCAATGCAGGACGTGGTCAGCCGGGGCCAGGCCGAGTCCCCCTCGACTTCGTAGCAGAGGAGGTGCTGGTCGTTGGGCCAAGCTGTGGCAAAGGCGTCCTCAAGGGAAACGACCTTGAGCATTTCGGGGACCTCGGATCCTCCCCAGTAGCCTCGGACCTCACGCGGATTCAGTAGAGCGACTCGAGGGATCATGTTCGGGCTCCTTTGGAGAGGTTCTCTCGGGCCCACAAGGGCTGGAGGTTTGTGTAGTGGCAGGCCTCTAGGAACTGCTCTCGGTCGGTCAGGTCAAAGGACGCCAGGGGCTTGACGTGGTCAATGTGCCAACGCATTTCCGTCTCGTGCCAGGGCCCGTAGTTGTCCCAAGTCATACCCTCCTTCATGAGATATTCCAAGTGTTTTCTCAGTTCCTCAGGAGTGCAGCCCAAGTCCCGGACGGCAGACCCTACTTTGAGTACCTGGTGGAAGAGGAGAGTCTTGCGAATCCGGACTCTTAATGCCCGGGCAATCCGGTGGCTCGGGTCCGTCCTCGACTTCTCCTTCCAATAAGCCCTCAGCCTCGCGAGGCGCCTCTTCTTTTGTTCAGGGGTCTCGGATTCTGCCCTCAGCCTCCGAGCCTCTGCCCTCTTGGCGAGCCTCTTCTTCCTTTGCTCGGGCGTCTCCCTACTCCTCCGGGCTTCCCACTCTTCCCGAGACTTTGAGAGCCTCTCTTCTCTTTCGAGAGGGGTCTCCCTCGCCCTCCGGGCGATATCCAAAGCCCTCTTTAGGCCCTTCCGGGCCTTGGCCTCCTCTGGCGTCTCCTCTTGAGCCTTGAGAAGGCGCCTCAGGCGGCGCCGCGCCAGTCTCTCTTGGCGCTCCTCAGGAGTTTCTCGGGCTCTGGCCTTGGATCCTCTGCTTTTGCTCATACCGAGCAGCCTACCACATTCCCCGTCCGTGCGCGGTCCTCTTTCCGCAAAGAACTAGGCGGGCGTTTTTTGCAGTTACCCCGGTGCAATAAATGCCGTGGGAGAAAGGGGTTAGGAGGCAGCCCCCCCAAGCGGTTTCCATATCTTCTTTTAAATTCTATTAAAGGGAAGAGAAACGTTTGGAGAAACACATGGGGGGGAGCAGGCCCGGCAGACGTTATTTGCGCTGATTTTCTTGCAGCGCCTCCGAACGGCGTCGAGCGTGGCCTACCTTGCAGTGAGTCCAGACCGTTCCCTTTGGCGGGGTAAGAGCCGAGGGGGTGTAGGCGTCCCGCCCCGCAGGGGCGAGGCGAAGGTTGAGAGCTCGGGAGGCTGCCCGGTCGGATCCGAGGGCCCGTCGCAGGCGCAGGACGGCCGGCAGGGTCCAAGCCCCCTGGACGGTTTCGGCCCAAGGGGTCCCCCCAAGGCGCTGGCCCCGGGCTTTGACGACGGCCAGACCGGCTTTGGTCCGCTCGCTGATAGCGGAGCGTTCGAATTCGGCGAAGGCAGCGGCCATTGTGAGGAACAGACGGCCCATAGCCGTTGAGAGGTCCAGAGAGGCCCCTCCTAGGTCCACGAGGTGTAATGTGACCCCTAGGTCGGAAAAGTGCTGAACGGTCGTTAGGCAGCCTGTGACGGATCGCCAGGCCCTATCCAGCTTCGCGACCACGACGTGGTCACCCGCCCGGACGGTTCGGGCCAAGGCGCCCCCTGCCCTCCGGAGGGCGAAAGGCCTCCGGCTTGAGGTTGCGGGATCCTCAAAGGCAACAGGGGTAGAGAGCCCCCTGACGCGGCAGTAGGCGAGGATTTGGTCGCTTTGAGCCTCAATGGAGACCTCTTGGCCGGCGGTGCTGGCGCGGAGGTAGCTATAAACCAAGGGAGGCCCCCTTGCTGAGGTTCTTCCGTGCCCACATAGCATAATCAGAGTAGACGGTCACGCTGCGAAGGCCTCCAGAAACTCGACCAGAGCCTCAACGTGTAGGGGCCAGACCTTGACCTCGGGGCGGAGGAGGGCTCGGGAGGTCCATGAACCTACAGTCCCCTCGGGGATCCCGGTCAGGAGGGACATGTCCGTTCGGGAGATACCTTGAGCCTTGAGGACAGCGCGGAGAAGGTGAGGCAGAGTGTCGTTCAGCAGAGCCGACAAAACTTGCGGGTTATTGACGGTCATGCCTGGGCCTCACGCGCGCGCTTGCGCCGCTGGTAGCGAGCCCGGTATTCGGCCCGACGGTCTTTGCGGTCCCTCTTCACGGGGTTCGGCTTGTTCAAACGGAGGAGGTCCCTCAACGCAGCATTGAGAAGCTCGGGGTTGTCGTCCTCGTTTGCGGTCCGCGCAGTATCCCAGGCGAAGAAGTAAGCGCGGACGTGGTCAATAGTCTCCCGAGGGAGAGAGTAAGCGGGGTAGGCGGCGCCCTCCTGCAGGGTCTCAATGCTGAGGCCGTTGAGCGCCAGGCGCTTCTTGAGCCTATCGACGGTGTTCCAAAGGTTTCGGGGGCGACCGTTAGGGTGGAACACCCTGCAGAACAAGGTGAAGGGGACGAGATCAGTCCCCCAACGGTCTGCCCACTCCAAGAGGGTGAGCCAGGAGCTATGCGCGGGAGGCTTGGGAAGGGGAGCAGGTTTGGCGCGGATCTTCATGCGGCGGAGATCCTCTTCGCTCCACCGAGGGGTATCAGCGTGCAGTTTGAGGAGGCCCTTAGCGTCGCCGCGGAGCCACTGTTCTGATACGGGGTCCCAGACAGTAACGGTGAGGTCATTGTGATAGACGGTCTCGCCTGTGCGAGACCTAGAGGTGGAGCGAATCATGTTTGAGAGCCTTTCAGATTCAGGGGTGAGAGAAGGATAGGCCCGCGCGGCACTGCACCGGGCGAGGGGCGTTGAACCCTAGCCTAAGAGTTCCTGCAAGCTTGGACGAATCGGCCCGCAAGCTTCAGCCTCTTGCCTCGGTCCGCGGAAGCTTTGAAGCGGAGACCCACCACAACGCCCTTAGGGTCTGTGAAGCGCAGATCCGTTTCGTCACCGTCGATAACAGGGAAGCCTCGCCAGGAGGAAGGCAGGGTATCAGCCTCGCGCCGGCCCTTGATAGCAGGGAGCGCGTTGAAGGCTACGGCTACCGTTCCGCCAGCCTTCAAGACCTTGCGGGCGTCTTTCCCGTTGTGTCCGCTATACGAGAAGGTGACAGAGGCTTCTGAGTTGATAGCCTTCAGGGCCCTTTTGGGGCTTTTGGTGTAATCGTAGAACCGGATACCGGGGAAGACGCGCGAGAATTTGCGAGCAAGCCCTAGGTCGCTCGTGCCGTCAAGGCGCGCGCACGGGACCATACCCGCCCGGACGGAGGCAGCCTCGAGACTGGCGAGCTCAAACCCTAGCAAATCTTCGAAAGCCTCTCGACACCCCCAGTAGAGTGCGGTTTTCCAGAGTCGCGCGTTTTCCTGCATGGACAGTTGGCCGGAGCCGACAAGACACGCGGCGGAGCACCCTGCGGAAGCCCAAGCACAGGTGTTGCGCCCGGACTCAAGCGAAGGCGAGAGGTAGAGAATGGCCGTCTTGTAGCCTTCCGCCTCACCCTTCCAGACTTTGAGGGATTCCCCGAGCAATTCCGCCCGGACCTGGGGGAAGGTAGCCAGACCGCAGCGCGTGGCGCCACGCGAAACCGCGTAGGAACGAATATCTTCCCAGTTTGCACGAATCCAGCGCAGGAGCGCTGCTTTTGAAGGGGATCGCATGTTAGGACCTTTGCGAGTCTAGGAAGTTTGAGAAGGAAGTTTGAGTATCTTGGCCCATGTGCTCGAACATGTGAACGGCCAGAGCGAGAGCATTCTCGCGGGGGAGATCCGAGTCCATAAGCAAGGCGAACACGTTGGCATTGTTCCCGTTTTCGTAGGCGATAGCGAGGGCCTCAGGAAGAAGGCGAAGAGGAGAGGGCATTAGAGAACTCCAAACAAATCAAAGAGGAGAGAATCAGTCCAATCGGGCCCGGAGAGAGTGAACAGGGGAGAGAGGGGCATGAAGGATCCAAAGGCTAGAGGGTGAAGGACAAGGGACTACAGAGCACAGACAATGCCAAAGCAAAACAAAGGAGATAGGCCCTCAAAGAATCGATAGCCTCAAAGAATTAGGCACAAGGAATCGATAGCCTCAAAGATCTATGCGTTGAAGATCTGACACCTGTCAGAAAGCTGACAGGGTTTCATTTTGAAACCGGTTTGCGTCTCTCCCCCCTCTACCACGCCTGGGGTGAGCGATATCGCTCACCCCCTAGATATAGTGACCACCTGGTCACGTTATCGCTCGCCTCCTGATATCGGTGGCGTAACGAACGTCCCGTGATCGTGCACCGCAAGCACTTACACTCAGGGGGAGGACCACCGGGCCCTGGTCATGAGATTGAGACCCATTCTCAACGCCCCAGGGCCGCAAGCACCCCGGGGGGGTGGGCCCCCGCAGCGCGGCGCGTTAAAGGATCATGGTCCCTCCACATTTTTTACATATAGTGTGGGGCGCAAACGCCGAATTCGGACACTTGCCTAAGGGGCCCTAGGACTTATGACGGCCTCTCCAACGGGGGTAACTACCGGGGGATCCCCCAGGCAAAACATATTTACATTGACGTAAGTATGGCCTTACGTCTCGGGAGTGTGGTAGCGTTGCGGGACTTAGCGAGAGGGGCCGGATATGGATTTTGCCGATCAATTGATTGAACTAGGGCAGCTACAAAAGGTCCAGAAGGCTCGTATCGAGTCCCTGGAGGCCGAAAACAAGGATCTAGCGGAGCGCCTCGACGCCGCCCAGAAGATCGAAAAGCGCCTGTCGGCCCGCGTCAAGAGGCTCGAGCGGAAGTCGGAAGGCATGACCCTGGACGACGAGGAATTCCTTTGGTCCCACCGGCACGTTGAGATCCTCCTCAAGAACACCCCCGAGGGTAAGAGGCGGATCCGAATGCGCTTCGGGGGTCCTGCACGGCCCCAGATCCGAGCCGAGAGTGTCTCCAACCCTGTGTTGAGCCACGCCTTCAGGAAGCTCCGGGAGGACTTCGGCGACGAGTTCGGGGCATGACAATTCGCGAATTGATCGAAGCCCTCAAGGCCGCTGAGACGGCCTCGGGCCCAGACTGCCCGGTCGAATTATCGGTGCTCAAAGGCGACGGGTGGACGGACTCTTTCGCCCTCTTCTTGAGCATGGGCAGGGTCTGCCTTCAGGACACAGCATGAGGGGAGCCAACCGCCATTCCAAGAAGCCCCCGAAGGCCCCGTCGGCCAAGGCCCTGGACGCCAAACTCAGGACCCTAATCGAGCAGTCGATCAACTTCCTTCAGGAGGAGCTCGACATTCTGACCAACGCCAAGGGCGGGACCCGGCACGGGGGCGACACCTGGAAGAACGTGCTCTCAATCACCTCGGGTCTGAGTAAGTTGCGGAAGGAACTCGCGACCTCGGCCCCGGCAGCACCCGTCGTAGACGCCAAGGCGGCGTGGCTGAAAGCCCAGTCTTGAAGGACCTCCTCGTCAGAGACGCCCCAGGGAAGTGGCGGATCAAGGGGAAGTTGGCCCTCCCCGACGCCGAGGGGGTCCAGCGCCTGAAGTTCATTTGCACGGTCTTCAACTGGTTCGAGACCTTCCTGAAGATTCGGACCAAGAGCGGCAAGATCGAGCCGTTCCACATGAACGCCTCCCAGAGGATCCTCAGCCAGTTCGTGGCGGAACGCCACTACCTCGGGCTCCCGGTCGAGGTGGTCCAGGTGAAGTGTCGGCAGCACGGCAGCAGCACCTATTGGATCGGGATCAACACGGCCCTGTGCGAACTCAGGCCGGGCCACAAGGTCTCGACTATCGCGCATGACGAGAGGGCCGCGGGGGCGGTCTTCGGCAAGCTCCAGACCTTCCTGCGCCAGTTAGACAAGGGCCCCTGGGGTAAACCCCACCTCGTGGAGGAGCAGCGCCTCAAGATCGTCTGGGAGACAGAGAGCTCAAACCAGGGGGGGACGATCAAGACGGGCGACGCCTTGGGCAAGGGCGAGTCAATCAACGCGATCCACTACACCGAGTCGGCCAACTTCACGGACAAGGGCGTGAACGCCCACAAGGCCACGGCCTCCATTCAGCAGGGTGTCGCCACCGACCGTTGGCGCATGATCGTCCACGAGAGCACGGCGAACGGTAAGGACGGATTCTTCTGGCCCTTGGCAGAGGACGCACGGGACCCCAACTCAGGATCCACCATGCAGCTGCTGTTCATTCCGTGGATCCTGACGCCTGAATACTCCATGTCCTGGCCGGAGTATCGCAGGAAGATCATGGAGTCCGGGGGTAATGACCCGGGCAGGTTCCAGATCACCTCCGAGGAGGAGTCCCTGCGGGCCCGTCTGGCAGAAGAGGAGGTCACGGACCAGAACAGGCGCTACCGCTACAAGCACAAGCTGACGAACAAGCAGTTGATCTGGCGCAGGTGGGCGATCAAGAACCTCTGCAACGGGGACCCGGACGAGTTCAAGCGCTACTACCCGACCTTCTACGAGGAGGCCTTCACCGCCAGCGCGAGCAGCATGTTCGCCACCACGACCATTGACTGGTATCGGAAGCAGAGCGCACCTCCGAAGGCCCGGGGTCGCCTCCTAGACGGGGAGTTCTTCCCCGACGAGACGGGACCGTTCAAAATTTGGCAGTGGCCTCGCACGGACGGGACCTACGTCCTCAGCGCTGACGTAGGAGGTGACAAGGCCCAGAGCGACCCGTCCTGCGGGTATGTGATCAACAAGGACACCCTCGAGGTCTGCGCCACGATCCACGGGCATTTTGAGTGGGACCACTTCGCAGACGACCTGATCGACCTCGCCGAGTTCTACAACTTCGCCCTCCTGATCGTGGAGAACAACTACAACCCCGCGACCGTCAAACGCCTCCACCGTAAGGCCTACCGGAACCTCTACTACTACTTCGTGGCCGAGAAGCGCGAGGCCAAACGGGGTCCTACCCCGGGGTTCAACACAAATCGGGGCAACCGGCGTGCTATGCTGAAGCGCCTGGCTCGGAATTGCCGGGACAAACACCTCGTCTGCCCCGACGCCGGGCTGTGGCGAGAAATGGAATCCTTCGTCTGGGTTCCCAAGAGCGGTAGCGACAACCCAGACCGTGACGGCGAGTATCGGGCCGTTGGAGGGAACCATGACGACAGAATCATGGCTCTGGCAATCGGGCTTACTCAGTGCCCCGACTTCGAGGATCTTCCGGCCCTTGAGGAAGAAGCGACCCACGACCCGGGCCCGGCCTGGCGGGACTACCTCAAGTTTGAGCGCGAGCTCAAAGAGCAGAACGCACGGCCCCGCAACGAGGGTGGATACTTCCTCTAGGAACTCCTATGGCACGTAGACGCAAGCGCAAGAAGACCGACGCCCCCAAGCCCCGGAAGCAGAGTGGGTCCCTAGACCGACGCCTCGCGTCGTTTTGGACGCAGCGCATTCGCGCGGGCCTCGAGGCCCAGAAGGCCTATAAAGAGACGGCAGAGGAGGTGGCCCAGTTCCTCAAGAACTCCCACCGGGGTCTCTTCGACCACGCCGACACGCAGGACTTCGTCCTCAGCGCCCAGGGCTCCGCGGTGATCTCCGTGCCCCTCGTCCCGCAAATGCGGAACTCCCTCGCCCCGCGCCTGACCTACGCCAAGCCCCACCGGGAACTCACCCCGACCACGGGGGACGGGGTCATGATCGCCCTGGCCCGGGTGCTCGAGGAGTATCTGAACTACACGGCCCGGGAGTGCAACCTCGCGCGCCACACACGCAAGAGCGTTTCGGACGGTTTGATCCGAGGCAGGGCCTTCCTTCAGCAGGTCTACAACGAGAGCCGGAACCTCGTCCACAGCCGCTACCTGTCGTCCCTCAACGTGGTCTTCGACCCCGACTTCGACACCCTTGAGGAGGCGAAGTGGGTGGCCGTGCGATACCGGGAGCCCTTCTGGGAGACCGAGCGTCGAGTCCCTGAGAAGTGGCGATACAAGAAGCTCAAGTATTCCCCCGAGCTCCAGACCGGCGCTGAGGCCCAGAACATTGACGGGGAGCCCTCCGACGAGAACGGGGTGCCCCAAAGCGCAGACCGTCTGACCTACTGGGTGGTCTACTCCAAAATGGGCCGGGGTATCCGGGGGACGAAGTTCCTCCGTGAGGGCGAGAAGAAGTCCAAGGACGACCAGGACTTCGTGCGCCTGGAAATCGTCCTCGACCACGAGGTCCCGCTGGCGGAAGGGGACTGGGAGGTCCCGCTCTACCTGGACGAGGGGTGGCCCCTCGCCTACACGGACTACAACGAGCCCCTCGACGAGCCCTGGCCCGAGTCCACGGCAGGGCAGGTTCTTCCCCTCCAGAAGGGGATCGACCTCTTGGCGACCGCGCGCTTCAACAGCGCAATCAACCGGGACCGGCTCGTGGTCCTGGTGGACGACACGATCTCCGAGGTCGAGCAGAGGCGGATCAAGAACGGCTCCATGGCCGAGATCCTCTCGATCAAGAAGGACCCCGGCGCTCCGCTCGCCAGCCTGGTCCATGTCGTGGAGTTCGGTCAGGGGGACGTGGAGTCCGCGCAAGAGCGGGCCTACCTAGAGGAGCAGGTCGAGAAGACCACCGGGGTCACACAGGTCCTCACGGGTGGAGCCGACAGCGGAGCCCAGGACCGGAGCGCCACGGCCAGCCAAATGCGGAACGAAGCCGCAGGGGCCCGTGTCGCGGACCTCAAGCAACGGACGGACGAGCTCTCCACCGACGCGGCCCGGAACGAAGCGATCATTGTGCGGCTCATGCTCGAGCCCGAGGACGTGGAGCCCTACGTCCGTGCGGAGCACATTGGCATGTTCTTCGTGTCCGTGGAGGTGCCGGGTGCCGGCGTGATCCAGGTCCGTGATTTGTCAGATACGCCACGCATGGAAGAGGACGAGGACAACAGGGCCTTGACCCTCGCGGACCTGAGCCCCGGCGCGGCCAACTACTTCATGAACCCCGAGGACGCACACCAAGCGGCCCTCGGCCTGGTCGAGGACCTGAAGGTCTCGGAGGACCCTAGGGTCATTGGCCTCGCCAACGTGATCCTCGGTGGGGGGGTCACGGCGGAAGAAGACGGGCTGCCTATGGCGGTCTCGATTGCCCCGGTCACTGTTGAGCGGGTCTGGGAAGACACCGCAGGCATGACGGCTGAAGAGGTCATGCGGGAAATGTCCTACGAGATCGCGGCGGGCTCCAGCGTCCCGATCAACAAGGAAGCCAAGCAAGCCTACGCTGACAAGATCAGCCAGACGGTCCTGCCGATTGCCCTCCAGGCGGGGGACTTCGAGACGGCCAACCAGATCATTAACATGGCGCAAGACAGCTTCGACGTGCCTCTTGACGAGCGGGTGGAGTTGAGCCCTCCCCCGCCGCCGCAACCCGGAGCAGAAGGGCCTAGTCAATGAGCGAGCCCGAGCACCCACCCCTGCCCTCCTATCAGGAAGGCTACGCCCAGGGCTTGAAGGAAGGGATCGAGATTGGCGAGGCTAGTAAGAACCTCGTGATCCTCGACCTCGAGAAAGAAGTCAACCAGCTCAAGACCGTGCTGGGCACATTTCGTGTCCTCGTGGATTCCTATGAGCAAACCCCCACCACTTACGTGAGACACGACCATGCAGATCAAGACGAAGCGCCAGCACGAGGAAGCTCACCGGGTCCTAGAGGACCGGGTGCAGCACCTGGAGGGAGCGATCTACGCCATGAACGAACTGATCACGACGATCCTGAAGAAGCCGGCCAAGAAGAAGAAGGCCCCCAGGTCAAAGTCCCCGAAACCCTAACGCCTGACGGAGCCCCACCTGCGGGGTCGGTCTGGTGCGTGAACGGGACCTACATTCAGCCGGTGGAGGACTGACATGAGTGGATACGTCCCAATCGAAGACTTCCCTCCACTCCCGGGTGAGACCTGGGACGAGAAGAGGGCCCGCCACCGGGAGGCCATGAAGGGCAAGATCGGGAGGCCCTTCCTCAAGCGATCCTCCCGAGCCCTCAGGGGTGCGGACGGAATGGGGAACGACTACCGGGAGGACCTCGCGGCCCACCCCAACGATCCCGACGCCTACGTGAGCGGACCCCGGTCGCTCCAACGGCTGATCGACAAGCGCAAGCGCCAGGGGTGGCTGGTCGGGGAGAGATCTCTCCAAGACGTGGCAAACGCCAAAGCCGGCGCAGACCCCATGTCGAGCAAGGAAATGGTCGAGAAGGCCTACAAACGTGCGGAAGCGAAGGGGTTTATTCCCGACGCTCAGAAGGAAAATTGAAAATGTCGGAAGACAGCGAGAAACCTGTGGTATCTTTTGACCAACTGATTGACGAAGTTCAGACTCGGCTCGCCGGCGAAGAACCCGAAGATCAGCCCGAGGTCGCCGAAGAGGTCGGCCCCGAGGACTCCTCCGAAGAGGATCCTGCCGAAGGCGACGAAGTCGCGGACACGGCGGTCGATCCCGAAGTCGAGGAGCTCGAGGGCGAGCCGTCCGAAGAGGACGACCCGGAAGAGGCGGAAGCCTCCGACGACGAAGAAGAGGCAGACGAGGTCGAAGAGGCCGAGGACGCCCCCGAGAGCGACGACGAAGTCGCAGACCTTCGCAAGTCAGTCGGAGAACTCCAAAGCCAGTTGAGCCAGGCCCTTGAGTTGATCAAGTCTCAACAGCGCCCTGCACCTCAGCCCCAGGCTCCCCGAGAGCCTGACCTCCCCCTCGAAGCGATCCAGGCAGCCCTGGGCTTTGGCGGGAACCTCGAAGGAATGGACGAAGTCACGAAGCGCAGAGCGCTCGAGGTCGCCCAGGACTACGCCAAACGGGAGGCCCGCTACGCAGCAAAGCCCGAACAGCGATACGAGGGGAAACTCCGAGAAGCGGTTCTCCGGGACGTGGCCGAAGCACTCAAGCCCGTCATTCAGGACTACCACGACCGGCAGGCAAAACAATCGGTCAGCGCCCTTGGCGACATGACCGCGTCAGACAAAGAGCGGATCGCGAAGATCTACCACACTCTCCCTGGAGCGAACTCCCGGGACTGGAAGGTCCAGCAGAAGACCCTCGAGGCAGCCGCCGACAGGTTCCGATTCGAGCAGAAGGAAGCGGCCCTGGCCGCACGCGAGCGCAAGATCGCGGCACGAGAGAAGCAAGTCAAGGCCAACCGACGGTCGGCCAAGAAGCGAGGACGGGGAGCTCCAGCAGCCCCCCAGAATCAGAAACCGAAACTGAAGCTCCAACCCGGCGAAGATCTCGCCGACTTCGCAGAGCGACTCAGATTGCAGGGGGACGTTTAGCCCCCTAACAGGAGAGCCAAATGGCTGGTGGTATCGGAACTTCAGAGAGGGTCGCACAGACCACTATCGAAGAGTGGGCCAAAATGGTGGACGAGGAGACGGTCAAGCGTCTCATTGTCTTCTCCATGCTCAACTCCAAGGGCCGGATCCGCACGGGCCGCAGCGGTCACCAGACCCGCTGGGTTGTCCGTAAGGCCGACCACGCCCTCCAGCCCCTCGCCGACATGCAACCGGTGTCCTTCGCTCGGAAGAACACGAAGACGGCTGCGACCCTGACCCGCAAGGGCTACTACGTCTCGGACTTCATTTCCGAGAAGGAGAAGCTGGAGCAGGGTGGCGCCGAGGCCATGATCCGCGTCTTCGCGAATCGTGAGCAGGTCATGCGAGAGGGCGCGCTTCGCGGCCTGGCCGACAAGGTCTTCGCGGACAGCCTCGCCGACTCGGACGACTTCGACGGTCTCGAGACTCTCTTCTCGGGTATCGGCGCTCAGACGGCCACTGACAAGCTCGCCACCAGCGTCACCGGCACCTACGGGGGCCTGAGCAAGGTCGCCAACGCGGTCGGCACCTCGGCCCAGCCCAAGCTCTGGACCCCGGTGATCGTCAACACCAACCGCACGGTCTCGGCAGCGACCCAGGCCTGGAGCGCCTACGGCGACTCCTACCTCCGCACCGCTCGCCTCGAAGCCGACTACGGCAACATGGGCGGCCAGGTGGACCTCTTCCTCCTGAACCAGGACTCCTTCAAGGAGCTCCTCGACCTTCTGGACGACAAGGAGCGGATCCCCGTCTCGCGGGGCTCGGCCACGAAACTGGTCCAACTCGGCTTCGAGAACAACGTCATGCTCGACGGAGTCCCGGTCACTTGGGACGCCAGCGTCCCGACCACGGACAGCAACAGCGACACGGTTCGAGGCTACGGCCTCACGACCGACCGCATGTATTTCGACGTGCTCGGCCCGGCCAACAGCAAGAACCTGTTCCGGTCGAAGATCACCTTCAACAGCAGCTACCAGGGTGACGAGATCATTCTCAAGCTCTACGGCAACTTCTGCTTCATGAGCCCCCGTCACTTCGTCAAGCTCGCGGACATTTCCTAGCACAGGCTAGGAGGAGAAACAAACATGGCTGGTGGAATCCACGGATCAATCGGAACTATCGCAATCGGGGACAAGGTTTCGGCCTCGTCCCTCGCGATCACCGAAATGACCAAGCAACTCGGCACCGAGATCGAGGGCCTCGACGGCAAGCGCTACCGTTTGGTGCGCCTCGACTTGGCTGCGGGGGTGTCCTCGCTGCCCGCCACGGCGGCTCGGGCCCTGATCTATACGACCCGGTCGTCCTTCGACGTGAAGCCCTGCACGGCAGTCACCGACCGCTGCGTCGGTCTGACGGTCGGAGGCCAGGTGGACCTGGACGACAACGACCTCTTCTGGGCTCAGATCGACGGACGCTTCACGGCGGAACTCGGTGACGGCACGGCCTGGGGCGCGATTGGCGACTACATTCGCTGCTCGGGCGACACGGACACCGGCAAGTTTGAAGAGGCCGCGACGGCTGGCACGACCTGGGCCGAAGGCGAGACCTTCGCCATTGCGGTCGCTGCGGTGGCCTCCGACGGTGACACCGCTCTCGCGGACATTGTCAAGAAGCTCAACTAGCAGAACCACTCTCTCGCTTGTAGGACCAGCCGCCCGGCCCGCACGCCGGGCGGCTGATTCTATGTAGGTGCCAAATGGCGATCACCTTCGCTGACCTCAAGACCTTCTGCGGCGAGATCGCAAGCCCCGACTCCAGCGGCTCCACGGCTCAACGGGAGTTCGTGGTCTGGATCAACTCGGCCCTCAGCCGGCTCCATGCGGAGTTCTCCTGGGACGAGCACGAGCACGAGCGCAAGATCAACGTCCCTCCTCAGGAGACGGGGGTAGCGCTCAACGTCACCCAGGACAGCCTGGCCCTGGTCCTCACGGCAGCGGAGACCTTCCTCGCCAAGTATGTGACCGAGGAGTGGGACCTCGTGATCACGGGGGACAATTACCAGACCTTCCGCCTCGCCAGCATTGACGACAGCCCCACCAACCAGAACGCGACCATGCGGGCCGGCGACGAGTGGATCGAGTCCACCGCTACCGGCAGCACCTACTACTGGATCAAGAGGCGCTTCGAGCTCCCTGACAACGCCCTCCAGGTCGTCCGGGTCCAGAACCTCAAGACCTTCCTCTCGATCCGAGTCGTCTCCAGCCAGGAGTTCGATTCGATCTCCGCGAACAACGTCACCCAACGGGGTAACTACCCGCAACTGGCGACCTTTCGGGACGGGAAGTTGGAGATCTGGCCGCACCCGGGCGCGGAGCGGATCAAACTGGGGATCACCTACCGCAAGGGGCCCACGGTCTACACCACGGCCACGACGGACGCCACCGAGATTGAGTGGCCCGATCACTGGCTCGACCTGCTCCAGAAGGCTATCAGCCTTGAGGCCGCAGTCACTCAGGGGGCCGACGCCCCGATCCCCTACAAACTCGCCCGGGTGGAGTTTGAGGACGCCCTTCGGCGCTACAAGGGGATCGACAACAACAAGTATCCGATCACGGGCCAGATCAACATGCTGCGGCCTCGCATGAGCCGGAGCCCGATCACCTACAGCCACCACTGGCCCGTAGGCCCAGACGAGGACTAGCCCGTGAGACGCTCCAGGCCTGAAGAGATCCGCAGTTTTCGCGGCCTCCGCAAGGACGTGTCTCGGATCCACATGCCGGCAGGGTTCTGCCAAGAGGACATGGGGTCCAACCGTTACAAGCAAGGATCGTGGAAGCGCCGCCGTGGTATGCTCCACTCCAACGTTGCGAAGCAATCCAGCGCTATCACGGCAATCATTGGCATGGACCTCCCCGGGTCCGACTACGCTTTGCTCATGGTCGAGGGCACCAACGCCCAAGGCTTCGCCAACGTCGTGATCCAGCCCAACACGGTCGCGCCTATCACGGACGGCTACGGGGTCCTGGGCTACGGCGAAGGAGGATACGGTGGCTAGTGGCACCTTCACAATCTCGAGCGCGGTCGACAATGGCGGGGGTAACTACAACCTCGTCGTGGATTCCACTGCCTCCATGACCGCGAACGACCACATTGGGGCCTTCTTCGGAGGCAGCGCCGACGGGGTCTACCGGATCAACACGGTCACGGACGCCACCAACGTCACGGTGGACGACGTTCTCACTGAGGAAAACGGCGGGGTCTTCGGGATCCCGGTCGCGGGGGTGGCATGGTTCGGAACGCCTACTACTGGGCTCGGGTTGAGCAAGGCTCCCTACGGGGGCAAGCCCTGGAGCGCAGCCGGAAGACGCAACGAGCACCTCACCGCACCAAGTTACGTGGTCGGAGGGACGGACGTTCCCGTGACAGACGGCGGGACGGGCGCTAGCACCGCTGGCGCGGCCCTCAGCAACCTCGGGGGCCAGCCCCTCGACGCCAGCCTGACGGAACTCTCAGCGCTCTCCCTGGTCGCAGGGGACACCTTCTACATTGACGCCACTCCCGAGGTGCAGCGCCTCGCCAAGGGGTCAGACGGACAGGTCCTCACGCTGGCCTCAGGGATCCCCTCGTGGGCAACTCCCACGGTCTACCAGACCGTTGACGCCAGCCTGACGGAACTCTCGGCCCTGAGCCTGGTCTCGGGCGACGTGCTCTACATTGACGGGTCCAACGAGGTGCAACGCCTCGCCAAGGGCTCTGACGGAGAGGTCCTCACGCTGGCCTCTGGGATCCCTTCCTGGGCTGCCGTGGGAGCGGGGTCTTTCCAGCCCCTCGACGCGATCCTCACGGACCTCTCGGGTATCACCTTCGCCACGGGCGACGTGCTCTACTACGACGGGGCCAACCTCACCAACCTCGGGGTCGGAACCAACGGCCAGGTCCTGAAGCTCTCGGGCGGCGTCCCGATCTGGAGCACGGACCTCACGGGCGGTGGCGCAGGAACCAACGCCCTCCTCGACGGCACGGTCCACTCCGACACGACTGCAGGCACGGTTCTCCGGGGCGACTTGGTCACGGGCCAGACCGCCAGCCCCCTGTGGACCCGGCTTGCGCTGGGGGCCTCGGGAAGCCTCGTGGCCTCGGACGGCACGGACGTGGTCTACCAGACCTTGGACGCCACGCTGGCGACCCTCGGCGCTACCCAGGGTATGGTCTTGCGCCGGTCGGGCTCCGCGTGGGAGGCCTTGGCCCTCGGCACCAACAACACGGTCCTGAGCTCGGACGGCACGGACGTGCTGTATCGCACGGTCCCGGCCCTCTTGGCCGCAGCGCTCGGCGACACCCGGGGTGACATTCTGCGACGAGGAGCCTCCGCATGGGAGGTCCATGCTGTGGGGGCCGACAACACGGTCCTCGCTTCTGACGGCACGGACGTGGCCTACGAGACGCTCACCTCCCTCGTTGACTCGGCCTTCGGAAGCACCCGGGGTCAGATCCTCTACCGCAACGCCACGGTCTGGACCGCTTTGGCCGTGGGGACCTCGGGCCAGCACCTAGAGTCGGACGGCACGGACGTGGCGTGGGCGACGCCTTCTGCGGGCAGCGGGACCGTGTTGCCTGAGATTGCAGGAGGGCGCCTGACTCTCTCCTCGACCGACCCGGTGCCCGCAGCAGACCAGACCGCCAAGACGGTGATCTACTACCTACCTTTCGTGGGCGAAAAGACAGCCGTATACGACGGCTCTAGCTCCTGGTCTTATCTCGACATTGGGACCACCCTCAGCATTACGCCCTCGTCGCCCACGGCCTCTCGACCCTACGACATTTTCATTTACGACAACGCTGGAACCGCCACGCTGGAAGAAGCCGTGTGGACCAGCGCAACGGCCAGAACAGGGTTCTCCCTGGTGCGCCAAGACGGAGTCTGGGTCAAGAGCGGCGCCACCACCCGGCGCTACCTCGGCACGGTCTACTCCAACGCCAGCAGCCAGTTCACCGACGCCGAGCGAGCCAGATTCGTTTGGAACGTGCAAAATCGCGTGGACTACATGGACTGGGGACACGACACTTCTTCGTGGACCGAGGCCGGCAACGGGACCTTCTCTGCGATCAACTCCGGTGACGCCGCGTGGAAGCACGAGTTTGTGATCGGGTTGGACGACACCCCCAAGGAAGCGTCGGCGCACCTGACCTTTGACGACGCGGGAATCGGAACCTTTGTGGTCGCCCTTGACTCCACGACGACCTACGACCGAACCGCTGCAGTCTGGTTCCGGTTCGGCGGTTCCGGAACCGCAGCCGAGTTCATGGGCGAGACCAAGTGGGCAGGCTACCCTGGGATCGGGCTCCATTACCTCCAAGGGATCTCGACCAGCGACACCTACACGATCACATTCTTCGGGGACGGGGCCGGGACGCACACGTCTCAGTCGGGCATGTTCTCCAGAGGGCAGCGCTAATGATTGCCGAGATTCATGACGCCCTTGTCGCGGCAGGGCACGACGTGCGATCAGTCCGCAAGCACAAGGACGGAACCCTTGAGGTTCTTCTGAAATCTGGGGACCAGGCAGCCGCCGACGCGGCCTGCGCAGCATGGAAGCCCGACCTGGAGCACAAGATCCGCAAGGCCGCGAAGAAGCGAGGGCTCACGCCCCTGCAACTCGCCCAACTCAGGATCGAAGCGGCCCGCGACTCAGGGGGAGGGATCCCCATGTGGGCCAAACAAGTCCTCCGCGCAGAGCGCCTCGGAGACGTTGACGCCGAGCTCCAGTAGTGGCCACCCTCTCCTCCAGCCTGACTCCCAATCACCGTCCGACGGTGGCCGAGTTCCGCAAGACCTCCTACCTCAACAACGGGTGGGACAAAATGCAGCGCTGGGACGGGCGAAGCACAGCCCTCGAGGTCGCGGGCCTGGAGGGCCCTAGCACGGACGTGGACACCTGGCAGCCCGCCCCGACGACCGCAGCAGGCTCCACCACGGTGGGGGTCCACCTCTTCCGCTACCGCTACATGGACTCCAAGACGGGGTATGTGTCGGACCCGAGCGAGGAGCGCGAGGTCGAGGTCGTGGCGGGAGCGGAGAAGCTCACCTTCCCAATCAGCACCACCGGCACGGCCAACATGATCCGCTCCACCGACGCCAAGGTGGACAAGATCGTCATTGAAATGACCCTGGTCGGGGCCAACCCCGGAGAGGAGGGCGAGGAGTTCTTCAAGGCTGTCGAGGGTCTCCAGACTGCCTCGAGCCTGGACGTGGACATTTCCGATCCCCAGATCGAGCTCCAACTTCTCCCTTGGCCCGTGGACGGGCACCGCCCTCCTCCCGTCGCCAAGAACGTCGTGAGCCACCGCAGCCGGCTCTGGCTATTCGGGACTGTGGTCCACTCGGTCGGGAACTGCAACGTCACCAACGGGAGCAACCTTGTTCCTGAGGGAGCGACCTCCCCGGACTGGCGCACCTCTGCCCTGGGGTCTTCCGCTACGGCTCGTGCGGACACTCCCTGGTTCCTCCAGATCGACGGGGACCCTCGGTCCTACGAGGTGGAATTCTACGACTCCGGCAACTCCCGAATCCAACTCCTAGAGAACTACGCCGGCACCACAGCCACCGGGGTGTCCTACAAACTCTTCAGCCGCGCCAACGCGATCTGGGTCTCTCGACCGGACTACCCGGAGGGCTTCGAGCCTCTGAAGTTCCTGACGGGCCCGCAGAGTGAAATGAGCGGGGACATTACCGCAGGGGTAGGGTATGGCGCGTCCATGCTGTTCTACTCCCTGAGCGGCATGTTCAAGCTCTCCTGGGATCAGGGACCTCTCACGGACCCGATCCTCATTCCCCTGAGCAAGCAGTATGGGGCGCTGAATCAACACTGTGTCGTGGAGGTCGAGGGCCGGGTCTACTCCATGGACCGCCTGGGCTGGACCATGTGGGACGGGGTCTTCCCCCGACTGATCTCGCGACAGGTTGACGAGCTCCGCGATTCGATTGATTTCACCAAGAGCGACAACTTTTCTGTTGTCTTTTTCCCCGACCTCCGGGCGATCCGGTGGCACGTCTGCTACACCTCGGACGCCAACACCTACCCCCGGCGCTACATTCAATACGACCTCGACAGCCAGTCCTGGTCCACGGGACGGACGCTCCAGGGGATCTCCTCGGCCCGGCTGGTCCCTACTTCCGAGGGACCGAAGGTCCTCTACGGAGACGAAAACGGTCACCTATGGTTCGCGGACAGAGGCACCGCGGAGGGGTGCTACGAAACCTTCGGGCACGTCACGGCTTCAAGCGTCTCCGGGGGAACTGCGATCACGGTCTCGGACACCCTCACCACGGACAATGTCGGGCTTGCAGGGTGCTACCTCTACCAGCCCTTGAGCCGCGAGTATCGGCTGATCAACTCCAACACGGCCTCGATCATTACCGTGGCGTCTGCCTTCACGACGGAGCCCGCGGCCTCGGAGGTTCTCTGGGTTGGGCCGATCCCCTGCCTCCTGAAGACGCGGGCCTACGGGGCGCGGCGCAAGAGCGACAAGAAGAGGAACCGCTACGCTCAGGTGACCTTCGAGCCGGAGACTTCGAGCAGGCTCCTGCGGCTCCGAACCTACGAGGACCTGTCTAGCACGGCCAAGGCCTGGGACACCTCGGGTCGGACCAACCTCGACAACCTCACTTGGCCCGGAAACAACACGAACTACCCCAACACGGACTGGCTCATTGACCTCTCTGAAGCAGACGGTCACACGGAAGTCCCCCTGGGGAGGGAGTGGAAGCGGCGCCACGAGATCGAGATTGAGTGCTGGGAGCCCGACGCCAACGTGGAGATCGTATCCATTGAGCATGACGGCCTCGAGGTCGAGGACGACGAGTAGTGAGCCGCTACAACCTGCTGGAACTCACCAGCGACATTACGCAGAACCAAGGCCGGGGCCTCCTTCACGAGACCCTTGAGCGTCTCTCTGCAGCCATGCAGGTTGTCCGCGACGGGTTGACTCTGGTCCAGCAGCAGGACCGGATCGTTCGCCCGGTCCCGGTCGAGGCATATCCCTTCTCCTCTGGGATCAAGGGGTCCGACCAACTCCCGACCGGGATCCTGGCCGCGTGGGGCCACGCTAATCCCCCGAACCACTGGGTAGGGTGCAACGGGCAGGGCCTCAGCACTACGTCATACCCCAACCTTTTCGCTCAGATCGGATACACGTTCGGAGGCAGCGGGGGGACCTTCAACGTCCCGGACCTCCAAGGCCGGGTGCCTATCGGGACTGGGACCGGGACAGGGCTGACCACTCGGACCTTGGCCGTGCAATATGGAGGGGAGACCCACCAACTGAGTGTGGCAGAACTGCCGAGCGGGAACCTCTCGGTCACGGACCCGGGGCACACGCACACTGGGGCGGCCCACACTCACGAGGTCTCGGCCCACGTCCACGCGGGGGCTCAGCACAATCACCTTCTCCCGACCACAGGGTCTGGGACGGGAGGGTCAATTAAGACCCTCACAGGCACCTTCACCTCTACCACTTACACGCAGCCCACCACCCTTACGAGCCCCGGCAACACCTCCCTCCCCTCGCCCGGAGCAGGAGGGTCTACCACCCCCGGCACGGGGGGCTCCAGCACCACGGGGATCTCGGTCGCACGAGGAGGGTCGGACAACGCCCACACAATCATGAACCCCAGCGTCGGCATGACCTGGATCATTAAGGCTGAGGCCGACCCTACCTCAGTGGGCCAAGAGGCCCCGGTGTCCTGGGGCCAGGTGGCCGGCAGGTGGCTCGCTCCCAACACCTCGACGTTCCCTGGAGGAGCGATCACCAACGACCTCGACACGGACGACGGCAAGACCGCGGGGGTCTGCAAGTTCGTCTCTTCGGGGGGGACCTCCGGGGGCAACACCTCCAACGAGCACCAGGTCTCTGGGATCGTCCGAGTGCCCTACAACTTCCGAGCCTGGCGCACCAGGGGGGTGACGATCCGATCCAAGGTCAACCTCACAGGTGTTTCAGCCTCTACAGCGTGCATTTTGACGCTGAAAGTGGAGGACCCGGTCAACCCCGGGACCTACAAGACCAAGGCCCGCACGGTCTCGGAGAGCGGCGGAAGTATCGCCGACTCGGACTACGTGGAGATCAAACTCACGGCTGAGGAGCTCGGGCCCGACTGGCGCCCAGGGTATCCCGTCAACTTTATTCTCGACCTCGCGCACCCTAAGACCTTCACCGCTCTCGACATACGGGTCGGGTTGCTCGAGGTGAATTGGCGCTAGCGTCTGAACCTGTGGTATGGTAGGCAGCCTATGAAGAAACTTGAAGGCAAGAAGACGACCACTGCGGCCATTGGCCTCCTCGTTGCGGCCATTGGCGCCGCGGTGCAGAAGGATTGGGCCACGGCCATTCAGTTGGGCCTCAACGCCCTCGCGGCCTGGGGTCTCGGCAACAAGCTCCAACGCCTCGGCTCCGACGACATGATCGGACCCGGGCCACAGGCTTGATCCCGTGGTCGCCCCGTGGATCCTCTTGGTGGTTGGAGGAGTGGCTACTGTCGCTCTCCTGGGGGCCGGCGCATTCGCAGCCTCTAAGCTCTACCGAGCACGGGCCAGGCTTCTTGAGAACAGGCTTGCTCAGGCTGAGGCCCAGGCAGCAGAGGCGAAGGCACAGGCCCTCGCGGTGCAAGAGGCTGCTAACGAGGTGATCGAACGTGAAGAAGAATTTGAACGTCTTGGGAATTTGTCTCCTACTGAGCAGCTTGCTGGGTTGCTCGGCGACGCCGCCGCCGAAGCCGGCCCCGAAACCGAAACCGAAGCCGGTGGTGAGGCTCCCTGACGAGGTCCTCCGGGTTGACTCCCGGAAGTGGTCCGCACCAGAGACTCCCAAAGGTCAAACGGTCCTCCCCTACCGGGACCTGATCCACATTCTCAGGAACAGGCAGCGCTGGATCGACGCAGCGAAACGCCTCCACCTCCAGGCCGGAGGCACTCTTCGGAAGCTCCCGAAGAACGCTGAGAGCCACACCCTCAAGCCCAAGCAGAAGCCCAAGCAGGAAAACTACTAGTGGACCCTGAAGACCTCCTAGCCCAAGAGCGCGAGAAGATCTTTGGCCTGTATGGACAGGCCGGGTCCTTCTACGACAACCCCGAGTCCCAGGCGCTCATGGCCCAACTCCAAGGCCGAGCGGCAGGGACGACCAGTCCGTTTGGCGCGGACGTGACCTCCGGCATGTATGCCGCCAACGCCGACGCCTCGGCAGGCAGGGTAGCGGGCGAACAGGACATGATCCGCCGCGCCTTCTCCAACGCGGGTATGGGCGGCAGCGGGCTCCAGGCCCAGGCCATGATCCAGTCGCGACGGAAGGCCAACGCCGCGACCCGGACGGGTCGTCGGGAGATCACCAGCCGAGCGCACCTTGAGAACTTCCAGGCCCGCGAGCGGGCCCAGCAGCAAGTCCAGAATTTCCTGGCCCAGAAGCAGCAGTCCATGCAGGCCGCACAGTTCGCAGAGGCCAGCGCCCGCGGACAGCAGCACGCCACCGGGGACGCCACCAACGTGGCTCAGGTCTCCACTCCTCTAGGGCAGCCCGGCCCGACCGGACCCTCAGGGTCTGCAACGGTGCAGGCCGACCGAGGTGACGACGCCATGAGGAAGCGCTTCATGGGAGCGAACCCCTTTGCCTCGGGCGGAATGTGGGGCGGGCGCCCCACTGAGCAGCAGTTTGGGCTTGGAGGCACCTCCTCCATGGGGCTCAATTCGGGCGGGGATCGCATGGCCCGAGGCCAATACAATCAAGCCGTGAAGAGTTGGGAGCAAAGCCAACAGACCCGGCAGCGCCAGGCCGACGATTGGTCCCGACAACAGGCCAACTTCTTCTCCACCTACGGATTTTAAACCATGAGCTACAAAGCACCCAAGACCCTCGCCGAAAAGGCGGTCACGGCCCTCACCACGGCCTATGCCTCGGGCTGGGAACTCGACGTGGACACGCAAGGCCGCAGGGTCATTTGCCTCTACTTCGACTACGCCTACACGGACGCCACGTCGTGGGAGTTCAAGGTCTCCTATAGCCTCGACGGCACGACCTACTACGACCTGGTCAAGGCCGACCTCACCATGGACGTGGCTGAGCAGACCGACACCGACGCTGCAACCCGGGCCATTGTGGTTGAGCTCGACACGAGCGCCGCGGGCCGAGTCAAAGTCCACGCGAAGCGCACGGGCGGCACCGGAGGCACTCTGGCCTGCACCGCGCAGGGAATCCTCTAATGGGATTCGGGACCAGCAGCATTGCCGCGGGGGGGACTGCCGGAGGAGGGAGCGTCTCCCTTACCAAACGCCCGCGAGCGGTCTACACCTCCTCGGCCCAGACCCTTAACGCCGGGCGAACGATCCTAGAGTGCGCGACCCAGGTAGAGGACACTCTAGCGGGGGGCACGGTCACGACCGTGAGTTCGCAGTGGAAATACACCGCGAACAAGGACATTTCGATCCTGGTTAGTTTCTTTGGTGACGGGTCCCCTATCAGCTACGGCGCGAATGCGCTCATTCGAATCCTCGCGTATGTGGACGCGGCTGAATACGACGCTTGGTTCGCGGCGGTCCAGATACACGCAGCCAACACCTTGAACATGCGGTTCAAGGGAACGAGACAGATCAACCTTGCCGCTGGCGAGGTGCTGGACCTTCGTTGGGAGGGGCCCGCAACCAACTGCGACTGGTCCTGCCGAATCACCGTGACCGAACTCAACTAGTGGCCTTCCGCGGGGTATTGGCCCAGCCGAGCGACGGGGTCCTTAAGGCCGGCGACGGGACCGAGATCTCGACCGAGACGAAGGGGAACAAGACCTCCCTGGCGACTCAGGACCTCACCTCTCAGACAACCCTCGGGTCGATCCTCGAGGAACTCAAACTCATGAACCTTCACTTGAGCGCGATCTCAGGGCTGGAGACCTAGCATGTCCTTCAAGATCAAAGACGGCACGGGCTCCGGCCGCGAAGCCCAGGTGGACGAGGAGAACAGGCTCCGGGTCCACGCCACTACCTTGGCCATGAACGAGCACATTACCGACGAGGGAGGGTCCTTCAACCTCAACTCCGGTGCTGCAGGGGTCACGGTCACCAGCGCCAACGAGAGCGGGGTCCTCTACTTCAAGAACGGAGAAGACCGGAGGTTCCGAATCCGAGGGATCGTCACGATCCTGGGCCCGTCTACGGGCGGGACCAACTGCCTGATCCGGGTCTACAAGAACCCCACGACCGGAACCTTGATCTCTGACGCCAACACCTCTGGGGTGATCTCCTCCAACCGAAACTTCGGCTCGAGCCTGACCCTGGCGGACAGCCTTGTCTACAACGCCTCGGGCACGGACAAGACGATCACGGACGGGTCCGTGCATATCGCCTCCATGTCCTCGGGCGGGCGGATCTTCTTCGCGATTGACGAGATCCTCACCAAGGGCGACTCCGTGGCGGTCACCTACGAATACCTCGGCAACACCTCCTGCCTCTGCTCGGCAGCGATCATTGGCAGCCTCGAGGAGGACTACGACGAATGAGCATTGAGGTCCAACTAAAGGACGGGGAGGGACAGGGCCATGTGGCCTCGGTCCTCCAGAAGAACGGCTGGAAGGGCCTGGCCGTCTTCACTGAACCCCTGCGTCAAAAGGCAACCAAGCTCATTTCTTTTTCCAGCCCCTCTCAAGGGGCCAACATGGCCGTGGACGCCACCTTCACCGGGGCGCCCATTCCGATCTACGACGGGAACGACAACACCTATTGGACAGGGACCGCAATCATTGGGACGGTCTGGAGCGACAGCACCAACCGGGCCTATTCAGGGGCGGCCAGCCTCCGTTACAACAGAGGGGCGGTCGGAGACACCTTCCAATTCGACAAGGGGTCTGCCCAAGATCTCACCGGGTATTCCGCGGTCACCTTCGCGATCAACGTCAACCGGGGCTGGAGCAGTAACCCCGTAGAGTCTGTGGAACTCTACGGGTGGGACACAGGGGGCGGGACGCAGGTCGGGACCCGAGTCAAGATCGAGAACTACTTCACTCAAAACTCTTTCGACGTGTGGCAACTCGTCTCGATCCCCCTGGCCGACCTCGGGGTAGCCACGGCCACCCTGGACGCCTTTCGCCTTGAGGTCGTGGGGGTCGTGGGGGCCACGACCCCGGACTTCTTCATTGACGACCTCCAGGTTGAACTCACGGGCGGCGGGGTGGAATACCGCTACGTGGTGGAACCTACTGACGGGACCAACTACTTTGCTCGGGAGATTCGGTTCACCTTGGCCGACAACGTCGCCAGCACGGTGGCGAACGGCACGGTCCCGGGGCTGGCCTACAACACCCTCCTGGGCCTCCCGGCCCTCTCCATTGGGATCATTCTCAGGGTCTATGAGGACGAGAAGGTTGTGTTCTCGTCCACCTTCAAACAACTCTCGGACTTCTTCTTGGCAGGGTTCGACCTCGGGCCCGTAGTGTCCGACGGGACCAACACCAGCGTCACGCTGTCCACAGTGTTCGCAGACGACATTGTCCTCAGGCGATTGGGGAGAATGGAAATCGAAATCAACGACGACCTCACCGGGCTTCTCGAATGCCGGGCCGTGCTGAGGGGAAGTGAGGAGACGCTATGAGCGAAGCAGTAATCAAGGACGGCACCGGCAAGGGCTTCTCGGCCTCGGTGAACTCCAACAACAGGCTCCGCACCCACGCCGAGACCTTGGAGCTCCTCCCTGCGGTCAGCCTCCGTGACGGCAAGGCGTTCATGTATAAGACCGACTTCGTGGCCCTCACCACGACGGGGTCCTTCTCGGGCCTGGTCTACATTCAGAACTCCTCCACCACGCCCCTCGCGGTCATGGCTATCCGCACCTGCGGCACGGCCTACTGCCAGTGGAGGATCCTCAAGAACCCCACGGGTGGGACCCTGATCTCGGGAGGGACGGCCTCCACCCCGCTGGCAATGAACTTCACGTCCGCGGAAGACTTCGAGGGCACGGCCCTGGTTGGCGCGGACACCAACACGGTCACGGGTGCTACGGTCCTGGGGACCTGGATCAACGGGGGTCCGGGCCACTCCGTAGAAGAGTTCTCGGGGGCCCTCATTCTGGGCCAGGGCGACTCCGTCGCCCTTGAGGTCCAGCCGAGCGCAGCGGCCACGGTCTGCTCCACGATCCAATTGGCCTACGTCAACGCGACGGAACTGGGGGCGTAATGGCTCAGTATCGAAAGGACGTTTTCAACCTCGCCCCTGGGCTAGGCCGGGCTCTGTCGGATCCGCGTGAAGCGGAGGCCCGCGCCCGGGAGCAGAGCAACCGGGCGCAGCAGGACATGATCCAGCGCCACCGGATCCAGCAGCGAGAGCTCGAGCTCCGGGAGCAGGCAGCACAGCAGCGTCTCGCCCAGGCACAGGCCCGCATGTCGGCGCCCAGCATGGGCTACTCCTCGTCACCCCAGGGGTCTCAGCGAGAGCAGGCGCTCCAGCGCCTCATGTCCTCCATGGGGATCAAGCCCCGTTTCGGGTCCACGGCCAGCCACGACCTCGGCGCCGGGCGCCCTCAAGAGGACGGGTTCTCCGTCCGGTCGATCCCTGGCCCCTCGGGGGACTGGCAGCCCGGGGCCGTTGATCCCCAGCAAATGATCCTCAGCCGGCTCCAGAATCAGCAACAGGCCGCGCAGGCGCAGGCGGGCTTCGGGACAAACGACCTCCTGAACGCGCAGAGCGCCCAGCAGTTCATGGGCCTGGAGAAGGAGCGGGACGCCTTCCGTGCAATGGAGGAGGCCAAGGCCCTTGAGGCCTCGCGCTACGCGGACAAAAAGGGTTTCGCTGACACGGAGCAAGCCCGCAAGGGCGGGGAGTCCTGGGCCAAGATCATGCAGACCATGAACGAGCCCGGCATGTTGGCTGCGAAACTGGCCTCCAATGAGCGGATCGCAGGGGTCCGCACCAAGCAGGCCAAGGCCCTGGCCGCTGCCAAGGCCAAGGCCGCGGAGATCCAAGAGGCAGAGGCCGCCGTCGACCCCCTGCGTCGCCACATTATGGGCGGAGGAGAGTGGGACCTCGCCACTTCCCAGGCCATGGACGACGCATACAGCACGCTCCGAGGCAAAGAGGCCCGTAAGGCGTTTCGCACGATCAAGAAGGACCTCCAAGAGGTGGCTAAGCGCAAGGCCGAACACGAGATCTACGGGGACCCTCGGGACGAGGGCTTCCTGGCAAGCAACGCTCGACTGGACGAGGAGATCAAGAAGGCGTTCCCCTTCGTGTCCGACGTGCAAGACTTCATGTCCAAGATCCCCGGCCTCCGTATTCCCGAGACCCGAGAGATTCAACTGAAGAAGGCTCTCAAGCTAATCGGGATTGAGTAGTGGCCGGGTTCGACCGCAGCACACTCGGGGTCCCTGGAGGCATTGATCGCAGGGCCCTCGCTCACACTGTCTCGCCTGGCGAAGACAACAGCACCTTTGGGAACGTCCTCCGTTTCCTGGGGCGCCCGGGCTTCGCGGCCCGGGCAGCCCTCATGGGGGACTTCGAGAGCGCGGGCCGGAACCTCGCCCAAATGGCAATCGACTTCCCGACCGGGGGGTTCATTGACCGGCGCCTTGGGCTGACCTCCCTCGCCAATATCCTGCTCCCTGAGAAGTATGAGTTCTCCGAGGAGCTCGCTCCGCTCAAGCGCCAGATCGAGACCACGGACGTCCTCGACGAGTGGGGGGTCCTGTCCAAGCGGAACCTCGGGACCTTCGAGAAGGCCGCAATCGACATTGCGGGTGGGAT
>Ga0316203_1000485_pt1 | contig 47880 bp, 49 predicted proteins | sample 6monrhotite_MG_FD_204940 | JGI IMG/M metagenome (GOLD analysis project Ga0316203, IMG submission 204940) | Microbial mat bacterial communities from mineral coupon in-situ incubated in ocean water Damariscotta River, Maine, United States -... | ecosystem: Environmental > Aquatic > Marine >... | reverse complement strand
GATTGATTTTTATGGGACTTTGTTCTCGCATCATCGGCACAGGATCGCACCTTCCAGATAAAGTGGTCACCAACGCTGAACTTGCGAAAACGGTCGACACCACGGACGAGTGGATTGTTGAACGGACAGGCATCCATCAACGTCACATTGCCAAAGAAGGCGAAACAACCTCCGTGCTGGCCTTTCAAGCCGCCGAAAATGCCTTGGAAGCCGCAGGCATTGAAGCCTCAGACGTTGACCTAATCATCGTCGCAACGACCACCCCAGACAATACGTTCCCATCGACCGCAACCAAGGTTCAGGCCATGTTGGGGATGAATTCAGGGGCCGCCTTTGATATCCAAGCGGTCTGTTCTGGATTTATTTATGCGCTGTCGACGGCTGACTCTTTTATTCGCTCAGGCCAAGCGAAGACCGTTTTGGTCATTGGTGCAGAAGTCTTTTCGCGCATTATTGACTGGGAAGACCGCAGCACCTGTGTGTTGTTTGGCGATGGGGCCGGGGCTGTGGTTGTCCAAGCTTTTGAACAAGAAGACCCTGAGCCGGTTGGCATTTTGTCCACCCACCTTCACTCCGACGGCAAGCTTCGCGATTTGCTGTATACAGATGGGGGGCCGGGAAGCAACTCAAAGGTCGGCTCGGTGCGCATGTTGGGTCGTGAATTGTTCCGTCATGCCGTTAGCAACTTGGCTTCGGTTGTTGATGAAGCCTTAAAAGCCAATAACCTAACCCAAGACGATATCGATTGGCTGGTTCCACACCAAGCCAACAAGCGCATATTAGACAGCACGGCAAAAAAACTTGGTTTGAGTGAAGACCGTGTTGTGATCACGGTCGACAAACACGCCAACACATCGGCGGCCTCTGTTCCGTTGGCCTTAGACACCGCCGTTCGCGATGGACGCATCCAAAAAGGTCAGTTGATCTTGATGGAAGCCATGGGCGGTGGGCTGACTTGGGGCGCCGCACTGGTCCGCTGGTAGTCTATTTGTCAGTTTTTTTCCCTTTTTAGTCCTGAATCATTGATTCAAGGGACTCTTACATCCCTTTGATATTGACGGATTTTGTTCCGTCGTTATAATCTTAAGTATCATTTTTTGGAAAAGGGGTCGGGTGTATGTCCAACCGTACGATTACCCGCGCACAACTGAGCGAAGCTGTTTATCAAGAAGTCGGGCTTTCTCGTAACGAGTCGGCTGACTTGCTGGAATCCGTTTTGTCGATGGTGACGGAAGCTTTAAGCAAAGACCAAACCGTAAAAATTTCGTCCTTTGGCAGTTTCTCCGTTCGCAAAAAAGGCGAACGCATTGGTCGCAACCCAAAGACCGGCGTGGAAGTTCCCATTCTGCCGCGTAAAGTTTTGGTATTCCGTCCGTCTCAAGTGATGAAGGCGCGCATCAATTCAAAACGCTCGCCTGGCTCGTCTTGATGTGTGCTTAACGCCGGATGACAAACAAGTCGGACCTAGCCTTTAAAACAATTAGCGAAGTTGCCGCTTTTCTTGATTTGCCGCAGCATGTGTTGCGCTTTTGGGAAACGAAGTTTCGTCAGGTTTCCCCCCTGAAACGGGGAGGTGGGCGCCGTTATTATCGTCCTCAAGACGTCGAACTCTTAAAACGTATCAAATCTCTTCTGCACACCGAAGGCTATACCATCAAAGGCGTGCAACGGATGTTAAGCCAAGGCGGTGTGAAGAATCTTCCCCCCGCCCAAGACACAGAAAATGCGGCCCCGGCCACACCACCACCAACGTTGCTTCTTGAGCCCCAAGGCATCGCTCCAGAGCTCTCTGAAATCGTTGGTGAATTAGAATCCATTCACGATCTGTTGACGTCCGCGCTTGGGGACAAATCCGGGGCCTAATAATCCCAATTAAAACAGTTTCCATCATTGCAAGTCAGGGAACGGACGCGTATATTCGCGCCGCTTCCAAGAACTTTTCCAACAGAAGCTCATTTGTCGGAGCGTGGCGCAGCCTGGTAGCGCACTACACTGGGGGTGTAGGGGTCGCAGGTTCAAATCCTGTCGCTCCGACCAATAGTCTCAAGGGGTTAGAGCTTAGGCTCTAACCCCTTTTGATTCGTGATTGCGGGCCAAGAAATATCATCTAAGGGCCGCTTATTTGCTCTTAAACCAACTTACCCCGGCAACCGCATATGATACGATTCCTGCGGTTAAGTCTTTGAGATCTGAAAATGAGGTCTCGATCACACATTTTCGACTGCCCGCCTGAGAATACAAGGATGCAAAACGTTTGAGGCTGGCGTCTATGACAACAGGCATGTCAAAAGCCAATTGAAGGGGGAACTGTTCATCAAGCGTGGCCCCGGTGAGGGTCGTGATTTCAGCGCCCGTGAGCCGAGATACGGGAAGATGTGCCTGGTTCAAGGCCCGAGAGACTTGCAACGGGTCACACGCCATATCGCTGGACATAAGCACAATGACATGATTATTTTCACCAATGCGACACATGATCGGATTGATGATAGACCCCAGTTCAATGTTTAGTTCAACGGCAATGTCAGCTGGTCGGCGGGAAAGTCCGCTGATGATATGAATGTTATCGAGCCAATTATAGGGATGAGCTTTAAAAACGGCCGTCATGGGGAAGGGGCTTTCCATCGAATCGACGGCGACGTTTTCACTTAGCGTTTCCTGCGGTGTCGCGATTAACATAAAGATCTCCACAAAATAAGAATAATCATATAGCCGAAAATGTTTCATCAAGGCAAATGGTTAATCATATTTAAACGCTTCCTGCCGTTTTTATTCATTTTCTTGACGCGACTCAAATCATCTGAACGACCGTGCGCGTTCTCCCAAAAAGGACCACTAAATAAGGTTTGGAGGACTTCTCTAAAGTAGTTATTTATTCAATAAAATCAAATAGTTATGTGACACCAAAAGATTGGCACGACAGCCCCTCTCGCGCGCAGGCAAAAAAAACCGATGGTCAGCGTGACCATCGGTAAGTTAATGCTCTTGAGGGATGGGAAAAAACCACGGTATGGTTTTTTCCACTTTTAGACTTTAGCAAGCGTCATGGCTTAGAGGTGTGATGAACGTCACACCTTGGTAAATATTTATTTTTTATATGTTTTTTTGGGTGCAGAGTTGCCTAAAACGTACATTGGCGTATCATTTAATCTCTGTTGAGCGAAGCAAAGGGTATTAATAAACATGAGTATCGATGAACATAGCGATGATTACAAAAAAACGATGCTGCAAAAGCGTTTTCTAAACGAAATCGAGCAGGGCATTCGTATCGCCAACCGCGAGATCATCCATTCTCGTATTCCCAAACTGAACAAAAATTCAGTCCTGGCGTTTGCCGTATCCATCGCTCGACTGCGCGCACATTATCTTGATGCCGCCTTCTCAGCCGCTGGAACGGATACGGGGGAACCCTTATCCGCTGAGCAAATCAACTCAATGCGTTTACATAGGGAAGCCTATGAGGAAGCCAAAGAAGCCTTTGAAGCTTTGCGTTATGCGCTAGAGCAGGGCTATGTTGATCTCGACATGGACGAGTAACTCTAGCACTGTCTGCAGGGGCAGTTTTTTGAATACAATATCGAAACGAACATGCTCTTAAGGCGAGCCAGCTTAGCGTTTGTTCTTAACGACCACTGCCTTACGACCATCATCGGTAAGCTTGCAAACAATCCAGTCCGGTTTTAACGGATTAGAAAACCACGGTTGCGCCCAGCCTTTTTCAATGCAAGAGCGAACCGTACGCTCGCATATTTGTTGGCCTTCTTCATTAAAAAGCGGGAGTTTTCCACCAGATTGTTGCAATCCGCGACGTAACCATTCCCTTTGCGCCCGACTAGGAACACCCCCAAGATCATTCTCTTGATCTGTGTTCTTTTCGTTCGTTTTCATGTCTGCTTGGGCGGTCATATCCCGTCCTTCCGGCAATAATTATATAAATTTTGGCGCATATTACGTTAGAATGACCGAAAAACCAAGACGTGCGTGGGGGTACATTCGGTGGCAAACGCAAACAAGCGCTCAAACGGTGCTTTACAATGGGTTTATGTGACGGCTGCCTCTCAAGAGGAGGGCAAAACCATCGCCCGAACCCTGGTCAGTGAGCGCCTGGCCGCCTGCGCCAATATTTTAGGCGACATTCAATCTGTATATTGGTGGAACGGCGACGTGCAGGAAAGCACGGAGGTGGCTTTGGTGTTGAAAACCCGCCTTGATCTTGTCCCCCAAGCCATTGCACGCATCCAGGACCTGCACAGTAACGACTGTCCGTGTGTTGTCGCCTTAGACATTCATGATGGCAACCCAGATTTTTTTAACTGGATTGTTAAAGAAACCTTATAATCATCTGTAAAATCAGTTTTTTGAGTGCACAGATTCAGAAATTTTATGAGCCATAGCAGCCGCATCTGTGTCATTTTCATCAAAGCCCCGGCGGATGGCTCCTGACAACGGCTTGAGAAGGTCGACATCCTTAGGGGCCGGGAAATCACCCGCATCAAGAATACGCCCGGTGACTTCTATCAAGGACTGACACAGTTCACTGACGTGATCGAATTTGGTCCGGACCATCCGTCTGGCAACATCTTCGGAAACATAAAGCAAACGATCCAAAAGTTTCTTCGTGGCCAGATCGGGGCCGCCAAAAGCCAGGCTGGGGACGATTTTATCGACTAACACCGCGATTTGGCTCACGTGACTGAACAATTTTTTCAGGTTTACGGCGTCGATACTGGCGCGGATTTGCAGTTGGTGTTGGCTTTCTTTGTAATTGTGAGCTTCAATAGCCTTGGCCTGCAGAACATTGGGCACCTTAAGGGTTTGCGTAGGCGCGCGTTCATCACGGGCCTTGTCCGATGATGATCGACGACGGTCAGGGCCAATATAGGCACTGGTCACCATAAAGGGTTTGCGGGACGTTATCAGCCACTTGATACGTTGCTTTAACTGACCGCCGGACAATGGTTTCGCGATCAAATCATCAGAACCTGCCTGAATAACCGCGCGGATTTCATCGGCCGTCGGTGAAAAAGCCGTGGCAATGATGGGCAAAAAGGGGTTGGTGCCAATTTCGTGATGGCGCAGCTTGAAAACGAAGTTGTTAAAACTTCCATCCGCTAGTTTAATGTCTGAAATGATCAAATCAGGCATACAGATCTGAAATTCGCACATAATATCATCAAGACAGGTGCCTTCTTTGACGTTGCGAAACCCTGCATCGCCAAGCAGTCCACGCAGCATCATGCGGACATTTTTGTCGGGTTCAATCAACAACACCAATATTTTGCCCAAAGAAAAACTTTTCATTGCCTCAATCTCTTCACGTTTGACCGTCCAAACAAAGGTGGAAAATATTATAACGGAAGTCGGACCAACACCATAGCTTGGGCGGCGATGCCTTCACATCGTCCCGCAAACCCCATGCCTTCGGTGGTGGTCGCTTTGACCGACACCCGATCTTGATCAAGGCCTAAGATCGTACCCACGCGAGCCGCCATCAAATCACGATGCGGTCCAATTTTGGGGGCTTCACAGATCACCGTAAGATCAACGTTGACGATGTCACCGCCGCGCTGGTGAATAAGGTCCACGGCATGTCGGACAAACTGGTCAGAAGCAGCGCCTTTCCATTTTTCTTCACTGGGCGGGAAATGATGACCGATGTCCCCCGCGCCAATTGCGCCCAACAGAGCATCGGTCAACGCGTGCAGCGCCACATCCGCGTCTGAATGACCGACGAGACCAAATTCATGCGCAATTTCAATGCCACACAAGGTGACAAATGTGCCATCGCCAAGCGTATGGGCATCAAAGCCGCTGCCGATACGGGTTTCAAAGCGGGACGCCAGCAGTCGTTCAGCGCGCATCAGGTCGTCTCCCGTGGTGATTTTAAAGTTGTCGTGAGCGCCTTTGGTCAAAGCCACACCAAGCCCTAGTTTTTCAAACAGTTGTGCATCGTCGGTCAAGTCTTGTTCATTTTCAAGTTTTTCATGGGCCGCGATAATTTCGGTCAAACGAAAGCCTTGTGGCGTTTGCGCTCTGAACAATCCATCCCGTGCCGGGGTTTCGGTGATCACCCCCTTGTGTCCGCGCTTAAGCGTATCGGCAACGGCCAAAGCCGGAATAGCACCGGGATGGTTATCTAAAGCTTTGAGCACCCCATCAATGACCCGCAAGCTTACAAAGGGGCGGGCCCCGTCGTGGACAAGGACCTTGTCCACGCGCTGATTGTTGAGACTTTGCAAACCAAGGCGCACCGAATCTTGACGGGTCGCGCCCCCCAAAACCGGGGATAAAATGTCTAACCCGTGCACCGCTGTTTCATACAGATCACAATCATCTGGGTGAATGACGCACCGCACCACATCAATGCCTGAGTGGGCCAAAAGGGCGTTCAGCGTATGGCGCAGCACCATGTGTCCGGCCAAGGCCGTGTACTGTTTTGGTAGCTCTCCACCAAAGCGATGACCGCGTCCAGCGGCCACCACCAAAGCGGCAGTTTGGGTTTCAGATTGCGTATTCATGGGTCACAAACTATCACTTCACAAAATAATTCACACATATTTTACAACAGACGACTTGCACAAATGCGTTCAAGAGGCGATTGTCCCGTTATGACTGTCAGTTTTATCCACGGCTTGGTTGCCATTGTCTGCCTTTTTCCGGTCGTCTTTTCGGCGCTTCGGGGCGACGCGCGTTCTGATTTCACCCCCAATGTGGCTTTTTGGGCGTGGTTGGGGTTAAGCGTGTTTGGTCCTTTGGTTTGGGTTTTGGTGCAACTGTCAGGAACATGGCAGTCCGGCCTCAGCAGTGCGCTGTGGGTCAGTATTGCCGTGACCATGAGCCTCTTTGCCATGTTGGCGTGGTCGGTCAACGAATGCTGGCGCTTGACGCCCTTACTGGTTCCTTACATGGCGCTGATGGGCGTGGTGGCTTTATTGGCCCAGGCAACGACTACACCCGCCGCCGCCCATCCCTTGGCCGCCGTTGATGGCTGGCTGATTTTGCATATTGTTGTATCCGTGGCGACCTATGCCTTGGTGACCATTGCTGCGGTTGCTGCGTTAGCGGCTTTTTTGCAAGACTGGTCGCTTAAAAACAAACGCTCGACCAAGCTCACTCACAAATTGCCATCGATGGCGGATTGTGGATCGTTGACCGTGCGCTTGCTGGGCTGGAGCGAAGGCATCTTAGGCCTTGGCCTCATCACGGGGATGGTCGCCCAATACGAAGCCTCTGGGGCGTTGTTGGTTTTTGATCACAAAACGGTGTTGAGCGTGTTGGCGTTCTTGGTCATCGGTGGCTTGCTGTTTGCCCATCACAAAACAGGCCTGCGCGGACGCAAAGCCGCGCGTTTTGTCTTGCTTGGCTACCTGTTGCTGACCCTTGGATACATCGGCGTCAAAGTGGTGACCCAAATCATCTTGGCTTAATCCACGCAAACCCTTGCGTTTTTGTACGTTTTGCACAATAAATAGGCACGCTTTCTTCTGTGCCTTAGGACTTCGCACGCATGACTTATAAAATCGGCCCCGTCGAACTTGAAAACAATGTGATGTTGGCCCCCATGGCCGGGGTCACAGACCGTCCGTTTCGCCGTTTGGTCAGAACCTTTGGCGTCGGTTTGGTCGTATCCGAAATGATTGCGTCGCGCGCCATGATCTACGCCAATTCCAAGACTTTACGCATGTCCACCGCGTGCGCCGATGAATTCCCCATGTCTGTTCAATTGGCGGGGACAGAACCCATTGTGGTCGCCGAAGCCGCGAAGATGAACGAAGACCGGGGCAGCGCAATTATTGACCTCAATATGGGCTGTCCGGCGAAAAAAGTGGTGAACGGGTATTCAGGCTCGGCGTTGATGAAAGACGAAGTCTTAGCCGGGAAAATTATGGAGGCAGCGGTCAACGCGGTGTCTGTCCCCGTGACCTTAAAAATGCGCACGGGCTGGGATGCCGATAACCGCAACGCCCCCAATTTGGCCCGGATTGCGCAAGAAAGTGGCATTCAGTCTTTGGTGGTTCATGGCCGCACCCGTCAACAAATGTACAAAGGCCATTCCGACTGGGCCTTTATCAGCGAAGTCAAAGCCGCCGTGAAAATTCCCGTGACAGGCAATGGCGACGTGAACACCTTCGACGATGCCGCCAAAATGTTCGAGGAATCGGGAGCCGATGGGGTGATGATCGGACGCGGGGCCTATGGCAGGCCTTGGTTCCCATCCCAAGTGGCGCACTTTTTACAAACCGGCGAGCGTCTGGCTGATCCCTCGTTAGAGATCAAACTAGAGACCATTTTGAACCATTACGATGCCATGCTGTCGCACTATGGAAAAGATCTGGGAATGCGCAACATGCGCAAACATATTGGTTGGTATTCCAAAGGCTTACCGAATTCTTGTGAGTTCCGACAAATGGTTTTTTTGTGCAATGACCCAGACCAAATTCCGGACCTCATCCGGGCTTTTCTTATTCCTCTTATCGAACAAAAAGCCGCATAAATAATGAACAACCGCCCTAAGGTCATAGACCCAGCCCAAATTGAGCCCGGACAAGTTCTGAACGCCTTGGCTTTCGCGGTTTTGGTGGTCAGCGACGATGATCAGGTGCTGTTGGCCAACGGGGCAGCGGAACAACTGTTTGCCATCAGCCGAGCCGCGTTGGGCCGCACCCATATTCATGAGCTGTTGCCCAAAGACAGTCCGGTGTTTGCGTTGATTGAACAAGTGCGGGGCGGGGTCAGTGCCGTTACCGAATACCGCCTGACCTTAGATACACCAAAGACTGGACAACGTACTGTAAATGTTCAGGTTTCAATAATGAACGATGACCAAGGGGAAGAGCCAGGGCAGGCGGTGGTGTTATCCTTTCAAGAACGCTCTATTGCTGACCAAATCGCTCACCGCTTAACCCACCGCGATTCCGCACGATCCATGTCAGCCATGTCGGCTATGCTGGCGCATGAAGTAAAAAATCCCCTCAGCGGCATACGCGGGGCGGCGCAGTTGTTGGAACAAGGGGCCAGCGAGGCCGACCAAGAACTCACCCGTTTGATCCAAGATGAATCCGATCGCATCAAAGATTTGATTGAGCGCATGGAAATTTTTTCAGAGAACACCCCGGTCAAGACGGGGCCACTGAACATTCATCAAGTCCTAGATCGGGTCCACAAAATTGCCAAACACGGCTTTGCCAATTCGGTTACCTTTAACGAACAATATGATCCTTCATTGCCAGCGGTGTTGGGGCATCGCGATCAATTGATTCAAGTCTTTTTGAATTTGGTGAAGAATGCCGCCGAAGCGGTGCCTCAAAAGGGTGGCGAGATTGTGTTGAAAACCGCCTATCAACACGGGGTCCGCTTTGCCATGCCCGGCAGCCAAAGCCGGGTTCATTTGCCGTTGTCGATTACGGTGCAAGATAACGGCCCCGGCATTCCCGACGATTTATCTGAGCATTTGTTTGACCCGTTCGTCACAACCAAGACCGGCGGCAGTGGCCTTGGTTTGGCGATGGTTGCGAAGATCATTGACGACCTTGGCGGTGTTATCGATTTTGAATCGCGCCCGGGGCGGACCACCTTTCGGGTTTTGCTGCCCATGTCCAAAGAACCCTATCCAGAAGGAATTGACGCATGACCATAGGCTCGACCATTCTTGTCGCCGATGATGATAATTCCATTCGCGTGGTCTTAGAACAAGCACTAAGCCGAGCGGGGTTTGAAGTCCGCACCACGTCAAATGCGGCAACGCTGTGGAAATGGGTATCGGACGGCGAAGGTGATCTCGTTATTACCGATGTGGTCATGCCGGACGAAAATGGCCTGGATCTGATTCCCCGTATGTTGAAGATCAGACCCAACCTGCGCATCGTTGTTATGAGCGCCCAGGCAACCATTATGACAGCCCTCAAAGCGACCGAACGCGGTGCTTTTGAATACTTACCAAAACCTTTTGATATCAATGAATTGGTTGCCGTTGTTAAACGTGGACTTGAATCTGGGAAACAGCCCACATCAGCAGCCAACAGCCAATCTGATGCAGACGAAGAATTACCACTGATCGGCCGTTCGTCGGCCATGCAAGACATCTACCGCACCATTGCGCGCCTTATGCAGACCGATCTTTCCATCATCCTCAACGGCGAGTCTGGCACCGGCAAAGAACTGGTGGCGAAGGCGCTTCATGACTTTGGACGCCGCCGCAACAAACCGTTCGTCGCCATCAACATGGCGGCCATCCCCAAAGACCTGATTGAAAGCGAACTGTTTGGGCATGAAAAGGGGGCTTTTACTGGGGCTACCAGTCGCTCTGTGGGCCGTTTTGAACAAGCCCAAGGGGGGACGCTGTTTTTGGACGAAATCGGGGATATGCCCGCCGAAGCCCAAACCCGCTTGTTGCGCGTCCTTCAAGAAGGTGAATACACCACCGTCGGCGGACGCACGCCGATCAAAACCAATGTCCGCATCATTGCCGCGACACACCGCGATTTAAAGCAACTGATCCGACAAGGTCAGTTTCGCGAAGATCTGTATTTCCGCCTCAACGTGGCTTCGGTCCGTATTCCGCCATTGCGCGAACGAACGGATGACATTCCAGAACTGACCCGTCACTTCTTAGCCCAAGCGGTCAGCGAAGGTTTGCCGTGGAAAAGCATTTCCACCGGGGCCATGAACCGCCTCAAAAGCCATTCGTGGCCGGGCAACGTGCGCGAACTTGAAAATATGGTCAAACGCTTGGTGGCCTTGTGTGCCGAAGACGAAATCGACACCCCGGCCATTGAAGTCGAATTGGCCGAGGCCCCATCAACCTCGCATGATAGCGACGAGGGGGGGCTTGCCCAATCTGTGGAACGCCACATCAAGGCCTATTTCAGCGCCCATGGAGATGTCTTGCCCGCACCGGGCCTTTATGACCGTGTGTTGCGTGAAATTGAACGCCCTTTGCTTCAATTGACCTTAGATGCCACCCACGGCAATCAATTGCGCGCCGCCGATGTTTTAGGATTGAACCGCAACACCTTGCGCAAAAAAATTCGCGACCTAGAGATTCCCGTTCTGCGCAATGGAGGCAAAACGTGAGCCAAGGCTTAAACACCGAGGCCCAAGTTTCTCCCCTTGAGCCGCCCCAAAAGAAACCACAAGGATCGTGGGTTGGCCGTTTTTTTGCCAGCCGCCGATTTGCCTTTATCTTGGCGGCCATTGCCGTGGCTTCTGGTACAGCCACATTTGGGCTGTTGACCGGAACGTCCTCAGGCACAGGAACGGCGGACTCAAGCAAGGTTGCCATATTTTTGATCATCGACTTGATCGTATTACTAATGTTGGTGGCGGTCATCGCTCAGCGCGTTGTTGCCATGTCGGTGCAACGCCGGAGCGGCATGGCAGGATCTGCCCTTCATGTGCGGATCGTGGTTATGTTTTCCCTGGTGTCTGTTACGCCCGCCATCTTAGTGGCCGTATTTGCCGCTTTGTTTTTGAATTACGGCATTAATTTTTGGTTTAACGAACGCGTGCGCACGGCTGTTGATGCATCAACGGTTGTCGCCAATGCTTATCTTGAAGAACACATTAAAAATATTGGCACCGCCGTATTAGGTATGACCAATACGCTCAACCGCGATGCGCCCAAGCTGGTTGCCAATCCACCTTTGCTAGCCCAGACGTTAACGGATTTAGCGAATGACAGCGCCTTGTCTGAGGCCGTTATCATTGACGGAAATGGCGTTATTTTGACCCGCGCTCGGTATTCTTTGCTGACGTTACGCGCAAATGAGATCCCGCAAAACGCTTTTGAACGCGCCAACAACGGTGAAGTTGCCATTTTAACAGCACCGAACGCGGATCAAGTGCGCGCCCTTATCAAGCTTGACCGTTATGTCGGGGCCTATTTGTTGGTGGAACGTTTTGTGGATGTGCGGGTGCTGAGCAACATGCAGCGGGTTCGCGAGGCCTCGCAAAGCTATCTGAACCTTCAAGAAAGTCGCGGCACGATTGAAGTCACCTTTGTTGCCATTTTTGTCGTGGTGTCTTTGTTGTTGCTGTTGGCGGCGGTGTGGATCGGCATGATCTTAGCCAACCAGTTGGTCAAGCCGATATCGGCGCTTATTGATGCCGCACAAGGCGTTTCCAGAGGCGATTTGTCGCTGCGCGTTGACGTCGATGAAACCATCGGCGAAGTCGGCATTTTGTCGGAATCTTTCAACGAAATGACCGAAAAATTGGCAGCCCAACAAGATGGCTTGTTGCAGATGAACAGAGAGTTAGACGAACGCCGACGCTTTACAGAAACCGTGCTTGGTGGGGTTTCTGCCGGGGTGATTGGTCTCAACAATCAAGGCCTCATTGATTTACAAAACCCAACGGCAAGCCTGTTGTTGGGGGTCGATTTAGACAATGCCCAGGGGCGGCTTCTATCTGAAATTGTCCCGGAAATGGCCGGCGTGATTAAACAATCCATGGACCGACCAGATCGTGTGGCGCGCGCCGAAATCACCATTCACAAAGATAACGTGCCCAGCCAACTGATCGTCACCGCCACCGGGGAACAGCTTAACGACGACATCATTGGCTATGTGGTGACATTCGATGACATTACGGAACTGCAATCGGCACAGCGCAAAGCGGCTTGGTCAGATGTGGCTCGGCGCATTGCTCATGAAATTAAAAACCCGCTGACCCCGATCCAATTGTCGGCGGAACGTCTCAAACGTAAATACCTAAAACAAATTAAAGACGACCCCGAAACATTTGTCATGTGCACCGAGACCATTATTCGCCAAGTCGAAGAATTGGGCCGTATGGTCGATGAGTTTTCTTCCTTTTCCCGGATGCCTCAAGCCGTTTTAAAGCCCGAAGACCTTGCCAACTTGTGCCGCCAGTCGTTGTTTTTAGAACGCAACCGCACGGAAAGTGAGACGGGACAAGGCCTTGTTCAAATTGAAGGCAATATTTCAAACGACCCGTATATGCTCAATTGCGATGCTCAACAAATTTCACGTGCGCTGACCAATATCTTAAAGAATGCCGTCGAGTCGGTTACGGAACGCCTGGAAAATGAAGCGCATTCTGACGAAAAAGGTCTTGTATCGTTGTCTCTGACGCAACACGACACCGCCCAGGGTTCCCGCACCGTTATCAGCGTTGAAGACAATGGAACCGGGCTTCCTGAAACGGATATGACCCGTTTAACAGAACCCTATGTTACCACCCGAGATAAGGGAACTGGATTGGGGCTCGCGATTGTTAAAAAAATAATGGAAGATCATGGTGGAAACCTGATACTTGAAAATAAACCAGACGGTGGCGCCTGTGTGACGCTATCGTTTTCTCCCGATGACTCAAAGCCCATCAAAGCCGCACCGAACAAGCGAGTGAAATAAGCAATATGGCCCACGATATCCTCATTGTTGATGACGAATCCGATATCCGCACTTTGGTGGCCGGAATTCTAGAAGACGAAGGTTTTCACACCCGCGAAGCTGGGGGTGATGATCAAGCCTTAATGATGATTGAAACGCGCCGTCCCAATTTGGTGCTGTTGGATATTTGGTTACAGGGCAGCCAAATGGACGGCCTGCAAATCTTGTCGTCCATTAAAAAGCGCCACCCCAGCTTGCCAGTGGTGATGATGAGTGGCCATGGCACCGTGGAAACAGCCGTTAAAGCCATCAAAGACGGGGCTTACGACTTTATTGAAAAACCGTTTAAGACCGATCGTATGGTGTTGGTGGTGGAACGCGCCATCGAAGCGGCCCGTTTGAAACGGGAAAACGAAGAGCTCCGCCAACGCAGCGATACCGAAGACGATTTGGTCGGAACCTCAAGCGTGATTTCTCAGGTCCGCCAAGCCATTGAACGGGTCGCCCCGGCCAATTCCCGGGTTCTGGTTTCCGGCCCCAGCGGCAGCGGCAAAGAGGTCGTGGCGCGAATGCTTCATGATCGATCAAACCGCGCCAACAGCCCGTTTGTGGTTATGAACTGTGCCTCTATGGAGCCGGAGCGCATGGAAATCGAACTGTTTGGCGCCGAGGCCTCAAGCGAAGACGACGAGGGTGGACGCAAAATTGGCTATTTTGAAGCCGCCCACACCGGAACGTTATTTTTAGACGAAGTCACCGATATGCCCCTAGAAACACAAGGGAAAATTGTCCGAGTCTTGCAAGAACAAATTTTTGAGCGGGTCGGCGGCACGGTCAAGATCGAAGTGGACGTGCGCGTGGTCGCCAGTGCCACCCGTGATGTTCAAGTCGAAATCAAAGAGGGACGTTTTCGCGAAGACCTGTTCTATCGCTTGTCCGTGGTGCCCATTCATGTACCGCCCCTAAGCCAGCGTCGCGAAGACATACCTTTCCTTGCCGCCCACTTTATGGCCAATGCCGCCAAACGTTCAGGGCAACCTGTACGCAAATTATCTGAAAATGCCATTGCTGCATTGCAGTCCCATGATTGGCCGGGTAACGTTCGGGAATTGAAAAATATCATTGAACGTGTGTTGATTATGGCCCCTGGTGATGTAAACGAACCCATTCAGGCTGAATTTTTACCCGGTGAAGTGACAAACTCTGGCCTAAAAGCCAGTCCTTCTGGTCTTGGGAATAGCAGTGAAATTATGGGCTTACCCCTTAAAGGGGCGCGTGAAGCCTTTGAAAAAGATTACTTATTCGCTCAAGTGACCCGATTTGGCGGTAACATTTCACGCACCGCTGAATTTGTCGGCATGGAACGTTCGGCCTTGCACCGAAAGCTAAAATCGCTTGGACTAACCGCTGATGAATTACAAAAGAAACCAACTTCGTAACAAAGTCTATGGGAAGGAACCGTCATGAAAGTGATCGTTTGCGGCGCTGGCCAAGTGGGCTTCCACATTGCCCAGCACCTGTCGCGAGAAAACAACGACGTCACCGTTATTGACCAATCGCCAGACTTGATCCGGCGCGTTTCGGACACCCTTGATGTTCAAGGTGTGGTTGGCTATGCCTCGCGTCCAGATGTGCTGGAACAGGCAGGAGCCGAGGACGCCGATATGATCATTGCCGTGACAGCGGCCGATGAAGTCAACATGGTTGCGTGCCAAGTCGCTCATTCATTGTTCAATGTTCCAACCAAAATTGCCCGCGTGCGCCATCAAGCCTATTTGCAGCCCATGTGGGCCAACTTGTTTTCCCGCGAACACATGCCCATTGACGTGATTATTTCCCCCGAAATTGAGGTGGCACATGCCATCACGCGGCGTTTGAGCGTGCCGGGGGCCTTTGAAGTGATTCCGTTGGTCGATGGCTTGGTGCGTTTATTGGGCGTACGCTGTGGTGAAAACTGCCCCTTGGTCAACACCCCTTTGCGACAAATCACCCAGTTGTTCCCGGACCTTAAAGTCACCATTGTGGGCGTTGAACGCGATGGCAAAGTGATTTTGCCCGAAGCCGAGATGGAAATGCTGGTGGGCGATAACGTTTATTTTGTGGTCGCCGTCGACAATCAAGAACGCACGCTAGCAAGCTTTGGTCATGAAGAAACCGAAGCTCGACGCATCGTCATCTTTGGTGGCGGCAACATCGGTATGTTTTTGGCGGAACAGCTTGAAGAACATGAAACCCGCCTCAACGTAAAACTGATTGAACTTGATCCTGTACGGGCCGAAGAGTGCGCCAAACGCCTGACCAAAACGATGGTCTTGTGCGGCGATGTGCTTGACGGGGCGGTTATGGAAGAAGCCAATATTGCCATGACCGAAACCGTGATTGCTGTCACCAACGATGACGAAATTAATATTTTGTCATCTCTGTTGGCGAAGCGAGAAGGGGCCAAGCGCGTTATCTCTTTGATTAACAAAGGCGAATACGGAACTTTGATTGGCTCTCTGGGCATTGATGTGGTTGTAGACCCCCGCAACATCACCGTTTCCAACATCATCCAACATGTCCGCCGTGGGCGTATTCACTCGGTCCATACCTTGGGCGAAGGGTTTGGCGAATTGATTGAAGCCGAAGCGTTGGAAACCTCACCGATGGTTGGGATGCCACTTCGCGATGCCAAATTGCCGGATGGCCTGGTCATTGGGGCCGTTGTTCGTGGGGAAAAAGTCATCAATCCGCGCGGCAATACGGTGATCAATACCGGAGACCGGGTGGTTATGTTCGCAGCCTCGGACGTCATTTCCAAGGTTGAAAAGATGTTCTCAGTCCAGCTCGAGTATTTTTAGAATGGCCCGTACAACGTATGTAAATGGTCGTTATCTGCACCACGGTGAGGCTCAGGTTCACGTCGAAGACCGAGGCTTTCAATTTGCCGATGGTGTTTACGAGGTTATGGCCGTGCAAGGCGGGCGCTTGATAGATATTGAAGAGCATCTTGACCGTCTGGACAGATCGCTCAGTGAATTGTCTATCACCCCGCCCATGACCCGCGCCGCTTTGAAGTTGGTGATCCGCGAACTCTTACGGCAAAACCGCATCACCTTTGGCTCTATTTATCTGCAGGTGACACGCGGTCAAGCCAAGCGCGACTTCGCCTTTCCCCACCAAATTCCGCCCACGCTTGTCATCACAGCAAATCGATTAAAAGCCTTTGATTTTAACGCACTGTCTGAAGGTGTTAACGTTATCTCTATTGAGGACATTCGCTGGAAACGCTGTGACATCAAAACCGTTTCGTTGTTGGCCGGGGCCATGGGTAAGACCCAGGCCAAAGAGCAGGGGGCTTTTGAAGCCTGGCAAATTGACGGCGATGGTTTCGTCACCGAAGGCACAGGTTCCAATGCCTGGATCGTCACCCAAGACGGGACCTTGGTGACCCGAGACACCAGCACCGCCATCTTAGGCGGCATCACCCGTCAAACGATTTTAAAATTAGCTCAAAAAGAAAATCTTAAATATGTCGAACGGCCTTTCCGTCTAGAGGAAGCCAAATCGGCACGCGAAGCGTTCACCTCGGCCTCGACGAATTTTATCCGTCCGGTGGTTAGGATTGATGACACCCCGATTGCCAATGGCCACCCTGGTGAATTTTGTCTGAACCTTTTAAAACTATACGGAAAATATATGGAGGAGGGCGCATGAGCCCAACCTCCCTCAGCCCCCCAAAAGCCATAATTTTTGATTGGGACAACACCCTCATCGATAGCTGGCAGGTGATCCACGAAGCCATGAACGCCACGTTTGACGAGTTCGGACTGCCCCACTGGAGCCTGATCGAGACCGAACAAAAAGTTGCCAAGTCCATGCGCGACAGTTTCCCCAAAATGTTTGGTGAAGATTGGGAACGGGCTGGGACGATTTTTCACGGTCACTTTAAGGCTATCCACATTGAACGATTAAGTCCGTATCCGGGTGCAGGAGAAGCCTTGGCTCAATTGGTTGATGCTGGCATTTATTTGGGCGTTGTCAGCAACAAAACCGGAGCTTTCTTGCGCGCCGAGGCTGAAAACCTAGGATGGGACCACCATTTTGGTCAGATCATTGGGGCCGGGGATGCACCGCGCGACAAACCAGCGATGGACCCCGTTGTCATGGCTTTGCAAGACAGTGGTATCGCCAGGGGCCAAGACGTGTGGTTCGCTGGCGATGCGGCAATTGATCTTGAGTGTGCAAAGAATTCAGGCTGCATACCGATTCTGGTCCGCCCCAACGCCCCCAAAGCTCAAGAATTCTCTGATTGTCAGCCCGCCTTGCATTTTCAAACCGTGCAAATGCTTTCCAATTTTACCAAGACCATGTAGTATTCGTTTTCCAATTCATGGGGGGGTATTTTTACGGGGGGAAAATCCGTAGCCATACTTCAAAGAACTGGAACTCATCGGGCGTAAAAAAACGCTCCAATAATGATGCAAAAAAACAGGGAAGCAAAAAAATGGCTTCGGAAAGAAAACAAAGCGTCCAAGACGTATTCCTTAACCACATTCGTAAAAACAAAACATCGGTCACCGTGTTTTTGGTGAACGGCGTTAAATTACAAGGCATTGCGACGTGGTTCGATAATTTTTCGGTTCTGTTGCGCCGTGACGGTCATACTCAGCTTGTTTATAAGCACGCTATTTCGACCATTATGCCGTCCACCCCGGTGCAACTTTTTGATCCAGATGGCGATGACGAACCTGAAAATGAATAATTGGTTTCAGGTTGTGAGTTCCTTTACGTGAACGACGATCTCGAAGAAAATGAAATTGAAGACGCTGAAGACAACGCCACGGGGGACACCTCACAGGATGGCGGTGAACGCTGCTTTGTCATTCATCCCAACATAAAATCAAGAACGGCACACGCCCGCAGTCCCAATGCGTATTTGGACGAAATTTGTGGCTTGGCCGAAGCCATTGCTTTGAACATTGTCGCGTCTGAAGTCGTAACCCTTGGCAAACTCAAGCCGGGGACCTATTTCGGCAAAGGCACCTGTGAGCGACTTGGTACGGTCATCAAAAGCCATAATGTTACGGTTGTCATTGTCGACACCCACCTCAGTCCAATCCAACAACGCAACTTGGAAAAAACCTGGAACTGTAAAGTTTTAGACCGCACCGGCATTATTTTAGAAATTTTTGGCGAACGCGCGCGTACCAAAGAAGGGGTGTTGCAAGTCGAACTGGCGCATATGACTTACCAAAGGTCTAGGCTTGTTCGGTCTTGGACCCACTTGGAACGCCAGCGCGGCGGTGCAGGGTTTATGGGCGGACCGGGGGAAACTCAGATCGAAGTTGATCGACGCTTGATTGATCAGCGCATTGTCAAATTGAAAAAGCAACTTGTCGATGTTAAACGCACCCGCGACTTGCACCGCTCGGCTCGGCGCAAGGTCAACACCCCCATTGTCGCCTTGGTGGGCTACACCAACGCCGGCAAATCGACCTTGTTCAATCTGCTGACTAAATCCGACGTGTTCGTTAAAGATCAGCTGTTCGCGACCTTGGACCCGACCATGCGCGGCATTCAGTTACCCAACGGGCGCGATATTATTCTATCCGACACCGTCGGTTTTATTTCCGATTTGCCCCATGAATTGGTCGACTCTTTTCACGCCACCTTAGAAGAAGTGTTAGAGGCCCAAGTGGTGGTTCATGTCCGCGACATCGCCCATCCCGATACCGAAGCCCAAAGCCTTGACGTGCACGATGTTTTGAAAGAATTGGGCCTTGATGACGTTGCTTTGCAAAAAACCTTGATTGAAGTGCGCAACAAGGTGGATTTGCTCAACGATGATGACCGGGATGTGCAGGTCAACCAATCCACCCGCGCCGATCATCCCGTCGTTGTTATGTCTGCGGTCACGGGCTTTGGCATAGATGCGTTTCTCACCGCCATTGAGGATCGGTTGGGCGATGCCTTACAAACGGTCAAGGTTGAACTCAGCGTTGCCGATGGTAAAAAGCTCTCTTGGCTCTATTCCCACGGTGAAGTGTTGGACCGCGTTGATGAAGACAGCACCATTCACGTAACAGTACGGTTTGATGCTGCGAACTTCCAGAGATACCAGCTTCTTTAACCCATAATCGTCTGTTTTATATCCATATTGTAAGCGCCTGCAGATTCATTTCTGCAGGCGCTCTTTGTTGTGCCCAACACATTTCCCAAAGCCATTAAATGAGCATATTTAGCCTTGACTTTTGCAATCTACTAGTAGATAATTAATGCTTATTCTTTTTTGGAGGGCGCGATATGGCAGGTCTTGAGAATCAGTTGACGGAAGAAAAAAGCGTCGTCACGGCAAGCACGAAAGCGCGACGTAGCACGGCACAGCGCAAGTGGCGGGCTAAAAACCGCTTGGTCAAATCACAGCTCAACGTCATGGCGCGCACCATCACGCACGAAGGTTTGGCCGAGGTTGCGCAGGTTTTTGGTTTGACGGGCAAGGCCGAAGCGGTCGCCTTTTGTGCCTATGTGGTGCGAGAAATGAATCAAAAGGGCGAACGGGACGCGGCAACGTACCTTTACCTTGATGCTTTGAAGGCTGGATTTAAACGCAACAGAGACATCTTTTCACCGTAGCCAAGGTGGGTCACAATAGAGGATGGATTCGTTGATACACAAAGTTGAAGGCCTTCTTCGCGATGTTGCGGAGCAAGAGATTCTGACGCGCTTTCAGAACCTGCAAGAAACCGACATCCAGCACAAAGATGACCACGGGCATGACCTGGTCACGACCGCTGATTTAGAGGCCGAAAACCGTCTTCGAGAAGGCCTGTTGAAATTGCTTCCAGGTAGCCACGTCATCGGTGAAGAAGCGGCGTTTAAGTCTCCAGACATTTTGCAAGACCTGCACAGCGACAAGCCCGTTTGGGTGGTGGACCCGGTTGACGGGACGCGGAACTTTGCCACCGGAAAGCCGTGTTTTGCGGTGATCGTTGCCTTGGTGATCAAAGGGAAAACACAGATGGGGTGGATTTTAGACCCCATATCAGATGCCTGTATCACCGCACGCCTTGGCTGTGGCGCTTATCTGGGAACGCAAAAACTAACCTTAAACTTTCCTTCTGTCGATATTTCTGACATGACCGGATCGGTCGGAAAACACGTTCAAGATCGACTTATAAAGCAAAAAACGTCCCATCAGTTGGGGCACATGGTGCGTTACCATTGTGTGGGCCGCGAATATATGGATCTGGCTCTGGGCAAAATACAATATGCCATGTACGGTGGGAAAATGATGCCGTGGGACCATGCCGCCGGGGTCTTGATTGTAGAAGAATGTGGTGGTTTCGTGCGGTCCATAGAGGAAAAAAACCGATATTCTGCGGCCCGTCAAGGCCCAGACCAACGCATCCTGATCACCCCTACCGAAACAGCTTTTGAGTCCCTCAAACCGCTATTAACAAACAAAATCTAAAATTGGAGTTATCGTTATGAAAGTCACGTTTTTGGGATTAGGTGTTATGGGCTATCACATGGCTGGGCACCTACAAACGGCTGGCCATGACGTGACGGTCTATAACCGCACGGCTTCCAAAGCCAGTGCCTGGGCGAAAGAATTTGGCGGACAGGCGGCGACCAGCCCTAAAGATGCCTCGTCAGGTGCCCAGATCGTATTTTGTTGTGTTGGCAATGATGAGGATTTGAAATCCGTAGTTCAAGGCGAGCAGGGGGCTTTTGCGGGCATGACTGAAAGTGCCATTTTTGTCGACAACACCACAGCCTCGGCCGAAGTCGCCCGCGAACTTTATGACCTTGGGCAACCGCAAGGCATTCACTTTATCGACGCCCCCGTATCCGGCGGCGAGGCCGGGGCTAAAAATGCGGCCCTGACCGTCATGTGCGGCGGCGATGCGGATGCGTTTGCCAAGGCTCAACCCGTAATCGATTGTTTTGCCCGCGCGGTGACCTTGATGGGGCCAGTGGGCAGTGGTCAATTGACCAAAATGGTCAACCAGACCTGTATCGCCGGAATTTTGCAGGGCTTGGCCGAAGCCGTCAATTTTTCCAACAAAGCCGGGCTGGATACCAATTTGGTGCTCGACGTCATCTCTAAGGGGGCGGCGGCGTCATGGCAGATGGAAAATCGCGGCAGCACCATGGTGAACGATGAATTCGATTTTGGCTTTGCCGTCGATTGGATGCGCAAAGATTTGAAAATCGTGCTGGGCGAGGCCGAACGCAATGGCGCACAAATGCCCATGACGTCTTTGGTCGATCAGTTTTACAAAGAGGTTCAGGCGATGGGCGGTGGCCGTTGGGATACGTCCAGTTTGCTGAGACGATTAAGCCAGAACGATTAAATTTTTTATTATTCTAGGATGAAAATGGCCCGTGGACGTGGCCCCAAAACACTGGCAACGTCCCACACCAGCCACGTAAAGCGTTTATCTTTCGGGTCTTCTTTGGTGTACGACGCATTGTGGTCTTTGATCGGCATGTCCGTGCGCAGGCGGATTTGACCTTGCATGTCTAGGCCCATTTGCTTGATGCGCTTGCGATTGTCTTTTGCGATCGATTTCGTTTCAAAGACGACATAGCCAGAATTTGCCACGTACTTGAGTTGGAAAATCATTTCGTTGGTGCGCAAGAACGTGACCATTTTGGCGGCCAAAAGATCGCCTTCCCCTTGCCAGTTCAGTTTGAAATGACCCTTGCCGAAATACTTAAATTCTTTGGTTTTGGAATCCCGTTTCATATCGGATTCGATAATGGCCACTTTCTCTTTTTCTTGGGCCGGGGTGATTTTGCCCGACGCCAGACCATCATAAAGCGTCAAATCCGCCAAATATCCATCAAACAGCATGGTATAATAACCCGCGCGATTGACTTCGATTTCCGCGTCAAATTTCACCGGGATGTAGCAAGACGAAACCACCAATGCCAAAGCACACAACGAAGCCGCTTTTGCCAGCAGGCGCGTTGAGCCGAAACGATGGGATAAGGTTTTTAGAGCAGGGGTCATGTTGTTCATGGGTCCTATGATCACGATGGTGGCTAAGTGTGCAAGTTTATTCTTTTGTTTTGGCTTCCGTCCACAACATTTCCATCTCTTCTAGGTCCGTTTCTGCAACTTTTCGACCCTGATTCCACAACGACGTCTCTATATAGCCAAAGCGGCTTTCAAAGCGGCTATTGGCGTGACGCAGCGCCGCTTCCGGGTCGATGCCCAGTTTCCGGGATAAATTGACACAGGTAAACAGCACATCACCCATTTCATGTTCCATGGCTTTGGTGTCGTTGGTGGCGACTTCGACTTCTAATTCCGCCATTTCTTCACGAAACTTGTCAAACACAGGCTGGACCGTGGGCCAATCAAACCCCACCCGAACAGCCCGTTTTTGCAGTTTTGCCGCGCGCATCAGGGCAGGGAGGCCACGACTGACATCGGCCAATACAGAGGTATTGCCGTCTGGGCCAGACTTTTCGCCGCGTTCTTGTTCTTTTAAAACTTCCCAATTTTCCGTTTGATCGGCGGCCGAATGGATACCGGTTTGGGCGCCAAAAATATGCGGGTGGCGGCGCACCATCTTTTCCGTGATGGACGTGACGATGTCGTGAAAATCAAAATCACCATTTTCTTTGGCCATTTGGGCGTAGAACACCACCTGAAACAACAAATCGCCCAATTCGTCTTTCACCTGACCCATGTCACCGTGATCGATGGCATCAGCAACCTCATAAGCTTCTTCGATGGTGTGGGGCGCAATCGTAGCAAACGTCTGCTCAACATCCCACGGACACCCACCTTGGGGCGACCGCAGCTGAGTCATCAAGTCCAGCAAACCGTTAAGACCGGGTTGCAGGGACTGGGCGGGCTGAGAATCTTTGTTTTTTGTCATAAGCAAATTTAACGCGGCGGACGAGGTCTTAGCAAGCCTCGTCACTTTAATTTAATTGCCATAGCAACCATTTAGTACGCGCTGTGCTATATGCTTGAACAAATAAGAACAAGGCCAGTAACAAATAAGAATGTTGGCCGACGCAAAATAAAAATTCATGTTTTTGAAAGTTTGACCCGAAAAACATTGAAGGGGAGTTCAAGTAGAACCTGAAGCTAGGTCTCCTTAGCCATTCCATAAATCGCATAATGTATATTATGGAAAATATAATATGGTATTATATTGCAAATAGTTAGGGTTATTGCCTAATAATATAAATAATGATAATACTGATGCGTATTCTGGAGTTATATGGCGTTTGAATGAGGTCAGTCTATGTCTGCGGTTTGGCGGCTTTGATGCGTAATTTAAGCTCAACGAGCCCTTCCCGGTACAGACACAAACTCAAAAAGGTGCCGCAGGATAAGAAATTAAAAATTTTGTCTGGGTTTCAGAAAACGGATTTTGTTGGTTAACAAAGATCCCTGCTCGTCTTGGCTCAGACGTCAAAGGTTAGGCCATCATAAGAAACGAACACGTTATCGGGCAGCTTGGCTTGCAGGGTTTCGTAGTCGAGATAAAAACTCATGTGCGTCAGATAGGCCCGTTCGCAGCCCACCCTTTTGATCCATTCCAACGCCAAGTCGACATCTAAATGGGTTGGATGGGGTTTGTCGCTGAAGGTGCCCAACATCCACACCTTGATGCCGTCCAACATTTCAAAGCCATCTCGATGCATGGAAATCAAGTCTGTGGAATAGGCAAAGTCACCGATGCGAAACCCTTTGCTGTCGGCATAACCGTGGTCCTGGTCGATGGCGGTAACTGAAAACCCAGCCGCCGTGAACGTTTCGCCGTGATCGATTTCGACCTGAGGATCCAAAGTGGTTTTGTAATACACCTTGGCTTCAGCGGCCTGTTGCTCGAATACATAGGGAAAGCGATTGGCAATCGTTTCTAAGGTTTGGGAATCGCCATACACAGGAATGGCCGTGTTCATCAATCTGTTGATGCCGCGCAAATCGTCAATACCGTGCAAGTGATCGGAATGAGCGTGGGTATAGAGAACCGCGTCAATGTGTTGAATGTCGGCTTGCATCAACTGTTCGCGTAAATCTGGCGAGGTGTCGATCAGCAGCATTTTTCCGTCCTGCTCAATGAATATTGAGGGCCGCAAACGCCTGTTTTTAGGGTTATTTGGATCGCACGCGCCCCAGCCAGCCTCAACAGAAGGCGTCCCAGAACTAGAACCACAGCCGAGAACCGTTATCCGCACGTTTGCCTATCTCCCCTCAAACGTCGCCTTCGTAAACAACCTGAAAAAATTGTCCGTGGTGACTTTCGCGATCTCATCAAAGCTTACTGACTTGAGTTCGGCAAGCTTTTCTGCGGTCAATCGCGTAAAAGCAGGCTCATTAGGCTTGCCCCGATGGGGAATGGGCGCCAAATACGGCGCGTCCGTTTCCACCAACAAACGATCAAGCTGCACGTTGGTCACAGCGGCGCGCAACGCATCCGCAGCCTTAAACGTGACGATACCCGACACAGAAATATACAAACCCATGGATACCGCCCGCTTGGCAAACGCTTGCGAAGCACTGAAACAATGGATCAACCCCGGGAAAGCACCCTTCTGCATTTCGTCTTCTAAAATATCCAAGGTGTCGTCTTCGGCATCGCGCGTGTGCACAATCACCGGCAACTGAGCCATGCGAGCAGCCTCTAAGTGTCTGCGAAAGCTTTCTTTTTGGACCTCGCGTGGACTATGCTCATAAAAATAATCTAATCCGGTTTCGCCAAAGCCAACGATTTTAGGGTGCTTAGAGGCTATGTCCACCAACTGTTCAGACGTCACCAAAGGCTCCTTGTCCACCTCATGAGGATGAACCCCCACGGTACAAAAAATCGTCTCTTGGGACTCGGCTACTTGTAAAACACCGGGGAATTTAGCCATAGAGGTGGCGATGGTCAGCATACAGTCCACCCCGGCCACTTTGGCCCGGCGCACCGTTTCGTCCAGATCGGCGAAATCTGGGTAATCGAGGTGGCAATGGCTGTCTACAAGCATTAAGCCCCCTGCTCTTCCTCGACATAGCGTGGAAACACCCCTTCGGGTTTATCGATAATGATTCCGGGTTTCAAAGCATGATCCGCGCCGAGTGAAGCAAAGCTACGCGCTTCAGCCTCCACCGCCAACAAATCTAACATCTTGTTCATCGAGTCCGGCATAAACGGTTGCAGCAAGATCGCAATGTGGCGAATGCATTCGGCCAGCACATACAAAACGGTGGCCATGCGGTCCGGGTCTTCTTTTTTCAGCTTCCACGGGGCTTGGCGGTCGACATAGCCGTTACACCCACGGATCAACAACCACACGTCTTCCAGAGCAAAGTTAAAGGCCTGTACGTCCATGTGCGCACGAACTTGGTTCAACAAACCATGGGCTTGGGCCAACATCGCGTTGTCATCGTCGCTAAAGTCGCCAAACGTAGGCAAGGCGCCATCACAGTTTTTGTTGACCATGGACAATACGCGCTGGGCCAAATTGCCAAGATCGTTGGCCAATTCTCCGTTCATGCGGGCCACCATGGCGGAGCGGGAAAAATCCCCATCATTGCCAAACGGCACTTCGCGCATCAAAAAAAAGCGCACAGCATCTAAGCCGTACGTTTCAACCAGTTCCAACGGGTCAATGACGTTGCCAACAGATTTTGAAATCTTTTGCCCTTCGTTGGTCCACCAGCCATGGGCAAACACTCGTTTGGGCGGCGCAATGTCAGCGGCCATCAAGAACGCAGGCCAATAAACGGCATGAAACCGCAAAATGTCTTTGCCCACCATGTGCAAATCGGCAGGCCAGAATTTTTGAAAGGTTTCTTCATCGTCATTGGGAAAGCCCACGGCGGTGATATAGTTGGTCAGCGCATCCAGCCACACATACATGATGTGGTCTTCATCGCCAGGGACCGGAATGCCCCATTTAAACGTGGTGCGCGACACCGATAGGTCCAAAAGACCGCCTTCAACGAAGCTCAAAACTTCATTGCGCCGTGATTTGGGCAAGATAAAGTCTGGATTTTCGTCATAGAATTTCAAAAGCCGCTCGCCCCAAGCCGAAAGCCTGAAGAAATAGCTGGCTTCTTCTACCCACTCTACGGGTGCGCCTGTGGGGGCTAGGAAGTTGTCATCCGCATCCTTGGTGAGTTCTTTTTCAGCATAAAAGGCTTCATCACGAACCGAATACCAACCCGCATATTTGTCTAAGTAAATATCGCCGTTATCTTGCAAACGTTTCCACAGGGCCTGGGTCGCTAATTTATGGCGGACTTCGGTGGTGCGGATGAAATCATCGTGGGAAAAGTTCATCACGCCCAGTAGTTCTCGAAACCGCAAGGACACTTCGTCGGTAAAATCTTTTGGCGCTACCCCCTTATCCTGTGCCGATTTTTCAACTTTTTGCCCGTGTTCATCGGTGCCCGTCAAAAACTTAACGTCATAGCCATCTAGGCGTTTAAAGCGCGCCAACACATCACAGGCCAGCGTGGTATACGCGTGGCCGATATGGGGAATGTCGTTAACGTAATAAATCGGTGTGGTGATGTAATAGGTCGATGGCGCAGCCATAAATTGGCATCCTTATTAAATAATGTTTAGCGGCCCTGACCAACGGTGCTTTCTAGGTCGAGCAAGACATTCAGCACAATTTGTTTTTTATCTAAGTGAAGGCCATTCGTCCGAGCCACCAAAGAGTTGATCTTTTCCCACACTAAGAACCAGCTTTCAAGGCTTGCTTGCCCGGCCAAGCTTCGCATGAAGTCAGCATCTTCGCCATCAGGTGCCTCTTTTCCCGCCGCAACCAAGATCATTCGCTCTAACCACCACCGCAATAGATCCGTCACGGTCTGAAAGGCTTGGTCGGCGCCGACCCTTGCCACCTTATCGGCCAAGGCATGGGCAGATTTAATATCCAGCTTGGGCAAGGTGTGCAGCAGGCTCATCAATTGGCCGTACAGCTCGATCCCGCCTACATCAACCAGGCCCAGCGCGCGGCCAATCGAACCGTCACTCAACTGGGCCAAGCGTTTGGCATCTGGTTCTGACAGGTGCGGTGCATAATCCAGACTGAGTTCCGTGACCAAACGTTCTGACAACGGGCGAAGCTGCAAGGTCCGACAACGCGAACGAATGGTCGGTAGCAACCGTCCCGGATTGTGACTGATCAACAGCAACAAAGCTTTCTTAGGTGGCTCTTCAAGAACCTTCAGTAAGGCATTGGCAGCATTAGCATTCATCTCATCCGCCGCATCAACCACAACAACCCGCCAGCCGCCTTCGGCCGAGGTTTTAGACATCATAGACGCCACTTGGCGCACGCTTTCAATCACGATTTCCGATTGAAGCTTTCCGGTTCTTTCGTTTGCTCGCCGTTCAACGGACAACAAGTCCCCATGCCCATCGGCGGCAATGCGCTGAAACACGGGGTTTTCTTTTGAAACCTGTAACGTGGTGGGTTTAGAGGCCGGTAACGCATCCCCAAACAAGCTGGGGCCATCCGGGGTGGGTGCTTGGGATAAAACAAACCGGGCAAAGCGGTAAGCCAAGGTTGCCTTGCCGATGCCTTTCGGCCCTGTCATCAGCCACGCATGGTGCATACGTTCGCTGTTAAAGGCCTCTAACAAAGCCTGCTCGGCCTCATCATGGCCCCGCAAATCTGGGTTACATTTGGGCATCGGCGGCCAGGAGTCGGGGTCAAATTCGTCCATTTAAAGGCTCACACCCAAGCGTTCAGCGACTTCCTTGCGGATAAGCTTGGCCACCGCTTCGATCTCGCCTGTGGCGTCAATCAACGCACAGCGGCCAGAGTCTTTGTGCGCGATTTCCAAAAACCCCTGGCGTAAACGGTCATGGAATGCGAGTCCCATACGTTCATAGCGATCTTCGCCTTGGCCGCGAATACCAGCCCGGTGCAAGCCTTCGGTAACAGGCATATCCATGATCAACGTCAAATTCGGGCGCAGATCGCCAACCACCAAACGGTGCAGCCGTCGAATGACTTCTCGGTCCATACTATGACCATAGCCTTGATAGGCCATGGTGCTGTCGGCAAAGCGATCACACAGCACCCAGGTGCCTTGGTTGAGAGCTGGTAAAATAACTTTTTCAAGGTGCTCATGGCGGGCTGCATAATTCAGCAGGGCTTCGGTTAAAGGTTCCCACCGCGCCGTGTCGCCATTAACCAGCAAAGTTCGGATATCTTCACCACCGGGAGAACCTCCGGGTTCGCGAGTGACCAGAACCTTTGTACCTTGGGCTTTAAGAGCCTCTTTCAAAAGGGTGATTTGCGTGGACTTCCCTGCCCCTTCGCCGCCTTCAAGCGTAATAAACCGTCCACGCTCCATGACTTAATCCTCAGCGAGAACCGCCCCAAATGATGTAATCAAAGGCCGCGCCCAAACGTCCCGTCAGGCCCAACTGCTTAACGCTATCGCCTGCGACCAGCGGAACGTCAAGAGGCGCCATGCCAGGGGCCGTTATGGTCAAGGTCGCAACTTGCTGGTCCTTAAGAATGGGGGCCGGCAGCGGGCCTTGAAAGCGCACAGTGACTTTCATATCGCGGCGAACTTTTTTCGCCAGCGTGAGGGTCAGGTCATCCTTAATCAACAGCGCCACATGCGCCTTGTCGCCAAGCCACACACTGGCATTGGTGACGACGTCTCCGGCTTTGAATAATTCGTAATTGCCAAATTCACGAAATCCCCACTCTAAAAGCCGTTCGGATTCCGAAGAGCGCATTTTTTTCGACTCTAAGCCATTAACAACCAACACCAACCGCCGCCCTGCCCGCAGAGCCGAAGACACCATCCCATAACCACTTTCAACGGTGTGTCCGGTTTTCAAACCATCGACGCCCATATCCTTGGATATCAAAGGATTACGGTTAGACTGCTTGATGCCATTGTAAACAAAAGAGGATTGGGAAAAATAATGATAAAATTCGGGAAAGCGAGTGGTAATGATGTGCGCCAACTTTGCCAAATCGCGTGCGCTTACGCGATGTTCAGGATTGGGCCACCCGGTTGAATTTTTAAATGTTGAATCTTTCAAACCCAGATCACGCGCGTGGTCGGTCATTTCCACGGCAAAAGCCTCTTCACTGCCGCCCAAGGCTTCGGCCACAACGATGCAAGCATCATTGCCTGATTGGACGATAATGCCTTGGATCAGGTCTTCGACCCGCACCCGCATGGAGGGTTCCAAAAACATGGTTGATCCACCCGTTTTCGCCCCGCCCCGACGCCAAGCGTCTTCGGAAACATAAAACTTGTCGTCTAAGGAAAGCCGACCATCTTGGAGGCGCTCAAAAAGCATCAACAACGTCATCAACTTGCTCATGGACGCTGGTGCCGTGGGCTGGCTGGCGTTTTTATCTAACAGGACGGCCCCGGTTGCGGTGTCGATCATGTAAGCGTAGCGGGCGGGCGTATCTAGCGCGTGAGCGGCCGGGATAGCCCCCAAACAAAATGAGAACGTCGCGAGAATCAGAGCTAATCTGGGAATATGATGCATGTTTACGAGGTCTTGTTTCACGTTTATGAGAATCGACGATACTTTACGCGCCCGAACGTCTGTGGTCCATTAATTCGTTTCAATGACGGTGTGAGCACCTTCAAACCCGGCCTTAATCACATCGGCCAGCAATCGGTCGACTTCAGCAACATCAACCACGGGGCCAACCCGCACCCGGTACATGTCACGACCATTTACAGGAACCGGGCTAACGATGATATTTCCGATGGATGCCAAACGTGCTTTAACCCGTTCAGCATTGTCTTTAAAACTAAACGCCCCGGCTTGAACATACATCTGGGTGGTGCTCACGGGCATCTGTTGGACAGGGTTCTTGACGATCTTTGGAATCTTATCTGGAAGCGGTCTTACGGGTGATGCATCAGGTAAGCTTTGAACTATAACAGGCTGAGATGCAACGGATTTAACCTTGATGGGAGCTTCGGAACGGGCCAGCGCAGGACGCCGTTGTCCCGTGGCTTGATTTTTTAAGGCTGCACTTTCCGTTTCCAAAATCTGGACCCGTACTTGAGCGGTACCTTGACCTTCAAAACCTAACAATTGAGCGGCTCGCTTGGACATATCAATGATGCGGCCCGGCTTAAATGGACCACGATCATTAATGCGAACCACCAACGAACGGCCATTGTTTAGATTGGTAACACGGACAACAGACGGCAAAGGCAACGTTTTGTGCGCCGCAGACACTTCCCATTGATCAAAGACTTCCCCATTTGCCGTGGGTTTGCCGTGAAAATTGGGGCCATACCATGAAGCAATCCCGGTTCGGTCATAGGTCCAATCTTCGCTGGGATAATACCAAATGCCTTGAACCTGATACGGACGCCCAACCTTATAGGTCCCTTGGGATTTATGGGTATCGCCCAAACGTTTGGCGGTGGCCATAACAAACCGGGTTTCCGCACACGCCGCCAAAACAACGGCGGCGGTGAACATAAGAGCAAAGGTGCGAAGATGACGAAGGTTGAGCAAAGACCGCATGAAAAAATCCAAAGAATCGATGAAAGATCAATTTATGAACTATGACATAGACGACCTTGATGAAACGTAAAGGGCTACAGGCCTTTTTTCACGCGCGCCAGCAACTCAGGTGATGGATATCCATCGGGTACCAGACCGGCCTTGCGTTGAAAATTGCGAATGGCTTCGCGGGATTTTGGCCCCACCACGCCGTCGGTGCCGCCGGGATCAAAACCAAGAGCTGCCAAGCGCTCTTGCAGGGCACGTCCCTCTTCATGGGTTAGACCCTTATCACCTTTAGGCCCCAGCGAGCTTAAACGCGGCAAACCAACGAAGCGATCGGCCAAGTGACCCACGGCGATGGCGTAGAAAATCGACTGGTTCCACACCATGATGGTGCGAAAATTACCATAAACCAAAAACGCAGGGCCTTTGGCTCCGGCCGGGGTAATGACGCTGGCCTTGATGTCAACGGTGGGTAAATTGCGACCATCAAGACGCCGAATGCCCAGACTTTGCCACTTAGACAGCGATTTTTTGATCTTTTTTGTGCTTAAATTAAAGTCGAAATTAGCGGGGAGTTTGACCTCGCGCCCCCAGGTTTCGCCATCTTTCCACTTCGATTTGGTTAGAAAATTGGCTGCCGAGGCATAGGCATCCGCTTGATTGCCCCAGATGTCTTTCTTGCCATCACCATCATAATCCTGAGCATAGGCCTGAAACGTGGTGGGAATGAACTGAAAATGGCCCATGGCCCCTGCCCATGAACCTTTCATGCGCGCCGGGCTGATGTGGCCTTCATCAATGATTTTTAAGGCTGCCAAAAGCTGGGCGCGGAAAAAAGCGCTGCGCCGTCCGTCATGAGCCAAGGTGGCTAAGGCGGCGATGGTCGGGAAATAACCTTTCGCCAAACGCCCAAAATCAGTCTCTAGCCCCCAAAAAGCCACCAAATAACGCGGCTGAATACCGTATTTTTGACCGATTTCATTCAAAAGTTTTTTGTTTTCAGCCAGCTTACGTTTGCCTTTTTTGATGCGCACATCATTAACCAACTTGGTCATGTAATCGCGAAAGGTCCATGTAAACTCAGGCTGGCGGCGATCCAGTTCAATCACCCTGGGGATAGGCTCTAAACCGATCAGGGTCGCATCCAGGGTCGCCTGGGAAATGCCTTTTTGGGACGCTTCTTGGCGCAGCTCGACCAGCCAATCGTTAAACGACGGCTCTTGCGCCACACTGGTTTGGGCAACAAGCCCTAACAAAACCGCCAACATCAGGGACATAAATACGCGCATGATCGTTACCTTAAACCGAATCCATTAAGGGCTTATTTGTGCCACAGGCTGTGGCCCTGGGAAAGGCTCATCAATTCGTCCCCGTAACCAGGCCGCACCTAAGCCCCCCCATTCATGGGTCGCGCGATCAATTGCCCCCAACTGAGGTGGCCAATTAAACCAGGCGATCTGCGCTTGGGTGTGAAAATCGACGGGATGTGGCAACACAGTCCAACCCGCACTTTGAAACAATCCAAACGCCCGGGACATATGGCTGGCAGATGTAATCAAAACCCAGCGCTCATCAGGTTTTGGCTGTAAAGCCGCAAACGTCAACACAGCGCTTTCAGACGTGTTGCGCGCCGCCCCTTCAAACAAAATACGATCAACGGCAAGGCCTTGTTCAAGAAAGAACCGTTTGGCAGTTTCGGCTTCCGTTGGACCCTCGCCTGACAGCAAGCCTATGCCCCCCGTAAAAACCAGTTGCGCCTGTGGGTGTTGGCGGGCAAGGCGGATAAATTCAGTCAGCCGTTCAGCCCCATCACCAAGGCTTATCTGGTCATGGGCTTTGGTCATTTGCGGACTGACGGGTCCCCCCAAAACAATAATGCCGGTGACCGGGTCTGCGTAATTTTGAACCACGGGAAATCGATATTCCAAGGTTTTCAGCAACCAAATTCCGGGGGGCAAAATGGCAAAAACAACGTATCCCATCAAGGTCACGGACAGGACCAGACGGCCCTTTTTAGGCTGCGACAAAATCATCAAAATGAAGGCCACAAAAAGCCCTATGGCAAACAATGCACTGGGCCTAAACACCATCACAGACAGTTTAGAAAGCAAAAAATAAAGGTCGGAATCGTTCACGGTGGCAATATTCCCAAAAGTTGAATTTTTTCAGCCCTCACCAAGATAGCTTAAAATTCAACTATAACCGAGCTACACCGTGTATCCATAACCTTATTTCCATACAACGCGTAGACTTCATAAGTAATGTTGCGACATTTATCATGTGTGCATAAGGATTATTTATGAATATTTTTATACACTATTTCGGTTTTACGGCCAACTGCAGCGCCTTTGACACCCCCTGGCGCATCAGGTGACGTTCCAAAGCATCGGACAACACATGACCGATCGTGCGTTCGCAATTTTGGGCCAAATATTTTAAGCGTAAATACAAACCATCTTCAATGCTAAGGGATAAATTGACCAATTCTGATTTATCCTTTTGAGATGGGTTTGAGAAGTCTGGGTGAAGCGGATAAATATCAGCTTGTCCACGGTCACAGTGTTGTGGTTCTGCCCACGCGAGACCTGGATCGTTGTGAACGGTTGCGGTGAGCGCTGGTATGGCTTCACCTTTTCGGGCCAAGAGTAAACTTCCGTCCAAGCTTGCCACTTTCAAAATTGCTGTGCTCATACCTTACCTCTTTCTTATACCAAACGACGAACTTGGCGGCTGCCAAATAAGCGATGAGGTCCACTTGGATGTGATGGTTGTGAACTCGCCTCACTTTGAGGTTCAGGTTGGGCAAAACCTTTCCAAAGGTCTGGAGATTCTTTTTCGGGGGGCTCTGGCACGATATCCGGCTGGGTAACCGGAGGCTCAGCGATCACCGACGTCAAAGGAGGCGTTTGGGGTTCTGTTGGCGTTGGATGATTGAAGTCTGCTGGTACTGGGGCAACGAACGGCGACTTTAAACGCACCTGTCCATCATGGCGATGTTCGGCATCAAGGCCAATGGCTGTCGGCAGAGTTTCAGAATGAAGCCGAGCATTGATGTATTCCCACAAGCCTAATATTTCCGTGGCGGACTGGCCGCCAGGGTCCAGTTCTTGGGCGGTACGGCCATCAATCATAGACGATGCAAATAACGTGCGGTGATGGACCGTCACGGGGGCCACTGTGCCGTGCTGACTTAACGCAATCGCCGCTTCATAGGTAATCTTAGCCCGAGATGAGGCATCATTTAAAATAAACACCATGGGTTTGTTGCACGCTTGCACCAATTTAACGGTCGCGCCAACAGCACGCAGGTCATGAGGGCTGGGCTTGGTCGGGACCAAAACATAATCGGCAATCTTGATCACTTCGTGAATGGCCGTGGTAATGGCTGGCGGGGTATCGATCAGAACGGTCTTAACCCCCGCTTGGCTGAGGCTTTCCAGATGATTAGAAAGGTCAAGCAAGGTAGTTTGCACGAACACTGGAACCGAAGTTTCCCGTTCATTCCACCACGCCGCTAGTGAGCCTTGTGGGTCGGTATCAATAATCGCGACGGGACCTTGACCACTTAATTCAGCCTGCACAGATAAATGCCCCGTGAGGGTGGTTTTTCCAGACCCACCTTTTTGTGACACAACAGCGATGACATGCATGGAACAACTCCTTAAGGCTTTGCTGTGGATATTCACAAAACCTTATAAGAAGTCTGGGGATGGAACTATGACGCCCGTCACATAAGCTTGATTTTTAAAAGCGGCGGATGGCCAAAGATGTAATGTCGTCCGATTGCGGGGCATCCCCTGTATGATCATTAACGAAGGCTAACACATTGCTGGTCAAAGCGTGCGCAGCCAAAGACCTGTTTTCCACCAAGCAATCAATGAGGCGTTCTTCGGAAAACTGGTTACGCTGTTCATCAAAGGCTTCGGTTAGCCCATCGGTATAAATAAACAAGCCGTCGCCCTTGTTCAGCACTAAAGAGTCTTGCGTATAAGGCACGCCATGGTCAAAGCCCAAAACCACACCACCAGCACCTTCGATGATTTTGACATCGCCATTTGCCGTGATTTGATAGGGGGGCATGTGTCCGGCATTTGAAAATTCCAAGGTGCCCGTGTTGGCATCCAAAACGCCATAAAAAACCGTCACAAACATACCCGGAATGTCGTGATCAATAAGCAAGCGGTTCACTTCTTTTAAGCAGGCAGCCGGGTTGGCGGCGGCGGGTGCCGCAGCCCGAAACAAAGTCCGCACCACAGCCATATAAAAGGCCGCCGCAACCCCCTTCCCCGACACGTCTGCGACCACCAAGGCCGTATTGCCGTCTGGCATGTCAAAGAAGTCATAAAAATCGCCGCCCATTTCCTGGGCTGGCGTGGTCTGCGCATAAACGTCCATTTCACCTTGATTTGGGAAGGTGTCGGGCAGGATGCGTTTTTGGATGCTCCCCGCTAAATCCATTTCACGGCGAATGGCGGCCAATTGTGATTCTGTTTTCCAGGCGTTGCGGCGATGTTCGCAATCGGCATAAACTTTTTTTAAGGTCGCCAGTAAATCGGGTATTTCCATGGGCTTGGTCAAAAAATCAACCGCCCCTTGATTCATCGCTTGGCGAATGGCGGCCAAGTCTCGACTTTGAGTCAGCGCAATGCGCGGCACACGCAAACTTTTATCCGATAACTTTTTAAAAATACCAAGGCCACCAATATCATCGCTGTCGATGGTGACAGCAACAATATCGATTTCTTCCGTCTGCTCGTTCATGATGACGAGGGCTTCAAGGCTGTTGTGAGCAAAGATAAAATTGTTGTCATCGCCCCCGGCTTCACCACCGAAATGCGCACGGATGCACGTTTCAAAGTGCGGGTCGTCATCGATGATCAAAGTTTTGGGCATTTTCGGCCTTAATATAAACAATATGTTTTTTTATTAGTACATCAAACAGACCACAACCCCAAGCTCAGCACACGTATTTTCAAGCCCTTACAAAAAATATTCGTAAATATATTGACGTTCACCTTCTAGACGTGGCTTAAAGGGCTAACTTTTTACGGAACCGGCTGGCTATTCAGCCCTTCTAACGGACGAGGATCAATATCTCTCATGGGAAAAATTGTTAGTTTTTTTGGTTGGCTATTGATCGCCATCATCGTGACGCTACTTATTTTTGGTCACATCATGATGGTGGTTATCTATTCGGCCGATTACGTAATTGATACGTTTATCCCCAAAGACCCCAAAGTTTATTCAAGCATTTGGCTTATTATGGCGACCTTGGTGCCTGGGACTTTGTTTTTGATTGTCGGGTCTGCTATCCAAAAATGGGAAAAGCGCGAAGAGGCTAAACTCGCCGCCGCAGAAGGTGTTGAAGCTACGGATGTCGCCCAGAGCGATGCTAAACCCAGCGAAACGCCTCAGACTGAATCTTGAAAAAACTCTAACTGCCATTCCATTTCTTCGATGGTATAGGGGTATTCCCCATCCACGCTGCCTTGCACTTCGCGCGGCGGCACACGGACAATGCGTTTTTGGATGATCACAGCGGTTGGCATGGTTAAATCCGCCTTCCAACACAGCGCAATAATCCCTTTAACGCTGGACAGCTCAAAGATGGTGTTGATGCAGGCGAGCTTGATCTTCGCTTTTAACACCAAAGCAGCCTTCACAAATTCAACTTCCCCGGCTTGGGCGGCCTCATGCACGGCTGCATCATCCAATTCGCCATGGGCAAAGAGCTTTTTGGCGCGTTCGGCAGGTGGTCCCCCTTCATCGCGGGACCGAGAACGTTCCGCCGATTCGATCCGCCTTGAAAACTCTTCACGCACCGCTTCGGCGGTATGTTCATCTAAATCGGGCCTGTTTTTCAAAGTTTTGAGCATGTTTTCGGCGACAAATTCGGCCAAACGCAGCACCGCCTTGCGCGATAGTTTTGGTCGTTTTACCAACGGTCCATGCCACGGTTCAATCCCTTCCGCGCGATCAATAATGCTGTCTAAGGTGTCTTCACGGATTTGCGCCGATCTGTTGCCCAGCATTTCGGCGATGGCATCCACATCATCGGTATTGGAAATGGCATCTGTGACATTTTCCGGCACATGGCGGCGCCGAGATATCGAACTGATCGCGCCCTTAACAGGGCTGCTTTCAATAATGTTCACCAAGTCTTCTTCGGTCAGGACTTGGGAATATTCTAAAACCGGTGCACAGACAACCAGCTCAACGTCCCGCGCCAGGCGTATAATCACGTCTGGGGGGGCATGCGCTATGTCTTTCAAGGTTTCCGATAAAATACGCCGCACCCGAACGGCCTGGTCATGAGCGAGATGGACAATGACTTCATGCGTGACAAGACGCACTGCATCCATTTCATCCTTGGTTAGGTCTGGCAACAAGGCGTCAATTTTGCCCACCAATCCGGTGCGCACACCATCGTCCTTATCCTTGCTCAACAACAAATCTGCTTGACGGGGTGAGGCAATGTTCATCGCCACCGCAAGCCGCACTTCTGAAGACGAATCTCCTGCCAGAAAATAAAGAATTTCCGGTACCAAATCCTCGCGTTGAGCAAGTTTCAAGCGCACTTTCACATCCTTATGGCGCGCCAGTTTTTTGGCCTCATCATAAGCAATAGGCTTTTTCCCTAAAACCTTGTCCATCAGTGACTTAAACACGGATTACTCCTCATGATGTCTTTTTGATCGCTGGGGGGGCAAGCTGAAAACCGCCCTTGTTGTCATTTTTGACGGCATACATGGCCGCATCTGCTCGCGCCAAGAGATCTTTGAGGCTTTCTCCGGTATCGTGCCAATATACCGCAATGCCAACGGAAATGCCCAATGGCTTTTCTTTACTGCCCGAATATTGATCCAGGATACGCGCTGCGTCCAACAGATGTTGGCACCGCGTTAAGGTGGTTTCTTCGTCGACCCCGTCTAACCACAAAGCGAATTCATCGCCGCCCAAGCGGGCAATCAAATCCCCCGGTCGCACAAAGTCATGCATAAGCTCTCTCAGGGCTAAAATAGCCTCGTCTCCGGCTTGGTGACCGCGCACATCGTTGACCAATTTAAAATTATCCATATCGATGAAAAACAGCGCCCCTGAAGAGTCATCAATTGCCAAGCGATTGAAACGACGCGGCAATTCATCTTCATAAAAAGCGCGGCGATTTAACAGCCCGGTCATCGCATCGGTGCGTGAAAGCCGTACAATGCTTTCATGGTTGGTGATTTGTTCAATGGCAATGCCCAACTGACCCGCAATATCACTTACCATTAAACGGGCGTCATCGGACCAGTCGTCGTGACGCCATAAACAAATGACGCCGTTTAAGGTCCCCGCGTGCATACAAGGTCCAGCGATAACGTACCAGCCATCGATTTGGGCTTCGTGTAGGCCTCTGTCTCCGGTCGCAAAACTTAAAAAAGATTCGCTAAAGTCGGCGGGCCCCCCGGTTCCGAATTCGGCGGCCCGGATGTATGGTTTTTGGCTTGTATCTTGCCCATCTTCCCCAGCCTTGCTGTCTTCGCGGCGCAAGACGGCACAGCCCGTAGCCCCCATCGCCCGTGCTGTTGCCGCTGCTGCGGCGCCCATCATATCGACAGGATTAATTTCGTCGCGGATGGTGTTGACGATATAGCTGAGAACCTGTTCCCTCTGGTGGGCTTGAGACAGCGCGGTTTCCCGTTCCCGGTCCCGGGTGATATCTCGACATATGCCGCGCACGCCAACAGGTTCACCAGCTTCATCAATAATTGGTTTTGCCGACACTTGGACACACGCCATCGATCCATCTGCGCAATGCATCCACAATTCAACGTCCGACACGGGTTCTTTGGTATGGAACGGAATGTGATCAAATTCATCGACCCCAACCATAAACTCTTCGGGCAAGCGACCGATAAAATCATCCGAACCATAGCCCAAGGCTCCGGTCCGTGAAACATACTGAAAGCAGCCATCCGAACCGATTTCCCAGGAAAAATCGCTCGACACTTCAACCAAATCTTTAAAGCGCTGACGGGATTCAATCAACGCCTCACGAAGGTTATGGCTTAAGGTCTGGTCGATAAATAGATACAAAACATGGTGGTCCATAACGTACGGTACAACGGTCACTTGATAGACCACTTGCCCGGCAATCGTTGAAAGAGAGACCGTTGCCGAAACCACCCCGGCCGTATCAACAGCCGACGTTCCCAAACGCGCCAGTTCACCATCGACCTCATCGCGAAAAAGATGTTCGATTCGATGAGCATGACTGTTGCTTACGATGGTCCCATCCTGGGGGTTTAACAGCACCGCCGGTTCGCTATACCCAGAAACCAGGGCAAGTTCTGGGGACCCTTGATCGTCAGGGTCCTGGGCGTGAAGGTCGGGCGTCTCTCCGCGAATGGAAAGCGTTTGGACCTTATTTAAAACGGTGTCTTTAGTATCTTTTTTCATTCCATATCACTTTTAGCGCATCTCTGCCCTCGGCTCCAACCAATAAGCGCAAGCTGACCATTTTTTTTAGTATATTATAAAAAAAAATGATGAATTCATCTTCCTCATTGAGTATATAATTATAGTCCCATATGACTAGTCAGCACTCAAGAATGGAATTCAGAAAAATGTCCTTACACACGGGTATTAAATTCAAAACGTCAGCCTCTCTGTCTGCGATTGAAGACTGGATGGAGGCAAATTGCCAAGAAGCTTGGGAAGTGGAAATCGAATCGATAAACACCGCCATGCATCAGAAAACGGTCGCAGCCTATTTCGAATCCGAAAACGATAGAGATGCGTTTAAAGCCGCCTATAAAAACATCCGTTAGCGCGACTCTGATTCAAAAAGACGCACAATTCATTTGCAAGCCTTCCCCCACCGCTTATATCCGCTCAGGACTGACAACGTTAACCTTCGAAAACTTTTTTAAAAGAGCATGATAAGCAACAGGATTTTTCCGCTTGCGTGGCTGTGCAGGCACCGTTAAAAGAACGCCGTACTTAACCGTACCCAAACCTGCAGAGGGATGGCAGAGCGGTTGAATGCACTGGTCTTGAAATTTACAATACGAAGTTTAAGACCGTTGAGTTCAAAGTCGTTCATGTATATAAGTGGCAAAACAAGTGGCACGGGCTTGAATATGACGAGTGCATTATGGAGAGGTGGCAGAGCGGTTGAATGCACCAGTCTTGAAAACTGGCAAACCTTCACGGGTTTCGGGGGTTCAAATCCCCCTCTCTCCGCCATAATTCTATTCGCGCATGGTCGTGAAACGCTAAAAAACCAGCATAAAACCAAGCATTTGAACCCTGACACTATTCGTCAGGGTTCGCTTGCGTTTGCCTATTTTCGCGTTCATAGTATAGGTCAAGGTATAGGTTTTTTGTTAGGGGGTCCTATTTTTTCCAATGTATAAGCTCACAGCCTTACAGATCAAGAATGCAACGAAGCGTGGCCTCCTTGGTGACGGCGGCGGTTTGTATCTGCAAATTACCGCTGCTGGAAGCAAATCTTGGATATTTCGCTATCGTGTTGGCGCGAAATTACGCAACCACGGTTTAGGGTCGGCAAACACGCTCAGCCTCGCCGATGCTCGTGAGGCGGCGCTGGAATGTCGCAAGATGCGCCTCAATGGCCTCGATCCAATCGATGAGAAAAAGAAGCTGCGCGTTACCGCTCAATTGGAAACGGCAAAAACAGTCACTTTCAAAGTCTGTGCGGAGCGTTATATCGAAGCTCATAAAAGCAGTTGGAAGAACAAAAAGCATGCGGGGCAATGGGAAAGCACCCTTTCTAAATATGCCTATCCAGTGTTTGGCGATTTGCCCGTTGGCGATATTGATCTCAATTTGGTGCTGAAAGTCATTGAGCCGATTTGGACGACAAAAACGGAAACGGCCTCTCGCGTTCGCGGTCGCATTCAAAAGGTTCTCGATTTTGCTAAAGTCAGGGGCTACCGCACGGGGGAGAATCCAGCACTCTGGCAAGGGAACTTGTCGCTAACCCTTCCAGCCAAAAACAAAATCATGAAAGTTAAGCATCAACCCGCCCTGCCTTTTGCCGAAATAGGCGATTTTTGGAAGCAACTCGCCAAGCAATCAGGCATCGCCGCCAAGGCCCTCAGCCTAACCATCCTCAACATAAACGTTATGGTGATGCTGAGCAGTATTACTCGATTACAATAAAAACTCCTAACTATGTACATCCAAATGATCGTTATGATCGTTGAACACCTAAACTAGAAATGCAGACCTATGCATTAATGATGCATAAAACTGTCAATATTTAGGGGGGGCAATGAGGCATAATTTAAAATACACCGTATCTGCATCAAAGCGTAAAGTGGCAGCGAAATCATTCTTGTATTTGTTTATTTTTATTATTTTACCAATAAAAATATCAGGACTTGCCTTTGAATCTTTCAACCCTATTTATCTGCAACTATCACCTGATTTTCCAGGTCCTATATGGCTCAATGAGAAAACGTTTGCGCTTCTTAAGGTATCAGGCCAGTTAGTTGGGTACGCTTTTTATGTCTGTCAGATGACACTGTCTATTCTTTTGACAATCGCTTTTTATGTTTTTTACAATATAGATAATCAAAAAGTTGAACGTATTAGAACAATTATCGCTAAGTCACTTCTAATTAAGGTTGCCATATATATAGGGATGTTATTGTTATTAAGTTACGTGGTGAACCCAATGTTTAAATTTATGTATGAAATATTTATATATAATTCAGAGGTCGCGATTGGGCGTACGAATTTCTTATATAGAGCGCCTGAAACCTGGCTGCGGTCCATAACACCAGCTATTACGTTTTTTTCCATGCTTTATCCGATGGCGCTCGTTGTTTTTCCATGGGAGAGGAAACGAAAGATAGAAGCTGATGTCCGAGCTGTAATATCTACGGGCTATGACACCAAATCGATAAACAAGTGGATAGGTCCAGCTGCAGAGCGGCTTGCTAATGACAAGGGTTGGACACAAGATGATGTGCTTGATGGCATAAAAAGAGCTGGCGGACGGCACCGCGAAGACCGTTCAAATGTCAGTAGGTGGTATAGTGGCGAAAAGTCCATGCCTGCTGATGCCATCGGTTTTTTTCTAATGCATGGTGTTCGTAAATATTATTCTTCTTTGTAATCAAATGGTTATATTTTTTGGACACAAAGATGCACGGGACTTTTCTTCTTTTTTCTCATTAAATTCATGTCGGTGATTAAGTTAATGGAGAACCTGATTCTCCACACAACTAGATCATTACGTTCCCTTGGCGTTGCTTAGTGCGCCATTCAGGGATTGTCATTTATTGGCAGTGGAAATGAATTTTGTAGCTGTTTTTTTACTGCCTACTCAATGTAGGAGAAGACAATGTCAAACGAATCAAATTCAATCATCAAACAAGTGACGTCCACGCTGCGTACCAGTAGGCAGAAACTTTACGAGCAAGCTTTTTCCCATGGTTGGAACTACACCCATCCAGATCAGGTCGCTATTGACTGTGTTGCACGAAACGTTGCCAACGACGTCCTCCATGAGATCAATTGCTTGGAAGAACAAAGGGCGCGAATTAGCGAAGAGATTAAAACTGCCGTGGATGATATTCGAGAAGGACTGTCCAAGTGGTTCCCGCAGGACAACGATAAAGCCAAGGAACACGGGTCTGATAAAGCCCCGTTGAATTACAAGCACGACGATTGGGATTCTCGGAATCCGCGTCGAAAAAACTTCGTTGAACAGGAGAAGGGCCATGAATAGATCAGATGCCCAAATACGCGAAACTGCTAAAGTAGCTGCTGCTCAGAGCGAAGAGTTTTCCAATTTAGCAGTTAAACTGCAAACCTCGACACTGGCAATTGTCATTGCGGTATTTGTACTTGTAGCAGGAATTATTTCTGAGTTCTCACTGGGTTTCGAGTTATTTTATCCTCACTACCTTGACGCTGACGGAAATGCGACAAGTGATACCTTCTGGCGGACGGCGAGCAAGACATTAATTCTGATAGCAATGATCTACCCTCTTGAGGTGCTGTGGGGAAAACTGTTTGAGGCATCAGGCGGGGATATCCCCCGCGCGCGCTCCACGAAACAAAAGTTCATTTGTACTCTCTTCAGCGTTTTGCATTGGTTGCTGTTTGCTGTTGGCGTGCTCCTTCTTTTTTACGTGCAAGCCAATATCGGTATGGCGAGCTTTGAAGACCTCGCGACATATTATCAAGGCGAAGCCCTCCCTGATATGGAAATCAATAACACGAGCTTTTCTGATGGTGAAACTGGTAATACCAAAGCTGCGGAACATGTAGCCGCGCTTTGGGCAACGCTCATCGTTTCAGGATTTGCAGCTTCGCTTGCATTGTTCCATTTGCTTCGTGCCGTAGATCGGAAAAAATGGGTCGCTGAGCTGCGTTTGAAGAAGATGCGTAGTGATCGTCTGCCTCAGCTTCTTGAACATCAAGCAAGTTTGGAGATCGCGAAAGATCACATCGAATCCGAGGAGTACATGCGGGGCATGATGTTTGAAGTTCAAAATGAATATCGTGAGGAATGGCTCAATGGCATCCGTGCAGCTCGCGATTTCCTGCATGATGCACGAGACCCGAATATGAAGATCGACTTCAAGGATGGCGAAGAGTATGTCGGCCAACGCATCAATATTCCTGAACGAGATGTCAAATTGCGTCTGGTGAATGAAGCTGAAAAGGCACTCAAGAACCTGCGGCTGATGAGTGCCGATGTCTCAGGAAAGCTGCTAACTGTTGGCGACGAGCAGAAGCCAGAGCATTCGCCTGCAGCCGATACGAAAGTGCTCGATTGGACCGCAATTCATAACCACAAGAAGGGAGAATAATCATGCTGACGCTTAAAACACTGCTCGTCTCAATTATGCTCGTAATGCCTGCGACATTCGTAGAGGCAAACACGCTGATACTCGGGTTTGACCTCAGCGGGAGTAGCCCCTTGTCTAACAAGCAATTCGCCAAGCGTGCTGCAGATAAGGCAGCCAAGGAAGTTATCCGTATGAAGCCGGGTGATACCCTGCTCATTCGAGCTTTCGGTGTGCATAGTGGTCGCCAAACTAGCATCGCTCGGGATTTCAGGATCACACGTAAGGTGAAAGCAACGGCTGTGGCTAAGGTAGTCAAACGCTTTGTTATCAGTATTCCCGATTTAAACATCGTCAACGAGCCTCAAACGAGCCTCATTGGTTTTTTGATCAGCATGGGTACGGCATACGACTGCCAGAATGGCGTCCGATATATCTTGCTTAGCGATGGAGTCGAAGATAGCTCATACGGAAGTTCACGAAAGATCGCTCAACATGGTGGGGCATTTTCAGAGATTGACAGTGTTAATTTCAAATCCTGCCAGCTCGATATTTGGGGCTTTGGACTCGGTTTTGACGCTGTGACCGTAGAACAATTTAAAAAAGCAACTATCTCATGGGCACGTGCTGAAGGTTTTGGAACCATTAACCTTTTGAACAACTGGTGACCTCAACACGTCAACATCAGAAAGGGCGGTTTTGCACCGCCCTTTCTTGCCATCCCTCAGTTTTGAATGCTGATCTAAAACCACGTTTAAATAGTTAGTTATACAAAGAAATATATAATCCACCCCTCTTAACCCTTGAACAATGTGTGGCGTCTCATGTTCGGCAATCTCTATATTTACTTTGTGCGCATTACCGATGCAATCAGCCTTATCATGAGCCAAATTTTAACGCTTGGTGGAGCGTTAAAATTTCGCTCGATGGACGAGATCGCCAACAAACGCAACCCGGCCCGCTTTATGCGCTGGAGCCACCGCAAGCAATTGCTCAATCAATTCAATGGCGGCTTTTTGCTGGATGGCAAAGTCGGTCGACTGTCGCAAAAGAAATCATATCAGTCACTGATCACAACGGGCGGTATGGGGTCTGGAAAAACTGCAAATCTGATCATGTCTAATCTTTTGACCGCAGAAAATTGCTCGTTGGTGATCACTGACACGTCCGGCGAACTGTTTGAGCAAACGTCTGGCTATTTGAAGCAGCAGGGATTTGAGATTCAAACCCTCAACTTAATCGACCCCAGCCACAGCCATCATTACAATCCACTGGCAAGTGTCGAAAGCTTTTCCGATGCCGAGCTCATTGCTCATATCCTCACGAAGTCTGCAAGTGGCAGTCATTCCAGTGAAACCATTTGGAGCGAGGGCGCGAAACGTCTGGTGCGAATTTTGGTTCGCGCCCTAAAAAATAGCACAAAATCTGAAACGGTGACCTTGGTTGATCTGCTTTATTGGCTCAATCATTTTGATGCCCACACCAAAGACAGCAAGCTGGATAAATTCATCGTCGAAAACACTCTGGACGACAAGGCGACCTATGAGGACTACCACGGCTTCACCACCTCCACGCCCGAAAAGATGATGTTGTCGTTCGTCTCGACCGCCGCCACGTCCATAGCCCTGATCGGCAACACCGACATTGCGCAAGTGTTGTCCAGCCACGACTTCGATTTCGCCGCCATGAAGAAAAAGAAAACCGCGCTTTTCGTGATGGCGCGCCAGCAAGACATGGATGCCTTCGCCTTCATTCTCTCGCTGTTTTACACAGAGCTGTGCAACGCACTGCTAACCGATACCCAAGGCCGCTTGCCCGTGTACATGTTCCTAGACGAATTCGGCCACCTAAAAATCCCCGGCTTCGAAACCTTCGCAACCACCTCCAGAAAATACCGCGTGGCGTTTTGGCTCATCGTGCAGTCCCTCTCGCAATTGGTTGATAAATACGGTGAGCAGGGAGCTAAAACCATCCTCGGCGGCATCGGTACCGAAACATATTTCGGCGGCATGGACTTAGACACAGCCAGAAACATTTCAGGTCGCCTCGGCACGGCTTTTCATCTCGATTGGTTACAGCCTTCCAAGGGATTGCACGAACAGCCTCTTATGCGGCCAGATGAGTTGATCCGACTGAGTGATAATGACCTGCTTGTACTCCATGCAAATCGAGAACCCGTACGTCTCCATACCGTGCCGTTTTATAAACGTAGTGATCTGCGTACCCGTGCTGGCATTGCTCCAGCGGAGTTGCCGGAGACTTAAAAAATGACACCCCTGAATGATAAACAGTGATCGTATTGAATCAGTTCTCACGCTCTCGTTCAGGGGTGCGTCTGCTACGGTTCTGTTTCAAAGAAGCCAAACGACTTTCAGCCAGTTCAAACCTTGTGACGGCATCGGTATAGTCTTGCGTCAAATCCAGTGTCCTTAGACGATATCGTCTCCCCCCTTCTGTCTGCACGCCAATGGATCGACCACGCTGGTATAGTGTTAGCCCAAGTTTTGCTAAGGCTGTATCCAGAGTCTCGCGGCTGCGCGTTTTCTGTAAGATGGTCGCAAGGCTCGCTGCCAACTCGTCTTTGTGGCTGGGCTTGCCGCTACGCAAGCGTCCGGCCTGTTCTCGTACCGTATGGGTACGTTCTTTCTTCGGCTGGTCAAATACCCGCTTGCTGCCCAACTCTGGGAATTGCTGAATCCTGTAATTCTCGATCTCGCGTTTGATCTCTGCAAATTCAGCTTTGGGGAGCGAGATGCGGCGGCGGGAATATAGGGCGTTGCTGCTGATCATCAGGTGCATGTGAATGTGCGCGGTGCTGGCATGGATAACGCCAATGGCTAATTGCAGCGGCGCACGGCGTTCAAGGTAGCGTTCGGCAAGGACGCGAAGGGCTTTGATCTGTTGCTTCACGGGGACATCGGTGTTCGGTTCAAGAGCAAGAATTTCATGAAACAGGGCGTTGCCGTTTACACGAAAGGGCAAAAGTGCGTGTTCTTTTTGAAACTCGGCAATCATGTCGTCTGGCGAGGTGTTGCTGGCGGGGAAATTGTGCCGCACGTCAATCTCGGCCCCGTCCGTTGCCAGCATGTAAGCCGTCAACTGATCAAAGCTCGGGTCTTTGCGAGACATGGATTTGATGATCATGACGGGTCGTCTTTGTTTCGCGGCATTTTAATAAAATCATGAATGAGCAGCTCTAGCTCCTCCAGATTGCGCACATAATCTGGTGCGTCAAAGCTGCCGTCCGTGTTCACCGCCTTAGCAATTTGATTGACGTTGTTGCCGACACGGCGAAGCTGCGCGATCAACTCACTAAATTGCTCTTCGATGGCCTTGGGCGGGAGTTGTTCGCCGCGCACATAAGCCTCGGCCTCGGCGTGGATTTGCGTCCAGACCGCGCGCCCAGCCTCCTCCGCTCGCTGCTCGATCTCGGCGTATTGTTCGGTCGTGAGCGTGCCGTAAACACGCTTGCGGGTTTTCTTAAAGCGATCCCAATACTCGCGGCGATATTCGCGCATCTTCTCAGGGCGCGAAATCTCAATTGCGGATTTGGGTTCGTTTTCTTTGCTCATAGCTCACGGGTGTTGGGGGTTCCAAGGGGGATTTCTCCCCTTGGCAAGATAGGTGATTTAGCATCAGGAGTCATGGCTTTGTCCATGCTCTGTGCAGAATCACAATCTTGCAGTCCGCTCTCCGCTCATAAATCACCGCTCATTCTCTTTGCTCACCGCTGGGCGATTTTTAAAGCTGGATCAAGTCTGGATGGGGTCTTCGAGATGGTCAATTGGCTGGATAGTCTCTCGCCATGACTTCCAACAAATTTTTCCATCCCGACCAGCTTACCGCTATCCGTGCCGGGTGTGATTGGCAAGGACTGCTTGATGCTCTGGGTGTTCGTGCGGATGTGAAGCGGTGCACGGCGAATGAGTTTTGGGGCTACTCTCCGTTTAACGCTAATGAGAACACCGCGAGCTTTCACGTAAAAGCGCCGGGGCTTTGGTATTGCTGGTCTACCCATGCCACGGCTCCCGGTCGTGCAAAGCCAGGCGGCGGTGTGATCGAGCTGGTGCAAGCAGTTCATGCCACACGTGGGGAGATTATGAAGCTCAATGAGGCGGCTGGCTGGATTGTCGATCTTGGGCTTGCCCCCACAGATCAAGCGCCACCGCCGCCAAAGCCAGACACCCCCGAAAAGCAGAACCTGCCCATCACCACAGACCTGACGCCAAAGCTGACCGAACAAGGCAC